>Ga0335069_10015933_pt1 | contig 10499 bp, 9 predicted proteins | sample Lox_Sample_11_FD_206714 | JGI IMG/M metagenome (GOLD analysis project Ga0335069, IMG submission 206714) | Soil microbial communities from Loxahatchee National Wildlife Refuge, Florida, United States - Lox_Sample_1.1 | ecosystem: Environmental > Terrestrial > Soil > Wetlands | place: USA: Florida...
AGCGGCAACCAGGTCGCCACCGCCGACACGTGCTCCGGCTTCGGCGGGCACTACGTCTGGACCGACTCCAACGACGACGGCAGCATCTTCAACACCGCACAGAGCTGCCAGAACTGGACGAGCGCCGCGAGCACCGACAACGGCTCGACGGGCAGCGCATCGCTCAACCAGGCCACCTCGTACTGGTCCAACTGGTGCAACCTCCAGGCGTGCGACACGCCGGCTTCGCTCTACTGCGTGCAGCAGTGAGGGGGGCTGGCGCGGGCGTTGCACCCACGCCGGCATGACCCTCAGGCGCGCCGCCTCGGGGCTACTGCTCGCCGGAACCCTCGCTTCGGCTGGATGCGGCACCTCTGCGGCGGTCGCGGCGGGCGCGAGAACGCTCGCGACGGCGCTCGTCTCCGACGAGGACGAGGCTCGGCTCGGGACGAAGCTCCACGACGAGCTCCTGTCCACGGAAGACACGAAGCTGCTGAACGATCCCGACATCACGGGGTACCTGGAGGGGATCACCCGGCCGATCTTCGAGCAGGCCAAGCGCGATCGACCGGGCGTGACCTGGAAGCTCTACGTCATCGACGATCCGAAGACGGTCAACGCGTTCTCGGCCCCGGGCGGGGGTCTCTACGTCTACAGCGGGCTGCTCGCCGCCGCACACAACGACTCCGAGGTCGCCGGCGTCCTGGGCCACGAGGTCGGCCACGAAGTGTTGCACCACGTCGCCCAGAAGCTCGTCGCGGCCGCCGGGATCGAGGGGCTCGCCACGATCGTGCTGGGCAAGGACCCGTCCGCGATCGAGAACATCGCCGCTGCGCTGCTGGGAAAGGGAGCGCTCCTCGCGTTCAGCCGCGACGAGGAGCGCCAGGCCGACGAGTACGGCGCGCGCGTGGCGTCCGCCGCCGGGTTCAATCCATACGGGCTCGTCACGTTCTTCCAGACGCTCGAGAAGACCGAGGGGCAGATGCCGGGCGCCATGCGGTTCCTCTCGGACCACCCGCTCACCCCCGATCGCGTCGCGAACATCAGGCGCCTGATCGAGAAGGAGCACCTGCCGAACACCGACGTCCCGCCGCGCGACGAGAGGCTCCGCGAGATCCAGTCGCGCCTCCCGAAACGCGGTCAGGGCGACTTCGGCGTCGACCAGACTCCGAGCGAGTCGGTCCAGTAGAGGTTCTTGTCGTCCAGGGCGAACCCTTGCGGCTCCGCCGCGATGCCCTCGTCGAAGACTGCAACCTCGGACGAGGCGCCACCGCCCAGCGGCGTCTTGTGGAAGGCTTGTCCGTCGGACCAGTAGACGTACGACGCGTCGATGGCGAGCGTCCCCGGGGCGTTCGATCCGGGGTCACCGCGCGCGACGAGTGTGACCACGCTGCCGCCCCCGATTGGCGCCGAGAGCACATTGGCGCTGATGTCACTGGCGCCCGCTGCCCAGTACACGCGCACGCCATCGGTGGCGAGGCTCTGGACGGAGTCTCCGCAACCGCTCCCCTCGAGGAGCGGTGGCCATCCCGATGCCACGACGGTCGAGGCACCGCCCGCGATCGGAGCTCTCAGGAGGGAGCCGTGGAGGCCCTGGGTGTCGGTCGCCGTCCAGTAGACGCTCGTCGCATCGACGGCGACGGATCCGACGAGCGGTTGAGAATTGGCGATGACGACGGGGCTTCCCCCGGTCTTGGCCACCTTGGCGACCAGACCGTCGCCACCGTCCGCGAAGTACACGTTGCTGCCGTCGATGGCGATGCTGTGGGGCCCGCACAGCCCCGACGCGAGCGTTTTCGGTGCCCCGCCGCCTATGGGCACGCTCACGATCGAGCCATCGGGGTTCGGACCGCAGACCGACGACTGGCTCGAGCAGTCGAGGTCGCCGGCGTTCGTCCAGTACACGTTGCGATCGTCGACTGCGATGCTCGACGGGCCGTTCTGCCCCGACGCGAGCGTGGCGGGCGTTCCGCCTCCCGCAGGGACGGACATCACCGTGCCGGAGGAGTCGACCCAGTGGACGTTGCCCGCGTGGACCGCGATGCCCAAGGGCTCACTCGTCGTCGAATCCAGCGCCGTGGGTCCGGCGTCCGAGCAACTCGTCGCGGAGAGAACGAGAGCGCCGGAAAGCCGTGCGAATCGCGTGGTCCTCATGGCATCACCAGTCCGACGCCGAGCCCACCGCCGACGTAGCTCGGCCAGCTCGAGTCGTTCACGCGCGTGGTGAGAAGCTGCGCCTTCACGTCGAACATGCCCGCGATGGTCACGCCGCCCCCGACGCCCGCGTGGATGTCCACCTCACTCGGCACACCGCCGGAGTCGAATCCGCTGGCCGGGTTGTTCCAGAAGACTCCGGTCACCGGCCCGAAGAAGAACTGTCCCTCCTGGAACCAGACGGCCACGGGCACGTCGACGCCCCAGGTATTTTGGTTCACGAAGGCGACCGGAAAGCTCAGCTCCGCGTCGATGCGCAGCACGTGCGGCACGCGGAACCGCAGCGGTATGCCGGGCACGAGGATGTTCGCCGTGGTGTCGGCGAAGCCGGGGACGAATCTCACTTCGAAGCCGCCCGCGGCAACGGTGGCGTCGAACAGCGACTCGGTGATGCGAAACTCCGGATTGGCGAACCAGCTCGCGCCGGGATCCATGTGCAACGGAAGCGAGTCGAACAGGCGGCCGTACCCGTCGGCGGTCGTCAGCGCGCCTGATGCGGCGAAGCGAAGGCCCAGCGCGACCCCGAGCTCGAACCCCTTGGGCAGGCCGAGCGCCGCATCGATGCTCACGCCGGTGCCTGGCTTCTTCGTACCGACCGGCGTGTCGTACTTCGGGAACGGCTCGATGAGCGTCGTTTGACCGATGCCGAGCCCCACGTCGGCCGAGTAGCCGAGCGTCGGCAAGGTGAGCGGCCGAGCGACCCACTCATCGGCCGCCGAGGCGCTGGGCGGGACCAGCGCAACCGCCGCGACGAATCCGATGGCGCGTCGTGGTGACCCCAATCTCGTGCATCGTACTCCGATACGCTGGGCCCCGAGGGCAATGCGCATCGCGAGCGTGGGTCATGCGGTCTTTGCGGCGGTCCTGATCGCCCTCGGCGTTCAGGGTCTGATCAAGGGCGACTTCACGTCGGTTTGGCAGCCGGTGCCCAAGGGCGTGCCCGCACGCGAGCTGCTGGCCTATCTGTGCGCCCTCGTCTTCGTCGCGTCAGGCGCTGGCTTGCTCTGGCGGCGCGCTGCCCCGCACGCTGCTCGTGTGCTCCTCGCCTCTCTCCTTCTTTGGGTGTTGCTGTTCAGGGTGCCCCCCATCTTCCGCGCGCCCGCGTCGGTCCTTTCGTGGGACGGCTGCGCCGAGACCGCCGTGATGGTTGCGGGCGCTTGGGTTCTCTATGCCTGGTTCGCCCCTGGCTGGGACAGGCAGCGCCTCGGTTTCGCCACTGGCCACAAGGGCGTGCGCATCGCGAGGGTTCTCTATGGCCTGGCCCTGATCCCGTTCGGCCTGGCTCACCTGGCCTACATCAAAGAGACCGCCACGCTGGTGCCGGGCTGGCTGCCAGCGCACGTGGCCTGGGCGTATCTCACCGGCGGGACCTTCATCGCGGCGGGCGTGGCGGTGCTCACCGACGTGGTTGCACGGCAGGCAGCGGCGCTCTCGGCGTTGCAGATCGGCCTCTTCACGCTGCTCGTGTGGGTCCCCATCGTGGCGGCAGGCTCCAAGGACGCATTCCAGTGGAGCGAGTTCGCCATCTCTTGCGCGCTGACGGCCGGCGCTTGGGTGGTCGCGGATTCCTACCGCCGCACGTGAGTGACGTGCGGCGCCCTCACGGAAGATTCACGGTGCAGCTCGACGGGAAGTCGGGGAACGGCGGGCCGCCGCCCTGGAATGGCGACGGCTTCCCCAGCTGGTGCGCCAGGAGATACTCGTAGATCATCTGGTTGTTCACCTCCGGATCGATGGCGTGACCGGCGGTGTGCGCGCAATCGACGACCGCACGGTCGTTCTTCAGCAGAAACGGCAAGGCTGCCGTGTCGGCGCACTCGATGCTGATGATGGTCGCGTAGTCGCTGGGACCGCCGTGGGTCATGAGCACGTTGCCCTTGTCCGCCGGCGCGAGCGGCGGCCAATCCCAAGGAACGACGAGTCCGACGCCGTCGATGCACGCCACCTCCGGCGTATCGCTGAACCACGCTCCCGATTCGGAGATGGTGGCCGCGAAGAGATGCGGCCACTGCGAGGCCAGGAGGTTGGTGAACACCGCCCCGGCCGAGAATCCGAAGGAGTAGATGCGCGTGTCGTCGATGCTGAACTGGCTCTCGAGGCAGTGCATCATGCCCTCGAAGTACGGGAAGTCGACGTTCCCGTTCGAGCCCAGGATGTACCAGTCGAGCCCCTGCGGCAGGAACAGGCCCGTGTCCGTGGGGGTGACGACGACGATGGGCATCGAGGCGCCGTTCGGGTCGAAGCCCATCAGATTCTTGAAGTCGAGCGGCGCTTGCATGTACCCGTGCCACGAGAACATGAGCGCCATCGGCTGCGACGTGTCCGTCGGGAGGTCCACGTAGTACTGGCGAGGGGCGGCACCATTGACGCTCACCGCGCCCACGCCGTTGGCGACCGGCGTGCACGTGAACGACAAGGGGACCGGCTCGTCGCCGGCATCAGAGCCGCCGGCATCAGAGCCGCCGCCGTCGGAGTCGTCGCCGCCGCCGCCCGCGTCGTACGCGCCGGCTTCGTACCCACCCCGCCCGTGCGGTGATGGGGCGGCGTCATCGCCGATGAGGCCCGAGTCGTAGGTGTTCCCGCCGCTGTTCGACGTGCCCGCGCCCAACGTACCCGGGCCGGTGAGCGATGTGCCCGATCCCGAGCCGCATCCCACGAGCATCGCGACGGCCAGGGCCAGGGTCTGCTTCACGATTTGCCTCCGATGTCCCCCTCGAGAGCAAGCCGCAAGCCGGCGGGCGATCCCTTCGAGATCGCGCGCTTAGCGAGTCCGTCGCCCTCGGCGATCGGCAACGTGCCTTCGGGGGCGAAGGAATCGTTCGCCCCCTCGCAGCTAGCGCGATCGCTTGGCTTCCAGCGTTTCCCAGCGTTCCACCAGCGTCGCCGCCTGGCTCTTGGCGGCAGCCAGTCGCGCCTGAAGACCGGCCACCTGGTGCCCTCGCTGCGCGTACAGCGCCGGGTCACCGAGAAGTCCCTCGATCTGCGCGACCTCTTTCTCGGCCGCATCGATGCGGTCCATGATCCCCTCGAGCTCGAGCTTCTCGGCGTACGTGAGCCCGCTCTTGCTCTTGTTCTTCGGCGCAGCCGGCGGCGGCTGGGAAGGCACCGGAGCGACTGCCTCCGACTCCCTGGTGCGCCGTTCACCGCGCTGCGCCAGGTAGTCCTGATAGCCGCCCGCATATCGCGTCACCTTCGCGGGACCGCCCGCCGGATCGACCTCGAACGCCAGGATCGCCGTCGCCACGTGATCGAGAAAGGCGCGGTCGTGCGTGACGACGAGGACGCTGCCCTCGAATCCTTCGAGCAGCTCCTCGAGCGCCGAGAGCGTCGGCAGGTCCAGATCGTTGGTGGGCTCGTCGAAGACGAGCAGGTTGGCGCCCTGCCGGAGCACCTTGGCCAGCGCGACGCGGGCTCGCTCGCCTCCCGACAGGGACCCCACCTTCTGCCGCTGCTTGGACCCATCGAAGAGGAAGAGCTCGAGATAGCTCCTGAGCTCCATCGTCTCGCGATCCCGCACGCCCAGATGAACGACGTTGGCCCCGCCCTCGCCGCGGACGTCGTCGAACACCGACTTGTCGTCGTCGAGCCCTGCACGCGCCTGATCCAGGTACGCGACCCGCGTGTTCTTCCCGCGCACGATCTCGCCGGCGACCACGAGCGGCTCGCCGAGGATCGCCCGGAGCAGGGTCGTCTTCCCGACCCCGTTGGGCCCGACGATCCCGATGCGGTCGCCGGACGACAGAATGAGGTCGAACGCTCCGTTGAGCGGCGGCAACCCCGGAGCCGCCGCGACCTGCGCGGCGTGGAGCTCGAGGATCGTCTTGCCCTCGCGCGCCGCGGCCGCCGTGACGAGCGACACCTCACCGGGTCTTCCGGCGGTGGCCGGCCCCTGCGCTTCGAGGGCGAGCGCGCGATCGATGCGGGCCTTCTGCTTGGTCGTGCGAGCCTGCGCCCCGCGCGAGAGCCACTCTCGCTCGCGTCGCAGCATGTTCTGGCGGTTCTGCTCGACGCGTTCCTCGTGGGCGACGAGCTCCGCTTTCTTCTCGAGGTAGTCCCCGTAGTTGCCGGCGTAGGCCGTGAGCCGCCCGCGCTCCATCTCGACGATTCGCTGGCAGGCGGCGTCGAGGAAGTAGCGATCGTGCGTCACGAGCAACACCGCGCCCGGGAAGTCGTGCACGAGGAACGACTCGAGCCATGCGGCCGTATCTGCGTCGAGATGGTTCGTGGGCTCGTCGAGGATCGCCACGTCGGGGCTGGCGACGAGCAGCTGCGCGAGCGCGATGCGGCGTCGCTCTCCGCCGCTGCGAGGCCTGCATGGGCGATCCACTTCGCGCACGCCGAGCTGCTCGAGGAACCCCATCGCCTCGTGCCCCCGGTTCCACCCGCCGAGCCGCACGACGGTCTCGTCGAGGTCCGCCTGCTCGCGTACGAGTGCGTCGTGCTCCCGGGCGCTGGTGCCCGGGTCGGCGAGGCGCGCGGTGACGGCAGCGTGGCGGTTCGTCGCCTCTCGCCAGGCCACCAGCGCGTCTTCGACCGCCTCGCGCGCGCTGCGCGCCGGATCGAGCTGCGGCTCCTGCGCGAGATAGCGCACCGACAGCCCGCGTCGCACGCTCACCGTGCCCGCGTCGGGCGTCTCGACGCCCGCGAGGATCTTCGCGAGGGTGCTCTTGCCGGTCCCGTTCGCGCCGATGAGACCCACCCTTTCCCCGCGCCCGATGACGATCGATGCGTCGTCGAGCACGACCTGCGGTCCGAACGACTTGCGCAGATGCTGAGCCGTGAGGGCGGGCATGCGGGGTCAGTCTAGGTCGGCTGGTGGGACAAACAGCAAGCCGAGAACGATCGGCTGACACCGTCCTTCTGGACGCTAGACGCTCACTGCGACAGCCAGTGGCTGAACTGGAAGTCGCCGATCATGACCGGACCGGCGGTCGTCCCCATGTCGGGCGCGGCGGGCTGCGAGCAGCTGCCGGTCCCGTGGACGATGTGCAGGTACTGGCGGAAGACGCCCTGGCACTCGATGTCCACGCTGGTCACCGTGATGGTGCAGGCGCCTGAAGGGGCCGTCCACGAGGTCGCCGCACCATCGCTCTCCACGGACCGGATCTGGAGAGACGCCAGCGGATAGCTGCCCGGCTGCTCCGGTAACGCGCCCATGAACGTCGCGGTGACGCGGCCACCGAGCACGCTCGAATCCCAGCTCATCGTGCCGCCGCTGCCCGCGCCCGAGCCTGTCCCGCATCCCGTCTGACCGTCGAGCGTTCCCGTCAGCCCGCCCTGCACCGGCATCGACAGCGTGCAATCGCGTCCCGCGTCGGCTGCGTCGCAAGCGCCGCCCGCGTCACCGGTGACTCCCGTGCCCATGGAGTCCTGTCCGCCATCCGTCCCGGTCGCCGAACCGCCGCTGCTCGATCCGCACGCCGCTGCGAATGACGCCACGAGAACCGCGATGACGTGTCGCATGGTCCGCCTCCTCCCCCGAGCCGTTGGACGATCCGGCCGGCGGGCCGATTCAAGCACATCAGGCGCTCTTGCGTTCGTCGGCGCGCGCCAGCAGCTCCTCGTAGGAACCGCCGAACTCGAGGACCTCGCACCCGGGCCGTGTGTCGCCTGCCGGCCTGTCGCGAAGCTCGAGGATGCGCGTAGCCAGCCGCGCCACGAAGTGGTGGTCGTGGCTGACGAAGAGCACCGTGCCTTCGAAGGCCTGCACCCCCTGCACGAGCCCCTCGATCGACTCGATGTCCAGGTGGTTCGTCGGCTCGTCCAGGACGAGCACGTTGTGCCGGCCGAGGACCATCTTTCCGAGGAGCAACCGCGCCGCCTCGCCTCCCGACAGGGCCTCGGTCGGCTTGAGCGCCGCGTCCCCGCTGAAGAGGAGGCGTCCCAGGATCGCGCGGATCTCCTCCTGCGGGCGCTGGGTGTCGAAGCGATGGAGCCACTGATAGGGCGTCGTTCCCTTGCCGGTGGCGCCGAGCGCCTCGTGGTGGTCCTGCGCGAAGTATCCGACGCTCGCGTCGTGCCCCCAGCGCACCTCGCCCGCGTCGGGCGCGAGGACGTAGGGCCGCGTCTCGGCGTCCAGCGCCTTGTACGCGCCCACGAGGAGCTTGAGCAGCGTGCTCTTGCCGATGCCGCTCCGGCCGATGAGGGCGATGCGGTCCCCGAGGTTGAAGTTGAGGCTCACGCCGTCGAGCACCACGTTGTCGCCGAAGGCCTTGCGTGCCCCCTCGATGCGCACGACGTCGCGCCCGCTCGGCTTGGCCATGTCGAACCGCACGTAGGGCCGTACGAGGCTCGAGCGCTTGGCGCCCTTGGTCTCGACGACCTCCTCGAGCTTCTCGATCTGCTTCAGGCGGCTCTGCGCCTGCTTGCTCTTGGCCGCGTGCGAGCCGAAGCGCTGCACGAAGTCCTGCAGCTCCCCGATCTTCTTCTTGGCGCTCTGCGCGACTGCCTCGGCGCGCTGCTGGTTCTCGTACTTGGCGGCGACGAACTCGGCGTAGTTGCCCGTGTAGATGGTGATCGTCCGGTAGTCGATGTCCGCGATGTGCGTTGCCACCGAGTTGAGGAAGTGCCGGTCGTGCGAGACGACGAGCAGCGTCCCGCGGAACTCGTCGACGAGGAATCGGATGAGCCAGTGGATCGACTCGAGGTCCAGGTGATTGGTCGGCTCGTCGAGCAGCATCACGTCCGGCCGCCCGAAGAGCGCCTTCGCGAGCAGGACGCGCAGCTTGTATCCGCTCGGCAGCGACCGCATCGGTTCCGTGTGACGCTCGGCGGGGATGCCGAGGCCCGCGAGCAGCTCCGCCGCCTCGCTCTCGGCCGTGTACCCGTCGTGCTCGGCGATGACGCCCTCGAGCTCGCCGAGCCGCACCCCCACTGCATCGTCGACGTGGCCGGCGAGGAGCTTCTCCTTCTCGACCATGGCCGCCCAGAGCTCGGCCTTCCCGGCCATCACCGTGTCGACGATGCGCTGCTCGTCATAGAGGAAGTGGTTCTGCTCGAGCACGCCCAGGCGCAGGCCGCCGGGGATCTCGACCGTACCGGCGTCCCAGTCCTCCTGCCCTGAGAGGATGCGCAGGAGGGTCGACTTGCCGGCGCCATTGGCGCCGACCAGGCCGTAGCGCTTACCGGGGTCGAACTGGACGCTCGTGTTCTCGAAGAGGATCTTCGAGCCGAAGCGCTTCGTGGCGTTCTCGAGGAGAATCATGCGGGATCCCGCGGTTTAGCACGGCGAGCTCGGGAGTCCCGGCCTCCCCCCACTTCCCCTGGCTACTAGAGGCGTTCGAGCACGACGACGGGGATCTCGCGCGCCGTCCGCTTCGCGTAGTTGTCGTAGTCGGGCCACATCTCGTTGGCCTTCTTCCAGATGCGGGCGCGCTCCTCGCCTTCGGCCCGGCGGGCGCGGGCACGGAAGACCTCGTCCTTCACCTGCAGCTCCACCTCGGGGGTCTTCTCGAGGTTCTTGTACCAGCCGGGGTGATCGGGCGCGCCGCCCTTGGACGCGACAATCGCGTAGTGGGCGCCATCCTGCACGTAGATGAGGGGCACCGTGCGCTTCTCGCCGGAGGTGCGGCCCGTCGTGGTCAAGAGCAGGATCGTCGACCCCTTCTTCCAGTCGTGCCCGACCTTGCCGCCGGTCTCCCGATAGCGGCGGACGTGCTCATCACCGAATAGGCTCTCTGCTTCGTTCATGGCGGGTCCTTTCGATCAGTCGCCGAGCCCGAAACCGTCGTGCAACGCGCGTACCGCGAGCTCCGTGTACTTCGCAGCCACGAGGCACGACACCTTGATCTCGCTGGTCGAGATGGCCTGGATGTTGATGCCCTCTCTGGCCATGATGCGGAACATCTTGGCGGCGATGCCTGCGTGCGATCGCATGCCGAGACCGACGATGGACACCTTCACGACGTCCTCGTCGTAACGCACCTCGCGCGCACCCAGCGACTTGCCGATCTGCTCGATCCAGGGCTTTGCCCTTGCGAGGTCCGTCTTCGCCAGCGTGAAGGTGATCGACGCGCGCGGGTCGGCCTCGCTCGTCACGTTCTGGACGATCATGTCGACCGAGATGTTCTTCTCGGCGATGCGCTCGAAGAGCTCGGCGGCGACGCCGGGCTTGTCCTCGACGCCCACGACGTGCACGCGAGCCTCTCCCTTGTCGTAGGCGATGCCGCTGACGACCACGCCTTCCAGTGCTGCATCTTCCTTGGTCACGATGGTCCCCGGTGTGTCGTTGAAGGAGCTCCGGACGTGCACGCGCACGCCGTACTTCATGGCGATCTCGACGCTGCGGATCTGGAGCACCTTGGCCC
>Ga0335069_10015934_pt1 | contig 10499 bp, 6 predicted proteins | sample Lox_Sample_11_FD_206714 | JGI IMG/M metagenome (GOLD analysis project Ga0335069, IMG submission 206714) | Soil microbial communities from Loxahatchee National Wildlife Refuge, Florida, United States - Lox_Sample_1.1 | ecosystem: Environmental > Terrestrial > Soil > Wetlands | place: USA: Florida...
TGGCGACCATGGTGTCGAAGTCCACCTGGCCATCGGGCTTCTTCGTGTGCTCCGGGTCGTAGAACTGCGCCAGCGTGGCCCGGGCGCTCAGGTGGCCTTCGCGCTCGAGGGCTTCGTACAGCTTCAGCGACTCGGGAGTCACCAGCGCGTCGAGAAAGGCGGTGATGCCGGCTGCATTCAGCGCCTGGGGCAGCTTGGCCCGGTCCCGCAACACAGTGGGGTAGTCCGCGAACAGGATATCCGGGGCTCCCAGCAGGTTGCGCGCATCTTCATTGACTGCGCCGTTCGGGTTGCCCTCCGCATCGAGACCGATGAAGTTGTGGTAGGCGCCGAAGTCCGAGGCCAGAGTGGCCTTGGACAGCCCGATCTTCTCGCCCCTGGCGTTCTTCGCCAGCGCCAGCGCCGCGCTGTTGAAAGCGCCGTGATGACCATCGTTGCCGAGAAGCTGGATCGGGATCGTCCTGGAGGCCTTGTCCAGAGTGGCCAGCAGCGTTGGATGATCCGCGTCAGGCTGGTTGCCGTCCGTGTAATTCCACAGATGCACGTTCAGCCAGCCATTCGGGGTCACTTTGTATTTCGCCACGCAGGCCTGCACGAATGCGGCCATGTCCCTGAGCGACAGGGGGCGGCTGTGCAGATCGCACACGTCCACGGGCACGATCCCGATCGGATGGATGTGCGAGTCGAACAATCCCGGGAGCACCAGCCTGCCGCCGAGCTTCTCCACCTGGGTGTTCGGACCCACCAGGCGCTGCGCATCGGCGGATGAGCCCACGAATACGATCTTGCCACCCCGTAGCGCGAGGGCTTCCGCGATCGAGCGACCTTTGTCGACCGTGTAGATCCGGGCTTCACTGATCACCAGGTCGGCGGGAGCGTCCGCGGCTCGCACCCGCGAGGGCAGGACACAGACCAGACCGAGGACCAGCGCGAGCGCGAAAGAAAGTCGTTTCACGGGTTCAAGCTCCGGGGAAGGCCCCGGGGCGTGTGGCCCCGGGGCAATGGAACGGACTGCATGAGGCGTGGCCGGCGTTCGAATGCCGGCTGCGTGTCACCCAGCGGTCTCAGTACCGGTACGTGGCGGTCAGACCGAGAGTTCGCGGGCGTACACCGCGCGCAAAGTACAGGTTGTCCGTCGGGTCGTACGCGATGTCGCGCGACTTGAACAGAACGGGGTGCTCGTCCAGCACGTTATCGGCGAACAGCGAGATGTCGTAGCCGTTCCAGCGGAAACCGGCGCGCAGCTGCAGGTTCTTCGTCTGCGGCAGGCCCGGGATGGTCGTATCGTACAGCGCATTGCGGCTGACCTGGCCGGGCAGCAATGCCGTCTGCGCGTTGGTGAACTGATAGTCCACCCGGAAGTAGGGATCGCGACCGTGCCAGTTGGCGAAGGTCTTCTCCAGGGCGGCCATGATGGACCATGGGGCGCCCACGAGGCGATTGCCCTCGCTGACGATCGGCGGTGCCGAGGTGGGTGTGCCGTTCACCACGCCGGTGCACAGGCTGGAGGCGGCATCGAACTGCAGGACGCCCGCGCACGAGCTCTTCGTGAACTTCGCATCGGTGTAGGCGACCGTCAGGCCCAGGGTGAGGGTGTCCATCGCCTTGAACTGCACGTCGATATCGCCGCCGCGGCTGGTCACCTGGCCGAGGTTGGCCGTGAACTGCTCGCCGCAGCTGGGCAGGTAGACATTCTGCTGGATGTTCTTCCAGTTGATCCAGAACAGACTCGAGTCCACCTGCAGACGGTGATCGAGGAGGGTGTTCTTGCCGCCGATCTCGTAGCTCCACAGGCTGTCGGAGGCGAACTGGTTCGGCACGTGGCGCAGGCCATCCGAGCCGACCGGCAGACCCAGGGTTTCCAGGTCCGCGCCGCAGATCAGACCCACGCCGACGTTCACGCCACCGACGCGGTAACCCTTGGAGGCGCTCAGGTAGTACAGGTTGTCGCGATCCGGCTGCCACGACAGGACCGCCTTGGGCGTTATGGGCTTCTCGGACGCGCTCGCCTGCGTGCCGGAGTTCGGGGCGCCCAGGAATGAGCCACCCGCGTAGGTGGAACCGGTGAAGTCCACCTTCGAAACGCGCAATCCGGCGGTGGCCTTCAGGGTGTCCGTGAACTTGAAGCTCACCTCGCCGAACAGTGCGATCTGCTTGTCGATGACGCGGTCCACCGGACCGTAGAAGATCTCGCCGTTCGGGCAGTCCAGCGGCGGCGCGCAGATGTCGGTGGGAAAGCCGTTCGCGGTGCTGAAGTTGAGCACCTGGTCGCGCAGCGTGGCGTCGTAGATGTTCTCCGGGATGTTCTCGTTCAGGTGCGAGAAGAACACGCCGGTGTTCCAGACAATGCGGGCGTTCGAGTCCGTCGAGGCCAGGCGGATCTCCTCGTAGATGTTGCGCTGGTTGTCCTCGAAGGTGGCGTAGCCGGCATCAGTCGGTCCCGGGAAGATGCTGGGCAGCAAGCCGAACAGCGCATAGGTGGCGCGCAGGTACTGGCTGTAGTCCGAGGTGGAGTGCTGGTTGCGGTCGAAGTAGGAGGTGTTCGAAGTCAGCTGGGCGAAGCCCAGGTTCCAGTCCACCTTGACGGCCGCCAGCCAGAACGGATCGCGACTCGGGTTGGTGAGCTGGTTGCCATTGTAGAAGCGGTCATGGTCCGGGTCCGACAGGGCCACCCAGTAGGAAGCCGTGTCGTTGATGTGGAGCTGCTGATAGTAGAAGGAAGGCGTCACCGTCACTGCATCATTGACGGCCCACTTGAGCGCGCCGCGCAAAGTCACCGTCTCCTGCCAGTTGGCGTCGGGCTGGGTGACCCGCAGGGGCGAGGGCTGCTGCAGGCTGAAGGTGGTCGGATCGGTTGGCGGTGTCAGCGTGTAGCTGGCGCGATCGACCCAGCCGCCATCCCGACGGAACGAGGCGCTGACACGGAATCCCAGCACGTTGTCGATGATGGGACCGCCTGCCGCGGCGCCCAGCTCGTAGCTCGCATCGCCATGCTTGGTCGTGCCGACCTCGCTGCGCAGGTAGCCGGAGTCCTTGTCCAGGGACGGCTGAGGAGTGATGAAACGCACGACACCGCCTTCGGCGCCCGCTCCGAAGAGCGTGCCCTGCGGTCCGCGCAGAACCTCCACGCGGTCGAGGTCGAACAATGCGGGGAAGACGTTCACCGCGCCAAAGCCGATGTGACGGCTCTGTACCGGCGTGTCGTCGATGTAAATGCCCGTGGTCGAGGTGCCCGCCTGCGAGTCGATGCCGCGGATGTTGATGTCCGAGTTCTCGTCGTTGTAGTTGGCGGACGAGCCGTTGCCGTTGCGCTGGAAGGTGATGCCCGGCGTGAGCCGGGTGAGGTCGTCGATGCTGCGCAGGCCCTGAACGTCCAGCTTGTCCTGGCTGAAGGCGCTGACGCTGATGGGCACGTCCTGCAGGCGCTCTTCGCGGCGGGTCGCCGTGACCACGATCTCCTGAAGGCCACCGGATTCGGTCTCCGCGCTCTGCGCCAGCACGGGCGCGGCCGGACTCAACAAGGACAGGACACTCAGTGTGCCCAGGCACATCGTTTTCAGGCGTCGATACATAACATTCTCCCCGTGCGGGTGCGCTCACAGCGCACCACGATGATCAGTTTGCCCCCTCGAAGCCCGGTCCCTGGTAGACGATCTGCCCGCCGACGACGGTGAGCAGGACTTTGACATCCGCGATCTGCGCGGCTGGAATCTTCGTGACGTCGCGGTCCAGCACGATCACGTCGGCGAGCTTGCCGACTTCGATCGAACCCACATCGCCCTCCGCGTGCAGTTCGTACGCGGCATTGGCCGTGATCGCGCGCAACACCACCGGCACGCTGAGCCCGGCATCCGTGCTCAGTCTGCCGGCATATTTCGCACCGGCGGCGGGATCGTTCTCGCGCGTGACACCCACCTTCAGCGCGAACCACTCATTGAGTGCATCCACCGGCCAGTCACTGCCATAAACGATACGCGCACCCGCGGCGCCCAGGTAGCCGGCGGGCTCAATGTACTTGAAGCGTGCGGAACCGAGGTACTCGCGCGCGCCATCGACGGTGTCGGGTGCAGGCTTCTCCCACTGGAACGACAGCACGGGGAGCGCATCCAGCCGCGCGTAGCGGGGAAAGTCCGCCGGGTCGACGATCTCATCGTGCGCAATCGCGGCCCGGATCGCGCTGCCGGGAAATTCCTTGCGCAGCGCTTCGACACCGTCCAGTGCCTCGCGCACCGCCCGATCGCCATCCGCGTGCAGATGGGGTTCCAATCCCGCGCGAGCGGCTTCGAGGAGCAGGGGATGCAGCACTCCGGGCGGGAAATACACCTCCGGTCCCCGGGACTTGCCCGGCTCCCAGTGAGGCCTGGCTTCGGTGCCCGTATTGGCGAAATACGGCGCCAGGAGCGCCCCCGTGCAGGCGGGCGCCGTGATCACGCCGTCCATGAACAGCTTGACGTTGCGCACCGTGAGAGTGGGCTTGGCGACCGCGGGCCCCTGGTCATACTTCTGCGCGAGCGCCTTGACGGCAGCCACCGCTTTCTTCGCATCCCGGCCTTCCGGCGGTGTAATGACGACCGCGAAGTGGGCGCGCGCGGTGAGCTTGCCTTCGCGTTCGGCCCCGGCGAATGAAGCCAGGGTTTCCGCAGTCGCGGCGGCGTCCAGGAAGGTCGTGACGCCTTGCTTCCTCAGGGCATCGAGGGCTGCTTCGGCCGCCTTGACGTTCTCGGCCGGGCTGGCCCGGGGCAGGGCCCTGGTGACGGCGGCGAAACCGGCATCCTCGAGGATTCCCGATGGATGGCCGGAAGGCTCGTGATCGATCCTTCCGCCCAGCGGCTGCGGCGTGGTGGCTGTGATGCCTGCGAGTTCCAGGCCGCGTGTGTTGACCAGCGCCGTGTGCCCGAAGGACGACATCACGAAGATGGGGCGCTTTGTCTTCAAGGCATCCAGCGTCGCGCGGGAGGTTGCCACGCCGTTGGGCACCATGGCTTCGCGGAACCAGTTGCTCACCTCCAGCCATTTGTCCGGCTCGCCGCCCGGGGAGGCATCCAGGCAGGCCTGGATGCGTGCCTGCATCTGCGCCACCGTCAGGCGCTCGTAGTTGAGATTGCACTTCAGCAACACCGCCCCGCCATCCATGGGGTGCATGTGACCGTCGATCAGTCCGGGCATGAGCATGCGACCGTGCAGATCGATGACCTGGGTTTTGTTCGAGATCAGCCTTTTCGCACCCGCACTCGTGCCAACGTAAGAGATGCGGCCGTTGCGCACGGCGACCGCCTCCTGCACGGAGTCCCTGGCATCGACCGTGTACACGTACCCATTCACGAAAACGGTGTCCGCCCTCTCGGCGGTCCCGCCAGCAGCGGCGGTGGCAGTGCCGGAGCAGACTCCGCACAACAATGTCAGCTCAATGAGTCTGCGACGCATACACCTTCTTCCCCCGGAACCAGGTTTCCAGCACTCGGGTCTGCCCGATGTCCTCGGCGTGGCCATCGGCCAGCGCCAGGATGTCCCGGTCGATGACGATGAAATCGGCCGATTTGCCCACTTCGAGTGAGCCGGCTTCCCGCTGCAGATCGAGCATGCGGGCGCCGTTGATGGTGTAGGCCTCGATCGCATCGCGGATGCCGATGCGCTGTTGCGGACTGAGTGGCGGCTTCCCGGGCAGGCTTCTCGTCACGGCACGCATCATATTGACGAACGGCCGTGGATCGCGCGTCTCGACGGGTGCATCCGAACCGGCGGCGAGAATGCCACCCGCCTTCTGCACGGCCTTCACCGGATAGGTATTCATCTCGAAGTAGCTGTCGGGTCGATGCAGGGAGGCGTAACTGTTGCCGCTGACCTTCTCGAAGAACGGGATCACGGTCATGTCGTAGTCCGTGTCGGTGTCCATCCACGCATAGGTGAACGCGACGAACAGGTGATCGCGCCCGATCCGGGCGACATCCTCGGGTGCGGCAAGCTGGATATGGGCCAGGCCGTCGCGCGTACTCGAATTGCCGTCGGCGGCGCGCGCCGCCTCGATGGCATCCACCGCCGTGCGCACCGAGCGGTCGCTGATCGCGTGAATGTGCATGTTGAAACCCGCCAGATGCATGCGCTTGACGTATTCCAGGATGATCTCGCGCGAGTGCTGCAGCTGGCCGCTGGAGATAGCGCACTGGGCGGGGTGGTGGCCGTGCGCCTTCATGAAGGTCTCGACTGCCGCCGTCTGCGAGAACCTGTCAGGGTGCGCGCGCACTTCTTCGCAAGTGGCGGACGCTGTATCGACATAGCCGGTGACAGTGGCATGCCCGTCTTTGTCGACACCGAAGATGGGCTGGAGGAAGGGCTTCAGCGCGGCAGCGTTCGGGAGAGTTGGCGGCACGGCATACGGGTTGCCTTCGAGAACGCCATCCGCGAACAGCTTGATGGTGTCCGCATGAAGTAGCGGATTTCCCGCGTACTTCGCGCGCACGGCCTTCGCTTGCGTGACGATGGAGTCATAGTCCACCTTGCCGTCGGCGGTGCGGGTACGTGAGGGATCGTAGAACTGCGCCAGAGTGACCCGGACGGTCAGTTTGCCATCGGCCAGCAGTTTGTCGTAGACGGGCAGGCCATCCGGTGAAGCCATCGCGTCCAGTATCGCAGTGATCCCCGCGCCATTGAGTCGCTGAGGTATGCGCTCGGGTACCCTGGAGACGGCGCTCAGTTCCGTGTACAGCATGCTGTGCGGATTGATGAGGTAACGCGCATCCTCGTTCACAGCTCCATTGGGCTCGCCCGTCGCATCGACTCCGACGAATGGCCGGTACTCGGAGAACTCTCCGGCCAGCGTCGCCTTGGACAGTCCCACGATTTGTCCCTGTGCATTGCGTGCGTGGGAAAGTCCCAGACTGTTGAAGGCGCTGTGGTGGGCATCATTGCCCAGCAGCTGGATCTCGACTTTGGTGGACACCGCATCGAGCGCCGCGCGCAGCGTCGGGTGTTGCGGATCTGGTTGATTGCCCGCGGTGTAATTCCACGTGTGCACGATGAGCCGTTTGCCCGCCGGGGTGCGGTATCTGGCCAGGCACTTCGCCACGAACGCCGACAGGTCCTTCAGTGACAGCGGCTGGCTGTCGAGATCGCAGACATCGAGATCCACGATGTCCAGCGGATGGATGTGCGCGTCCACCAGGCCCGGCAGCACCAGCCGGCCGGCCAGCGGTTCCACTGCGGTCCCCGCACCGATCCAGCGCTTTGCGTCGGCATCCGACCCCACGAAGACAATCCGCCCTTTCCGAACGGCGAGTGCGGTGACGAGGGCATGCGTTGGATCCACCGTGTAGATCTTGCCGCCCGTGAGTACGAGATCGGCTGGAGTCGATGCGGGAGTTGCGCCGGAAAGCGCCATGGAGTTCGCCGCGAAAGAGCAGGGTGCGAGGCCGATGCAGACAGCCACAACCACCGCCAAGCGGCTGGCAACCCGAAGGCTGCTCAGTGAACCGGACATGGGCGATCCCCTAAGTGCGGCCGGCGCGCTGCAGGCAAGACGCCCGTGCCAATTGATTGTCGCGTTAAGCGTAGAGTCCGCGTGTCTCGACTCTATGACACGTGTCCCGCGTGCGTCAAACGGCAGCCGTACGTTTATAGCCGAAACCTCGCCAGTGTTGTACCGAGGCGACGCTGTACAGCGGAGCGCGCCGATACAGTTCGGCGTGGTTCAGTACTGGTCGGGCGGCGCGCTGCCGGTCGAGGACAGCTGGCGCACGACGGCGCTGCGCGTCGCGAGGACTGAAGTGAGCGGGTTATGCCGCAGTCTCGCGACTTCCTCCGCGGTGAAAGGTGCCGCGCCACGCGCGAGCTCGGCCGCATCGAATTTCTGCGCCACCCAATTGAGTACCTCGGCGAGCTGCGCATCCGACAGCGCGGAGTTCGCAGCTCCAGGTACGCGCAGCACGTAATTGCGACCCTCCGGGCTTCGCATGAAGCGACCCAGGGAGTGCGCCAGCGGCGGAACCTTGCCGGGGACACCCTCGGCCTGCGGGCCGTGACAGCCCATGCAGTACAGGATGTAGTCCTGCTGCGGGCCGGCGTACAGGTGGGTAACGGGAAGCGCCGCGATGAGGCAAGCCAGCACGGCGGCCCGGCGCAGGCGCGCCGCGGCCCCGGTCATTTCTTCTCCGGCTCCGCGACGCCGATCAGCACCGAGACCGAGCAGTGATAGTCCGACTCGGAATTCGCCATGCACCAGTTCACGTCGTTGTTGCGTGACAGGCGGTACATGGGTACCTCGCGCTCGTTGCGGTTGCAGAAACAGTCACCGCAGCTGACCTTTCCGCAGCAGTCGTTGTAGGAAACGATGTAGTCGCGGCCGTCGCCCGGGTTGTGGCAGGTGCCGATCCAGGTGATGGGCGAGGGCTGTGTGCCTGGTGGACAGGAATTGGAGGTTCCCCCGCAGCACGCGCACAGGAAGCCATCGATGGCGCAGTACTTCCAGTAGTCGCAGCTTTGCGGATCGTTCACGGCGGATTTGCCCGAGCCGGGAGCCCCCTGGGCGCGCGCGGTGCGGTCGATCGGCAGCAGCGGCAGCAGGGCCGCGCCAGTCAGCAGGCGACCCAGGGAAGCGAGCACGCTGCGACGCGAGGTGCGCCGTGCCAGGGAGCGCGCGGAATTCTCGAAAACACGATCAAGCATCGGCATCGCGGCTCCTTACGGATTCAGCACCAGCGAGGGGGTCTGGCCGAATTGCTTTTCCACATGCTTCAGCCGACCGGTCTTTGCATCGAGCACGGCGAGATCCGCCTTGTCGGTGGCCGCGAACAGGATGGGCGCCGCATCCTGCGACACCTGAACCGCCACCACCGTGCCGCTGATCTGCCTTGGATCGACGGGCCAGCGTGCGATGCGCTGGTGCGACTTGAGGTCGAATACCCAGATCTCGGAACCCCCTTCCTTGTGCGAGCCGTCACCGCCGCGATGCATCGCCACGAACAGCGTGCCCTGCGCCTTGTGGATGGCACCGATCTGGATGCCGCCCGGGCGCCAGACACCCTTGTCCGCCGCGCCGACGAGCGACCAGACCGGCCGGAAGGCCGGCTGCGCATGACTGAGATCCACCTCGTGCACCTGACCGAGGAATGACAGATAGGCCACTCCATCATCCGTGGGTACGCCCTGGACGAAGACCGGATCCTTGTCCGGATCGAAGAACGGCTCGGAGCTGGCACGGCTCGCTTCACGGCCCTGTGCGTTCAGCGTGACGGTCAGCAACCGCCCGCTCTCGCAGATCGAGGCGACCCGATTCGGACCGGACGGGACCACCAGCACGCAACCTGCCGTATCGATCTCGCTGAGCACGCTCTTCCTGACGGGATCGAGCACACCGAACGAGGCGGCGGGTTGCAGATAAGGTACATAGACGAACTTCCCGTCAGCGCTGTAGGCGATGTCGTACAGCATCGCAAGGCTCTGCGCGTGCTTGGGCAGGATGACGATCTCACCTGTCTTCGTCAGCGTCTCGTTGTCATTGAACTCGACGACATCGGTGCGCGTGCCGTGGCCGCCGCGTGAGAAGTAGGTTGCCGCCACTACAGTCGTGTTGCCATCCGGGGAGAGATTGTCGCCGGGCATGAAGCCCGCGCCGATCTGTCCGAGTCGTCGGTAGGTGTCGCCGTCGTACAGCAGCACGCGTGCGTCGATTTCGTTGTTCTGAGCCTCATCCAGCACGTAGGCCCAGTGCGGGCTGCGCGGGGGAAGCTTCGCGACCGTCAGATGTTCCGCGGGTAGTGGCGGTGGTGGGGTGGCCAGCACGGGTCCGCCCGCCATGGCGGCGAGCAGCGCCGCCCGCAACAGATTCTTGTGCATCGAGACCCCCAACCCCGCAATGCCTTGCGGGAAGTCTCGCATATCGCCGCGCGGCTCGAAAGTAGCGCCTGGATCAGTGATGACAGGGCGCGCATTCGCGCGTCGGACCGTGGTGCGCGCCAGCCAGCGCCAGCTCGCGGTGACAGTCGCGGCAGAACACGTGAAAGGTGGCTTCGCTGGAACGAGTCAAATCCGCGCGCGTGCTGCGATGACAGTCGATGCAGTTCGCCTTGCCGGTGTCGTCCTGGAAGTTGTGATGACAGGCGACGCAGTTGACGCTCGTGTGCAGCTCATGCGGGAAATGCATCGGTAATCCATCTGGCGTGCGAGTACCCGGTTCCATCAGATGGGCGGTCGTCGTGCCCATCGGCAGCAACAGCAGGGCGAATCCTGCGGCGAGCGCGGTGATCGTCGCGGCCCAGTAGCGCCGGCTGCGGGAACCGCTCCAGGTGCGGATCGCATTCCACAGGAGTGGCATGGCCAGCAGCACACAGGCGACCGCGGCCTTGGGTCGCGTGTCGACATACTGTCCGCTGCCGAGCAGATGCGCGCCGAGCAGCGCTACGAACAGCGAAGCCAGGATTGCGTGAGTCGGCGCTGCGATGGGTGCGCCGCCGGGTTTGCGCATGGAGGTGCGCGTCGACAGGCCGGTGGGCACCAGGATTGCGAGC
>Ga0335069_10015935_pt1 | contig 10499 bp, 6 predicted proteins | sample Lox_Sample_11_FD_206714 | JGI IMG/M metagenome (GOLD analysis project Ga0335069, IMG submission 206714) | Soil microbial communities from Loxahatchee National Wildlife Refuge, Florida, United States - Lox_Sample_1.1 | ecosystem: Environmental > Terrestrial > Soil > Wetlands | place: USA: Florida...
CGCGCGTGAGAGTTGCTCTCCGATCTGCTGCGTCACACGACGAACATAGCTGAGATCGAGGCTGCCGTTGGCTTGGCCGGGGGTGCCGACGCACACGATGAGCACATCGCACTCGGCTACCGCGGTAGCGGGATCAGATCCTGCAGTCAGCCTACCGGCAGCGACCGCCGATGCAATGAGCTCATCGAGCCCCGGCTCCACGATGGGGCTCTTGCCCTGACGCAGGAATCCGACCTTGACGTCATTGGGATCGACCCCGAGCACATCGTGTCCGTCGCGAACCAAACAGGCTGCCGAGACGACTCCGACGTAGCCCAGTCCAAACACAGCGATTTTCATTATTGATGCAGCCGTAGGGCAAGGTAGCCCTGTCGATAGTAAGGCGAGTCGCTCTAGAGGCTGGTAAGTACCGCACCCTTCATGGCCGCAGCCGGGCGCACACCGAGCACTGACAGCATGGTAGGCGCGACGCACTCGAGCGGCACGTGACCCGCCGCGGGGCGACCCTCGATGGCTTTCGGCGCTCGTATCCACAGCATCCCCTCGCGGTGATGCATGCCGCTCTTGGTGGTATCAACCGCATAGAACAGCGTCTCGAACGAGCTCGTGCCTCCTGCGTGTCCACGCAGCTGCGCCCCGGAGGGCACCTCGTGGAAGATAGCGCAGCCTGCCATGACGCTCGACCCGTCGCGACGCGTGTTCATTAGCGGCTCCGTTCCCAGACGGAGCTCGCGCAGTTGCTGTTGCGCCCGCTCGGCGGTGGCAGGATCGGCAAATCTCAGGTGGAATTCCTCCGACATCACCGGCTCGGCGGTGCAACTGCGCGGATCGATACCCGCGAACAGCAACAGCTGCTCGAACGCGTGCGGCTTGTGGAAGATTTTTCCGCCGACGCTCTCATAGGTGAGGCACGGTTGCTGGCTGAGTGCGGTAGCGAGAACGATGGTCGCCTCATCGCCCGCCATTGCGAGGACCTTGCCCACGATGCTGTCCATAGACCGGTAGCCGTAGCGCACCGCGTCGCCGTAGGCCTGCTGATCGGCCTCGCTCGGCTTGAGCTCGAAACGTGCCGGCTCGAGGTTGCGCCAGTACACGTGTTGAAAATGCGCTGTGCTGTTGAGGAAGAAGGTCGAGAAGACCGGGCGCAGCTTGCGGTAATAGTGACGGAACACATCGAACTGCAGTCGATCCAGAATGGTCGCGCGCCGCCATCTGGTGTTGCCGAAGCGTTCGGAGAGCAGTTGCCGCGCGGTAGCGACGACCGTTGCCAAGCTCAGGCCGTGGCCCAGCATGAACCGGGCAAAGCGCAGGTACTGCCGCAGCCCGAGTTGCAGTCTGTCGCGGGTGTATTCGAGCACGTTCGCGCGCACGAAGTCGAAATAGGGGGCGAGCTCGGGGTCGCTCGGTCGTACGTGAACGGACCAGGGGTCCGGCAGTACCAGTCCCCGCAGGCCGCGCTGGTACACTGCATTCATGCTGCCGCATATCCACACCGTCCCGCCGTTTTCGGAGATGACCTCCCAGATCTGTGGAATGGTGCACTTGCTCGCATCGCCCAAGTTGAAGATCTGGTGCTCCGAGAACGGCGCGCCACAGTGGGCCGTGACCCACTGGATCCAGGGCTCGAGGTTCGGCGGATCCTCCCCGGCATCGGTCAGATAGGTCGCCGATTCGCGCCGCAATCGTGCAAAATTCGGCAACAGCCCCTCGTCGATGAATTGCGACATAAGGCGCGGCGTGAGCTCGTTGAATTCCAGGACGATCAGCTTGTGCTCGGCATGCATACCCGCATCTCCGTTGCATTCGTGCGCGGTCTTCGCGGAAAAATAGTAGTCTGACTCCGGAAGCGAAGACCAGCAATCCTGACGATCCGTCAGGCGGCACGCCCGGGCCCATAGTGCAACTACTACTCAAGGCAACATTCTGGCTCGGCACCTCGATGACCCTTTACGTTTATGTTCTGTACCCGGTGCTGATCTGGACGCTGGCGCGCACGCGGCCAGCTGAGCGGCCCGCCGGTGCGCGGACGACCGGCTCCTTCAGCGTGGTCATCGCGGTACACGACGAGGAGCGGCGCATCACCGAGCGGCTGGATGAGCTCGTGTCGCTGATTGGCGGCACCGGGTGCAGTGCCGAGGTGATCGTGGTTGCGGATGGCTGCACCGATGCGACGGCCACGCTCGCCCGGGCCCATCCGAGCCCCCTGGTGCGGGTGGTCGAGTTCGCTGAGAACCAAGGCAAGGCTGAGGCTTTGTCTCGTGGCAGCGAAGTGGCGAATGGCGAGGTTCTGGTGTTTGCGGACGCGCGGCAGCGTTGGGCCGACGCCTCCCTTCAGCGGCTGTTGGAGAACTTCGCTCGCCCGGAGGTGGGCGGCGTGACTGGTGAGTTGATCCTCGATGGATCGCGTGGGGTGCTCGCCGGAGTCGGACTCTACTGGCGATACGAGAAATGGTTGCGCCGGAACGAGGGACACCTTCACTCCACCGTCGGGGTATCGGGTTCGATCAGCGCGGTACGCAAAGAGCTGTTTCGTCCCATCCCACGAGGGATGCTGCTCGATGACCTCTATTGGCCGCTGCAGGTGGTGATGCAGGGACGGCGGGTCGTCTACGACGAGCGCGCGATTGCCTATGATCGCTTGCCCGAGCACCCGAAGGATGAGTTTCGCCGCAAGGTGCGTACCCTGAGCGGCAACTTCCAGCTCGCCGCAGTACTGCCGCAGGCGTTGCTGCCATGGCGCAACCCCATCTGGGCGCAGTTCGTCTCACACAAGCTCCTGCGTCTGGTCGTACCCTGGGGGCTGGTGGGGGCGTTTGTGGCGAGCAGTCTGGTCGCTGAGCCGTTCTACCGCTTCGCGTTCCTCGCCCAGGCGCTGTTCTACGCCCTTGCGATCGTTGCGCTCGTCGGTGGCCCTGGGTCGCGGTGGCGTGTGGCGAGTGCGGCCGCCAGCTTCGTGGTCCTCAACGCAGCCGCGTGGCTTGCATTCTGGGTCTGGAGCTGCGGGCGCGCCGCAGGTTCCTGGAAAAAAGTTGCCTATGACTTGTCGCTGCCTCCAGATTGACCGGGCCCTGCTGCGGCACCCCGCGGCGATGGATGCGGGCTGACGCATGGCGGTTACCGCCGGTGTCGCCCCTGGCACGATGCAGCCCGCGCACGTCGTCCGTGTAGGCTATTGCATCGATTCGTTCGACATCGGTGGCACGGAACTGAACGCGGTACGAACGCTCGAAGCGCTCGATCGCAAACGTTTTCACGTTACGGTCTTTCACCTGCACGAGACCGGGCCGTTGCGTGCTCGTTACGAAGCCCTCGGCGTGCCGCTGCAGCACCTGGCGATCGGACGGCTCTATGAGCCACGCACGGCGGCAGCGGGGGTGCATTTCCTGCGCCTGCTGCGGCGCGCAGCGATCGAGATCGTGCACACGCACGATCTCTATACCAACATCTTTGCGGCACCGTGGGCACGGTTGGCCGGCGCTCGCGTCATCGCCAGCCGTCGCTGGCTTGACGCTGCCCCGCGAGCCGGCCTGCTGCCGCTCAATCGTTGGAGCTATCGTTTCGCTCATCGGGTGGTCGTCAACAGCTCCCTGGTTGCACGGCTTCTGGTCGACGGCGAGCACGTGCCGGCGAGGCGGGTGGTTGAGTTGCCGAACTTTCTGGAGGAGCGAGCCTTCCGCAAGGTCGCCCCCCAGGTCCGCATGGCGCGGCGCAACAGCTGGGGGGTTCCACAGGACGCATTCGTCATGGGCATGGTGGCGCGTCTGGTGCCGGTCAAGAACCACGCGATGGCGCTGCGCGCGCTGCAGCGCCTGGGGGAGGCTGTGCACCTGGTACTGATCGGGGCAGGCAAGTCGCGCGGCGCGCTCGAGGCGCTCGCGAGAGAGCTGCGCGTCGAGCGGCGTGTGCATTTCACCGGGCAGCTGCTCGAAGCGGAAAATCAGCATCAGTTCTTCGACGTGAGCGTGCTCTGCTCCCGCAGCGAGGGATTTCCAAATGCCCTCATCGAAGCTCTGGCGGCCGGCTGTCCCGTGGTTGCGACCCCGGTGGGGGGGGTCCCCGAGGTGATCATCGACCGGCAAACGGGTCTGCTCGTCCCGGTCGATCGACCGGATGCCCTGGCCGCAAGCGTCGAGGAGCTGCGCCAGGACACGGCGCTCTACCGACGGCTGAGCGAGGCCGGACCCGCGCGGGTGATAGGCAAGTACCATCAAAGCGTGGTCATTGGGCAGCTCGAGGCACTGTATGGGGATCTCGCCCGCGGAGCTGGCGATACTGGGGCCGTGCTGACATGAACGTCGGAAGCGGGCGAGCGCTGCCGCGACGCGTCCGCCGCATATCGGCACCACCCACGTCCCTGCCGTGGTACGGGCTCACCATATTTACCTTTTTCTTCGTGACCGCGCGCCTGCCGAGCCTGTTCACCGAAATCGGGATCTACGTTGCGCTGCTCGGCGTGGTCCTTCGCCCGCAGGACGTCAGTTTCCCGCGCCCGATGCGCTGGGCGGTGGTACTCATGTCGTGGGCACTGGTGACGGTATTTTTCGGAATGTGGCCCGAGATCGCTACGGATGCATACATCGAGAGGTTGAAAGCGCTGGTAATATTCTTCGTCGTAGTAAACACCTTGCGTACGCCACAACAGCTGCGCTTCTACATCATCCTGATCCTGGTCGCGTTCGTGATCTATCCGGCCCGCGGCACACTGCAGAACTACGTTACGCATAACACGATGTTCGGCCGGGCGATCTGGAACAAGATGTACAGCAATCCCAACGATCTCGCGGCCATCACGCTGCTGATGCTCGGATTCGCGCTGTCGATCGCCACCGTCAAGACGCAGAGCGCGCGAGTGCGTCGGGCGGCAGCTGCGCTCGTGCCACTGACGCTGCTGCTCATACTCCTCACGCAATCGCGCGGGGTATTCCTGGGCCTCCTCGTCGGCTTCGGACCCACAGTGCTGTGGCGCCTGCGGAAACGGCCGGCGGGTACGGTTGGGGCGGTGGTGATGATCCTCCTCGTGGTGGTCCTGCTGGTTCCCGCGGCTTCGTGGCATCGGCTCGCGGGTATCACCAAAGTCACTGAGAGCATGGCCGAAGCGAACAAGGAGCAGGACCGACTGGACGAAATGGCATCGGTATCGGCCGTTCAGCGCCGCGAGATTCTGCAGACCGGCTTGCACATCGCGGCGAGTCATCCGGTCCTGGGAGTCGGCATCGGCTGCTACCCTCAGGCCAATGAGCTTTATGCACCGCAGCTCGGGCGCCGGGATGCGCATAACACGTATGTAACTCTGGCCGCGGAGACCGGCCTGCCGGGACTGCTGTTGTGGCTCGGCCTCGTCGGGTCCGTGCTGGTGCAGGTGCGACGGCGTCGCGCGAACCTTGCGGCCGACGGCTGCATCGTTCAGGCGGTGTGGATCGAAAGGGCCGTTATCGGTTATCTATTTGCGGGGTTCTTCGGTAGTTATTCCGGTCTCACGATGTTCTACCTCTTCCTCGGAACGCTGTGGGCGGCCGCCAACGTACTGGGCCGCGATGCGACTGGGCCCGCGTCGGCGCCGGGACGACGCCCGCTGCGCGCTCGCTGACATGTGCGGCATCGCGGGATTCGCGGGCATCGGGCTGCCGGCACAGGAGGGGAAACGGCGGCTGCACGCCATGTGCGATGCCATCCGGCATCGGGGTCCGGATTCCGACGGCTATTTCCTCGCCGACGTCGTCGCGATGGGCATGCGACGCCTGAGCATCATCGACGTCGCCGGCGGAGATCAGCCGATCTCCAACGAGGACGGAACCGTCACCGTCGTCTTCAACGGTGAGATCTACAATCATCATCAGTTGCGGCGGGAGCTCACGGCCGCCGGCCACCGTTTCGCGACGCACAGCGACACGGAAGTGCTCGTGCACCTGTATGAGGAGCACGGCACGGACATGGTGCGGCAGCTGCACGGGATGTTCGCCTTCTCCATCTGGGATTCGCGACGGCAACGGCTGTTTCTGGCGCGCGACCGCAGTGGCATGAAGCCGCTCAGCTATACGCTCCGCGAGGGTGGCATCGTCTACGGCTCGGAGCTGCGTGCACTGTACGCCTTCGACCGGCACGCACTGCGGATTGCACCTGCGTCGGTGATGGAGTTTCTGGCGTTCGGCTATGTACCCGATCCCAGCAGCATCTTCGAGGGAGTCACCAAGCTGCCGGCGGCGCACTTCCTCCTCTGGAGTCCCGGCCGCGAAGTGCAGGTGCAGCGGTACTGGAGGCCCCCGCCGCCGGACGGCACGCTGTGCGATGAGGCTTCACTGATCGCCGAATTACGCTGCCGGCTCGAGGCTGCTGTGAAATCGCACCTGGAGTCCGAGGTGCCTCTCGGCGCCTTTCTTTCCGGTGGCACGGACTCTTCGACAGTCGTGGCATTGATGTGCCGGCATGCCGCGGGGCGCGTGCGTACCTTCTCAATCGGCTTCGCCGAGGCGGAATACGATGAGTCACACGCCGCCCGGGCGGTCGCTGCGCAGTTGGGCACGGAGCACACCGATCTGGTGGTGCGACCCGAAGTGGAGCAGATCTTCGAGAGCATCGCGGCAATGTTCGACGAGCCTTTTGGGGACCCGTCGGCCATTCCGACTTTCCTCGTGGCGCAGCTGGCACGGCAGTCGGTGACGGTGGTGCTCTCCGGCGACGGCGGCGATGAGCTCTTCGGCGGGTACACCCGTTACGGGGACACGTTGCGACGCGGCGGCAGCCGCCGGCTTGCAGGTGCGCGGCTGTTCGCCGCCCTCGGATTGATGCTGCCGCACGCCTTCCCGGGCCGCAATCGTCTCATCGACCTGGGTCGCTCGAGACTCGGACGTTACGCCTCGAGCGTGGTGCACCCGGTGCGGGTGGATGAAGGCGGGGTGGCCTCGGCCTGGCACCCCGCTGCGCGGCGCACCGTCGAAGGACAGCTCGACCGCTTCATGTCGACAGACGAAGCGGGGGATTTTGCGGCGTTGATGATGCGCCTCGATTTTGAGAGCTACCTCCCCGGGGACATTCTCACCAAGGTCGACCGGACGAGCATGGCCGTTTCACTCGAGGCGCGTGTGCCGCTGCTCGATTTCGACCTGGTCGAGTTCGCGCTGCGCATTCCTGGCCACCTGCGGGTGACGGCGGCCGAGAGCAAGCGGCTGTTCCGGCGCGCCATCAGCGAAATCGTACCGAGCTTCGTTCTCACAGCCCCCAAGCGGGGTTTTGCGGTGCCTCTGGCGCAGTGGTTCAGGGGCCCTTTGCATCATCGTATCTTGGCGTTGCGCAAGCCCTCTGCAGCCCTGGAGCCATATCTCAATGGGTCGGCCGTCGAGCGTCTGGTCACCGAGCACTCGATCGGACGACGCGATCATAGTTTTCTGCTGTGGCGTCTCACCGTTCTGAACCACTGGATCGCCGCGTTCGCCGACGGGCGGCTCGGGCGCCCGCCGCGGGTGCCTGCGGTCGGCAACGGCGGCAGCGACGCCCTGCCTGCTCGACCAGCAGGAAATTGGGCGACTTAGCGACCGCGCCCCCGCACCTCCGCCCCCTCGTCGGATTTCGCCGTCGGGCTCTAACTAACCCCTGGAAGTTTCGTTCTTCAGGAAGTCGATGGCGAGCAGCCCGCCAGCAGATGAGTATGTGTGAGTGCCCTCCAGGTGAGGGAAGAAGGAGGGCGGGATGGAACACAGCACCTGCTCCTCGTAGCGGGCGTCCGTGAGCTCCACGATGCGCGCGATGCCCATCGACTCACCATACACGCCGAAACCCTGGACCTGAAAGACCCTGTAAATGCCCTCGTGATCGAACAGCAGTCCGCCGTTTCGCGCTCGCCGCGAGTCGAAGATCACGGGGTTCATCGGATGCGGCATCCAGTTCGAAGAGTCCAGGTCATCGGCGCAGAACACGTGCAACTCGGAGCAATGGTCGCCGGACTCCGAGCTGTCAATGTTGGTGAGCAGCCACCATTTCCCGCCATGCTTGAAGAGGATGGTATCGGCGGCGTTGACTCCTCTCATGAGCACCCGGTGCAATTCCCACTTGAGTGGATAACTCACGCATTTGTAGAGCCTGATCTCGTGCGCCGCCTGCGTCTCCGGACACATGTAAACGTCGCCGGCTTCTTCCAGCACGAAAGGAAAGGACATGTGAAAATCTTCCCTGAGCGCGCAACCCAGTTCCGTATAGCCATCGCGGCGGATCTGGAACGCGCTGATCTGGCCCTTGCGCCTCGAATAGTCGAAATCCTCGACGAAGCACACATGCGACCCGTTCCGGTAATGTACAAACGGATCCGCCAGATAGCGGTCGGGCGGATTCCTTATGACCGTCGACCGCCACAGCACGGCGCTCTTCCAATCCTCCACGAACTGATACGCGACTCCCCAGCGCAGGACCTTGCCGCGCACACGCCCGATGAATCCGTTGGCCGAACGGGCGAACTTCTTCGACAGGTATCTGATCTGGTCGCCGAGAGCCGGGGTCCGGTACAGCGGATACGCATAAGGGATCTTCGGATAGGGAGTGGGCAATGCACTGCGCCCACCGATGCTCTCGAGGAGCTTGTGCATGAACACGTTGGCCTTCAGGTACAGCCGCACCGCATTCAGAGCATAGGGCGGGGTTGTCGGCACCGAGCCGCGGAACAGGACGTCTCCTCCGTCGAGCTCACACGTGAGTCTTTGAATGATGAAGCCGGTCGACGGTTCCTCGTTGAACACCTCCCAGAAGCCGGGCGGGGTGCCGCGATTCACCTCGTTGTTGGCATGGTGGAATGAGAGGATTCCAAAGCGTGCCGTATCCAGTATCTCTCCCCGCAGGATGCCGCTGCCACACCTGATGAGAACGTCCGGAGCTCTGGAGGTTATCTTCTCGATGTCCTCGGCGGCGTATCTGAAAACAAAACCGCTCTTCGAAATGATCGGTTGGACATAAACCTTCTCTAACGGGATGTCCTCGAGCGGGTAGGACCGGTAAAAGTCCCGGTACTGCTGAGCCTGGCCGAGGCGAAATTTCTCCGCGCGCTCGATCAGGAGGAAACCTATCCTGGCGATCAGGCTTTTCAGTCCATGCGGCCTCAGGTACCTGGCGAGCCGACTCGGGAAACTGCTGGCATCGGTGCGGATCGTCTTTCTCTGCACCACCAGGAATTCGATGGAGTAGTTCCTGGCTTCCTTGCTGCGCTCGATGAGATCCCAACAAACACTCCTTTGGGCCGCATCGTCGACGATCAGTGCCACACGCAGACGTCGTTTCAGGTCTTCTGCCATGGAAAGTCAAGCTCAGGTTGTCAGGATCCTAGTCTAGGTCCGCCAACGGATGACTGTCGCGGATATATTGTCGCAGAGCATTCGGACATCGCGCTCCGCCGGAGCACTGGTGTCGGAACGTCCGGGCGTGCAACCTCGGGCGTTGCAGGTGCAGGCGGAGGTAGTGCGCCGCCACCGACGCACCGCGATTCATTGCCGCCAGATGCGGCGCTTACTCAGCGTACGACGACGTTACTCGGGGGATTGGGAGCGATGGCAGCGGCCGATGGTGCGGCGCTGAGATCCGCGCCGATATCCCTGCCGTCGCTGCCAGCCGACTTGTAGGGGCTGTGTGCGGCCAGCGCGTAGTTGCCGCCCGGGTAGTTCATGAAGCCGATCCCGGCGACACCGTTCGGGAAGAAATTTCCCGGGGGATAACTGGCGGCGGGCGCGTCCGCGAGCGCGTTCTTGGAGAATGTCCAGTTGCTGTAGTTCGCGTTGAGCGCCGCGCTGCCCTCACCGACGCCCGCGCCGAAAAAGCCGTAACGCGTGTGCGTGACGAGATTGTTGGTGAAGACGAAATTGCTGACCTTGGTGTTCGCGGTATCGGCCATCATGACGACGGGGGTCGTGCCGCCGGTGTTGATGATCGTATTGTGATCGATGGTGTAGTCGGCGCCCCCCTGGATGGTCTGGAAGTCGCGTCCCTGGGCGCCGTTGAGGCCGCTGACGCCCACGATGTTATCGCGGATCAGAATGCGCTCGGTGAGCTGACTCGGGTGCAAGTAGTCGTGACCCATGAGGTTGAATCCGCTGCCGACGTTGATGAGCGTGTTGCCGACGATGGCGATGTCGCTCGTGACCGACCACGGGGCGTTGCCGCTCTGATTGCGCGGCGTGATGAGCACCGCGAAGCCATTCTGCGCGCCATTTGGATTGTTCTGTAACGTATTGCCGGTGACGAGTGCCCGCTGCGCCGCCTTGAACTCGAGCAGATTCTTGAGCGGATATGGACCGCCGATGAGCGACAGCGACTTGAACAGTGTGTTGTTGCGGATCTCGATGTCGGCCGGAACGAGTGCGGAGTTGCGCGAATCGGAGCCGCCGAACAGGACGTTTTCCGTTGCAGCCTCGATATAGCTGTCCAGAATCTTGATCGGTCCGGTGGTGTTGTAAGCCCACAGACCCTGCGAATCGGTGTGGACTTCCTGGAAGTCGCTGATGTACGAATCGACCACTGCCACGTAG
>Ga0335069_10015936_pt1 | contig 10498 bp, 11 predicted proteins | sample Lox_Sample_11_FD_206714 | JGI IMG/M metagenome (GOLD analysis project Ga0335069, IMG submission 206714) | Soil microbial communities from Loxahatchee National Wildlife Refuge, Florida, United States - Lox_Sample_1.1 | ecosystem: Environmental > Terrestrial > Soil > Wetlands | place: USA...
TGGATGGGAGACAAACTGCTGACGCGCACCAAGGGAGCGTACTATTTTGTCTCAGCGGCTACGCTTGCGTGCGGGGTTCTACCGATGTTTGCCGCCATCTTCGTAAGCGGCCGCTGGATGTTTCCCTCGATGACCTTCGCCCTCTTCGTGCTGTTCCTGAATAACGCGCCGCTAAACGCCGCGATCGTCAATTCTGTCAGCGCCCAGATCCGGGCGACAGCAATCGCCGTGAACCTGTTTACGATTCACCTGCTCGGCGATGCCTCATCGCCGTGGATCATCGGCAAGATCGCCGACACTACGGGGTCGTTGCAGGTCGGCTTTCTGAGCACCATCGCCGCGATCATTATCGCGGCTGTTATCCTGTTTCACGGAATGAAGTACGCCCCGCAAATTCCTGTGCCTGAGAAAGCCTGGGGAGAACCTGCCTGATGTTCTGGTGGGCGCTCGGCATCTTTCTGTGCGTTCTGTGGGCGTGGCGTGTTGCCGATGCCGGTATCGGCATGCGCAGCATCTCCGACATCGCATCTCCAGCCTGGGATCGGCCCGTACCACCGAACGCGCCCCGCGTAAGCATCATTGTCCCCGCCCGCGATGAAGAAGGAGCAATCGAGTCGGCATTGCGTTCCCTGGTGCAGCTCGACTGGCCTAACTATGAAGTAATCGCTATCGACGATCGCTCCACCGACCGTACTTCACAGATCATGGAGCACGTCGCCCGCGAGCACGACACGCAGCATCGCCTGAAGATCATCCGCATCGAGGATCTTCCTGAAGGCTGGCTTGGCAAGCCGCACGCCATGTGGACTGCGGCAAAACAAGCGACCGGCGACTACCTGCTTTTCACGGACGCCGACATCGTCTTTCACCCCGAGGCATTGCGCCGGGCAATGGCTTACGCCCTGCAGTCGAAAGCCGACCACCTGGTTGTTTTTCCCACCCACATTGACTGGAGCGTGAGCAAGAAGATCATCCTCGCCGGATTCAACATGCTGTTTGTGTTTGGACATCGTCCGTGGAAGACGGCGGACCCAAAGAGCCGCGATCATATTGGCGTCGGCGCATTCAACCTGGTGAAGCGCACGGCGTACGAAAAGATCGGCACCTTCGAGGCGCTCAAGATGGAGATCATCGAAGACATGCGCCTCGGCAAACTGGTTAAGGACAACGGACTTGCCCAACGCAACGTGCTGGGGCGAAACCTGCTCCTGCTGCCATGGGGATCGGGAGCAGTCCAGATCATCAACAACCTGACGAAAAACTTCTTCGCGCTCATGCACTTCTCGGTGTTGCGAGCGCTGGGTGCCTGTTTCCTGCTGCTGTTCTTCAACATTACGCCGTTCGTGGGAGTGTGGGCGGCACATGGCTGGGCAAAAGCGCCATTCGTGGTGTCGTTGTTCGCCATCTTTTGTCTTTACGTCGGGATGTCGTGGAATATGCCGATCTGGCCGCAGTACTTTTTCTTCCACCCCATCAGCACCGGTCTGCTGATCTACACCATGATGGTCTCGATGCTTACCACGCTTCGTAACGATGGTGTTATCTGGCGTGGAACACACTACTCCCTGGCAGAGCTGCGACGAGGGCTGGTGAAGGGCTGAGGGAAACCAAGATCTAAGATCTAAGATCGTGACTCACGGAATCCGCCTTTTCAATCTTCAATCTGAAATCTTCGATCTGAAATGTTTCTACACTCCACGTGCGCTCGCATGCGCTTTCCGCGGGGTCTTTCCGGGATCGCCCCGCAGCACACTTTCGCGGCGCTTCTCCTCGAGTTCAGCCAGCATCGCTGCCAGTCGCGAACGCGTGGCGGGATCGATCTGCGGCATTGACATGACGCGCGCCAGGTGCACCTGAGCATCTTCGAACGGCTGAACCGGCGAGTACGGCAATTTGCGGAGACTTCTTCTCCGGTCCTGCTCCGCGATTTTGCAGATTTTCCTTGCTGATTTGCAAAGCTCAATCAGATGTTCGGCGCGAGCCGCTGCAAGACCGAGCGAAAGCACGATGACTCCCGTTACCCTTGCATCGGAGAGCCGTGCCGGACAAGCCATCCGCACCGGCAAGAGTCCGTCGGTCCGATCCGGCATTCCAACGATGATCAGCGGCACTCCGGACGCGATGGCTCGCGCTGCCGCGCTCGGTCCCAGGTAATTACTGGACCAGTTCGAGCCGGGCACCCAGCCCTGCTCGCGGACCATGCCGGTTGTTCCAGCCGAGTAGAGAACGACTCCATCGCCATCGGTAAGGCTCACCACGTGCGGGGATTGCTCTAACTTTTGCGATACGCGCTGGAACTGCTCGATGCTGGCGGCGATCAGGGCGGCGTTGGCGGCGATTCGCGCTTGCAGGCTCACGCGCGAGACACGGGCGATGTGTCCGCAGTTGGTCCAATGCTCGAGATCCATCACCATCGCGCTCAGGCGGGCTAACAGCGGACTGGCTTTTAGCCGGCGCAGCAGGCGGCGGCGCAAATCGCTTTCCGCTTCTTTGGAAGCGGCGGGAGTTCCGCCTTGTTTCGCGGGCACGAAGCGCGTCAATTCGCCGGCAAGGGCGCGCGAGATGCGCTCGGAGCGGCGCTCTCCGCGAGCGACTCGGCTCACGTAAGATGGGTGAACACCCACCTGCCGCGCCACGCGCGTGTACAAACCGGAAAGGGAAGCCAGGTTCTTTTCTGTCAAGTTGTCTCTTGCCGCGGACCGGTCCCCGGGTCCTTGATCGAAGTCAGGCTAACATCGGTGTTATTCCGGAATGATATCGCATCATGCAGCTGTAGAAAACTGCCGAACGGAGAAGTTAGGGGTGGCCTCGTCCATTTGAGGCTGTGGATAAGGTTTTATACGTAGCTCTGGAACCGTGGTATAGTCTCCGTGTCATAAGTTTTGACAGCAACTCTGGCACATAACGGAAGCGTTTATGGTGGGGCGGCAATCAAATTCAGTGGTGGAATGGGCCCGTTGCATTGCTTCGTTGCGTCGGAGGCTGCAACTTACCCAAACAGAATTGGCGGATAACCTTGGGGTTACGGCGATGACCGTATCCCGGTGGGAACGCGGCCTGGTCGAGCCGACAGCCAGCGGCTACATCGGCTTGGGCAACCTAGCGGAGCCGAAGGAATCCTGGTACTTTTGGCGGCGGGCCGGCCTCGATGAGTCGCGTGTCCGGCGGACGCTCGGGAGCAGGAATCACTCTCGTCCGAAGGCTCGCGCCAAGGGAATTGGGCTGTAGGGTTCGTGAAGTGGCAAAAGCCCGTAGCGCCAGGCTGCGGGCTTAGTTATTGGGAGCAGCCGATTAGTGCCTGTGAGTCGCCGCTGCGACGGCACGCATTTGCAAATCCTGCGCCGTCTTGAACGTCAACACAGTTTCCGCCGGAATATTGATCTTTTTGCCCGATGTGAGCGTTTGTGCGCCGGCACCAGGCGCACCTCCAGCAAGGTTCCAATCAGGGCGCCTTTTCCGCCACCCGCAAGACCTCCGATGGGGGCTCCGGCCAGCGCACCACCTCCGGCGTATTTCGCCGTGGTCTTGTTCGCGCCAACGCGGCCTGACTGCGTCCGGCATTGGCCGCGGATGCCTGGATCGGCTGGTCGGTCCGGACCTTGATCTCTGTGCCAGACGGCACCACAGACGTTAGCGCCCACGCGCTCGCACAGAGCAAGGAAAAAGACAGGGTCAGTAACGCAATCGGTCGGCGGATCATAGGCACCTCGTGAACAAGCCGGCTTGTCCAGCTACCTGGACGCACGCTCCGATTGGGAAGTGGGCCCGTCGACCAAGGCGATAGCGTCAGCTCCAACAATGGGCCCGCTGCCATGCTGCTGCTGTGCGATCACAATGAAGCGAAGTTTATTGGGCTGCCAGTGAGAACTCAATCCGACCTTCACCACTCGGTGCAGGGCTCCTCGTTTGGTGTCTCCCAGAATTCTCATTTCTCGGACTACCGCGGCGTGATGCAGAGTGCTGTCGTGATTCTCACCGGCTTTCACTATCGTCGTAAGATCATCTTCGGTCACGAAGAGCAGCACGCTTGCGTTTGAAGGTGCTCCTTCTACTGAGACCTCCAGCTCGGCCCCCGTCCAGCGCAGGGTTACTTCAGCCGGCTTCGCCGCCATGCTCCCAGCGTCAATGGCGCGTAACATCGCGGCCTCATCATTTCCGAGAACCTCAGTTGTTCCATTCACCACCGCTTGTGGGGTGTATGCAGAATTGGTTCGTAGCGAATCCAGGTATGCACCTTGGCGCTCCGTAAACGCATGCTGCGAGAAACGGTCGTGCCAACCCAATTGATCCCAGTAATCCACGTGCTCGCCCAGTAGGATGAGCTCTGTGCCCTTGATCGAGTGCTGGGACTGGAGCTTTGCGAGCAGGCGGTCGGCGGGAGGACAGCTCGAACAGCCCTCCGAGGTGAAGAGCTCGACGACGACTGGTCCGGTCCTGGTTTGCGCAGCGGCAACAGAGCTAAGTAATGAAAGCGACACGAGAAGCAGTGCAGCTACTCTCATGCTTCATCAGATTCGCCAATGTCGCGGAAGTTGCGGCTAGGCGCCCGGCTTGAACAAGGTGACGATCCAGTAAGTGAATGCGGAAACTGCTGCGGAGGCGGGAATCGTAAGCACCCATGCCCATACGATCCGTCGCGCGACACCCCAGCGAACGGCTGACAGGCGCTGGGTTGACCCCACTCCCACAATGGCGCCCGTGATGGTATGCGTGGTGCTGACCGGGATTCCAGCAAGGGCTGTGCCGAATAACGTAATCGCGCCGGCGGTTTCTGCGCAGAATCCACCAACCGGCTTCAACTTGGTGATCTTCGAGCCCATGGTGTGCACGATGCGCCAGCCGCCGAAGTATGTGCCAAGCGAAATGGCGGCATGGCAGCTCAGAATGATTGGCCAATGAAAGCGTCCCCAGTTACCGGCGATGTCCGCCTTGGTCATCAGCCCTCCGGTGTAGAGGGCGCCAGCAATGATTCCCATGGTCTTTTGTGCGTCGTTGCCGCCGTGACCCAAGCTATAAGCTGCGGCCGACAGGAGTTGCAGCTTGCGGAACCAGTTATCCACCTGCCGTGGCGAATTGCGCTGAAAGATCCAAGAAACCGCCACCATCATTGTCAAGCCAAGTACGAGTCCCATGACGGGCGCGACTACGATGAAGATAAGCGTCTTTGTCCAGCCGCTGGCAATGATTACCTTGAATCCCGCCTTGGCGATCGCCGCGCCGGCATAGCCACCAATGAGTGCGTGCGACGACGAGGTTGGTAATCCCCACCACCACGTAAGCAAATCCCACACAATGGCGCCCAGCAGTCCAGCCATCACCACGTATTGAGTGACCACCTGGACGCCGTTGAGGTCCAGGTGGATCATCCCCTTGCCAATTGTCTTCGCTACGGCTGTGCCAAGAAAGAAGGCTGCCACGAAATTGAAGAAGGCTGCCCAGACCACCGCCAGCTTTGGCGACAAAACGCGGGTGGAAACTACGGTTGCGATGCTATTGGCAGCATCGTGGAAGCCGTTCAGGAAATCGAACGTCAGCGCGACGGCAATCGTGATGATGAGCAGTATTAGACCGGTGTCCACCTTCGCGGGGCCTCGAGAAATCTCGTCATGAAAGCTGGGGTTTAGCGGCTTACGCGCTCTTGAGGACTACGGCTTCCAGAACGTTGGCGGCGTCCTCCGCTTTGTCGGTCGCCAATTCCAGAACCTCAAACAGCTCTTTGATCTTGATCAGTTGAATCGGGTCCTTCTCCGTGTCGAACAGGTGCCCGACGGCGTCGCGGGTAATGCGGTCGGCCTCGTTCTCCAGGCGGTTGATTTCGACACAATGCTCCAATACATGCTGTTGTTTTTCCAGCCCCGCCAGAGCCTTCTCAAGTTCTCCGCTCTGTTGCAGGATTAAGGCGGCCAATTTTGCCGTTTCTGCCGGCACTGCATTGATTTTGTACACGATCATGCGGTCCCCGGCGGCATTCAACAAATCGAGCACATCGTCGATCGCAGACGCCAGGCGATGAATGTCTTCACGATCAAATGGCGTGATGAAGGTCGAATTCAGCTTGGTCATCAGCGCATGCATCATGTCGTCGCCGCGATGCTCAATATCTTTAAGCTTCGAGACTTGCGACGGGACGTCCTGGAAGTTCTCCAGCAGCGACTTCATCAGTCGGGCGCCGTCAATCAGGTTGCGGGCCATCTCGTTGAACATGTCAAAGAACTTGGTTTCGCGGGGGATCAGGCGAACCATACTCGCGGGGCTCCTCTAGGTAAGCGGCAAATTTACCGCCGCCTACGGACGCCCTCATAATGTTAAGGGCTGATTAATATCTCACGCGGCATGGGTCGAAGCAAACTTGACAAGTACCGGAAACTCGACAATAGCGGCGAAAAACGGTTTCCCGAATTGAAACTCTGGTGACCCTGGTAATAACCAGTTTGTTACCGCAAATCCACACGGTGAGAGGTAAAGACTTCCCATCCACCCGCAAGTCTGAACCATGTAAGACATTGAAAACAATCATCTTCCCGTAGGCATCGGAAATGCATTGATCAAAGGCAATGAAGGGGGGAGACATGGCCGCAGCCGCCGCCGCAATGAACCCGGGCTCTCTGGTCGGTGCGCGGGAACTTCGGGCTTTCAAGCGATACCTGGTCTTAGCCTCGCGAACCATCACCTGGTCCGGGATCAGCCGGCTTGCGCTGGTGCGCGATATCAGCCGCGGCGGATTGTTCTTTTACTCCAATTTCGAACCCGCCGTCGGAGACAACATCGAGGTCGTCTCAAGCCGCGGGTCACGTTGCAGTCGGATTAGGGGTGCAGTCGTCAGAGTAGAGCCGCACGCTCCCGGAGCGGCGGTGGGGATCGCCATTCGACTCCATGCTCCCCGCCCGAAGCGGTAGCGATCGATCGCAAGAGGCGTCTGATAGCCGCTCCTCGAACCATCCCCCCAAGCATCTCCCCCATTCTGACGCATGCCAACGCAGGTACCGAACCGGTGCTGCGCCAAAGATTCCACCCGCCGTCGGATCTCCTGACAAACGTCGTTTCGCCGTTTCTGCGATCGAGCGTAAGAACCTGCGGCGCAGCGATCGTGACCAAACGCATTTGATCCCCCGCTCTTGCATTTTATTACAAAGTACTTTATGTTAAAGACAGGAAAGAGATCATGCCTTCGACTCTGAAGCGGCCTACTGCCTGGATTCCGATCGGGATGTCTATGGTTGCGCTCGCCATTGTTGTCGGGCACTTGCTGCTCTTCGGTACGGCTCGGGAGCCTGATGAAGGCGCAGCTGCTCACCTCTTCCAATTGCTGATCGCCCTGCAGGTGCCCCTCATTGCATTCTTCGCCTTCAAGTGGCTTCCCAAGAGTCCGGCACAGGCGTTACAAGTTTTGGCAATGCAGGCGGTAGCCTTAGTGGCTGCTTTTGCTCCCGTCTTCTATTTCAAGTTGTAGGCGCGGGCGGGGTATATTTCTCGCAGACACGTCCTCGTGCCTGCTGATACTCTCAACGGAGACACCCATAGGGGAAAAGACGCTCGTTGCCGTCTCACGGGCAAGAAGATCAAGCAGCGTGGCGAAACGCCACCCAGACGCAAACTGGTAGACTCTCTTCGTGCGCGTTCTGGGTATCGATTGCGGTGGCGAATTTACCGGCTACGGACTGGTCGAGCAAAATCAGAATGATGATCTTCGCTACGTGGCTTGCGGGACCATCAAGCTCTCGACGCGAGAGACGCTGCCCAAACGTCTGCACCAGGTCTACGAAACACTTCGCAGCGTAATTAACGAGTTTCGCCCCGACGAGGTGGCGATCGAAGACGTCTTCTATGCCGTCAACGTCAAGTCGGCGCTCAAGCTTGGGCAGGTGCGCGGCGTCGCCATGCTGGCGGCTTCTTCTTGCGGGCTGGCTATCGCCGAGTACGCGCCGCTCTCCATCAAGTCCGCTGTTGTAGGATACGGAAAGGCCGAGAAGTCGCAGGTGCAGCATATGGTGACCACGCTGCTCCGCCTGAATGCTCCGCCCAAATCGCCCGATGCCGCCGACGCTCTCGCCATCGCCATCTGCCACCTGCACACCGCGGCTACTCGCCAGCGGCAGGAGGCGACGCGGTAGCTTGCGCCCAGAGCGTTGCATCCAACGTCTCGTCAGCCCAATGCGAAAATTCCCGATTCTCGTCGGTATTCTCTTGTTCTGTACCATCGCCTTTGCGCAAGACGCGCAGCCTCATCTCAATCCCGGCCAGAATGCCGACCAAACCGCACCTGTTATTAGTTTTTCCTGCAATTTTCCGCAGTTGACTCCGCCGTACTACAACATCGCGGTCGACTCCTCCGGCCGCGCCGAATACAAATCCACGCCTAAACCGAAGAATGAAGGCGATCCGTACGAGCTGAAATTCGTGGCCTCCGAAGCTACCCGCGCACGCCTCTTCGAGTTGGCGCGCCAGTTGAACTACTTTCAAGGAAACTTTGAATACACCAAGGGCAAAATCGCCTTTACCGGCGACAAGACGCTGACCTTCAAGAACGGCGACGACGAGCACTCCACCACCTACAACTGGTCGGAGAACCCGCTCGTCCAGGAGATCACCGCCATCTTCCAGAACACCGAGGAGACCATCGAACTCGGGCACCAATTAGAAGAGAAATATCGTTTCGACAAGCTGGGCGTTGACGCCGTCCTCAAGACGCTCGAAAGCGAAGCCAAGGACAATCGCCTAGGTGAAATCCAGGCCATCCAGCCCATCCTGACCCGGGTTGCCAGGGACTCAAACCTGATGAATATCTCCCGCCGCCGGGCCGAATTCCTGCTCTCCAAAATCCCAAAGGAATCCGTCACGACCGCTCCGGGCGGCCATCAATAATCTTCGTCTCTTACCTTAGAAATAGACTGTATCTATCGGTAAGTAATATTGTTATCGTTCACCAGAGAACCAGATCGCCGCCTCGCCGGATTCCGGCCTTGCTTCTGACCAGCAACTTCGCCCTTCCATTCCGTGTCTAATGGAGTAGGCTTACTCCGGAGTATCTCTATGGCGACACGAAAAGTGCTTTCTGCTTTGACGTTCGCGACGGCGGCAGTATCTCTGCTGCTCATGGTTTCGCCCGCTTTCGCCGACTCTCACGCCCGCATCGTGCGCCTCAGCGACACAGAGGGCACCGTTCAACTCGACCGCAACACCGGGGATGGCTTCGAACGCGCCATCATGAACATGCCGGTCACACAGGGTATGCGGCTGGAAACCGGCCAGTCCGGACGCGCCGAGGTCGAATTCGAGAACGGTTCCACGGTCCGCCTCGCCGAAGAAAGCTCTTTGGACTTCACCGGCCTGTCGCTTGCCGGGGACGGCCAACGCGTCAGCGAAGTCCGCCTCGACCGCGGCACAGCCTACGTCAATTACAAGCACAAAGGCGGAGACGATTTCCGCTTTGACGTCACCAACAACGCGATTACGCTCGATCGCGACGTGCACTTCCGCGTCCGCCTCACCAGCGGCGCTGCCGAGATCGCGGTCTTCAAGGGAGAACTCGAAGTCCCCGGCAACGGCCAGACGGCAAAGGTCAAGAAGGACGAAACCTTCAATCTCGACCTGAACGACGGCGCCCGCTACACGCTCGCTAAAGGCATTTCCAGCTTCGACTCCGATACCTGGGACAACGAGCGCAACGACTACAACACGCAATACGCCGCCAGCTACAACCGCAACCAGTATCCGTACCAGTACGGTTACAGCGACCTGAACTATTACGGCAGCTTCTTCGATGCCCCCGGTTACGGCACACTTTGGCGCCCCTTCGGTGCGAGCGCGCTGTTCGATCCGTTCGGCGATGGCGCGTGGGCCTACTATCCGGGCTTCGGTTACACCTGGGTTTCCGGGTACCCGTGGGGCTGGACCCCCTATCGCTATGGAAGCTGGATCTACGTCCCGACCTACGGGTGGGCATGGCAGCCCGGCGGATGGGGTGGCTGGAATCCCTATCCAGTGGTCGTAAACGCGCCGCCGACCTGGCATCATCCGCAGCCTCCCATTGTGACTCCTGGAGGCGGAGGCAGCACGGTAATTGTCGGCAATCCCGTTATGACTAGGCCCGCGCGACCGACTGGGAATCGTGGTATGCCGACGCAGTCAGTCGTATCCGGTACGGGAGGCACGAATACCGCGGCCAATGCGACGGCCACCACCGACCGTCCCGGCCGTTCCGCTGGTCCCGGTGCAACCGCTGGCGGCTCTACTCAGACCGCGACCACCGCGACTGCCGATACCTCGCGTCCGTCGCGGACGACGACCTCGTCTTCATCGCACTCCGCTGCTCCGGCGTCGAAGGTTTCGACTCCGCCTCCTGCAGCGCACCCGACGCCCGCGCCTAGGCCGGTGACTCCATCGAGGAGCATCTCGAGCCAGCCGCACTCCTCGGGTATGTCATCGCCGCACTCGAGCGGCATGTCGTCGGGGTCGCACGCCAGCGTTAGTCCCAGCCGGCCGTCGAAGAACTGAAATC
>Ga0335069_10015937_pt1 | contig 10498 bp, 10 predicted proteins | sample Lox_Sample_11_FD_206714 | JGI IMG/M metagenome (GOLD analysis project Ga0335069, IMG submission 206714) | Soil microbial communities from Loxahatchee National Wildlife Refuge, Florida, United States - Lox_Sample_1.1 | ecosystem: Environmental > Terrestrial > Soil > Wetlands | place: USA...
AGATTCCGGCGGAGGCGGCGCTTCGAGCGACTGGTAAATCATGGATCAAAAACTCCAGGAATTGGTGACGCGGCTTCGTCAGGCTGAGCAGGATCGGCTGCTAGCGGTAATTCTTTACGGCTCCGCGGCGACCGGCGATCACCACGAAGAGTTCTCCGATCTCAATGTTTTGTGCGTGCTTACGAAGGTCACACCCGCCGAGCTTGGCGACTGCGAGCCCGTTTTTCGCTGGTGGCGCGAACAAGGCAATCCTGCGCCGCTGCTGCTCAGCGAGGAAGAAGTCCGCACCTCAACCGACTGCTTCCCCATCGAATTCCATGACATGCAGGAGCGGCGTCAGGTGCTGTTCGGCAAGGATGTTGTGGAGAAGCTGGTGATCGATAATGTCTTCTACCGGGCGCAAGTGGAACACGAACTTCGAGCCAAGCTATTACGCCTGCGCCAGAAAGCCGCGGCGATTCTGGGCGACAAGGCGGCGCTGCTGCGGCTCATGATCGATTCTGTATCCAGCTTTTTTGTTCTGAGCCGTCACGCGTTACTGTTATCGGGCGCGGAGACGGGATGGCAGAAGCGGGACATCGCCCTGAACCTGGCTGTGATTGGCGTCGATGCTGCGCCCTTCGACACTTTGCTCGATTTGCGAGAAAAGAAGAAAAAAGCGGCTGACGTGGATCCTCAAAGGTTGTTTGCATCGTATCTTAAACAGATCGAGGCGGTGGTAGCGCACGTCGATCGCTTGGAGAAATGAGGAAGAGATGAAAATCGCATTGATCGTAATTGGGGTTGTGGTTCTGTTCTTTCTGGGAGTATTCGGCTGGGCGATGGGGGCGCGGAATACTCTGGTGACGGAGCGTGAATCCGTGAATGGAGCATGGTCGCAAGTTGACGTTGCACTGCAGCGCCGCGCCGATCTGATTCCGAACCTTGTGGAAACCGTGAAAGGTTTTGCCAAGCAGGAGCAAGCGGTGATCAAAGAGGTCACCGACGCTCGTGCCGCTCTGGGTGGCGCACGAACACCGCAAGAAAAAATTCAGGCCAATACTCAGTTGGATGGCGCATTGAGCCGACTCCTCGTTGTCGTCGAAAACTATCCGCAGCTCAAATCGAACGAAAACTTCCTGCGGCTTCAGGATGAGCTGGCCGGTACCGAGAACCGGATCGCGGTCGAACGGCGAAAGTACAACGAGACCGTGCAGAAATACAACACCGACATCGCGCTGTTTCCGACGAATATCGCGGCCGGACTTTTCGGATTCCAGCGGAACGACGCCTATTTCAAGACCGAAGGCGGTGCAAGAAACGCGCCCAAGGTCACCTTCTGAGATGCCGGAAACTTTCCGCAATTACATCGACGGACAGTGGACCACTGGTCCGGCGTTTGAAAACCGCAATCCTGCCAACACGGATGAAGTAGTTGGCCTATTTGTAAAAGGGTCTGCTGGCGACATCGAAGCCGCCGCAGATGCCGCCTCACGTGCGTTCCCGGCGTGGTCCTCTATGCCCGGTCCGGCACGCGGAAATTTCCTATTCAAAGTCGCCGAGATCCTCGATAGGAAATTCGATCAAGTCGCAGCCGAGATGACACGTGAAGAGGGCAAAACGCTTCCCGAGGCCAAGGGCGAGGTCCGCCGGTCGATCAATATCTTCCGCTATTTCGCCGGCGAAGGATCGCGTCTGCCCGGATTGCTGGTTCCTTCCGAACGCGAACGCGTGCATATGTTCGCGATCCGCAAAGCGATCGGCGTGGTTGGCCTGGTGACGCCCTGGAATTTTCCGAGCGCGATCCCGGCCTGGAAGATGGCGCCCGCGCTGATCTGTGGAAATGCGATCGTCGTAAAGCCAGCGTCCGCGGCTCCGCTGAGCGCCTGGCGAATTGTGGAAGCATGCCATGAAGCGGGCATTCCCAAAGGCGTGGTCAACTTCGTTGCCGGATCCGGTGGCGAGCTCGGAAGTGCGCTCGTTAATACGGCTCCATTGAAAGCAGTCTCCTTCACGGGCTCGTGCGAGATCGGACATTGGCTGCACGGTGAAGCATCGCGTCGATCTTTGCGAATTCAACTGGAAATGGGCGGCAAGAACCCAACTATCATCCTCGCCGACGCCGACTTCAATCAGGCCGTCGAGAACACCGTAAATGCGGCGTTCTTTTCCACCGGCCAGAAGTGTACTGCAACCAGCCGCGCAATCGTGGAAGACTCAATTCATGACCGTTTCGTATCCGCATTGGTGGAACGTACGAGAAAGCTGAAAGTCGGCAACGGCATGGAGCCCGGTGTGGATGTCGGCCCTGCTGTTGATCAATCGCAGCTCGATACGGATCTCAAGTACATCGAGATCGGCAGCCGCGAAGCTGGTCCGCCCTGCATCGGCGGTAAACGACTCACAGGCGACGGCTACGATAAAGGCTATTTCGTCGAGCCGACCATCTTCGCGAACGTCACGCCCGAAATGACGATTGCCCGCGAGGAGATTTTTGGTCCGGTGCTCGCGGTGATGCGCGCCAAAGATTTCGACGACGCCATGCGCATCGCCAACGACATTCCATTCGGGCTCTCGGCTTCGATTCAAACGAGCAACGTAAGCCGTGTATTTGAATTCGTGACTCGCATGGAGGCAGGTCTGCTCACCGTCAACCTCCCCAGCGCCGGCGTCGAATATCAGCTACCTTTCGGCGGCACAAAAGACTCCAGCTTCGGCTCCAAAGAACAGGGACCGGCGGCGCTCGAGTTCTACAGCGATTACAAAACGGTGTACCTGAAATACTGATGCGCCTTGGACAAATCCGCTGGAACCAAGCAACGACCGCCGCTGTCTTTGAAGACGAAGGCGCCCGGCCTATTCCTGGCTACACTCTGCCAGACCTCATTGCCTTATCCGAGACCGAGCGCGAACCGATTTCAGCAATGGCACGCGACCTGGCAACATCGCATCGTGAACGCGCGATCCCGCTCATCCCCCTGCACCCGAAGGAAGTGTGGGCATGTGGATGCACCTACGAATCGAGCGCTGCGTTTCGTGATGCCGAACATGGGACTCGCGAGGGTTTTTATGCTCACGTTTACCGCGAACCGCGCCCGGAGATTTTCTTTAAGGGTACAGCTCGAATCTGCGTCGGTCCGGGCCAGCCGATCGGCCTTCGTCCCGATTCCCGTTTCACTGCGCCCGAACCAGAGCTGGCTGTTGTCCTAGGCTCACATGGCAGCATCGTCGGCTATACCCTCGCCAACGACGTCTCTGCTTGGGACATCGAGCGCGAGAATCCGCTGTATCTTCCGCAATCGAAGATTTATGAAGGTGCCTGCGCTTTGGGTCCGGTCATGATTACTGCCGATTCACTTCCGGACCCCTACGCCCTCGAAATGTCGTGCACGATCGAGCGCGGCGATCATGTGATCTTTTCAGGATCGGTCTCGACCCGGGCGTTGCATCGCAAAATCGAGACGCTAATCGAATATTTGCTGCTCGCGAACCCCGTACCGGCAGCCTCGGTGCTCCTCACAGGGACCGGCATCATTGTCACAGAAGAAGCTGCTCTTGCCCCAGGGGATGTCGTAACCATACGAGTTCCGGAGATTGGCGAACTGTCTAACGCAACCGTAACGCTCCGCGCCACGTCTTGACGCTTGCGGTATTCTGTGTTTGGAGGCTTACTGTATGCGCAAGTTGCATATCGTTCTCTTGGTGGCGTTGTTTGCCGCCACAACCTGTTTCGCCCAACGGGGCGGCGGTCACGGTGGCGGTGGTGGAGGCGGCCACTTCGGTGGAGGTGGCGGCGTCCACGGCTTTAGTGGGGGCGGCGCCTTTCACGGCGGAGCGGGAGGTTTCCGTGGCGGCGGCTTTGGCGGATTTCGCGGCGGGTACGGAGGTTTCCGCGGCTACGGATATGGAAATCGTTACTTCTTTGGCTTCGGATTCGGCTATCCATGGTATTGGGGCGGCTACTATCCGTACGGGTATGGATACTATCCGTATGCCTATCCTTACGCATACTCAAATCCCTACCCATACTCCTACTACGATCCCTACTATTACGACGATCCCCCGCCGGCACCGGCTCCTGCTCCGCGGTACACTTACCCGCGGCCTAACAGCCAGCCGCCACAGCAACAGCAACAGCAACAACAGCCGCCATCAAGGGAGCAGTCCTATTATGGCGACGGTCAGTGGCATCATTTCGGCGGAACTGATTAGTTAGAAGCGAATAACTTCTTCAACAATGGAGCGCCCAACGGAGAAATCTTCGTTGGTGCGCTGCCATTCTTCATGGAGGCGGAGCCGGCCACCCGGCAATACTTCAGGCGTCGCTTGACACTTCCCGGTTCGAAGAGTGCCAGCGGCATCCACATGGTGATAGCGCATGTCCAGGCGTCCCTCGCGATCGCCTACCGCCACCAGACTTCCGAACAGCACGCGCTCGCCTTCATAGGTCGCCCAGACTCGCACCCCGTGCTGGCGGTAGAAGAATCGGGTGCCGGGACTGCAGTCCGCGTTGGCTGTGTTTGCCGCAGAGATGAGTTGCCGGTTATCGAAATTCACCGGCGGAGTTACTGCTTCGCATGCGGGCTCATCGGGCGGTGGGAATACTTTGGAGAAAGAGAACGCCGCCGCCGTATCGCCGTGCGCGTGGCGGAAATCGACGCGCTTCACTGCTTCGTCGATCGACGGGATGTGCCCGGCTGGAACCCACCACAACACCAGGTGCGGCTTTGTCGGGCGCTCGAACCATTTCAGCCGATCCTGCAGCGGTCCGCGATGCGCGCTCTTGTAAACGTAGTCGCGCAGCGATTCCACTGACTCCCACACAGACATATTCATAAGCATCGTCGGATCATCCGCATAGGGCCGGTAGTCGGTAGCGTCGCCAGTGTCGCCCTGCAAGCGCCAAACGAATCCAGGCGTGGCCTCCGCCAGTGCGTTGATCTCCTCCAGTTGGGCTACGAACCCAGCCATAATCGGCGACCCGATCGGCCCCAAAACTCGTCCGATATTGAGCTGCGCGAGATGGTAGTGTTTCATAGCTATTTCCTCAGGAATTTTTCGATGCCCTTTCGCATGTCGGCGGTCATTCGCGCGACGGCGTTGGTTTCAACTCCGGCTTCGATCGCCGCTTCGAAGCTCATTGTGTCCATGTGGTAGAGCAAGCGCTTCGACAACGTGATCGCTGACGCGGATTTTGCGGCGAGCTTCGAAACGTATGCATCGACGTCCAGATCGAACGTCTCGTCGGCGAAAAGGCAGTTCACCAACCCGAAATCGAAAGCAGTCTGGCCCGAGATCGTTTCTCCGGTGGTAATCAATTCGAAGGCGCGTTTTTCAGAAAGCGACCGGCGCAAGATCGCCATCACCATCGCCGGCACGAAGCCGATGTTCACTTCCGGATATCCAAACTTGGCCGACTCAGAAGCCAGGATGATATCGGCCGCTGTCGCAAGTCCACAGCCGCCTGCGAGGGCGCGGCCTCGAACGGCGGCAACGATCGGCCGAGGATGGCGCCTCATTTCGACGAATAGCTCCGCCATGTTGCGGGCCTCCGCCATGTTCTCGAGAGGCCCGTTATCGAAAGTGCGTTGTAGCCCGCTCAGATCGGCGCCCGAGCAGAAATCGGTTCCGGCCCCGGTGAGCAGCACCACGCGGGCATTCTCGTCGCCAGCGCACGCTCGGACCGCATCCTTGACTTCGCTGATCAGCTCGGAATCGAGTGCATTTTTCTTCTCCGGCCGGTTCAGCGTGATGCGCGCGATGCCGTTCTCAACCTGATACAGGATTTTTTGAAAGGAGGTCATCGGGAACGTCAATCTCCATGCGGAGTAGAGCTGCGCTGTACGTTTTGCCCTGCGCATCAGCCTTGAGCGAGAGTGTCCCGCCGCCATCCAGGCTTTCGTGCAACAGGAAGTTGAGTGCGCCCAGATTCGGCAGTTCGAATCGCTGGACAGCGCCGAGACAAATTTCGGCGAAGTGTGTCTTCACACGCTCGGCCGTTACCTCCTTGGCCAGCACAGGATAGAACTCAGGCTTCAGCGCGATGATTCCGACATTGGCCGTGTCGCCCTTGTCTCCGGATCGCGCGTGTGCGATGTTTACCAGCTTTACGCGTGCCATTAAGTCTCCTGCACCGAAATCTGCGGTGATACTTCGCTCTTAGGAATCAGCGCCGGCCAGTAAGCTACGATCTCTTCGACCTTCGGCCGTCCCGATCCGAGTCCGGTGACCGTCGGAGGGCCGTTCAACGCCAACGGCGCGATTTCTTTGGTGAAGCGCTCAATTGCAGCTTTATCCTGACCACGCACACCGAAGCGGAGAACCACTTCAGCGATGTCGGCCGGCGGTTCACCCGCGAGCGAACCATGGCAGGCATTTGCGCCGGCGAATTCCGACCGCAAAGCATCGAAGCGCAGACCCAGGCGATCGAGTCGCTGCCGCAGAATGGTATCGGCCGCCTTTGCCTTCTGATAGGCATTCGGCCAGGAGTACATCAGCGTGCCGATCGCTTTGAATCCGGCCGAGTAACTGATCGAAACCTTGTACATCGTGGTCGCGGGCTTGCCCTTGATGCCTGAAAAGCGCACCCGATCCGGACCATCCTGCTGAAGCTGGATAGTGGTGAAGTCGGCAACACAATCCGGCGTGATGTACTCGTGCGGATCGCCCATTTCGTAAAGGAGCTGCTCTTTGATCGAGGCCACGGTCACGCGGCCACCCGTGCCGGGATGCTTCGTGACGACGAACGTGGCGTTAGGTTCGGCCTCAATCACCGGATAGCCGATGTCAGCGAAGTTGGGAATGCTCTGCCAGTCCACCTGGCAGTTTCCGCCGGTACACTGCGCGCCGCATTCGACCGTGTGCCCCGCAATCGTCCCCGCCGCGAGCTTATCCCAATCGTCACAACGCCAGTTGAACTCGTGCATCATAGGGCCCAGGACCAGGCCGGTATCGGTTGTACGCCCCGTGATTACGATCTGCGCGCCTTGCGCCAGAGCGTTGGCTATCGCGGCAGCACCGAAGTAGACGTTGGCGCTTTGCACGCGGGAGCGAATCGTGGAAAGCGGCTCGCCGGTATCCATGCTCTTCAGCTCGACGCCGCGAGCAATCAAGTCATCGAGCTGGCCCATGATGTCGTCGCCTGCGACCACCGCGATCTTCGTGCCGGGCCGATTCAGAGCCTTGGCCACGGCATCACGGCAGCCTTCCGGATTCACGCCGCCGGCATTCGCAACAACCTTGATGCCCTTCGACGTGATATCGTGCGCGCCGCGACCGATCATATCCACGAAGTCGCGCGCATAGCCAGCCCGCGAATCGCGCGAGCGCTGCTTCTGCAGGATCGACATGGTGATCTCGGCGAGATAGTCGAGCGTCAGGTAATCGATGCGCCCACGCCGAATCTGCTCCAGCGGTGCCTCGAGCGAATCGCCCCAGAATCCTTGACCATTCGCGATTCTAATCATGGCCACAGATAAACACAGATAAACTCGGATTCCAAATTGACTGCGCCTTGTGGGGCAGGCCCCCGGCCTGCGGCCGACGCCCTCGTCGGCCATTGTTCTGTGATGGAAAAGCCCGGACCAGGGGGTCCGGCGCGGATGCGGGCGTCCGCCCCACACAGTTAAGTCTCAGCGTGCCATTCACAGCTTTTCTTCCTTCGCGATAATTTCCTTCATGATCTCCGACGTCCCCGCTCCGATCGTATGCAACCGCACGTCGCGCCACGAACGCCCGATCGGATACTCGGTCGTGTACCCGAATCCGCCGAACATCTGCATGCAATCGTAAGTCACCTTCTGAGCCAGCTCGGAGCTATAGAGCTTGGCCATAGTGACTTCACGCACGCACTTCTTGCCGCGATTCATCAAATCGAGCGCGCGGTAGGTGAGCCACTTGCCCGCCTCGATATTCGTCAGATGCTCGGCAAATCGGTGCCGCCAAACCTGATAGTGCCGGATCGGATTCCCGAACGCTGTCCGCTCAGCGCCGTATTCCAACGCATTCCGCACGGCTCTTTCGCAACCTGCCATAGCACCGAGCGATGCGGCTAGCCGCTCGCCCTGGAAATTGTGCATGACGTAGTAGAACCCTCTGTTCTTCTCGCCAAGAATGTATCGCAGCGGAATTCGACACTCATCGAAAAACAATTCCGCGGTATCGGAAGCCATATTCCCGACCTTCTTCAGCTTCTTGCCGACTGAGAAGCCTTTGGTCTTCGTCGGGAAAAGCACCAGCGAAACGCCTTTGTATCCTTCTTCACCCGTGCGTACCGCCAGAACAATAAAATCCGCCCGTGTTCCATTCGTGATCCAAAGCTTCTGTCCGGAAATCACCAGATCACCACCGTCTGTTCGCGCACGCGTCTTCAAAGCCGCGACATCCGACCCACCGCTCGGCTCGCTAATGCCTAACGACGCGATCAGATCACCCGCAATCGCCGGCCGCATGAATTCGTCCTTCTGCTCGCGCGTGCCCAATTCCGCGATCACCGGAATCGTGAGGTCCGACTGCACCATCAGAGCCATGTTCACGCTGCCGCTGTCGGAATACGCCATGGATTCCATGTACGCCGCGCTGGCCCACCAGTCGAGCCCCAACCCGCCCCATTCCGGATCGACGCGAATGCCGAACAATCCGAGATCCGCCGCCTTCTTGAAGATCTCTTTCGGGAAAATGCCCGCGAGGTCCCATTCCTCGGCATGCGGCGCGATCTCTTCCACGCAAAACCGCTTTACGGTCTGCCGGATCATGTCGTGCTCTTCGGTAAAGTACGGAAACTCCTGCGCTACTTGCGGGGCAACAGCGACGTCGCTCATGAATCGTTCTCCTGCGCGCTGATTTGGACCAACATCTGTCCAGGCGCAACCACTTGTCCGGTCTCTACCAGGATAGATTGGATTACACCGTCGATTGTAGTGCGAATGGTCTGCTCCATCTTCATGGCTTCGAGCACCACGAGCGAATCCCCCGTCTTGACCCGCTGCCCTTCGCTGACAAGAATTCGGAGCACCTGTCCAGGCATCGGCGAATTGGCAGACTCGCGCTGGCTCGCACTAGCCGGGCGCGGATGGCGAGGCACGCGCTGGATGGTCGAAAAGCCACTCGACGATTGCACGAATAGAAACTCGCCGGCCTCGTGGACTTCGTAAGCGCGCGCGATCCCGCTGGCCAACAACGTTATGCGCCCTGGACCGATCGACATCACCTCTACTTCGTCTTCAGCAACGCGATATCGATTGGCCACGTGGGGCAGGTCCCCGACCTGCCCATAGTTTTTCCAATGCACCGTGCGATCAGTACCATCGACGCGCAATCTCATCGACGGATCGCGATAAGGATTATTCCGATAATTCGGCGGCACGCCGGTCAGCATTCTCTTCCGCGTCAAATCCAGATAGAGCACCGCCGCTGCTACGCGAAGAGATGCATCGCCAGGTTCGTCCTTCGGTTCTGGCAGGTACCCTGTGTGCGCGCGGCCTTCGCGAAATTCATCGCTCTCCAGAATCTGAATCAAGTAATCGCGATTGGTCTGCACCCCGAGCACTGCAGTCGACCTCAGCGCATAGACCAGCTTCCTGATCGCCGACTCCCGATCCATCCCGTAGCTGATAATCTTCGCGAGCATCGGATCGTAATGAATCCCGATCTCGGTGCCTGCTTCGACGCTTGTATCCACTCGCACGTCCTTGGGCGGACGCCACACATGAATCTTTCCAGTAGATGGCAGGAAGCCGTTCTTCGGATCCTCCGCATACAATCGTGCCTCGATCGCATGGCCCAACATTCGCGGACTGCGCGGCAGCTTCTTCCCCTCAGCCACCTCGATCTGCAACCGAACCAGATCGAGTCCCGTAACCAACTCCGTAACAGGATGCTCCACCTGAATTCTCGTATTGACCTCGATGAAAAAGAATTCGCCCGACGGGGCCACCAGGAATTCGACAGTCCCTGCGTTTGTATATTCAATGGCTTTCCCGATGGCGGTCGCCGCCTCACCCATGCGTTGTCGCAATTCGTCATTGAGCGCGGGCGATGGACTCTCTTCGATAATCTTCTGGTGCCGGCGCTGTACCGAGCAATCGCGTTCGAACATATGGATCAGATTTCCATGCAAGTCGCCGAAAATCTGAATCTCAACATGCCGCGCACCTTCGATGTACAGCTCGATCAGTAGCGAACCGTCACCGAACGCCCGCTCTGCTTCACGCTCGGCCGATTCGAGTGCACTATCGAGCTGTGACGATTCGGTCACAATCCGCATTCCCCGCCCGCCGCCGCCAGCCGACGCTTTGATCAGCACGGGGAACTGAAGATCTCCGCCTGACTCAAACGACGGCACAACCGGAACACCCGCCGCGACCGCGATCTCTCTGCCTGCCTTCTTCAGACCCATCGCGCGAATCGCTTTCGCCGATGGTCCGATGAAGATCAGGCCGGCATGCACGCACGCTTCGGCGAAATCGCCATTCTCAGAAAGAAACCCGTATCCAGGATGGACCGCGTTAGCGCCTACTTT
>Ga0335069_10015938_pt1 | contig 10498 bp, 13 predicted proteins | sample Lox_Sample_11_FD_206714 | JGI IMG/M metagenome (GOLD analysis project Ga0335069, IMG submission 206714) | Soil microbial communities from Loxahatchee National Wildlife Refuge, Florida, United States - Lox_Sample_1.1 | ecosystem: Environmental > Terrestrial > Soil > Wetlands | place: USA...
CAGTAGCCGTTGGGGAGGCTGTCGCGGACCCGGTTGAGGTTGTGCTTGACCCACTCGGCCGGCGCGGTCGGGGCGTCGGGGTCGTAGCCGATCCGCTGCCCGGTGATGTTGACCCGCTGGGCCTGGTAGCGGTCGAACGCCTCCCGGATGGTGGTGTCGTGGATCCTTTCTGGCGGAGTCAGATATTGCAACCCTCGGAATGCCCTTCAGGAGGGGCGGGTTTGGCGCCTTCATGGATGTCCGCCGGTCCGCGCTGGCGTCTGCTGTAGTCGGCCGCGTAGGCGGTCCAGTCTCCGGAGGAGGCTCGTTGCCAGGCGACGGCGACGCTGATGTGGATGCCGAGCAGTCGCGCTAGCAGGGCTGCGGGGAGTTCGGCGGCGAGGCCGAACAGGGCGGTCGAGCGTGCCGGGCCGGGGCGGAGCCCGAGCTGGCGCAGCCGCTCGGCGAGGCGGTAGGCGCTGATCGGCTGGCCGGGTTGCCCGCCGGGGAACAGCCAGCGGGAGGTTCCCTGGTCGCCCAGTGCGGCGTGTCCGCGGCGGGAGGCAGCGAGCTGGAGGACGAGTGCGTCGAGTGGCCCGGGCAGGACGACGGGCTCGCGGCCGAGCCGGAGCCGCACGTGTTGCTCGCCGGCGTGAACATGGTCCAGGGTCAGGCGGCTGATCGCGGCGGGCCTTTGGGCGTAAAGGAGAACGAGCAGGCCGGCGACGCGGTCCTCGGGTTTGAGGGTGTCGTCGTGCAGCAGGCGGCGGGCGTGGTGCCATCGGGCCTCGGTGTCGATGACGCCGCTCGGCCCGTCTCATCTGGTGGCGGCGAAATCGAGGCTGGTCAGCTTCTGGCGCCTGGCCCAGCGGGCGAAGTTCCCGGCCTCGCCGTGATGAGTGTCATTATCGCTGGTCAGCCAGGTGTCGAGGTCGCCCTGGCGGGCGGTGCCCAGCCCGAGGCCGCGGGCGGTGAGCCAGTCCAGCAGCGTGATGGCGGCCCTGACGTGCCGCTGGACGGTGACGGCCTGGCCGTGGGTGACGTGCTCGCTGCCGGCCCGGCGGCGGAGCCGGCGCAGGGCGTGCCAGATGGCGTAGCGGTGCAGTAGCTGCCGTTCGCCGGGATCCTCGCGGCCGGCGATGGTGGCCGTGAGCCAGTGCTGGAGGCGGATCATGTGCTCGTCGCGCGGCGCCAGCGCGCCGGTGGCGACCAGGACGCTGCGCAGGTGCCTGATTGTCTTGCTGTCGGGTAGCTCGTCCAGGGCGGCGTGGGTCAGCGCTCGCTCGCCTGCCGCGAGCTCACCCAAGATCGCTGCGGCGGTGTTCTTGTTCAGCCAGTCCAGCACGGTGTCCGGGCGGTCGTTGCCGGCCAGGTTGTCGTGCAGGGCCTGAAGCCGGGGATGGATCATGCCATTGTCGCCGCGCAGGAGCTCATCCAGGCGCTGCCGCAGCGAGCAGCGTGCGCACCGGCGGGAGCGGTGCTGGGTCCGCTCACCGCATCCCGGGCAGGCGTGCGGGAGCGACGCGGGGCTGATGCAGGTCCCGCAGAGCGGGCTGGCGGTCGTCCCGCCGCGAACCGGCCGGATGGTGCCGCAGCCGGCACAGCGTGCGCGCCGCTTCTTGAGGCAGGCGCTGCACCGCGGCTCGCCGGTGATCTCGGAGATCTCGGCGGGAGCCAGCCGCGCGCAGATCGAGCAGATCATCATCTTCACAGGCCGGCAGGCCGGACACAGCGGACCGCGGGGGGTCCGGACGCTGACGACGCGGCGCCGGGCGCAGCTGATACACGTTTCCAGGTTGGCGGGGTCGCTGACCAGGCAGTAGGGACACAGCGGCCGTCCGTGCTCATCGCGGGCAGCCGCCTCCCGGACGACCCCGCAGCGCGAGCATGTCACGGCGCGGGACCTGGCCACGCAGTTGCGGCAGAGCCGCACTCCGTCGCATGGCTTGACCAGGGCAATGACCCGCCCGCAGTGCGGGCAGGCGGGGCGGACGATCCGCTGCGACCCGGCGTCGGCGAGGGCGCCGATCAGCCGCAGTACCGACGGGACTGGTGCCCGCGCGCCGGCCCGGTGAGCAGCCCGGGGTGATCTTGCAGCACCCACGCCAGACGGCGGCGCTGCCCGGCGCCGGGCGCGGCAGCACGCACGGCGACCGCGACCGTCTCGGGCAGGACACCGGGGTCGATCACGGCGATGATCCCGGCCACGATCGCCGCGGGGTCCCCGTCGCTGCCCTCGGGCTGGCAGGCCTGGCAATGCGGTCGTCCCGCCCGGTCGCGGACGCAGACCGGCCTGCTGAGCCCGCAGCGCGCACATGGTTCAGGTTCAGGACCGTAGGCTCCGCAGTACCAGTCCTGGCCGCGGCGTTGCAAGGTGCGCAACTGCTTGCCGCATCCGGCGCAGACCGGCGGCGAGATAGCCACGGCACCGGCCCGGCCCAGCGCGATCAGCAGATCCCCGGCCACGCGAGGCGCCGGGGAACGCCCGTCGGCCAGCAGCGACGGCTTGTCCACCAGCGCCTGAGCCAGCCGGCGTCGCTTGGCGCGGCCGGCGGCGACGCCCCGCACGAGGTCACCGGCGACCTGCCGGTCAAGGCCCGGCTCGGCACCGCACAGCAGGCCGGCAACCACGCCGACCGGGTCGGCGAGCACTTCGGCTGCCAGTGGCGTCACCGGTTACCCGCCGGCGCCGGTGACGCGGGCGCGTTTGGGGCGCAGCTCGCCAATACCAGGCTCTGCGCCGCCGCCAGCCTTCGCGGTGCGGACCGCCCCGCCCGCCGCGACCGGCTCGATCAGCTCGCTCATCGAGCAGTCCAGAATGTCCAGCAGCGCCATCAAGATCTTGAGGCTGAGCCGCTCGGGCCGGTCGACGACCAGCCGGTAGACCTGGCTGGAGGACAACCGGATCCCCCGCCGGGCCAGCGGCTCGATCAGGTCGGTGGTGGCGAACATGCCACGGCCGGCCATCACCTGCCGCAGATGCCAGCGGTAGTCAAGCTTGCGTGCCATCAGCGTTCCTCCTTACTGCCGGCCGCCGGAGCCTCGAGCGCCGGGCCGATCGCCCTGCGCAGCGCGGTGTTCATGAAATCGCCGCTGACGTGGGTGTAAATGGCGGTCGACGTGTCACACCGGTGCCCGACCTGCTGCTGAATGAACCGGCGGTCGGCGCCGTCCTCGGTCAGGTGAGTGACATAGGAATGCCGCAGCGAATGCGGCGACAGATCCCCGGGCAGGCCGAGCGCGTCGCGATAGGTGACGAAGCGGGCGTTGATCTCGGCCGGCTTGATCCGCCCGCCCCGCTCGGTCACCCACAACGCCGGATGATCGACAACCCCGAAACGGGGCCGGATGTTGTCTACGTAGTCGGCGACCGCGTCCACCGCCCAGCCCATCACCGAGGAGACGTTACGGCGCCGCGGCGGCTGGCCGCGCACCGCCTTGCCGTAGCGGACATGCAGCATCCCGTACCGGCCGAACTCCGCCGCCGCCGGGTTACGGCCCCAGTCGGTGAGGTCCAGCTTCGCTGTCTCGGTGCGCCGCAGCCCCCAGCCGTAGATCACCTTGAACACCGTGGCGTCACGGTAAGCGGCCAGCACCCCCTTGCGCCTGGCCTTCACCGCCCGCTCCACCTGGTCATCGGCGTAGTCCAGGAACCGCTGCACCTCCTCGCGCGACAGCGGACGGGCCTCCGGGCTGCCCTCATAGTCGTTCAGGTGCACGATCGTGTTCCACTCGTGGCAGATCGGCACCGGGAACGCGCCGAACGCCTCCTCACACGCCACCGCCCACCCGTAACGGGAGTCGGTCAGGTACTCGCTGAACAGCCGCAGATCAGTCTGGTAGCCGCGGATCGTCGCCGGCGCCAGATGCCGCTCCGCGGTCAGCGTCAGCGTCCACTCATCCACGTGCGCCGGCCGCCACTGCCACGGGAACTCGTTGGTGAACGCCCGGAAGCGGCGGATGAGCCGCTCCCGGTAACCAGCCGTGTCCGTCCTCAGGCCACGCGCGGCCTGCTGCGCCCGCCAGCCCCGCAGCATCGCCTCGACCATCGCGTCCTCCGGGCGCAACTGCACGACGCCGTCCAGGAGCTCAGCGCTTGCCGCACCCGCCAGGCCAACAGGTCGCAACCCGGGCTCCTATCTTCAAGTGATGGTCGTATCATGCATCAGACGGGATCACCTGATCCACTCGCCACGCCGGAAGCCCCAGAACGCTTGTAATTCACCGCGGGTTTCAGGCCGCCAACTGCCGGAGATCCGCGGTTCCCTCGCCCGTCTGATGCAATTTCCGAGAGACCGCGTAGTGCTGGGTGGTGGCCGGGTTCTGGTGCCCGAGCCAGGCCTGGAGCTCGAACAGGGTCATCGGCTCTTTGGCGTTGTAGAGCTGGCTGGCGATGGTGGAGCGGGCCCGGTGGCTGGTGATGTTGCCGCGGACATCGGCGGTCGGGACGCCGGCTCTGGCGCATAGCGCCGGGACGATCGTGCGGTTGATGTAGGTCTTGCCGACCGGGTGCGCGCGGATGGAGAAGAGCAGGTCGACGTGCTCGCTGGTCTTGCGGTCCAGCCGCGGGGGCTGGGCGGGCCGCAGGCCCTGCCAGGCTTCGATGGCCTGCCCGATGACCGGGTCGACGGGCTTGGTGAACGCGGTGCCGGTTTTGCTGACTGGTATGTCGAGCAGGCAGACGGCGTCGGCGGCGAGGATCTCGCGCGAGTTACCGGGAATGGGCAGCCCGTCGTGCTGCCAGCGGATGCAGCCGGCCCGGAGCCGGGAGATCTCATCGCTGCGCAGGCCCGACAACAGCCAGGTCAGGGTGAGCGCGCGGATGAGTTCCATCGGGTAGTAGCTGCCTGCCGAAGTGCCCGGGAGGTCGGCGGCCTCGATGTTCATCCCGGCGTGCAGGAGCTTGGCCCACACGTCGTCGGCGATGATGCGGGGATCGGTGCCGATCAGCGCGCCGACGCTGCGCGGCAGGGCCAGCGCCCGGGTGGGGTCGAACCGGCGGGGGAACCACTCCCATTCCTGGCAGTCGCGGAAGAACGTGCGGGTGGCCATGAGAACGTGAGCCTTAGTGCGCGGGGCGACCGGTTTCCCGGCCCGGCCGTGCAGGTGGTCGTGACGCTGGACGTAGTCGCCGACTGCCATCCGGTCGACGGCCGCGACCCATGCTGCGCAGGTCTGCCGGGTCCACTGCCCGGGCTCGGTGATCTCGGGATGCCCGGCCGCCAGCCACCGTCCCGCCTTGGCGACGATGGTGCGGATGATCGCGCGGACCTTGGGTGTCAGCGGCGAGGTGGCATGCCACCGCTCGACCCACCCGGCCCATTCCGGGCTGGTGCCCTCGATGCCGGGCGCGTGATTGTAGCCGGGGCGCACCGGCGGATCGCAGTAGCCAAGGGAAGCGGCCGCTTTCTGGAGCGCGAAGAGCGTTGCCTGGTGCTGGCGGCCGCCTGCCGCGGGATGGGCATGCAGCAGGGCGAATGCCCCGGTGGTCAGGTCGGCCAGGCGGGGACTGCGGTTGATCAGCAGCGCCTGGGCCAGCACGCCGGGCAGCTTGTACTCGCCGCCGCGGACCTGGCTGCGGTAACCCCAGCGGTCCAGCACCGCGGTCGCCTCGTCCAGCGCCGCCCCGACGTGCTCAGCGCCGAAGACGAGCTGTGCCAGGTGCAGCCGGTTGAACATGCCCAGGTGCTGGAAATCGCTGAAGCCGCCGAGCAGCCAGGCCAGCGCGACCAGGAACGGCCGCACGGCCGTTTCGGTCGGCAGCGCCTGGCCGTCCAGGAATTCCTTGCTGGACGAGCCCGCCAGCCGGGCCCAGTCCCAGCCGGTCCAGGCCCAGTACGCCTGTCCGGTGTCCCCGCAGTGCTGCAAGATGATCCCGGCCGCGTGCGCCGCTGCCCGCCGGTGGACATCACTGTGGTCGTGGTGAAGGCAGGACGCCGCCTGATCGAGCGGCCCGGCGAGCCGGGCCAGGCCCTGCCACGAGCCAGAGCGGCGGGTTCCGCGGGCCCGGCTGCGGCGCAGCCCGGCCGGGCCGACCTCAGCCAGCGCCATGGCTTCGGGGACGGTCAGCCCGCCCCGGCGGTCCCAGCCGCCGGCATCCAGGCCAGGCGCCCAGGCCGCGCCGTCAGCTCGCGGGAGGAGAGCCGCCGCCGGCCCAGCCGCGGTCATGCGGGACCTTCGCCCGAGGTGCGGGCGGCGGGATCGGTGAGCATTCCCACCCGCCACGCGTGGATCTGCGACATCGAGGAAGCCAGCTTCTCCGACAACTCCCGCCCGGACAGATGTATGTAGCGGAGCGTCGAGTCGGTGGACCGGTGCCCGGCGAACGTCGCGATCGCATGCAGTTCCCAGCCCATCCGGGCCAGGTCAGTCAGGCACAGATGCCGCGTGGTGTGAGTGGAAAACCGCGGCACCTCCGCTGCCAGCGCGACCCGCCGGACCACCTTGGACCAGGTCCACAGCGTCAGCGGCTCAGCCAGGTTGCGCCGCGACTCCGAGAGGAACAGCGGCCCGCGGGCCCGGCTGAGCGCGGCGCGGTGACGCAGGTACTCCGACAGCAGCACCCCGGTCGGCGCCGAATACGGCACCATCCGCTCCCGCCGGGTCTTAGTGGTCTCCGCCCGGACCCGCAGCATCCGGTGCGCCGGGTCGAGATCGTCAGTAGGCAGCGAGCACAGCTCCTCCCGGCGCAGCGCCGCGTCGTAGGCCAGCGCGAGCATCACCCGGTTACGGGCCGGCTCGCCCCGGAACACCCCAAGGACCCGGAGCCACTCGGCCTCGGCGGGGATCCACGGCAGCTTGACCATCCGCGGCACCAGCGGCCTGCTGCCATGCCCGCCGCCGAAACGGCGCCCGGGCGTATAAGAACCACGGCCAACGGGGTTGGACTCCCGCAGCCCCTCCTCCATCAGGAAGTCATAGAACAGCCGCACCGGCACCAGCCGCTGCTGCAACGTGGCATTCGACAGCCCGGCCCCGGAATCCAGCGCCACCACATCCGGTCCCCGGCGCCCGGGCCGGGAGGTCAGCTCCCGGATGAACACCCCGACCTGAGCTCGAGTCGCGGCCACCGGGTCGAAGCCGTCCCGCTCGCAGACCTCCAGGTACTCAGCCAGGCCACGGGTATACGCGTCGATCGTCCGCGGCGCACGGCCAAGATCGGCCCAGATCCGCAGCCACTCAGCCGCGCGCTCATGCCGGGCCAGAACCGGCCACTTCTCCTCAATCCCCGCCCCTGCGCCCACCCCGGACCCCCGCCCCTCAGCAGCTCACGGCGACACTATCCGGCCATGATCAGCACCAGGCGCAGACACGCGGCACAGATTCCACGTAACTAATACGTACAGGCGGGTGCCGCCCAGGGTGACGGTCTCGAAGAAATCGCAGGCGAGCAGGGCCCCGGCCTGGGAGCGGAGGAAGTCAGCCCAGGTCGTGGAGGTGCGCTCAGGCGCCGGGTCGATCCCGGCCTGCTGAAGGATCTCCCACACGGTAGAGGCGGCGATCTTGATACCCAGGACGAGCAGTTCGCCGTGGATGCGGCGGTAGCCCCAGGACGGGTTCTCGCGGGCCAGGCGCAGCACCAGCAGGCGGATGGAGCGGACGGTGCGCGGCCGGCCCGGGCGCCTGCGGCGGGATCTGGCCGCGTGGCGGCGCGCTAGGACGTCCCGGTGCGCAGCACTGTCTCGGGTCGGACCAGCAGGCGGAACCGTCCGAGCACGTCCCTCGGGAGCCGGTGCAGCAGGGCGGCCAGGAACGCCCGGTCGCCCGGGGAGAACCGCGGCCGGGTCTTACCCAACTGCCGCTCCAGGACCGTGATCTGGTGGCGCAGCGCCAGGATCTCCATGTCCTTGTCCCGGTCGCTCATCGGAAGAAGCCGCAGTAACGCGAACGCGTTCGTCACACTCAGATAGGCCAGTCGAAGCAGCACAGCCGATCATCATGCCGCAGCGAGCGGACCTCAGGAGGGCAACCAGCTCAGGCGGCCTCCGCCGAAACCGAATAGCTGCTCCCACCTGGGCGGATGAGATTTTCGGCACAGGCAGGGTTGAGCCGGAGCAGATGCGCCAGCCGGACAACCTGCCCGTCTTCTGCCGTGTCCACAGGAACGGCCGTCCGCTCATCGGCAGAAAAGCATAGGGTGAGCGCTGATGCGGTGATTATCGGAGGCGCGAGTTCACGAGGCTCACCGGCTGACTGATCTCAGGCCCGCACCCGGCGAGCGGTAGCGTGATTGCTGGCACCTGCTGTCAGGTTCCGGCGATGACTGCCTTGAGCAGGCTGCGGGTCCGTTCCCTGTCCTTGCCCTGAGCGAACTCGCTGGCGGCGAAGTCGGTCACCCCGGCGTCGGCGAGCGCCTGGATCTGCGCGGCGACCGCGTCCTCGTCCCCGACGATCGCCACGTCGCCGGGCCCGGCCGCGCCTTCCCGGTCCAGCATCGCGCGGTAGGACGGCAGCTGTCCGTACATGGCGAACACCTCCGCCGCGCTCGCCCTGGCGGCCGCCGGGTCACCGGTCACGCAGACCGGCAGCGCGCATACGACCCGCGGGCTGGGCCGGCCCGCGGCGCTGGCCGCGGCCGAGATCGCCGGGATCACGTAGTCGCGGACGGTGGCGGGCCCGGTCATCCACAGCACCGTGCCGTCGGTCTGCTCGCCGGCCAGGTCCAGCATCCGCGGTGCCATCGCGGCCAGCAGCACCGGCAGCCGGCCCGCCCTGGGGGTGTACAGGCTGATGTGCGCGCTCAGCGTGGTGCCATCGACGCTGGCCGCAGTACCGTCCAGCAGCGGCAGCAGGACCGACAGGTATTCGCGCATGTGCCGGGCGGGCTTGTCGAAGCCGTTGCCGTAGGTTTCCACCGGCTCGTGCTCGATGCCGTGCGCGGCCAGCCGGGGCAGAATGTCGTTGAGGTCTGTCACGCCGAGCGTGATCATCGCACCGCCCACCCGTGCGGCCCGCAGGTACCGGTCGTCGATAACGACCCACGCGTTCGCACCGACCTGCCACAGGTGCTCCTCGCCGATGACCTCGTCCGCTGGCCGCCCGAAGAACACCTCGAACCACTTCTGTGATGTCGCTCGGTCACGCACGCACACGATGCTGTACAGGTCCACCCGGACCCTCCTTCCAGCCGATTCAAGACCTGAGACCAATACCGCGACTGAAACTCACCGGCGCCCGGCTCGGGGGTGACATGAGTGCGGTGGACGCGCGGAGCAGCCACGTATGTGCCGCCGCGGGACATACCAGCTCGCATTCTCGACGCAGGTAGGGCGGGTATCGCGTGTCGCGTGAAAGGCGGGCCGTCACCGTCTGTAACAGAAGGCTAATATCAGGTGCTGGCAAGTCAGATGTCCGGCGGGGCCCATTCCGGCCCCACGAAGCCGAAACGGCGAACGTCACCGCGTCCTGATGAACATCACTCATAACGAACGACGCGCAACAACTAGTCGCTGGGCCGAGCTGGATGCCGAGCCTTGCGCCCAGGCCCCGGTCAGCGGCCGCGGCTGTCGGGGTCGCTGGCGGCCATCAGGGCGGCGATGGCGGCCTGGCTGGGCTCGACATACCGCTGCAGGGTGGCGAGCCGTTTGTGGCCGCTGATGGCCATGAGCAGGGAGCGCTGACCTTTTTGGTCGCCGAGGTGGGTGAGCCGTGAGTGGCGCAGCTGGTGCAGGGTGTTGCCGCCGGAGTAGCGCTTGAACGCTGCCGGCCATCTCGCCGCCGGAGCGCCGGCCGCAATGCCGGGGTCGTCCATCACGCGCGCGGACTCCTCCGGGGTCAGCCATTGGAAGCAAGCCATCAACTCGCCTGCCTCCCGGCCAGCGCCATGGTGTGGGCGAGGTTCTTTGGCGTATGGAAGCCCTCCCAGTCCCTGGCACGGGCGAAGTCCCGCAAGGCGGCCGCCAGGTCGCCCAGGCTGTCGCAAGGCTGTCGCCAAGATCGTCAGCGCTACGCACCGGAGGGAGCCGACAGCATCGGGAGGCCGAGTCCGGCCAGCGTCTGCTGAGTCTCCGGGTCCACCGAGCAGATCACGCAGCCGCGGAGTCCCCGGGTGAGCAGGACCTTGTAGACGTTGCGGGCGAGCCGGTTGAAATCGCCCGCATTATTGATGTAGCACTTCTTGAAGACGACCCCGGTACGGCTCAGCGCGAGGGGCATGTTTGCGCTCCCTGGCTTTACGATGGTGTTACCAAGATCGCAAGCGATCTACCTGCGATAACAGCCACCGTAAGTCAGATTGCGTAATCGGCAGGGCTCTGCGGGCGCTACTGCCCGGCGGCCGGGCCCGTCCCGGGCGGGGCTTCACCTGTGGCAGATGGTTCTGGGTGCGGGCCAGATTCCGCGAGGGCATCCGGGCCGACCTCGGAGCCGGCCTGGCCAGCCGGGCTCGGGCCATCGGCCGTGACCGCGACCGGCTTGGCCAGGGTCGGCGCGGCGGCCCCGGCCACGGCCGGCTCGGCCTGGCGGGCCAGGAACCGGAGCCGGGCCGCTCGCGCGTCCCAGGCGTAGACGACCGCGGTTC
>Ga0335069_10015939_pt1 | contig 10497 bp, 10 predicted proteins | sample Lox_Sample_11_FD_206714 | JGI IMG/M metagenome (GOLD analysis project Ga0335069, IMG submission 206714) | Soil microbial communities from Loxahatchee National Wildlife Refuge, Florida, United States - Lox_Sample_1.1 | ecosystem: Environmental > Terrestrial > Soil > Wetlands | place: USA...
GTTCGGCCGTCGAAAACTACCGGAGCGGCGACTGGAGCATTGAAGTTCCTGACAGCCATGGGCCTGTTCATTGGCCAGTCACAGGATTTCTTTAGCTACCTCGCAGAGCTAGCTGCGGCGGCAGACGCGGCCCAGCGAGGGGTATAGCTACTCACGCGGGCTGAGTTTGAAACGACTGCGCGGAAAGTGCCGAAATCCGAGCAAAAAGAGCCAGGCTTTGTTAAGGAGCGCACATGTTTGAAGGACTGTTTCAACCCATGCACTTAGTGGTCGTCTTTGGTATCGCCCTGCTTGCCTTCGGTCCCAAAAAGCTCCCTGAGTTAGGCAGAGGGATCGGGGAAGGCATTCGTGGGTTCAAATCGGCGATCACAGCGGAAGGAGACAAACCCGCAAGGGTGACGCCTCCTGCCAGTGATCCGGGCATGAGTAACTAGTAAGTTGTGGGGTTTGCCAAGCGGGACCAAAGGAGAAAACGTGACGTTCGGCAATCGCTTCTTGTATTTGGCCGTGGTGGTCGCGATCGCCCTGTGGCCGCAAGATCCACACAGGATGGGCCATATGGCGACCCACGATACGAACTGGGACGCCTTGATAAAGAACATGGAAACGATGCACGCGGCCATGGCTGCCGTAAAACCATTCGGCAACGGAGATGTTGACTTCGCGCACTTGATGCTGCCGCATCACCAAGCGGCTGTCGACATGGCAAGAACGGAACTTCTTTATGGCAGAGATCCACAGATGCGTCGGCTTGCGAAGGAGATCATTACAGACCAGGAATCTGAAATTCAGTTGATGCAGCTTTGGCTTGACCGCCAAAGGGGCCACACAAAAGATCCGAGTCACCTACCGGACTCCATCTCGCGAGAGGAGAAATAGCATGGGAATTTATGCATGTGCGGGCATCGGGCTTTTGTATCTCGCTGCAGCGTTCAGTCTCGTTGACTGTGCAGTTGCACAACAGGCTCCGTGGGGACGCCCCAATGTTGCAATTTCGACCCATGATCGCGTTTATGCCGCAGACCAGACCTCGAATACAGTATCGGTGATTGATCCCTCAAGTGAGAGGTTGCTAGGAGTGATCCGCTTGGGCAACCCCCTGCCTGCGGCATTGTCCCCGCTCTACACAGGACAACTTCTCGTCCATGGCCTTGGCTACTCGCCGGACTCCAGGACCCTGACGGTGGTATCGATCGCTTCGAATGCAGTGACGCTCATTGACACCGCAACGAACAACGTGAAAGGAACTGTGTACGTCGGCCGATCGCCTCACGAGGCGTTCTTCACCGCTGATGGGCAGGAGTTGTGGGTAACCGTTCGCGGCGAAGATTACATTTCTGTGATCGATCCAAATCAGATGAAGGAAATTCGCCGCATCGACTTGGCCGACGGCCCCGGCATGACCATGTTCGGAACGGACGGCAAGTATGCCTTTATATGCTCAAGCTTTACTCCCGAGCTTACGGTGGTCGAGGTCGCTTCTCATCAAATCGTCAAGCGGGTTCCGCAGTCCAGTCCCTTCTGTCCGAACATCGCTGTAAGCCCGGAAAATGACGAGGTCTGGATTACGTTGAAAGACGTCGGCAAAGTCCAAGTGTTCAGCGCCAGGCCGCCCTTTGAGCAACTTGCGCTCCTTGACACGGGAGCGATCACGAATCACGTGAACTTTGCAAATAACGGCAACGGCAAATTCGCCTATGTCACGATCGGTGGCGCCAACCAGGTAAAGGTCTATCAGCGCGGCCCGACTCCAACTCTGGTCGCCACCATTCCGGTCGGGGATTTGCCTCACGGCATTTGGCCTTCCGGTGATGGCAGACGCGTTTACGTTGCTCTCGAAAATGGTAACCATACGGTGGCGATTGACACATTGACCAATAAGGTCATCGCCAACATCCCCGTCGGACAGACGACGCAAGCTCTCGTTTATGTTCCAGGCGCGGTTCCATCCGGCGCCGGCACAGACAACCTCGTCCCACTCGGTGAGGCAGGCAACACCGAGCACATACGTTTGGAGGCTACAGGAACAGCATTGCCCGAGGCACAAGCATCAGCGGCCGTCAATTCGCTGGGTCTTATCGATCTCGTGGAAATTGCCGCGAGAGGACTGGCCCCCCGAGCGCAGTACCGGGTATATCTCGCACCGAACAATCATCCCCCTTACGGGGGTCTCCAACCTCTGGCTATTCTCAAGGCGAATCCCGATGGCGCAAGTATCGTCCAGACGGTCGGGCCGCTCAAAGCGCTCGTTCACCCCGGCGCAGCCGTCCAAGCATCGCCACCACAGAGATTCCTGATCATCACCGACTTCAACGATCCATCGCGAATCGTGTTACGGCAGGCCGATTCATCGAACGGGCAATAAATGGCTCGATTGAGTCTGCGGAGGTAGATCAAGCGACGATATAAGGATCGGATGCCACCGAGCGATCTGCGCAGCGCGTGATTCCTGGGAGTAATCGCCCGCCGGTAGCCACCATCCATTAGCTGAACGGAGTTCTGACATGAGTAAAGTATGGTTGGTAACGGGAAGCGCAAGTGGTCTGGGCCGCGATATCGCTGAGGCTGTCCTTGCTTCGGGGGATCGCCTTCTGGCAACAGCTCGCGATCCACAGCGAGTCAACGATCTTGTCGACCGATATGGTGAACAGGTATCTACGGCCCCTCTCGATGTTTCCGATGAGGCAGCTGCAAAGGCCGCAGTCGCCAAGGCTGTCGATGTCTTCGGACGGTTGGATGTTTTGGTCAACAACGCCGGATACGGAGACACGGCCCCGTTTGAGCAGGTGAATTCAGAGAGATTCCGGGCCCTGGTTGAGACAAACTTTTTTGGCGTCGTCTCCATGACGCGAGCTGCTTTTCCGATCATGCGTAAGCAACAAAGTGGGTACATCCTCCAGATATCGTCGGTCGGCGGTCGGCTCGCAACCCCAGGAGGCGCTGCATATCATGCCGCAAAATGGGCCGTAGGAGGCTTCACGGAAGCTATTGCCCAGGAGGTTGCAGCTTTCGGGGTGAAGGTATGCGCTCTGGAACCGGGTGGTATGAGGACCAACTGGGGCAATCGCGCGCATGCGGATATCCCGATTCTCTTGCCAGAATATGAGCCGACTGTCGGTGCGTTGGTTAAGAACCTTGAAACCTATTGGGGACATGAGACGGGTGACCCCGCAAAAGTCGCCCAAGTAATCCTGCAACTCGCCACGAAAAAGCAGCTTCCTGCTCATCTCCTGCTCGGCAGCGATGCCGTGCAGTATGCCCGGCTTGCCCAGGACAAGCGGGAATCGGACGCCGAGGCTTGGGTTGACGTCAGCACCTCAACTGACGCTGAGGGCGTACAGGGGGAGCAGCCCGCCTTGAAGCTCTGATGTTCCTACGCGGACGCTGTTTGCCGAATTGCAAATCACTTTTTGCCACAGATGCTCGCATCTGGGCAGAGCTTAAAGCGCAGTGGTCGTGGGTTCGATAAGTGTGCAATAAGGGCTCCCAACCGTTCCTCAGGGCGCTGAGGATCCATGCGTTCCCCCTGATTCCAAATAAACTACAGCCTTCCAGTTTGCTGTCGGGATAGAGGTCACAGGTCCCGTGGCTGCGCCGTGTTTCACCCCAAATGACTGTGCCCATTTTTGTGCCCACCACACCTCGAAATCGGTCATAATTCCGGGTGTACGGATAGCAAAATGCCGAGAGGAGGAAAGAGTTAAACCACACAAATAATAAGAATTTATAACAACCGGTAGCAGCAGGGGTGAGGACGACGCGCACGGCTGTTAACCGAAAGGGTTGTAGTTCCGTTGCCTTTGTTCGGAAGTGTTCCGCTCCAGAAGTTCTGATCCGTCCAGCCCTCCAAATTCCACACCGCCCGATGGAAATGTTCTGTACGGCCTCCAAACTAGCCCTATGAAATACTACGACTGCGCTTCAGAATGCTCTTTTCACGAAGTGGGGCCGTCCGAAGGTGGATTTTGGGTATTGTTGCAATTCTGGGAAGAGACTGTACAGTGACCGTACAGTAGATTTGGCAATCATGGAGATTACGCCAATTCGGGCATTCTCAGAATCAATAAGTTGAGCCGTTTCAATCGGATTGTCCGGTTCGACTCCCGCCGCCTCCACCAATAACATGTTTATTTTCAATAGTTTACAGGCGAAAAACACAGGAAAAGCGAAGAACATTGCCACCGCTAAGTCTTTCCTAATCAGGTAGATAGCTTCATTGACTTTGGAACCTGATGGACCCGCGTCCGAAAAAAACAACCCGCTATTTTTCAGTTATGTAGCTATTCAGAAGGCGGATTTGTTCCGCGCGCCGGGGTGATCCCGATCCGCAAACGTTGCGGTATTTATACGTAATTAAGTTGCTTTTTAGATGTGAAACCGTGTATATTTCGATTTGCAGGAGGTTTCCAATGGCAACCGTTCCCGCTTCCCGTCCTGATCTTGCAGCGCATCGTGAAGCGCTTCGCCTCCCCATCCCGGAGATCGTCAAGCAGCTCGTCGGCCTTATCGGCCGCAAGCTCACCGCCTACGTAGGGGGTGTCCGGGACGTGCGCGCCGTCGATCGGTGGATGAACGGAAGCGAGCTTTACGGTGATGCCGAGCAGCGTCTGAGGTTTGCCTTCCAACTGGTCCGGATGCTCGCCGAAAGAGAAGATCCGACGGTGATCCAATCTTGGCTCACCGGCCTGAACCCTGAACTCGGTGACCGCGTTCCACTTCGGCTCATGAGGGAAAACGATCTGGAGACCGTGGCGCCGGAGATCATGGGAGCCGCGCGAGCTTTCCTCGTTGGCGGTTAGGAGCGAATTCGTGAATCTCGAATCGAAGCGGCCCCCGAAGCCGCTTTTCCGCGTCGGACGAGATGACGATGCGTGGGCGGTTCCTGATTGGGCCTATGCCAAGGAAGACCGGACCTTCGGCAACCGTTTCGACGATCCGGCGGGTGTGTACAAGGTTCTGTATGCGTCTTCGCAACGGCTGGGATGCTTCATTGAAACCCTGGCGCGTTTCCGCGTAGACGTCTCTTTCATCGCAGACCTGGCACTCATGGAAAACGGCGAGGACGACTTTACGGCATTCGGCACGGTTCGCAAAGCATGGATCAAAGGCCGCTGCATTGGCAGCGCAAATGTCGAAGGCGAATATGCGGACATCTATGCCCTTGCATGGGTCAGTCATCTCAGATTAGCGCTGGCTGAGACTGCGGTGAAACTTGGGATGGAGGACATCGACCTGAGTTCGCTTGAACGGGCTGAGCCCCGCCTATTGACACAGCGGGCCGGTCGGATCGCATTCGAGCTCGGATATGCAGGAGTCTTCTACCACTCCCGCTACGGCCACTCGATTGAGAACTGGGCAGTCTTCGAAGACTGGACCATGTCAGATCGGTTCCCTATTCGCCAGCCGAACTCACGAAAAGTGGGTGAAGACGATCCGGACTTGCTCGAAGCCCTGCGAATCCTTGGGCTCGTAGTCGTCGACTGAGGGTCCAATCTCAAACCAAAGCAGGGGGTCGATGAGTGATGCGGCGGAGATTAGCGGCCAACCTACAAAAGTGGCCGATTGCTGAAGGGCCCTGATCTGGCGCGGGGTTCAAAGGTATTTTATTATTCTTCAGCCGGGTTTCTTACCTTTGGCGAGATCAGCCTGGCCCGCAATAACGGACTCATAAAGACGTCGGCAGACTGGAACTCATTTGGACGGCGCTTCGGGCGTCCAGGAGCCGCGCTGGTCGCAAAAGCCACGCATGTCGCGGGGATCGCAACTCGAGTAACCGAGAGCATTTGGAAGGGACCATGGTTGTCTCAGCCACCCTAGAGCAACATCGCCAGCAACGAGCGCAACAGCGCAACATTTTACACGCCATTAGAACGGGAAGCGATTGGCCGCTTATGGCGATTTCGGCACTCATCGAGATTCCGTCGTCCAGGACGCATTGCCCGGATGGAAGGTCGTTTACCGGTGCCTATTTGAGACGTTGAATCGGCGCCCCTTCCTCAACCCGAAATTGGGTTATGTCCGCGTAGCCGGCTTTACGTCCGGGTACTGTCACGGCAGAGGCCGCGGGTTCGAGTCCCGTCGCTCCCGCCAACATTAGAAGATGTGCACATTTCCTTCGTGCGGCTCCAGACCGCACGACCTGCCTCAATTAACGCTAGCAGTGCGGTGAGTCTCCCGCCAATCGCTTGGTGGTACGCCCTCCCATGTGCGGAAAGCTCGACCGAACGAGTTCGGGTCTTCAAAGCCGAGCAAATATGCGGCCTCATTCAACTCCAGGACGGAATTGGAGAGGTAGTACCGTGCCATCTGGTGTCTAGCTTCATCCAAAACACGTTGAAAGCTGGAGCCAGATTCCTGCAAGCGACGCTGCAGCGTGCGAGAGCTCATGTGCAGCGCCTCGGAGATCACATCCATTGAGGGCCGCTGTCCGGTCAGTCGGTCCTGAATGGCACGCCGCACCAGTTCGATGAAACTGTCCTCTTCCTTTTCCGTGTACTGTCGCAGCTGCTCTTCAAACTGCGGCGCGAGCAATTCGAGCAGTTCGACGTTCCGGGTGACAAATGGCGTGGTGGCATCGGAGGCACGGAAGATGATTGCGTTGCGCGGAGCGCCGCATACCGCCTTGCAGCCAAAGCTGCGCTCAAGCACGCGCAGATTTTGACGTTGTTGCACGTACTCCACTCGGAGTGGATTCAGCTGCGTTCCGGTTCCGTGTCGAGCGAGAGAAATCATCCACGAGAAACAGTAGTCCGTGAGCACATGCGGCTCTGCATCGACCGCAAGTAGCCACCGGAACGCGACGCTGAACTCCTCCTTGCCAAGCTTGTTGAGGATCTCTTCTGGCGCGGTCAGCTTCTTATAGCGAGCTAGGTGCTCGGTGGCGGTCACGAGATTCTGAGCAGAAAGAGCCGCGATCGCCATCGGATGAAAGCGCTCTGTCTTTGTCTCAACGCCCAGTTTGACACCCATGAGCGGATCGGAACTGACCACCTCAACCGCGTTCCACAGTGCAAAAAGCTCTTCGGTAGAGACGAGAACGCGCGTTTGCTCGAACAAATCTCGGGGAAGCCCTGCCTTGCGCAGCACCGCGGCGACCGACACACCGTGCTCCTTCAACTTGAGGGCTAGACGGCCTGGTACCCGAAAGCGTTTCAGCATGACGGAGTCCTCCAGCTAGTAGCGTATCGGATTTCCCATTTGTGCACCATTCAGAGCGCGCCAGAATGCCAGCAGAAGGCGCCAAAAAAAAGATTGGCGTGATTCGAAGCCATATTGGCGCGTCTGGCAGAGCGCCGCGATCACATCGAGGCTAATGTCGGGAATATCGGTGCTGGGCGCAGTCAGCCAATCAGTCTCAAACACCCTTCCACGATGGACGAAAGGCTCAGATATGCAGGAATTCAATGACGCGGGCCCAAAGCGCAGCATGAACCGCCGCTCGTTCCTAAGCGTCACCGGAGCCGTCGCAGTTGCAACGGTTGCGGGCGGCCATGCGGTTTCGGCGGCGGCCGAACGAGGCACGCAAGTGCGAATGAATGGGCGACGCGAGCTGGGTTCGCTCGAGGTATCGAGCGTGGGTCTGGGCGTCCAGAATATGAGCCGCAGTTATGAAACGCTCGTGCCTTACCGCCCGGAGATGATCAATATCATCCGCGCAGCCTATGACCATGGCGTGACGTTCTTTGATACGGCTGAGGCTTATGGGCCTCTTGAATGCGAACGAATCCTTGGTGAGAGCATCGCACCATTCCGCAACAAGGTCGCAATCACCTCGAAGTTCGGCTGGAACATCGATCCTGAGACCGGCCGTTTCCAAATGGGACTGAACAGCAAGCCTGACCATATCAAGAAGGCTGTCGAAGGGATGCTCAAGCGGCTTCGGACCGATCGAATCGATCTTGTGTATCAGCACCGCGTTGACCCCCAGGTCCCAATCGAAGATGTTGCCGGCGCGGTCAAAGACCTTATGTCCGAGGGTAAGATTCTGCACTGGGGCCTCTGCGAGATGGGCCCGAATACCCTCCGCCGCGCGCATGCAGCGCTTCCCGTCACCGCCGTGCAGAATGAGTATTCAATGCTCTGGCGGGGGCCCGAAGAAGAAATTATCCCGCTGTGCCAGGAACTAGGCATTGGGTTCGTACCGTGGAGCCCGCTCGGTGTGCAATTCCTGACAGGGTGTATTGATGAGAATACGCGTTTCGCCTCTGGCGACATCCGGGGCATGGAACCGCGCTTCTCCTCAGAAAACCTGAAGCACAACATGGATCTCGTAAAGCTCGTTAGGCAATGGGCCGAACGGAAGCAGGCCGCTCCGGGTCAGATTGCTCTTGCATGGTTGATGGCGCAAAAGCCGTGGATCGTGCCAATCCCTGGCACGACGCAGATGGCGCACATGATCCAAAACGTCGGCGCCACTTCGGTTGTGTTCATGCCTGACGAGATCAAAGAGCTGAACGCCGCGGTATCGAGTATTCAGATTCAGGGAAAACGCCTGCCGGACGGGATTCTCGCACTCTCGGGCGTAGAGGCACCGGCGAAGAAATAGAAGGTGAACGATGCACTACGGATACCGGAACATCAACGACACATTTCGAGGGAGCGCCATGAAAACCTTAATGTTTGGTCTGTTTCTATCAACTCTGATTGCGCCATCATCGTACGCACAGCAATCGCCAGCGCCACCAACGGAAACGATCAAAACTGCCGCCACTCAAACACCTGAGCAACAGGAAGTGATCAATCTCTCAAACACGAGATGGGAGTGGATGGCAGCGAAGAATGTCGAGTCCCTGGAAACACTATTTGATGACAGAGCCATGTTCACTCACATGGGGGGAACCTGGGGGAAGACGCAGGAACTAGCGACTATCAAGAGCGGTGGCATCTGGTACAAAAAGGCCGTAGTTTACGCCGTTGACGCTCGCATATTTGGCAACACAGCCATCCTCCTTGAGGACATTGATCTGCAGGCAGCAGTAGGTGAGCACGAAGTCACCAATCCCTTTATGGTGACTGAGGTTTACATCAGGGAAAACGGCAAGTGGAAGCTCGCCCAACTCACGTTCTCGCATCTGCTCAGGCCGGTCAAAATGAATAGCACTAAGAATTAGCTGCCGACGCCACAGGGACGCCAAGCTACGCGCAAGGATGAACCGGCAGGGGTGAGGTCTTCAGGATGATGAAACGCATAGCTGTTCTTTTGTTGACCATCTCGACATTGCTGTCTCTCGCATCGGTTTCGTCGCGGGCGCAGCAATCTCGGCCGAACTCTCTGCGAGTGCCCACCGAAAAGAACACACTGATTGTTTATCTGTCTCGAACGAACAACACCAAGGCCATTGCGGAAATCATTCATCAAAAGGTGGGCGGCACACTTGTCGCTCTCGAATTGGAAACAGCTTATCCCGCCGACTACAGGGCAACCGTGCAACAGGTCGTCCGTGAGAATGAGAGCGGCTATTTGCCGCCTTTGAAAACAAAGATCGAACACATAGACCAGTACGATTTTGTGTTTCTTGGCTTTCCCACATGGGGAATGCAACTGCCGCCACCAGTCAAGAGCTTCCTGCGCCAATACAACTTGAAGGGAAAGACCGTTATCCCATTCAACACAAATGGCGGCTATGGCGTCGGCAGCAGTTTCGAGACCGTTAGGGAACTATGTCCGCAAAGCACGATCCTGCAGGGCTTCAGCACGAGGGGCGGGTCGGAGATCGATGGACACAACCTTGTTATCAAAGATGCCAGGGCAGAAGAAGCCAGCAAAGAAGTTGAGAACTGGCTGAGAACCATTGGGATGCTGAAGTGAAATTTCCCGCAGCTTCAGAAGGAATGGAGGAAGAATGATGAAAAAGAGAAAGTTAGGAAAAAGTGGACTTGAGGTATCAACCCTTGGCCTCGGGTGCATGGGGCTAAGTTTCGGTTTTGGCCCGGCTACTGAAAAGCAGACAGGGATCGCTCTCATCCGGGAGGCCGTCGAGCGCGGTGTGACCTTCTTCGATACGGCTGAGATCTATGGCGCCTACACGAACGAAGAACTTGTCGGCGAAGCTCTCGAGCCCGTCCGTGACCAGGTCGTCATCGCCACCAAGTTTGGCTTCAAAATCGATGAAAACGGAAAAGGCGCTGGCTTGGACAGCCGGCCCGAACACATCAAGCAGGTGGCCGATGCATCGCTGAAACGCCTCAGAACCGATGTAATCGACCTTTTCTATCAACACCGCGTCGATCCAAACGTGCCCATTGAGGACGTCGCCGGTGCGGTGAAAGATCTGATCCAGCAAGGGAAGGTGAAGCACTTCGGCCTGTCTGAGGCAGGCTTGCGGACGATTCGTCGCGCACATGCCGTGCAGCCTGTCACCGCGCTGCAGAGCGAATACTCGCTGTGGTGGAGAGAGCCGGAACAAGAGATCATGCCCACCCTGGAAGAACTTGGAATCGGCTTCGTACCGTTCAGTCCGCTCGGCAAGGGATTCCTCACGGGCAAAATCACAGAGG
>Ga0335069_10015940_pt1 | contig 10497 bp, 10 predicted proteins | sample Lox_Sample_11_FD_206714 | JGI IMG/M metagenome (GOLD analysis project Ga0335069, IMG submission 206714) | Soil microbial communities from Loxahatchee National Wildlife Refuge, Florida, United States - Lox_Sample_1.1 | ecosystem: Environmental > Terrestrial > Soil > Wetlands | place: USA...
TCGGCACTTCAAGCATTCCCGATTCGGTCGGGATAACCCAGATTTGGGCGCCCCCCCCAACCTTCATTACAGAGAAGGCCGTTGCGTCGTCTGTACGAACACTGATTTTACGGAAGTGGAGCAGGATTGCCCCAGCAGCCCAAGGCGACTCGATTCTAGCGCAATCCCAAGGTTCGCTGAGATGGTATCCGTACGAACTCAGGATGGCAGTCCCTGACGCTTTACTCAACTCATCGAGAAGCGGTGACCCTGCACATGATGTTGGGACGGAGTTTACAGTTTGCTGCACCTGCCCTTGTGCATAGAGCGGCAGGAGAAGCAACGGGATGGCGAGGAAACGGTTTGCATTCTTCATTACTTCGGCCCCACTATATCCCACGCACGTTGGTCTGCCCCAGTCTCCAACTGATGACTCGTATCCATAAGACGTTGATTGGCCGCAGCGACAGCAGGGTCTTGAAGCGCCTTTTGTATACCCATTTCTGAGTATTTCTGTTGGGTAAGTCCTCCGTCCGCATGCCGCTGGTCGATGAGTTCCTTGCCACCGGGAGCCTCGGCTTGTTCAACATGCGCAAGTTCGTGGGCGACGACGTAAGCACTCTGCAGCTTCGAGTCGGTGATCGTCGAGCCGTGAACATAACCGGCCTCGGCACTCATGTGATAGTCCGAGTTGCCAGTCTTGGCTGCCAAGGTGACCGTTGCTGCGGTCAACTGGCCCTTGTCATTGAATTGGTAGCCTCCCGTTATCGATTGCGTTCCCTTGCTGTCCCACTTCATCGTGACGGTTAAGTCCTTGTTGTTCAAGGCGTCCCACTGGGCCTGAGCACCCGCATGCGAAAGATAATTCGCCTTCCATTGCTGGTACTTCTTGTTGTCCTTCAGTGCGCTGTCGTCAATGATGTGCCCGTCTGCGTCAACATGAATCAGCGGGTTATTCCCGACGTAGGCGTACAGGTTGAGCGTCTGCGGATCACCCAGCTTTGCATACGGAACGGGCATGATCTTTGCTGACCAGTCCGGCGATAGGAAGCGGCCCATTGCACTTGAGTAATAACGGGCGAGGAAGTAGTCGTTCCCCGATTCGGTATCTCGTTCTTTGCCGGTGAAGTGGTGTTCGGTCGCGTCGGGAGCTGAATAAGTTGGAGGATTGTTCAGGTCGTTGCCGAAGGGCAGGCTCGTCCAGGTGTTCTCAATCGCGCCTGAGATGCTGGCCTGGACGCGTTTGGTGCCGAGCGGATCGGCGAGTTCGTAGTGAAGGCCGCTTCGGTCGTAGGTGGCCGGGAGCCTGCTTCCGGCAAAGAGGTTCGAGTGCGTCCAACTCTCGCCGCCAAGCTCATTCATCTCCGTGACCTGCTGGCCGGAGAGATCGACCAGGAAGCGCTTGGTGAGCGTGAACCCCGAGCCCAGCGGCGGGGCACAAGTGACCCCGTACCCGCCCGGAGGGGATGCCAGCGTGCCTTCCGCAATGCGCGCGCCCTCCGCATCGTAGACGTACTGGTATACCGGCCCGTTGCCGCCGCGCTTGCTCTACACCGCGCAGAGCTGGCCTTCACCGTCGTACCAGTACTCGTTCCATCCGTCGTAGACCGTGTTGCCCGAAGCGTTGAGACGGCTCATTTCGACATCCTACATCCTGGAACTCCGGGGCGACCCATAGGCCGCTCGACTGTCGTTCCATCCCAGGTCCCCAAAAGCGATGGACCCTTCGACTGCGCTCACGGCAGGCTTTGGGGCAACCGCCTTCCAGCTCCTAGCTGCCAGCTTCTAGCTCCTAGCTTCGTTCGAGCGCCAGCATCCTGATATCCCACTCTACGCACGATGAGGCTGTGCGTAGGATGGGGCACCCCTGTTTTGAGGAGGATTCAGGGCGGGCCACCTACCGGGCTCTGGGGCACTCACCCAATGTGGGATGGATCGTTTGGAACTGGGCCACCCGGCCGTTTGTTCCCTTCCCCTGACCCTGACACCTGAACCCTCATCCCCGATCGCTTATCATCGAAACAGTCCGTCTACAACTGCGGCCTGCAACTCATCCCCGGCGCCTCCGGAGGCTCATTGAACGTTTATATCGTGTCCGTCATTCTGGGTATTGTGGAAGGCCTCACCGAATTCCTCCCGGTCAGTTCCACCGCGCATCTGCGCATTGCCGAAGCACTGCTGAAGATCAACCTCGACGACGCCTACTGGAAGATGTACACCATCGTGATCCAGGCCGGCGCCATTCTCGCGCTGCTGCTGCTTTACCTCGCGCGCATCCTCGAATTCCTGCGCACTTTCCCCCGCGGGGAGCGGCGCGACCGCAACATCATCACCCATCCGCTTTCGCTAACCATTATCGCCTTCATCTGCACGTCCGTGCCCGCGCTGCTGCTCAAAAAATGGAGCGACCACAACCTGGGCAGCCTGACCGTGATCGCTCTCGCCCTGTTGCTGGGCGGCATCATCATGTGGGTCGTCGACGCGCGGTCGTCGCGCTACGAGCCCAACACCATTCACGTGGAAGAGATGGGCTTTGTGCAGGCGGTCTGGATCGGACTCTGCCAATCGCTCTCCGCCATCTTCCCCGGCACCTCCAGGTCGATGTCCACGATCGCCGCCGGCCAGCTGGCGGGAATGAATCGTCCCACTGCGCTCGAATTCAGCTTCCTGCTGTCGATTCCCACCATGCTCGCCGCCACCGCGTACGACCTGTGGAAGGAAGTCCTGCATCACGGCAAATCGGCCGCCGAGGGCGCTGCGCCGGCCGCGCATGTGGTGATGAACTCCCAGAACTGGATCGTGCTGGCCATCGGCTTCGTGGTTTCGTTCATTGTGGCCTTCGGCGTGGTGGAGTGGTTTCTGGCCTGGGTGCGCAAGCACGGATTCACGATCTTCGCGGTCTACCGTATTGTCGTGGGCATCGTGCTGCTTATCTGGGGCGCGAGGATCATCGGCAGCTAGTGTGGAGTCTCAGAAGTTCATAGCATCAGTCGACAACCCGAACCGCAGATCCTTCGACTACGTTTGACGCAAAAAACGCGCCAAACTACGCTCAGGATGACATCGTACTCATGATGGGGACCTAAGGAACAGGACACTAGCGCTTCAGTCAAATACAGACGCAGTAAGGCGGGGGTCCACAGCGAGGTTCCCCCGCCTTCTTTTGCCGGAGATTCGCCCCTCTCCGCCGCCATAATGGAAGCTGCTCCGGGAATCTCCCTCCGCCCAGAAGCTCGATCGCACCGAGGGTCGCGGCGGGCCTTCGGAGCGGAGCCGGCATCCGCATGATCAAGCCTATTCAGATTGCCCTCGCGCCCACCCGGAGTCGCCCCCTGAACATGTTCCTGGGCGTTTGCCTGGCGTTGGTTTCGGTTCTGTTTCTCCTGTCGCTGGCCACCTATCACGCCTCCGACCCCTCTCTGAATACGTCCGCCGATCCCGCAGTTCCGGCCTCGGTGCACAACTGGATCGGTCCGTTCGGCGCCTATGTAAGCGATCTCCTGCTGCAAATCTTCGGTTTCACCGCCTTCTTTCTTCCTCTCTGGCTGGCCTCGCTGGCCAGCAGCTGGGTGCGTTCGCGCTATGCCGGCGCGGCGTGGCTGCGCGGGGTGGGCGCGCTGCTCTCGGTTCTATTTCTTCCCGCGGCATTCGGACTGCTGCCGTGGCACTGGCGCTGGCTGCACGCGATTCCTGTGGAAGGCGTGGTGGGCCGGCTCGTTTCCGGGCTGCTTGTCGGGTGGCTCAACATCCAGGGCGCGTGGCTGGTGTCCGGTGTGCTGGCCGCGGCGGGCATCTACTTCGCTCTTTCAGTGAGCTTCCGCGCCATCTTTCAGACCATCGAAGACCGCTGGATCGGACTGCAGTCCTGGCACGACCGCTGGCGGAACTGGCGCGATGAGCGCGCCGAACAACGCGCGGAGCGCGAATGGGCGGAACAAGAACAGAACAATCCCGGCCCGTCGCAGCGCATCTTCACCGGCGCCATCGACAACCCCGATGGCGATGTTGAGATCCGCCAGCCCAGCCGCCTGGCTGCGCTGTTCGGCCGCCGGGGCAAGGCTCCCGAAGGCGATCCGGTCGACGACATTCCCGCATTCCAGCGCGTGGCTGAAGCGGCTCCGGAGGGCACGGCGGAACCGCCGATTCCGGTGGCAGCAGCAGCGCGCCGCCCCAGCATCTGGGAGCGCACCGCTGAGACCGCGCCACCGAGCCCCGCGCCCGTGCCTGCCATGGCGCCAGTCCCCGCGGCGTTGCGGCCTATCCCCGTGGAGCCGCGTCCCGAAGCAGCGCATCCGCGCGCTGAAGCGCAGACGCTGCGACCGGAGCCCGTGCGTGCGCCGCAGCCGCCCCAGCCTCAGGCCGCCGCAATCTCCATCCACGAGCGCGCCGATGCGGACCTGAAACACGTCACCGTCGCGCCGAAGAACGTGAGCGGCTTCAAGCTGCCGCCGAGCTCCCTGCTCAACACCGGGGGCGGGCCCCAGACCGTCCGCGAGGACGAACTCCGCGAGGAAGCCAAGGTGCTGGTGGAAAAATGCGGGGAGTTCGACGTGCGCGGCCAGGTGGTGCAGATCAACCCCGGCCCCATGGTCACCACGTACGAGTTCAAGCCCGAAGCCGGGGTCAAGTACTCGCGCGTCACCGGCCTGGCCGACGACCTGTGCCTCGCCATGCGCGCCGAAAGCATTCTCATCGAGCGCATGGCCGGCAAGAGCACCGTGGGCATCCAGGTGCCCAACCACGAGCGCGAAACCATCCACCTGCGCGACGTGCTCGAGTCCGAGACGTTCGTCAAAGCCAAATCGCGCCTCACGCTGGCCATGGGCAAGGACATCAACGGACGCATCGTCACTGCCGACCTCGCCTCCATGCCTCACGTGCTCATCGCCGGCTCCACCGGATCGGGCAAGTCCGTCGCCATCAACGCGATGATCATGAGCCTGCTGTTCCGCACCACGCCGGCGCAAGTACGCCTCATTCTTGTGGACCCCAAGCGGGTGGAACTCGGCATGTATGAAGGCGTGCCGCACCTGTTCACGCCCATCATCACGGAACCCAAGCTGGCGGCCAACGCGCTGCGCAACGCAGTTCGAGAGATGGAACGCCGCCTCAAGCTGCTGGCCAGCCGCAGCGTGCGCAATATCGACCAGTACAACAAGCTGTTCGAGGGCGCCATGCCTTCGCTCTTCGACGATGGCCAGGAAGAAGAGCCGCTGCCCTACATCGTGATCATCATCGACGAGCTGGCAGACCTGATGATGCTCGACCGCGCCAACGTGGAGGAATCCATCACCCGCCTGGCGCAGATGGCGCGCGCCGTCGGCATCCACCTGGTACTCGCCACGCAGCGACCCAGCGTGGATGTGATCACCGGCCTGATCAAGGCCAACGTGCCCACGCGCATCAGCTTCCGGCTGGCCACCAAGGTGGATTCGCGCACCATCCTCGACACCAACGGGGCTGAAGCCCTGCTGGGCCGCGGGGATATGCTCTTCCTTCCGCCCGGCACGAGCCGTCTCATGCGCCTCCATGCGCCGTACGTGAGCGAAAAGGAGACCGCCGCCGTTGTTCAGTTCTGGAAAAACCAGGGTCAAGCGGAGTATGTTGAAGGCTTCCTCGAATCGCCGAAGGATGAGCGCGCCGCAGTCGAAGGCGCCGGCGCGGACGAGGACGAAAACGACCCGATGTTCGACGACGCGGTGCGACTTGTGTTTGAATTCGGCAAGGCATCCACTTCACTGCTCCAGCGGCGTCTGCGCATCGGCTATGGCCGCGCGGCGCACCTCATTGACTTGATGGAGCGCGATGGACTTGTAGGTCCGGCGGACGGCTCGCGGCCGCGCGAGCTGCTCAAGGCGCCGGGATGGCTGCATGAAATAACAACCAACGAATAATTGCAAGGAGAACAAAATGGACCAACCTACCATCATTCGCATCGTTGCCGGCGTGCTCTTTGTCCTGGTTCTGGTGTGGCTCATCCAGCGCCGACGCACCCGCACCAAGTAAGCGTTCGAACAACCCGATCCCCTGCTCTCTTGGCCGCTTCCCCCCGCCCTGCGATGCGGCAGGAGGGGTTTTGCCTGTGGGATGCCGAATCTACACTCGTTTGCAGGCATTGGTTCACCGGGCCCTTCCACAACTGAAGTCCTGACCACGTTCCCTCCCCTGGGTCAGATCTGCAACCAGCACGATTGAGCGGCATTGCCCGCAACCGCGCCGACCCTGCCTGCGAGCAGAACGCGGGTTGACCATCCCATGCCAGATGAGGAACCATGCCTATATCCGCAGTCCCAGGAGAGATATCCACCCCGTCCATGCCCGCTCTCGGCACAATGCGCAAGCTACCCGCCGTTCTCATCATCGATGACGACATGGTGAGCCGCGAGGTGATGGCCACCGTGCTCACCATGAGCGGGTACCTGGTGCAAACCGCCGCAGGCGGCCCGGAGTCTGTTGCGCTTCTCGATGCTGATCTCTTCGCGCCCGACGTAATCCTGATGGACACGCAAATGCCCGGCTTGAACGGAGCTGCGCTGGTTGCGCAACTCCGCATGCGCAGCAGCGCAACCATTTACGCCATCAGCGGCAGCCACGCGCCCGAAGCCGTGGTCAAAGGCGCGGACGGATTCCTGATGAAACCGATCGGCCCTGAAGCCCTGCAGCGGGTTCTGGAGAAGCACGCCTTCGACGTCGTCAATCCTCCGGCGCCGCCGGCATTGCGAGTGACTCCCGAACCTCTTCCGCCGGCCATCAGTCCCAAGATTCTCGGCCAGCTGCGCGAATTGATGAAGGAATCGGCAGTGCGCGAAATCTATGCCGCCGTCGTAGGGGATCTGCAGAAGCGCCGCATCGTGCTGGAGGAGGCGATTGCGAACAGCGACTGCGCCGCGATCCGCCGCGTCGGCCACTCCATCAAGGGAGGCTGCGGCATGGCCGGCGCGCTGGAAGCGGCGCGCGTGGGCGAGTTGATTGAAGCCGGAGGTGACGACTTAGAGTACATTCGATCCCTGATGCCGCTTTTCGAATCCGCCACGCGGAACTTGAAGCGTATGCTGGATGCGGAGTTTGCCCCGAAGGACATGGATCCTGCGGTGTGACAGTTACACAATTTGCACCGGTACACGTCGAGGCGACTCGAGGCAACCGGCGCAGCGCAAAACTTGAGGAGTGTCCGAGACGTGGAGCGACCGATTCGAATCGTACTAGCTGATGATCATCCCGTAGTCCGGATCGGCGTGCGTAATATGCTTACCGAGGACGAAGGATTTGAAGTGCTGGGTGAAGCATGCGATGGCGACGAGGCCATTACCCAGACCCTGGACCTGCAGCCGGACATTCTCCTGCTCGATCTGCTCATGCCGCGCTTGCCGGGTCTTGAGGCCATGCGGGCCATCATGAATGGCAGCCCTACCGTCAAGATCATTCTTCTCACTTCGACCATCACCACGCAGCAGATCATCGAGGCGCTGCATATCGGGGCGCGCGGGATCGTACTGAAAGACGCCATCGCCGGCCATCTGCAGACCGCCATCAAGACCGTCTCCGCGGGCGATTACTGGATTGGCGGCAAGCGCGTGGTCAATCTCGTCTCCGCCCTGCATGACCTGATGCAGCAGGCGGCGGTGCCGCAACGCAAGACGTTCGGACTGACGCCCCGCGAACTGGAAGTGGTGGGCTCCATCGTCGAGGGCTGCAGCAATCGCGACATTGCCCGACAGTTCGGACTGAGCGAGGAAACGGTGAAGCGGCACCTCTCGAACATCTTCGACAAGACCGGCGTCTCCACGCGCCTCGAACTCGCCCTGTTCGCCATCGCGCACCAGTTAGTCGCACCGCAGTAGCGACCCTGTATCCTTGCTGTTGTTCTTGCTTCTCAGTCTTTACCGCAGGGAATATGCTGTTGCGCTCGGCCTCGGATGCACTGAGGACAGTTCACAGTTCATAGTTCACAGTTCACTGTTCACTGGCCTCTGGCCACTGCAGAAACTGCTTTTCCATCCGCTCCAGCAGTCCTTCCGTCGCATCGCACACGCCTGTGTGCACGGGCGAAGGCTGCACGATGGTCGAGCGCGGCGAAGTGAGCCAGTGGAACCTCTCCCGCTGCGACAGCCTGGCAATCGGTCCCGCATCCGCACCCCCCGCGCAAATGCGCTCCACCGCATCGAGATGCTGCTGTACCAATGCGGCGTCGGCCTCCGGCCACAAGGCCCTGAGCCGCGCCGCATGGAGACGAATGCGCGCCGCGAGATAGCGTTTCTCCGGACAGTACACGACCACGCCGGCGTTGATGAACTCCTGCCGCTCGACGCGCGGAACCACGCGCAGCAGCGCGTAATCAAACGAGGCGTGCGCGTGCATGGATCGCCTCCTGCTCGAAGATATGCGCCGCATCCAGGCGGCGGCGAAAGAAATGGAGATATCCGCTGCGACGCTCGGCTGCGTTCAGCTCGCCCGGGATCGCCTCCAGCCACGCATCGGGCACAGCTTCCAGAATCGCCTGCAGCACCTCGCCGGTCAGCCTGTCGCGCGCTGCTTGTCCTGCCCGCTCGATCCCGTCGGCCCAGGGCAGTAGTACATGATGCTCGATGGGCTTGAAGGGCGATTCGATCTTCATCTCCATGGTCTCCCAGTCATGATGAAAGTAAAGCGCCGCGCCGTGGTCGATGGGATACAGCTTGCGATGCCACACCAGCAGGTTCGCATTGCGAGGCGTGCGGTCGACGTTTTGAATAAAGGCATCGAACCACACCAGCAGCGAAGCCTCTTCCGGGGACGCCGAATCGCGCGCCGCGGGATCGAACATCACCGAGCCCGGCAGATAATCGAGCGCGGCATTGAGGCCCGCGCTGGCCTTCAGCAGATGGCGAATCTCGGCGTCGGGCTCGTTGCGCCCCAGCGCAGGATCGATCTGTGCCAGCACGATTTCCGGAACGCGCAAGCCCACTGCGCGCCCCATTTCGCCGGCGATCACCTCGGCAATCAAGGCCAGGATGCCCTGCCCCGCGCCGCGGAACTTCACCACGTAGAGTCCCAGGTCGTCGCCCTCCACAATCGCGGGCAGCGATCCGCCCTCGCGCAGCGGCAGCACATAACGAGTCGCATGAATCGTTCGCAGCATCGAACAACCAGTTTAACGGGAGAAGGCGATTCACTCGTTTATCTTCGATCAAAGTCGAACTCATCCCTGAGGAGTTTTTCTGGCATGAAGATTGGTTTTCTTGGTTTGGGCAAGATGGGCGCCGCCATGGCGCACCGGTTGATTGCTGCCGGGCACGAACTCTCTGTGTGGAACCGCACGGAGGGACGCACGGAGCCGCTGCTTCGGGAAGGCGCGATTGCCGCGGCTACGCCGGCGGAAGCGGAGTTGGGAGCAGATGCTGTGATCACGATGCTCTTCGACGACTATGCGCACGAGGAAGTGCTTTTCGGTCCCAACGGCTTGATGGACGCGCTTACGCCGGCCACACTCCACATTGCGTGCAGCACCATCAGCGTGCCCCTCTCTGAGCGCCTTACGCGCGAGCATGCAGAGCGCGGCATCCCCTTCATTGCCGCTCCTGTCTTCGGCCGCCCCAGTGTTGCCGAGGCCGGCAAGCTCTGGATCGCCGTGGCCGGGCTCTCGGACCAGGTCGAACGCGCCCGTCCCATTCTCGAACCGCTGTCGCGCGGCATCTCCGTGGTCGGCAGCGAACCGAAGCAGGCCCACGCGCTCAAGCTCGGCGGCAATTTTCTCATCAGCGCCATGATCCACTCGCTGGGCGAATCGTTCGTCTACGCCGCTTCGCAGGGCATCGATCCCGAGGTGTTCCTCGAGACCGTGAACAGCGCCCTGTTCCAGTCGCCGTTCTATGCCTCCTACGCAAAGGTGATGCTGCATCCGCCGGAAGCTCCCGGCGCCACCATCGAACTGGGCGCCAAGGATCTGCGCCTGCTGCGCGAAGCTGCCGCTCGATCCGGCGTCCGGCTCAGCTTGGCTGACAATCTCGCTGAGATCTTCGAAGAGGCAAAACGGGCAGGGCTGGCGCACGAGGACTGGGCCGTCGGTCAATATAAGATGGCACAGAAGCGCGGAAACCTGTGAATGCGCAGCAGCAATCCCCTGGAATGGGTCGAGCACTCCCTGCACTCTCTTTTGGTTGAGGCTGGATTGATGAACGGAACGCAACTCGCCCCCGAGGAGCACACTTCACAGCGTCTTGGAGCAGTATCAAGGCTGGTACGACAAGAAGTCAGTGGTCATGAAGACCAAGTACCTCCGGATGAAGGCACTGTCTGTGGTGGGCGGCTCGCTGGTGCCTGTGCTTGTGAACGTTCCATTCCAGAAGTTCTGGGGGATCCCGGTCATTCAGATCAGGGTCACAGTCATCAGCCTCTGCGTGGTGATCTCGCTGTCTCTGGAGACCGTGTTCCATTACCGGGAGCAGTGGAAGAACTACAGGTCGACCGAGCAACAGCTTGGCCATGAGAAATTCCTTTTCCGCACCAGAGTGGGCCGCTATCACGGACTGTCGGATGAAG
>Ga0335069_10015941_pt1 | contig 10497 bp, 11 predicted proteins | sample Lox_Sample_11_FD_206714 | JGI IMG/M metagenome (GOLD analysis project Ga0335069, IMG submission 206714) | Soil microbial communities from Loxahatchee National Wildlife Refuge, Florida, United States - Lox_Sample_1.1 | ecosystem: Environmental > Terrestrial > Soil > Wetlands | place: USA...
TTGGCGACTACCTGCAACACCGCATCCGGCTGCCCGAGCTAGTGGAGTGGGCCGAGCAGGTCATGATGGAGGGCGACTTTGCGCCGGACGACTACGACGAGCTGCGCGACGTCGTGGCGCGGCTCGGCGTCGCGGATGTGCGCGCGTTTGGGCTAACGTGGGAGGAATGCGAGGAGCTGATTGGGCGACTCGGCTATCGCGTCGAGGTGACGTTGCACCCCTCCAACGGAGGGGGCACGCCGCTCCCAGAATGAAGTCCACGGACGAAAGCATCGCCTGACAAGAAAAGACCGCCCGCCGCGCCGGTCGGCCGCTTGGCGCTCCGGAGCCGATGACGATGCACGCCCGGCGCGTGTTGAGGCTGCAGACCGCATTGGGGAGGTGCCGATGAAGCTCGACCTGCTCTACGAGATGGAGATGCTCAAGCCGTGGCACGCGCGCAGCGAGTATGAGTGCTACTGGCAGGCGCTGGCGCAAGCGGAGCTGGCCGATCAAGTGGGCTTCGATACGTTCTGGGAAGTCGAGCACCACTTCCTCACCGAGTTCTCGCACTCATCGGCGCCCGAGGTCTTCCTCGCCGCCGTCGCGGCACGCACGCAGCACATCCGCATCGGTCATGGCGTCACCCTGCTGCCGTATCCCTTCAATCACCCGATTCGGGTCGCGGAGCGCGCTGCGGTGCTCGACATCATGAGCAACGGCCGGCTGGAGTTCGGCACCGGGCGCTCGAGCCTGTACGAGCAGCAAGCCTTCGGCATCCGCTTCGAGGACAGCCGCTCGATGTGGCAAGAGGCGCTCAGTGTGATTCCGCGCATGTGGACGGAAGATCCGTTCCCGGGCTACGAGGGCCCGCACTTCAAGATTCCTGAACGCTCGGTGATCCCCAAGCCCATCCAGCAGCCGCATCCACCGCTGTGGGTGGCGGCGACCAGCCCGGAGAGCTGGCAGCTCGCGGGGCAGTTGGGGATCGGCGCACTCGGGCTGACGCTATTCCTCACCGTCGGCGAAGTGGCCGAGCAGATCCGCACCTACAAGCGCGAGATCGCGCACGCCCAGCCGATCGGCAAGTTCGTCAACGACCAGGTCGGCGCCTTCACGATCGTCCACTGCGCCGAGACCGAGGAGCAGGCGCGCGCCAACGGCGGACACGACGCGGCGCTGTGGTACATGCGCTACGCCTTCCAGGTGCTCGCCGCACGGGGTCGCGACGCCCAGAAGATCGGGCCCTACGAAGAGTTTCGCAAGGCGCACCCGATCATCGCCAAGGTGATCGACAACAGCGTGACCTTCGAGGAGTTGGACGCCGAGGACATGGTGATCGTCGGCGATCCGGACAAGTGTATTCGCAAGCTGGAGCAGTATCAGCGCGCCGGCATCGACCGCGTCCTCTGCCTCATGCAGGCCGGGCACATTCCGGCCACCGCAGTCATGCAGTCGATCGGCTTGTTCGGCAAGTACGTCATTCCTCATTTCCGTCGGACGGCGTGAACGGCTTGTCGGTCCGGCGCCGCCAGCGGCGCCGCGGCGGTGCCGCTGGATCGCCGAGCGGATTGACGCGGTCGGGCCAGAGCGTCTGCTCGTCGGTGCGTGCTTGCTTGAAGGACGCGCGGCGCACGTTGGCGCTGCGCAAGTCGGTGGACACGAGGTTGGCGGCGCGCAGGTTGGCGGCCCGCAGGTTGGCCGAACGCAGCACGGCCCCGCTGAGATCGGCCGCCTCGAGGTTGCAGCGGCGCAGGTCCGCCCCCGTGAGGTTGGCCCCGATCAGCTTCGTGTGCCGCAGGTTGGAGGCGTGCAAATCGACGCCGGCCAGATCGGCGCCCGACAGGTCGGCGCCGGCGAGATTGCAGTAGGAGAGCCGCAGCGGCTCGCGCCCGAGGAAGCGCCAGCTATTCCACCGGGCGATGCTCTCGGGGCCGCCGCGCAGCAACTCGATGGCTTGCTTTCGGTCCGTTCGTCGCTGTGTTCCAAAGGATCGCACGGCTTCCTCCCGCCGGCTGCTGATCGCGTGGCGCGGCCGCAGCCGGGCTTTCCGCGTATTTCGCCGCTCTCATACAACGAAAAGGGGGGGCGCCAAAGCGGTATTTTGCGTCGGTCCCCAACAAATCGGGACAGCGGTGGACGGATCAGTCCGGCGGACAGATTTCGCCGAGGCGCGCCGCGATCTCCGCGGCCGTCCAGCGGCCCTGCGCCGAGCGGATCGGCGCACCGATCGTCGACTGCACCAGCGCGATCTCGCCGCGGGCAATGCGGAAGATCCGTCCGCTGACGGCGGCGGCCGCGGCGGACGCCAGGAACACGACCAGCGGCGCGACACCGGCGGGATCGAGCGCCGGGTCGGTGTCGTCCTTGAAGAACTCGGCCGACATCGCCGTTCGTGCCAGCGGCGAAATCGCATTGCAGGTGATGCCCACGTCCCGCCCTTCGGCCGCGGTCACGCCGGTGAGGCTGATGATCCCGCCCTTGGCGGCGGCATAGCTCGCCGTGCCGGGCGAATGGCCGTAGTAGGCGCGTCCGGAGGTGGTGTTGATGATGCGGCCGCCATGCCCGGCGGCGCGCATCACGCGCATGGCCTCGCGGGTGCAGAGAAAGGTGCCGCGCAAGTGCACCGCCAGCACCTCGTCGAAGTCGGCATCGCTGGTGTCCACGATCGGCCGGCTGCGCACGATGCCGGCATTGTTCACCAAGATGTCGAGCCGCCCAAAGGTGGCGACGGCTTCCTGAACCAGGCGCTGCACGCCGCGCGGGTCGGCGACCGACTCGAGGATGCCCACGGCGCGTCCGCCGCGCGCCCGGATCTCCTGCACGACCGCGCCCGGCCCGCCACTCGGCGCAACGTCGACGTCGTTGGCCACGACGCTGGCGCCCGCCTGCGCCACAGCCAGGGCGTAGGCGCGGCCGAGCCCGCCAGCAGCGCCAGTGATCATCGCGACCTTTCCGTCGAGCCGGCAGGACATCGTGGACCCTTTACGTCGTCGTCGATCTTTGCTGCTGCCGGCCGGAAGCATTGCCGCTCTCGCGGGAATGTGCAACTAGACCGGCACGGAAGGGGGAGTCATGTCATTTGAGAGTCAGCTGTCACGCGAATTCCTGCGAGTCGTCGAAGATGCGGCCATCGCCGCGGCACGCACGATGGGGCAGGGCGATCGTAAGGGGTCGGATCGGGTCGCCGTCGAGGCCATGCGCAAGGCGATGGACGCGTTGCACATGCGCGGCACGGTGGTGATCGGTGAAGGCGAGCGTGACGAGGCGCCGATGCTGTACATCGGCGAGAAGGTCGGCCGCTGGCACGACGACGACGTCGAGGTCGATATCGCCGTCGATCCGCTCGAAGGCACCAACCTGTGCGCCACCGGGGCGTTCAACGCCATCGCTGTGCTCGCGGCCTCGAACCGTGGCGGCCTCTTGCACGCGCCCGACTGCTACATGGAGAAGATCATCGTCGGCCCGGCGGCGCGGGGCGCCGTGCATCTCGATGCGAGCGTGGCCGAGAACCTGAAGGCGATCGCCAAGCGCCTCGACCGGACGGTGAAGGATCTGGTCGTCATCGTGCTGGATCGCCCGCGCCACGAAAAGTTGATCGAAGACATCCGCAGCGCCGGGGCGCGCATTCGGTTGATCGGGGACGGCGACCTGTCGGCCGGCATCTCGGCGGCCGTGCGTCGCACCAACGTGCACGCCGTCATGGGCACGGGCGGCGCACCGGAGGGCGTGCTGACCGCGGCGGCGCTGCGCTGCCTCAACGGCGGCATGGAAGGCCGCCTGGTACCGTTCAAGGGCGGCGCCGAAGAGCGCAAGAAGTTCGAGGCGCGCCTCAAGGGGATGGGAATTGCGGACCCGAACCGCACCTACACCGAGCGCGACCTGGCGCCCGGGCCGAACATCCTCTTCGCCGCCAGCGGCGTCACCGACGGCAACATGATGCGCGGCGTGCGCTTCTTCGGCCACGGCGCGCGCACCAGCTCGCTGGTGATGGCGCTCAGCGAGCACCTCATCCGCTTCATCGATACCGTGCACCTCGACGGCGCGCCCGACGTGGTCGTGGAGTTCTGAGCGCAGCGGTCAGAGGACAGACTCACACCGGACAGCCGACGGGCTTCAGGCTGATGCGGTCCGCGTTCGGTGCGTCCAACGCGACGCCCCGGAGGGTGTGCGCCGTGGCGTCGGTGATCTGCACCGGCACGCGATCGCCGAGCTGGTGACCGTCGGCCGGGAATACCGTCGTCTTGAAGTGCGGCGTCTTGCCGACCAGCCAGCCGTCACGTCGTCGGGCGGGACCTTCGACGAGCACTTCCGTCGTCGTGCCGACGAGCCGGCGGTTGACGGTCGCCGATTGCGCTTCTTGCAGCGCGATGATGGCTTGCAAGCGACGGCTCTTCTCGTCTTCGGCGACGGTTTCTTCCCACCTGCAGGCCTTGGTGCCGCTGCGTGCCGAGTACTTGAACATGAACGCGCTGTCGTAACCGACGGCGCGCATCAGGTCGCAGGTGGCTTGGAAATCCTCCTCCTCCTCGCCGGGGAAGCCGACGATGATGTCGGTGCTCAGCGCGATGCCCGGCACGGCGCGCCGCAGGCGGGCCACGAGGTCGAGGTACGCGCCGGCGGTGTAGCCGCGCTCCATGCGCGTCAGCACGCGATCGGATCCCGCCTGCACCGGCAGGTGCAGCTGCGGGCACACCTTGGCGCAGGTCGCCATCGCGTCGATGACCGCGGCGCTCATGTCGGACGGGTGTGGCGAGGTGAAGCGGATCCGTTCGATGCCGTCAACCGCGTCGGTGCGGCGCAGCAGCTCGGCAAAGTCGACGTCGCCATGGCGGTAAGCGTTGACGGTCTGGCCCAGGTACACCATCTCGCGGTAGCCTTCCGCGGCGAGCTGGCGGACCTGAGCGATGACCGCGTCAGCGGGTACACTGCGCTCACGACCGCGGACGTAAGGCACGATGCAGAAGGTGCAGAACTTGTCGCAGCCGCGCATGATGGTCAGCCATGCGCGTACCCCGCGCTCGCGTTGCGGCGTCAGATCGGCGTAGGTTTCAGTGCGGTCGAGGCGCACGTCGACGAACGGATCAGCGTCACCGTTGCCGAGCAGATCGGGCAGGCGCCGGTAGGCGTCCGGCCCGACGATGAAGTCGACGAACGGCAGGCGGTCCATCAGTGTGTCGCGCACGTGCTGCGCCATGCATCCGGCCAGGCCGAGCTGGATGTCGGGTCGCCGCGCCTTGTAGCGCACCAGGTCGCCGAGGCGGCCCAGGACGCGCTCTTCGGCATGTTCCCGGATGGCACAGGTGTTCAGCAGAATCACGTCGGCGCCCGCCGGATCGTCGGTACGACGGTACCCGTGCCGGCCGAGGTGCCCCAACAGCAGTTCGGTGTCCGCCAGGTTCATCTGGCACCCGTACGTTTCGATGTACACGCTGCGCATGTTGCAACCGTAGCGAAGGCTTCTATATATCTGTGCGGCGCAACCCTGACAACGTGAGGCAAAGGTATGTCGGATGCTTTCGAACAACTGGAAGCCAGCCTGCTGTTCTGCCCGCGCTGCCGCGAGGCGGTGCCGGTGCGCAAGCGCCTGCTGCTGATCCTGCCGCAGGGAGACAAGTTCGAGTACGTCTGCACGCGCTGCGGCGCGACCTGCGGCGACAAGATCGAGCCGGAGCGGCCGCGCGAGCAGCGGCGGTACCTCTGAAGGCAGTCCTGAGTCCTGAGTTCTGAGTGCTGCGGTAGGGCGATCTCGTCATGAGAATTGTTTCGCTGTTGCCCAGTGCCACTGAGATCGTGTGTGCGCTCGGGCTTGCCGAGCAACTGGTTGGCGTGTCGCATGAGTGCGATTTTCCGGCCGCCATCGTGGGGCGGCCGGTGCTCACCGAGCCGAAGATCAATCCGCTGGGTGACTCACTCGGCATCGATGCGGCGGTGCGCGCCTTGGTGCGCGACGGGCTCAGCGTGTACCGCATCAAGAGCGACATCCTCGCCCAGCTGCAGCCGGACCTGATCGTGACGCAGGAGCAGTGCGATGTCTGCGCGGTGTCCTACGATGAGGTCGTCGCCGCCACGCGCCAACTGCTCCATCAGCCGGCGGTCATCGTGTCGCTGAAGCCGCAGCGGCTGGACGATATCTTCGTCGATGTGGGGCATGTCGCCGCCGCTGCTGGCTGCGCGCCGGTCGGGGCAGAGTTGGTTGCCGGGCTGCGGGCGCGGCTCGAGGCGATTCGCAGTCGCGCGCCGCGCGCCCACAGCCGGCCGCGGGTGGCGTGTCTCGAATGGCTGGCGCCCTTGATGGCGGCGGGCAATTGGGTGCCGGAGCTGGTGCAGCTGGCCGGCGGCACCTACGACATGGTGGCTGCCGGGCGACACAGCCCGACCCTGAGCTGGGACGATCTCATCGCGTACGCACCCGACGTGATCATCCTCATGCCGTGCGGCTTCGATCGGGAGCGCACACTGCGTGAGGTGCCGCAGCTCCAGACTCACCCCGCCTGGGCAACGTTACCGGCGGTGCGCAACCGTCGCGTCTACGCCGTGGACGGCAACGCCTACCTCAACCGCCCCGGGCCGCGGATCGTCGACAGCGCCGAGTTGCTGGCCGGGCTCATCCAACCAGGCCTCTTCGCGACGCAGATTCCATCCGGCAGCTACGCGCGCGTGGAGGAGCGGACATGACGAAGCATTGGCTCACACCCGTTGTTGCGGGACTGCTTGTGGTGGTGGCGGGCTGCGGCGAGTCGGACCACTTCGTCAGCGTGGTGGCGACGGCGCCGCGTCCGCCGACGTCGACGTCAACGCCGACGGCTACACCGACGCTGGCGGTGCCGCTGTGCGCCTTTCAAGCCGGGGCTCTGCCGGCCGACACGTTGCCAGCGGGGGTGCCGCGCGGCGACCAGATCCCGATCGACCACATCGTCGTCCTCATGCAGGAGAACCGTTCGTTCGACAGCTACTTCGGCGAGCTGCCGGCGGCCGGGCACCGCGACGTCGACGGCCTGCCGGCGAATGCCAGCAACCCGGACGCCGAGGGCGCTGCGGTGCCCGTCTTCCACCAGGAGAGGTATTGTACCGAGGACACCAGCCACTCGTGGGTCGGCAGCCACGTCGAGTACAGCGATGGCAAGAACGACGGGTTCGTCATCCAGAACGATCCCGAGGGGGCTCGTGCCATGGGCTACTACGACCAGACCGACCTGCCCTTCTACTACGGGCTCGCCAAGACGTTTGCCATCGGCGACCGCTACTTCTGTTCGCTGCTGGGGCCGACGTATCCGAATCGCTTCTATCTGTTGGCGGCCACGTCCTTTGGTCACACGCACAACGACATGCAGCAAGGTGGGTTCACGCAACGCACGATCTTCGACGTGCTCGACGAGCATGCGATCTCGTGGAAGATCTACTACGGCGACATTCCGTTCACCTTCCTGTTTCGCATCAAGAATCTTCGCAACCGTGTCCGGTTGTCGCGCTTCTTTGACGACGCGGCGGCCGGCGCGCTGCCGCAAGTCTCGTTCATCGATCCGGCCTTCTCGAACGCCTTCGGCCCGGAGACCGACGAGCATCCCCCCTCCAACATTCAGGTGGGCCAGCAGTTCACCGCCGGCATCGTGCAGGCGCTGATGGAGAGTCCGAATTGGCCGACGACGACGCTGTTCATCACCTACGACGAGCACGGCGGCTTCTTTGACCACGTGGCGCCGCCGCCGGCGTGCGTCCCCGACGACATCCCGCCGACCCTCGAGGCGGGCGATCCGGACGCGCAGTTCGACCGCTACGGCTTCCGCGTGCCGTTCATTGCCGTGTCGCCGTATGTCAAGCCGGGCTTCGTGTCGCATCACGTGTACGACCACACGTCGATCCTGCGCTTCATCGAGACCCGCTTTGCGCTGCCGGCGTTGACCGCTCGCGACGCGAACGCCGACCCGTTGTTGGACCTCTTCGACTTCTCCAGCCCGGCGTTGCTCAATCCGCCGCTGCTGCCCGAGGCGAGCGTCGATGCAACCCGGCAAGCCCAGTGCACTGCGGACTTCCCCACCGGTAACACCGACATCGGAATTGCAGCCCGTTTGCCTCATTGATATGTCTAGCCGCGGAGCGAGATAGCCATGGCCACGGTCATAACCAGCGAATGCATCAACTGCGGCGCGTGTGAGCCCGAGTGCCCGAACACCGCCATCTATCAGGGCGGGGTCGAATGGGAGCTCAACGGCGTCAAGCATCCGGCGATCGCCGCTGACATCTTCTACATCGTTCCGGAGAAGTGCACCGAGTGCGTCGGCTTCCACGATCACGAAGCCTGCGCAGCGGTGTGCCCGGTCGATTGCTGCGTGCCCGATCCGAAGATTCCAGAAAGCGAAGATGTCCTGATGGCGCGCGCCCGGCAGCTGCATCCGGGCGAGACGTTTCCCGAGGATTTCCCCTCTCGCTTCAAGAAAGAGGGAGCAGCGGCGCCTTCAGCAGCGGCGGCTGCGCCGGCTCCGGCATCCGCCGCGGCCCCGGCGCCGGCACCCGCCCCTGCGGTCGCCCCAGCCCCGGTGGCTGCGGAGATTTCGCTCGGCATGCCGGAGATCGAGGAATGGGAAGTGCCCATCGAGTGCCATCGTTGCCACGGCGTGTACGCGGTGGCCTTCCGGCACTTCCGCAGCGGAGTGGTCTTCTATTGCCCGTTCTGCCAGGGATCGTACGTTGTCACCACGTCGATGCACGGCCACGTCAGCCGCGCCTTGCACGAGTTCCACACACAGTGGCTGCGCGAGTTCGACGCGTTTCAAGAGCAACGACAGCGCGAGCTGGAGGACTTTGAAGCGCGCCAACGGCAGCGCTTGGAGACCTTCAACGAGTCCTTGAAGAACGCCAGCCTCGACTTCAAACCGCCCGGCGCGCCGCGTAAGCGGGCCTGGATATTCGGCTGAGCTGCGTCACGCCGGGAGGCGGCGGGCGACGTATACGGACGAGGCGCTACCGGAGCAGTCGCCGGTCGCCCGGATCAACTCGTTCGACGGCCGACTCGGGTCGAGCAGCGTGTGGGCGGTTGCGGCCCCCAATCGCAATCGGCATCGAACTCGACGCTACGGCTCGGCGGTCACGAGCGCCAACGCAAAGCCGTCATACCCCTTGCTGCCGACGGTTTGAATCGCCGTGGCGCTGATTCGCGGCTCGGCGGCGAGCAGCTCGTTGAAGCGCCGCACGCCCTGCACAGTGGGATCGGTGCTGACGGCGTCGATCACCACACCGTCGCGCACCACGTTGTCGGCAATGATGAGACTGCCGAGACGGGAAAGCTTCAGCGCCCACGCCAGGTACTCCGGATTGCTCGGCTTGTCGGCGTCGATGAAGATCAAGTCGAACGGACCGCAGCGCTCGGCGAGCAGCCGCGGCAGCGTCTCGAGGGCCCGCCCAAGCCGCAGCTCAACCACCGTGGCCAGGCCGGCGCGCGTGACATTGTTGCGAGCAACCTCGGCGTGCCGCGGGTCAGCTTCGAGCGTGATCAGTCGGCCGTCGGCGGGCAGCGCCCGCGCCAGCCAAATCGTGCTGTACCCGCCCAGCGTGCCGATCTCCAGAATGGTGCGTGCCCCTTGGAGCCGCGCCAACAGCTGCAGCAGCTTCCCTTGATTGGGCGAGACATGGTGCGGCGGCAGGCCGGCGCCGGCACTCGCTTCGAGTACCGCCGCGAGCGCCGGGTCAGGCGGGACGAACAGATCGGTGATGTAGCGGTCGACTGCGGTCCATCGCTCCTGACTCATGGCAGTACGTCCCACTCGGATCGGGACCTACTCCACGCCCGGCGGCGCGCCGGGAAATCCACGCCGCAATTGGGGGAGATCGTCGGTGATCTGATGCCAGGGCGCCATGAACTCGACCCAGCCGTGCGCCACCGGTTTGGCGTCATAGCCGCCATCGATGCAGCCGGCCCGCAGCAGGAGGGACACGTCGTTGTCGTCCCGGGTGCTGATGAGGTGAGATCCACACCGGCTGCAGAACCACCGGCGCTTCCCCGGCGACGATTCGAAGTGCGCCAGCAGCTCCGCACCCGAGAGCCAACGGAAACCATCCTTGGCGACGGGCACGATGGTGGAGAAGGCGGCCCCATGCGCCTTGCGGCACATCCCGCAGTGACAATGCGCCATCGGCCCGGCGACGTGTTCGGCCTGATATCGAAGCGATCCGCAGAGGCAACTGCCCTTGATCATGGGGTCCTCCACTGCCGACTTAGCACACCATGGCGTGGTGGTTTCAACCGCTACGCCGGGGGTGGCGAGGTTCCATCTTCCGCTGCCTCCCAGCGTCAGGTATAGCCCTGACAGATCTCGACTCGCCCACCGTTCCCCATGTCCGATTCGATCCGACTCCGTACCCGACTCGCCGAGGCCTCCGTTGCCGTCGCCATGCTCTTGAGCACCGCTAGCGGCCGTGCCATCGCGCGGCCCTTCGCCTACGTCACGAACAAGCATTCCAACGCCGTGTCGGTCATCGATACGACCAGCAATGCCGTCGTGGCGACGGTTGGCGTTGGGG
>Ga0335069_10015942_pt1 | contig 10497 bp, 19 predicted proteins | sample Lox_Sample_11_FD_206714 | JGI IMG/M metagenome (GOLD analysis project Ga0335069, IMG submission 206714) | Soil microbial communities from Loxahatchee National Wildlife Refuge, Florida, United States - Lox_Sample_1.1 | ecosystem: Environmental > Terrestrial > Soil > Wetlands | place: USA...
ATGGTTTTGCGCTCCTGGCAATTGAAATCAGGATATCCCGGAAAGCCAGCGGCGTACGGTTGCGGATCGCGGTCTTGTCCTTTCCTCCGACCATGGCGACAACACCAATGCGCCTGGCCTTGGCATAGCCGTATCGCTCGACCATCCATTCAGGGATGCGCTGTGGCGAGCGATTGAAGTCCAGATCAGGCAAAGAGGTTTTGCAAGCGTACAGCCATGTCGGCTTGCGCGCTGAATGGCCGTATTGGCACTGATCCAGGCAACATGTCCACCCGCCATGATCATCGGCCTTGATCCACCCTTCGCCAAACATCGGTTTCGACAAGTCGAAGAATTCCTTGTCCCAGGCGTGTGAATCTTTCGGATGTTCAAGGACTCCGCCGAACTGCCGCACCGCATGGAGCGCAGCGGCGAAGCACCCAGCGTCATCACCCATCTTGAACTGGTGCGGCTTGCGCGTGCTGCCGTGCCAGAACCTTCCCCAGCGCTGACAGGGTGGATGGGCAACTACGGGATGCGGACCTTTGTACGTTCTGGCATCGCGCGCCTCGTCCCACGGATCAACGCCGTCCAGTCCGAAGTAAACGCCGCCGGTCTCGACGAAGAGTGCCGCAACAGTCATCCCCCACCTCCCGCCCACTCCAGCCCGGTCAGAGCGCGCCATGCGGTCTTGAGGGCGGCTTGCTGGTCAGCGGTAATATCGTCCCACTCAGTATCGCATGCATGACGTAACCGGTCTTGAGGGCCGCGAGTTGCTCCTTCAACTGCTCGTTCTCGACTATTAGCAATTCTGTATCGCGTAGCTGTGCGCGCAGGTCGGCGATCTCCGCGTCCTTGTACTCAAGCCGTTCTCGATACTTGCTGCACGCCTGTTCAAGAATTTCGATCCGATATTGTCTGGAATCTTTCATGACTTCAGTCCCTCCGCGAACTTCTCCAGAAGCATTGCGCAATACTCCGTCGACAAGGTGTCGGCACCAAGCTCTCGACACATCCCCGCAGCGTGTTGCAGGAGAAGGCGGCCGAATATGAGCGTCACCTCATCAGACGTGACAATGGTCTTGCTCGCATAAGCCTCGCTGCGGGCCTGCTCGATCAACTGAGCTACTACTTCTCTCGGCGTTAGGGTGGTCATTTGCGGCCTTTCGACATTAGTATCAGGACGACTAGTAGGACGCCAGCAATTATCTCTAAGAAGCCAATCGTTTCAGCACTCATCTCAAACCCTCCACCTCAGCCAGTGCGGCTTCCAAACCGCAAGTACATTTCCCATTCTTTGGAAAACGAAACTTCTCGCATCGGTTGTAGTGTTTTGCCCGCTCCCGCAGCACGTCCAGGGATGAGCGGGTGAGGACGATGTGAGTAACGGTATTGTAGGTGTCGGTATTCACGAATGTGCAATCCGTAAATGTTGAAGGCTTAACGTCACTCACGGCGCACCTCCCTTCACCTTCTTTGGAGCGGCCTTTCTGCGCACCCTGCACGGCCACTTATCAGGAACCATCGTCGTTCTCCCGCTTGTAGAACTCTTCGTTGCTAATGACCAGCGGTACATCCTTCCATTCAGTCAACTCACCTGGACAAAGCGCTCCACTGGTGTCTACACAAGGCTGAATGAATCAATACTGAAGTCTCCCAAAGATGTCATGACCGGTGCGAACACCTTCCTGCACAACTCGTCTGATCTCAATCACGGCGCACCTCCCTTCGTGGTGGATGGTGATGGCAAGTCAATAAAATGGGTTGGATTATGCAGTGCATTTCCATTCAGTGTGTACCATCCAAGTAGTGGATTGCGCCGCGCTGCTTCCGCGCGCAAAACTCTAGTACCAGAAAGCCACCCCACAATGCACATCTCGGGGGCGCCATCGATCGGCCGCCATTCAGAAACCGCAGGTCGCTGCAACAGGTCGATCGCGGCGCGGAGTGCTTGTAAGCTCGATGAGTCCCGCGTGCTGTAGGCTCTGATCATCTCGTAGACGCTGCGTAATCCCTTGACAACCTCCGCCACCTCGGCGGCAGGCGCAACCTTATGCGCGTCACCACAATCATGTGCATCGCATTGTTCCTGATCGCCATCACATTGGCTGCATGTAGGCTCAACCACTTTCGGCGTGTTGCCAGCCAGATATTCCATGCGGGTTTCGATGCGCTTGGCTTTATCTGGACTGGCACCAAGCTCTCGTGCAAGCTCGCCGGTTGTCGCAAAGTTCGTATCGCTCGGCGTGCAGTCAGAAGGAGCAACTTCTGCTTCTGCAAGAACTTCTAAAATCTGTCCTTCGCTGTTTTGCCGAGTAACCGCAACGATAGCGCCGCTTTCGTCACGAGTGATCACGACATTGGAATCAGGCGTAACCTCTACCTGCGCATGCGGCTCAGGATCGAGCGGAATAGAACCCTCGTCCGGATACTCGGTCAGCCAGCAATAGAAGCCTTCCGGGTCTGTTCCTTCGTCGTGCGTTCGCTGCGGTCCCCACTGGATCGAAACTTCCTGCTCCAACTGCTCATCGGTTCCGTCCGGCGCCAGGAACTCCAGCGCATCGCGCAGTTGAAAGCCGTTCAGTGTTATGGCGGCAGGCGCAACCGGCTGGGCAGGTGGGGATGGGTAGAGCGGCTTCGAAAATTCACCCTGACGAGTAATGCGGGCATCAATGAAGCCGTCGTCTCGTGCGTTGTCATCACCAGGGATAATCCAAGCAACCGGCTCTGCCGAGTCGGGGAGGAAGGCGAGAGTGCGCAGAAACGCCGCTGCATCCGTCATCGCCTTTTTGAGCGGATCGCTATCGATGAATAGTGAGCATTGCTCAAGTTCAATCGCGTGTTGCGTCGCTTCAGTCTTGTTCATGTGTCGGTTCTCCAAGGTCATCCGGATGTACGCAAAACAGTCGCGCGATCGGTTCACGTAAAGCCTCTCGAAGTTCGGATAGTTCCGCTTCCAGATATTCATTGCGCGCCTGCAACTCTGACGTTCCTTGCTCAAACATCTTCAATGCCACTGTTAGCGTTTCCTCGTCCATGTAACTAAGATCGCAGGCACCACTATGGCTATAGCCGATTAGTTGAGCTAACTGTCGCTGATCATCCTTGCTGTAATCTCGACAAGCGATTTCGTTGAGGCCAAACCCACGTTCACACGAATGCTTAAGAAGGTCATCAACAATCTTGTTCTTCTTGAATCGAACGACGCCTCGGTGATCGCGCTCAAGCGGCTGTATAGGATGTTTATTCATGTGTCGGTTCCTTGCGGGCTGCGTCTCTCAACCAGCCGAGTAAATTACCGCTACGATCTATTGCCTCGTCGCACAGCTTCGCGATGAATCCAGGGTCTCCTATGTAATACGGGACGAGCCTCTTAGCGACAGCCATGCGATAGTCTTTCAGTCGCACGGCCTGCCCTTTTAGTCTGGCAGCGGTCTTACGATACCGCTCCGCATCAGTCTCCAACTCCTTCATCCTCGCCGCCATCTGTTCGAGCAGGGCCATCATCGCGGGGGCGGCGGCGATGAACTGCTGGTTTGCCTCTGCTTCCGGCCGCAACGGAGCATCGCGATACTCCATGTCGTCCGTGTCGAACTCGCAAGATGCAATGGCAGCATTCAACGGTTTGTCGGTCAGGTCGGCGCAAATATGCAGATCGTCACAGAACGGAGGCCCGTCGTGGTCGGTATATGTCCGCGCCTCCCAATCTCCCGGCGTTCTCTTCGCATTCAGATCCCGCAATCGGGCCAGCTCAGTTTCCATCTCGGCGGTCATTGCGCTCTCTCGATTGTCGTTGTTGGATTCCGGCGCTCCTTGTCAATCCATTCCCACAGATCGGATTCGTCGCAGCCCAATGAGCCGGCGACGTGGCGTACGAGATCGCACAGCACCAGTCCATACTCCTTGTGGCTCCAGCCGTCTGGTGGATAGATATGCGTGACGATGCTACCGTCATCTGCCTGAAACGTGACGAATAGGGGATTGCGTATCTCGAATCTCTTGGTTTGTTCGCTCTCTATGCTCATACCCGCTCTCCAAGTTCTTCCGCCTGCTTCATCTGTGAAAGGTAATTCGGATCGGTCCACTTGACTCGCGGCTCCCGCGTGTCGCCGAAAGCCTGGATAAGATCAATGGCCTGCGCCGCCTCAGACACTGTGAACCCCTTTGTGCTCACACTCAGGACCACGAGAAAATCTCCGTCAATGCTGGGGCACGTCGGTTGCCGGCGAACGTGGGCAGCCATGAAGCGCCGCCAGTCCTCTTTGCACATAGAGCGCATGGAGCCGTTGACCGACCATTTCACCTGCTTTTCGAGGTCGCCGAGCATTGCGTTGATACGCTTTTGTTGCTTCCTCGTCATGCGCGGTTCGTTCACGGCTTCGCGCCTCTCCGCTCAAACCTGAACTCATCCTCGAATTCATGGATCAAAGCGATACCGTGGTGCTTCATGGCGATCTGGCAGAAGGCGTCAGCGAAGTGGCCGGGGCGCCAGCCTTCGGGCAGCTCCCGTTCGACGAAGGTGTACTCGGTCTCACCAGCAACGACGGACACTTCCCCGACCAGCGCCAGAGCTTGGTTCACGTCCCGGACTACGGGCGCCATGTTGGTGCCGACGAACACGGTGGTCATGCGCATGGCCTCTTCTCCTCTTTCTTGGGCTTGGGCTTGGCCCATAGCCGGATGTTGTGCAGGTCTCCTGCATCGTCAGCCTGCACGAATGCCTTCTGACGGCCTGGGAACAGCCTCCGGAGCGTCTTGCGCAGGGTCATGCTCTCGCCCTCGCTTCTGCGTAATGCGGCGCCGTCAGGAACTCTTTGAACGTGAGGCCCTCATTGCACTCTCGGCAATCCAAGAATATTGAATAGCGCCGCTTAGACTTGCTGTATTGAATGCTCCGGAAGCTGCGAATTGCCGCTAAACGACCATCATCCGTGCACTCGAACCAGTCATATTGTTTGGTACTGGCGTATTGGCGCACGGCTCCCAGTTGCTCAAGTTCTCGCAACTCGGGGCACACCTTCTGAGCGCAGTAGTAGTTGCGATATGGCTCTGGCCTTCGCTTGCTCGGATCGTTAATGCCTAGCATGTGTCGGAGGGTACCCAGTTGCTTATCAGAAAGGTTCATAGGTGGCTCCATAGCAAATTGAGAGTGAATGTCAGAAATACAGCCGCCAGAGCGGGGCACAGGAGCACGATCGCTCCCCAGATGATGGTATTGACCGGATCGTACCGGCGAGGCATCTGCCGGCGATTCCGGGCCTTGGAGCGCCCGTCGATAGGGCGGAGTGGATGTGCATGCTAGTCTCCAGTAAAGCCGTCGTTCGGAATGCCCTGCGCCGCTCTCTTCGCAGCACGGCGCCGGATGCTCTCTTCGTCGCCCAATGCGACCAGGCGCTGAAACTGCGCGTCGGTAAGGTCGATCACCTTGCCGCCGTCTCGGAAGAAGGCATCGAAGGCGGCGAGGTCGGATGGAAGGCCGTCGAGGGTCATGGCTGCGGCTTCTTTGCCATCGGTGCGGCTTTCTTGAGTGCGGCGCGCTCCTTGCTGTCCAGTCGGGTCCACAGCGCCGTCATCTCCTCCTGCGTAAGCTTCTCAGCCTGAATCAGCTCGTAGGAGCCGATGTCATCGCCTGCCATCAGCTTGGCGCGGGCACGGTCGGCAATGTCCTGCAAGCCGCGCTGCTGATCCATGTCCATGGCTTCCCAAGCGCCAGAGGTAGGCGTGATGGAGGTCTGTTGCGGCTGTTGCGCAGCTGGAGCTGCCTTGGCAGCCGCATTCCCGTCATCATCCTCTGGAGCCACGCCAAAAGCCGCAGAAAGGCTGTAGCGGCGGGCATAGGTCAGCGCCGACCCGTAGCCCTGCGCATCTCTCTTGCTCACTGGAACGCTCACAGCACCCGCGGAGATCCACTGTCCGGAGGCATGCAGGATTAGCGTTTCGACCTTGGCGCAGTCGTCAGAATCATGGCTGACCTGAATAAAGGACAGCCCATGCGCGGATAGAGGCTTCTGTATCGCTTCCACGACACTCGATAAGTCCGCATATTTGCTCCTGAAATGCGGATTCGTCTTGTCCTTGGACGCCCCCTCGATCTGACCCTGAGCTTTCGCCAAAGCCGTAGCCAATTCGTTGATCTGCTCGCTTTTGTTCATGTTCTTCCTCGTTTAATAGCTCTTGATGCCAAGCCTCTAATCCGTCTTCTCTATCCATAGCTCTGCCCTTTTCCCCTAGATCCGATCTAGCCGCACCGTAATGCGGTGAAGGTACTCAGCATTCCCCTACTGCTTGCGCAGACTTCCGTAACGTGGAAGTGACCAGTTCTCGCGAACCATCTAGGCGCAGGTCCGAATGGGCGCACGTTGCCCTGCGATTTGTTTAGACGAGGCCGTTGGTGTCCGCAGTCTGCCCAGGCGGTAGTCGAATGATCTACGGGCTTGCGGTAAGTAACCTCGGACGGATAGACTTCAATCGTCTTCGGTTGCGTGTGGTAGCACGTAGCCTCGGGCGAGTCGGCTAAACTCGATCCCGATTGGTATTGACAATACCACGAACGAGCCTCCATGCAAATGGGGGCTTTTTCGTTTGTACCGCGCCTCCAATTTGTCACTTGATGCTCCGATGAGGGGCCACGATCACGCGGCCGGTGGTGTCCAGAGTTCGGCGTGCTTCTCGATCAAAGCAAGGGCCGCTTCGTACTCAGCGCCGTGATCGTTGTCGCCGTGAGTGAGAATCAGCTTTTCGCGGAACTCAGCGACCGTTCCGAAAAAGCAGCCGGCTTGTAGCCGGATGCCTTTGTCGGTGACGTATGAATAGAACGTTGAACAGCGCGAACCGATCGGACCAATTGCCATGAATGGGCGCCTTCCAATGAGTTTTATATCGCCCACGAGGTAGGCGTCCGCTAGGTTGGCGTCCGCAAGGTAGGCGCCCGCAAGGTAGGCGCTCGCAAGGTTGGCGCCCGCAAGGTTGGCGCCCGCAAGGTAGGCGCCCGCGAGGTTGGCGCCCGCAAGGTAGGCGCCCGCAAGGTTGGCGCCCGCAAGGTTGGCGCCCGCAAGGTAGGCGCCCGCAAGGTAGGCGCCCGCAAGGTTGGCGCCCGCAAGGTTGGCGCCCGCAAGGTAGGCGCCCGCAAGGTAGGCGCCCGCTTCAACGGCCTTTTTGACGGCGAATCCAAGCTGTAACGAATACTCTTTGCCAGCCATTTCAGCAGACAGTTCGCATTCGAACTGAACAGCGCCAGACCAGCGGTTTTTGATCTCGAATTTCATATGCGTCCTCGATTGGTAGTTGCGCAGTTCATTTGTTCCCCACGTTCTCGATGCCCATGATCTCGTGGGCGTTACGCCCTCGGCCTCGCGATGGTCTTCTTCACGACCGTTTCCACCTCTGACGTTTCGCACACGTCGTTGGTGACAAACGAAAAAGTGATGGTGGCCGCTCCCCATTCGACGCAATAGTTGTAGGTGTAGCCCATGGGCTCGTCTTTGCCGCCTTGGAAATAGTTGCGAACATCCTTGAGCGTTTTGACTTGATCGTCCGGCGACAATTTCCACGAGTAGATCGTGAGTCGCATATCGGATGCGTAAATCGGATGCTCAGGACCGAACGATTCCAGTTGGTCAGCCAGCTTTCGCAGATATGAAACGATTCCAGTCATTGCGGTGATCTTCTCAGTACGAAATGGTCACGGCCGGGATTGACTTCTTGGCGATCAGCTCAACCGCCAACTTTGCGTTGGATTCATCCATGCCGCCAGCAATAAACGCCTGCATCGCTGACCGATTCACGGTTGCTTTGTGCTCTTTGTCCTTCTCCCGGCGTTTCTGTTCGGCAGCCGCGGCCGCAGCGATGTCGGCCTGTTGCTTGGCAATCCTGGCCCGCTCGTCCGCCGCTGCCTTGGCGGCACGCTCCTCGGCTGCCTTACGATCCTGTTCTGCCTTCTCCGCTAGTGCTTTCAGGGCCTTTTCACGTTCGGCAGCTGCCTGGGCATCGGTTTGCGCCTTACGCTCCGCTGCGGCTCTCTCTTGAGCCGCCCGGAGTTCAGCAGCTATGCGCGCCTCCTCAGCCTCCTTGGCTTTCCTCTCGGCTTCTTCCTGCGCTTTCCTGGCAGCGCATTCGATGGCTTCGCGTTCAGCCATTGCCTTAGCTTCAGCGGCTAACCGTTCACGCTCAGCTTTCTCCTCGGCTTCCCGCTTGGCCTTCTCTGCTGCCTCTCTGGCTATGCGTTCCTCATTCTCGCGACGAAGGCGAGCGACGGCTTCAGCGCGTAGGCGTTCCAATTCGGCGGCCTCTGCTTCGCGTTTTTCAGCGGCGGCAATCGCTTCATTGATGAGTTTCACGGACGAGGCTTTTTGCTGAGCGGTCTTCGCCATGAACTCCTGCAAGTAGTCGCCGATCTCAACGGCTTTGATCTTTGCCAATCGGTCCCTAAGCGCCTTTGAATCAAGCGACCCCAGCTCGACGGTCAGCGACGCCATGTCAATCAAGCGCTGCTGATGGTCGGCAACTCTTTTTTCTTCTGCCTGCTCCCATTCGGTCAGCGGCTTGCGGACCTCATCTTTCCACGCATCAAGCGTGTCGCGGACTTGCTTACGAGCGGCATCGATCTTTTTCGGGATCTCTTTCTGCTTGTCGGCAAGATCCTTTCCGATCTCGTCAAGAGAAGTCTTGATCTTGGCGATCTTATAGGCGAACGAAGCAATCGCTTTGCGGCCCTTGTCGCTGGTGATGTCCGGGACAAATGAATCGATCTCAGCGCGCACCTGCTGAAGATACGGATCAAGGCCGCCGACTGCCGTGAATACGGCAAGGGCCGATTCTGCCGGAATTAGTTCTGCAAGTTCACTCATGTAGATCCTCGCTAGTGCGGTGTGTGGAAGTGGTGTGCGTAATGTTTAGCCAGAGCCATAGCCATCGCCAGAGCCATAGCCATCGCCAGAGCCAGAGCCAGAGCCAGAGCCAGAGCCAGAGCCATCGCCATCGCCATAGCCAGAGCCATCGCCATCGCCATAGCCAGAGCCATCGCCATCGCCATAGCCAGAGCCATCGCCAGAGCCAGAGCCAGAGCCATCGCCAGAGCCAGAGCCATCGCCAGAGACAGAGCCGCTGACCTTAGTTGTAGTCATTGATGGACTTCTCCGCTGCGGCACTGCACGGAATGGTTTCGATCACTCCGGTCAGTGCGATATCGGTATGGGCATCCAGTTTGCCGGACGCCAACCCATTGACTGCGACACCTGACAATGCGACCCCTGCAGCCGCCTTCCACTGCCACAGGCGGCGAGAGTTCTTGAGTACCGCCTGGTCTCCGGTTTGCGAAACCAAGACGCCGGCATGAACACCAGCCGAGTAGCAGCGGCATATGACGTACTTGCCGACGAATGGATGCGGCTCGTTCTTCGTCTGAGTGGCGCTGAACATGGCGGCGATCTGCTTAAGTTCGCCGAAAGTGAGGTTGTCGATGTTTGACATGCACTGCTCCTGTGTGTTGGGGTGAAACGAGTTGACGGACGAACTGTATATCACTAGAATTCAGCTTGTCAACAGGTTTGATATACAACTTACCGACCACCACGGAGTAGCGTGTGAGAAATGCCAAAGACGAGCGGATCATGACCACGATGCGGCTGCGAAAGTCCACGTTGCAGACTTATGCCAAGCTGGCAAAGCTGGAGCAGAGAAGCCGTAGCGCGCAGATCGAGCACGTGTTACGTACAGCTGCAGGGCTCAAGTAAGGAGGGAGTCATGAGCTATTGCCGTTTCAGCAGCGACAGCTTCAAGTCGGATGTTTATTGCTATGCCAATGTGCGCGGCGGCTATACGACGCATGTTGCGGCGTTTAAGGCAAAGGGTGAAATGCCGGAACAGCCTCCGGTTCCGAAGGCCGGCGATGAGGGCGCTCTACAAAAATGGATGGTCTACAGGCAAGCCGTCTCGGCATTCATAGTAAGCGCAGAGCGTGCCCCATTGGGCCTCCCACATGACGGCAAAACGTTCAACGATCCGGATCTGCATTCATTCAAAGAGAGGCTTCTTGGCTTGCGCGCAGTCGGATATCACGTTCCAGATAGTGCATTGCAGCGCATTCAGGAAGAAATTAATGAAGAGGCCGAGTCATGAGCGCGCAAGAGCTGAAGCCGGGGGATAGGTGCCTGACGCTACCTCACTGGACGCAAGGAAACGATGTTGTCGGAATCGAAGTTGTTCTGACGACCGGCCCAGAGGTAACCAAGATGGTCACGTGGAAGGGGATAGTCAGCATCTCCAATTGCGGAATCAGCGGACAGACAAAGTGGGGATATCCGTCCCAGCCAAAAGCGTGCTATCCGACCTGCGCCCTCCTCAAGCTCCCTGACGACGACATGCGCCGGGAGTTCGAGCGGGAGGCGGAGAGGGAGGGGAAGCGGCCGGCCAAGGTGCGGTCATGAGCCGGATCATCTGGGAGGCCCTGGTAGCCATTCTAGTGGCCCTGGCGCTGCTTGTTCTGGTTGGGGTAGCCATCCGTGCGGCCGACAGCTTCAG
>Ga0335069_10015943_pt1 | contig 10496 bp, 9 predicted proteins | sample Lox_Sample_11_FD_206714 | JGI IMG/M metagenome (GOLD analysis project Ga0335069, IMG submission 206714) | Soil microbial communities from Loxahatchee National Wildlife Refuge, Florida, United States - Lox_Sample_1.1 | ecosystem: Environmental > Terrestrial > Soil > Wetlands | place: USA: Florida...
CGCTCTTGAACATCGTCTCGAGCAAGCCGCGCATGCCTTCCGTCAGACCGGGGTGACGGTCTGCAAGCAGGACACAGTTGAAGGTCATCTCCGTCGTCATGGCCTCGTCTGCGGTTCGTTGGGCGGCGCGAATCGTAGCCCCGTTGGGAAGGGCCTGTCACCTCGTAGAATTACGGGGTTTGGCCCTGAAAATTTACGAGCTGGTAATCGTTTAGTCGAATGAAGTTGTGGCTGAACCATCTCGCATAGCGTCGGCTACCTGGGGCGGCTGCAGAACACAGGACCGTGCTGCCCCAGGCTGATGTCTGGCTGCCCCGTTGGGGCTGTTGGTTCTCCAGCTTTCGGGTCGCAGCCCCGTAGGGGCGGCCAGACATCAGCCCAGGGCAACGCCCTGGGCGACGGTGCCGGTGCGTGTTCATGCGCAGGCTCTCGAAGGGTGAGCTTCCCTTTTTAACGGGGCTTTAGACCGCCACGATGCCGTGCTTAATGGCGAAGTGCACCAGCTCGGCGTTGGCGCGCAGGCCGAGCGAGTCCATCATCTGGTACTTGTGGAACTCCACCGTGCGCGCCGAGATGCCGAGCGCGGCGCCGATTTCCTTGGCCGAGCGACCTTCTGCGAACAGTTGCAGAATCTCGCGCTGCCGCGGCGTGAGGGAGGCGACGGGGTCGTTGGCCGTCTGCGGGGCGCGTTTCATCGCCTGCAACAGCTCCCCCGCCAGCGCCGGGGTCAGATAGGTCTTGCCCGCCAGGGCCGCCCGGATAGCGTCGAGCAGCTCGGCCGGCGCCGAGTGTTTCAGCACAAATCCCGAGCCGCCGGATTCGAGCGCCCGGCGCGCGTAGGCCACGTCCTTGTGCATGGTCAGGAACACCACCTTCACGTTCGGGTTGTCCTTCCGCAATTGCAGCAACGCATCCAGGCCATTCAGAAAAGGCATGGTGATGTCGGCCACGATGACGTCGGGCTGCAGCTGCTTGGCGGCCGCAACCAGGGCGCGGCCATCCTCCACCACGCCCAGGAGCTCGAACTCGGCAGCGAGCAGGCTCTTCAAGGCTTCGGCCACCAGGCGGTGGTCGTCAGCCAGCAGTACACGCGGGCGAGGCGTTGTCACGGTTCTTCCCTCAATGGCACCCAGGCCAGGACCGTTGTACCCTGCCCGGGCACGCTTTCAATGTCGAGGTCTCCCCCGAGCAATTGCACCCGCTCGTGCATGCTCGCCAGACCAAGGTGTGGGCCGCCCTTCTCGCGGGCGGGATCAAACCCGACGCCGTCGTCGCGCAGCGCGAGTTGGACGCCGCCGTCCAGGCTCCGCAGGGAGACGTCCACCGTGCGCGCCTGCGAGTGACGCCCCGCATTGCGCAGCGCCTCCTGCGCGATGCGAAAGACACAGAGCGCCGTCTGGCGCGGTACCGACGCGGGCATCTCACCGACCTTGACGTCGACCAGAATCGATTCCTGCTGGGCGAACCGCTCGCATTCGGCCTTGAGGGCGGCGACCAGGCCGAGGTCTTCCAGTATCGAGGGATGCAGCCGGTAGGAAAGGGCGTGGATGTCCTCGCTCAAGCGCACCAAGCCCGCGCGCACGCCAGCCATCGTTTCGTTGACCGTCGCCGCAGACGGCGCGCGCTCGACCTGTCCGGCATCGATTGCCAGGCGGGCCAGGCGCTGCGTCACGTCGTCGTGCAGCTCGCGCGCCAACCGTGCCCGCTCCTCCTCGTGGGCGCGGAGCAATCGCCCGTGAAAGCCCCGGGCTGTGGCTTCGGCCACGCGTCGCCTGGCGCGGTTCACGAGCAAAGCGACAATCAGCCCGGTTTGCAGCAACACGAACACGCCGACGCCCACCACCCACCCCGCGTAGAGTTCCCAGAAGGACGGCTGCCGGAATTTGATGACACTGCCGGCCGGCAGGCGCGCCTCGCTGATTCCCCAACGGCCGAGCTCCCGCCAGTCAAAGACAGGGTCCGCGGCCTCGAGAATCTGCGGCGGGATGCTGTCCGCTGGTTCACCGCGAAGGACACGGATGCCGGCGCGGGCCGCACGCCTGCCGACTTCCGAATCTTGATACATGTGCCCGCCAATCGTTCCCAGACCGAACCCGCTTCCGAAATACCCGAAGATGGGGGCGTTCGCGACGGCACGCAGGCGTCGCAGGGCCTCGTCGTTATCGAAGGGAATACCCGAGGCATCCATGACGAACATTCCGAACAGGATGAACGAGTGCGGAGGCAGTGCGGCGCTGCGCTCCAGCACCTGCGCCAGCGGCAGATCGTTGAGCCACGTGAAGCCCACCCGATTGGAGAACGGTTGAAATTCGCGCCGGCACTCGCTCACCCAGAATTTCTCCAGCCGTGAGGCGCCAAACACCACCACGATGTTGGTCGTATCCGGTTGCATCTGCAGGATGTCCTCGACGATGCCCGAGAGGTTGACTTTCTGTGTCACGAGCGTGGCGTTGGTGCGCAGAACGTCCGGCGGCACCAGCCTGGGCTCCACTCCGGCGAACACGATGGGCGTGCCCGGGAACAGGCGGTCCCGGTACTGCGCCGTGAACTTGACAGCCGGCGCTCCGAACGGCACGACCAAGTCCAGCCGGCGGTCTCCGAATCGGGCCCTGAGGAAGTCCACAAAGGGACCTTCCGTCTCGGGCTCCGCAAACCGCCCCAGGTCCAAGGGGACGTCGTAGAAATCGACCGGCGCCCCCAACTCTTGGGCCAGCGTGGTCCGAAGGGCCGAGACACCTGCGACGAACGGCGACACGTCCCTCCCGAACGAGTCCAAAATGAGAACCCGCTTCGGAGCAGTGACCGCGAGGCCGGGCGTGGGCCAGGTCAGCAGCAGCAACCCTGCGATAGCCGCGGCCACGCGCGTCATAATTCCTTCCGCCGGCCCTTCTACGATTCGCCGGGCCGGATGTCCATTGGTGGGGGTGGCTCGTGATGCTCGACGGTATTGCGGGACCGCCGCGCCGCCGGGAGCTGAATCTCCCGGCGGAACTATGGCTCGTTCACAGAAGAGTTCGACACCAGCGACCGAATGAATCAACGGCACTCCTGCGCCCGTGCACGCGTGCCGGCCGGGCGGTACGAGGAGCAGGTTCAGTATTGGCCGCTGTTCACCTGCCAGGTGCAGCGGCAGCGGCGTCATAGTATGACGCGAAATTCGCTACGTCCCCGGGGGCTGGAAATTCTCGATCACCGCACCCGGTACGCTGTGCTCGCGCAGGATCTCCTCGAACGGGCGCTGGTCGATGACTTCAAACTGGCTGGTATCGAGCGGGAAGCGCGCGCCGTTTTCGGTGTAGGGCGCGACGGCGGCTGAGCCTGCGGAAATCACGGCGATGATCGGCGCCAATGTGTGCTGAATCTCGGCGTCCTCGCGTGTCGTGATGACGATCTTGCACGTCGGCAGACCCAGCGACAGCAGGGACACGAGACGGATGAAATCGCCGTCGCACACGCCCCCCTTGCTGCGTCCGCCGGCAATCTGCCGCAGGCGCGGCACCGACAGATAGACCTCCATACCGAGGGCCAGGAGATGCCGCGCATGCAGTGCCAGCGCCAGCATTTCGAACGCAAGATCCGGGTTGAGTCCCACCAAGATGCCGGGGTTCGCAACGCGCATGCCGGTGCGGTAGGCACGGTCGAAGTTGGTCAGGCGGCGCTCGAAGTCGGCGCGCGGGTTGTCCGCGTCGCTGCCCATGAACTTGGTGTAGATGTCTCGCGAGTAGGTTTCCTGGAACGTCGACATCGTGACCTTGGGCTGCACACTGCCGTCGGCACGGCGGGGGATGCCGGCGAGCAGGGTGTCGAACTCGTGCGCGTCGATGGAGCCGACATTGATCAGCACGTGACCGAAACCGAGCGCCTGCGTAACGCGCAAGGCACTATTGACGTAGCGCATTGCCCAGGGCCTGGTGGCGGCACGGTACTCTCCAGTCAGCAAGGCCACCGCCCGCATGCCACGGGTGCTCAGGATACGCAGTTGTCGCTCGATGTCGTCAATCTCGGCTGTCTCACGTTTCAGAGCGCGGTTGTCACGCCGCATGCCGCACATGCGGCACTCGGCATCGCAGGTGTTGGTCATGTACAGCGGCGAGAAGGTCTCGAGCTGCCGCCCCCGACTGCCGTGCACGGCGCGCGCAAGGTCGTACAAGGTTTCGGTCTCCACCCTGGAGAACCAGAGCGCGGCGAGTTCGTCCGGTTCGAGGCCGCACCCGCGCCCGGCGCGCTCGATAACCGGTGTGACAGCACGGTCTACTGCCCACTGTCGCGCGCGGTGTAGTTGGCCGTCGAGTGTAGGCGTGTCGAGCTGGAAATCAGACATCAAAACTAGCGCTTTGCCCCCGCGCTGCGCACCGGTTATAGGCATCGCGACGCGCTCGGTCAACCGAACTTCGCGGGGCACGACGGCGCGCGAGAGTTGCACAGATGGTTCGGATCGGGCAGACAGAAACCGTGGACGGACGGGGAAAGGCGCGCCTCTTGGCGATGAGCCTCGTGCTCGTGAGCAGCGCCGCGCGCGCGGGTGCGTCGTGGGAGCAGACCCGGCAGAACCTGATCGACCCCATGAATACCGCCATTCACCGCAGCTTGCCGCGCAGCATCCGGCAACGCGACCTCGCGGCGATTCTCGACATCTACGCCGTTGAAGAGGGCACTGGTCTGTCCTGGGATTGGGCGCAGGCAGATCTCGTCCCGTGTCTCAGCAACGAAGAGGTCCTGCGCTGGCATGGGCCGGGCGCGAACGAATCGATCCGCAGCCGCTACGAACGCATTTTCGACCTGTTCCAGAACGTCGAGAGCGCCGAGGGGCGCATCGACTCGGTGGACTGGGAGCATCCCACGCCCGACGGGTACCGTGCCGACTTCCATCTGATTGTGCGCGGCGAATCCGGCGACACGCGCCGGCAACTGGATCAACGCTCGGTCTCGTACTTCGCGTTCCGCGACGGCAAGTGGAAGATCACCCGTGAGGAAATCACCGCGCGCGAGCTGGCCAGCGGTCTCACGCCGCGTTACGCGCTCGCAACTGAGGCGGCGGGGATCGACAACGTACATGACACGGAAGGCTCGCCGCCGTTTCGCATCGTTGGCGGTTACTTCAGCGCTTCGGGTAGCGCCGTGGGTGACGTCGATGCCGACGGAGACGAGGATGTCGTCCTCGCCAGCACGTCGCGTTTGGCCCTGTACCGCAACAACGGCAACGGCACGTTCACCGATGTGAGCGCCACCTCGGGGCTGCCGAATCCGTACCCCGCGGTGGCGACGGGCGTCGTCTTGTTCGACTACGACAACGACGGTTTCGCCGACCTCTATGTGGCCGCGATTCGCGGCGGCGACCGTCTCTTCCACAACCGGCGCGACGGCACCTTCGAGGACGTCTCGGCGCGCGCCGGCATCAAGCCGGGCGAGTGGGCGAGCATGCCCGTGGTCGCCGACTACGATCGCGACGGGTACCTCGACATCTACATCGTGCGCATGGGCGATCACGAGCATACGCCGCCGCGCCCCAATTACGATGCCCACAACGCTTTCGCGGGCACGCTGTATCACAACAACGGCAACGGCACGTTCAGCGACGTCAGCGAGCGCGCCGGCGTCGCCGCGACCGGATGGGGTCTCGCCGGCGCGTGGGGCGACTACGACGATGACGGCTGGCCGGATCTCTACGTGGCCAATGAGTTTGGCCTCGGGACGTTGTATCGCAACAACCACGACGGGACGTTCAGCGACGTCACGCGCGCCAGCGGCACCGGCAACCGCGCGGCGGCCATGGGTGTGGCGTGGGGCGACTACGACAACGACGGGCACCTCGATCTGTTCGTGTCGGCGATGCACGCCAACTCCCGTTGGCTGCTCTTCCACCCGGATTTTCCGGAACCATTGGCGTGGTACCACAAGGTCCTCGGCCGGTTCACGCCGGAGGTGCACCGACGGCTGAGCGAGTACATGCACGAGCTGACACGCGGCAGCTCGCTGCTGCACAACAACGGTGACGGGACCTTTACCGACGTCAGCGACCGCGCCGGGGTGCGCGATACGCAGTGGGGATGGGCGGCCGAGTTCCTCGACTACAACAACGACGGCCAGCTCGATCTCCTGGCCACCAACGGCTTTGTCACCGGGCCGTTGCAGGACGATGTCTGAATTGACATGTTCGAGGGCGTCGGTCGACGCCGAGATCAGGCGCAAGGGGCCATGCTGGACATTGGGGTGCACAGCCTGAACGGCCGCGAGCACAAGTGCTTGTTCCGCAACAACGGCGACGGCACGTTCACCGACGTTGCCCATGTCAACGCCGTCGATCGCATCGAAGACGGGCGCGCGCTCAACCTCTTCGATTTCAACGGCGACGGACAGGTCGATGTGCTGATGCGCAACTACCGGCAGCCGGCGCAGCTCTTGCGCAACACCGGCGGGCCGCAGCACTGGCTCGCCTTCAAGCTGGTGGGCACGAAGAGCAACCGCGATGCCGTCGGCGCACGGGTGACGCTCACCACGGCAGGGAAGACACAGACGCGCGAGGTGAGCTGTGGCTCCGGCTACCTGGCGAACCAAAGCCTCGTGCAGCACTTCGGTCTGGGCAACGCAACCGAGGCGCAGGAGGTCACCGTGCGCTGGCCGTCGGGTGCGTACACCATGCAGTTTCACGTGCCGGCGGATCATCTGGTCACCATTACGGAGAATGCGGGAGAGTGAGAGCGTGCGAGCGTGGGAGCGAAGGCGGGGACCAAGCGAGCGCTCTCACGCTCCAACGCCCACATGCCCTCACGTCCTGACGCACGCGCTGAGCATCGACGTTGAAGACTGGTACCACGACGCGGCGCTGCGGGTCGCCGACGACGTGGACCCTCGCGTCGAGGCCAACACGCTGCGTCTACTCGATCTGCTCGCCGCGCACGCGGTGCGGGCGACGTTCTTCTTTCTCGGTGAGGTCGCGGAACGCTTCCCGGCGCTGGTCCGCCGCGCCGCTGCCGCCGGCCACGAGCTCGGGAGCCACGGCTATCACCACCGCCGGGTCATGGACATGACACGCCAGGAGTTCCGCACCGATGTGGTGCGCTCGCTGCGGGTGATCGAAGATGCCAGCGGGCGACCGGTGTGGGGCTACCGCGCGCCGTACTTTTCGATCAAGGCTGATGTGCGCTGGCCCATCGAGACGCTTGTGGATGTGGGGGTGCGCTACGACGCCAGTATTCTGGCGATCGACCGGCCGCCGGGGCTGGAACTGGTGTGTCCGCGTGCGCCGTTTCAGCACCGCAATGGGTTGTGGGAAGTGCCGGTTGCGGTGCTGCGTGTCGGCCGGTTCTGGCATTTGCCGATCGCCAGTGGCAATGGGCTGCGCCTGCTGCCGCCGTGGTTGCTGCATCGGTGCGTGCGGCGCTTCGAGCGCGAGGTCGGTGCGGGTGTCTTCTACCTGCATCCTTGGGAACTGGATCCCGATTCGCCCGCGGCGGCAGGGCTGGGCCGCTGGCTCATCCGCGCCGGTCGGGCCGGTCTGATGCAGAGGCTCGGCAATTTGCTACGCGGGTACGCGTTCGCACCCATCGCCGAGGTGTTCGCTGCACAGCTCAGGCTGCCGGTCCGTGGGGGAGAAGGGGATCGTGCAGCGTAGGGTTGAGTTGGTGGCGTTGGCCGCCGGCCTCGCGGTGCTGGTGCTGCTGGGTTGGAGGTTCGGAGTGGCGGACCTCGGCGCGGCGCTAGCGCGGGTCACGCCGTCGTACCTCGTGGTCTACCTGCTCTTCGGCAGCGCGGCGCGCCTGGGGTATGCGGTGCGCTGGCGACTGGTCGCGCGCACGGTGGCTGCGCCGCCGCCGCTGGCGCGCTTTATCGCGGCGCGGCTGGCGGGTGATGCGACAGGCTTCCTCCTGCCCACGGGGCGGATCAGCGGCGATCCTGTGCGCATTGGGCTCCTCTACGCAGACGGCGCCAGTGGTTCAGAGGCCAGTGCGGGTGTGGCCGTCGACCGCATCATCGAAGTGATCAGCAACATGCTGTGCGCGGTGGCATACGTCACCGTATTCTCGCTGGCACACACGGGCGCCGCCGGCCGCCCGACCGTGGTCCTGCTCCTGACCTCATGCCTGCTGCTGGCGGCCCTGGCGATTCCGTTGCAGATGCTGCGGCGGGGCAAGCGTCCGTTGGAGCCGCTGTGTAACGTCATGGAGCCACGCGGCGCGCGGTGGGCGGCTTGGGCGGGTGCGCTGCAGCGCACCGAGGCGCACGTGCTGCGCTTCTTCCGCAGTCACCCTGCGGTTTTCCTCCAGGGCCTGGTCATCTCACTGATCATTGAAGGGTTGATCATCGGCGAGTACCACTGCCTGCTGTCTGCGTTCGGTCTGGCTGTGGACCTGCCGACACTGCTGATGACGATGGTGGCGAGCGGGATGGCGCGCGCCATCCCGACGCCGGCGGGGCTCGGGGCCTTGGAAGGCGCCCAAGTAACCGTGCTGGCAGCGGCCACAGGTCAACCGAGCGTGGGCTTCGTAATCGGCCTGGTCCTGCGCCTGCACGAAACGCTCTGGACCGGCGTCGGCCTGTTGGCATTTGCGCAGCGCGGTACGGATTGGCCGCGCCTGCGGGCTGTGCTGTCGCTGCACGGGTCGGCCCCATGAGTCTGGGAATCGCCCTGGGCTTGGCGTTTGGGCTCGGCTGGATTCCGCTGTTCGTGTGTCGCGCCGAGGCCGTGACGGAGGCGTTGCCGAGCTACACGCCGAGCGAGCGCTGGTGGGTCACCCTAACCCCAGCGTTGCTTGCCATGCACATGGTTGGCGTGTGTGTGGCGATGAGTCTGACAGCCGACGTCACCTGGGCAGCAGCGGCCGCCGGTGTGGCGCTGTTCGGCAGCGCCATCGCCTTCTGGTTTTGGGGCCGTCTGATGATCGGCCCGTTGCGGGTGCGGCGCCTGCCGACCGAGCCGCCGCTGCGCCTGCAGCGCCGTGGTGCGTTCGGACTCGTGCGCCACCCGTTGTACCTTGGCTATCTGCTGGCCGCCGCCGCCCCGCTGGCTGTAGTGCCGCGGCCGCTGTTCGTGCTGACGTTCGTGCTCAGCAGTGTCGCTCTCGTCGTACGCGCCATGCAGGAGGAGCGCCGGCTGCGCGCGCAGGTCGGGACTCCGTACGACGACTACTGCCGCGAAGTAAAACGGCTCATTCCGTTCGTGTGGTGAAGGGAGCCGTCAAGGATCAGCCTTCAGCCGTGAGCTTTTACTCTCTGAGCTGACAGCTGACGGCTCAAGGCGTCATCTCGCGACGCCGCTCTCGCTCGGGTCGTAATCGACACGGACGACTTCGGGTGATCCGCCACCGAACACATTGCCGTCGGCGAACACGACGCGGCCCATGCCCTTGTAGTAGTACGACGTGCGGCGGGCATCGTTGCCGAAGTAAAATGGAATCCACGCCTTCCCGGTCGAGTAGCTGTTTTCGTCCGTTGGTGCGCCAAGCACGTCCTTCACCTGCTTCTTGTTCATGCCGACCTGCACCTTTGACAGCGGGCTGCTGGCTGGTGCCGGCACGCCGACGGCGGGCGCCTCTTTGCCGCCACCGCCTTGCGACGTCTGCGTCGCGCATGCCGCCAAGATCATCGCCAGGCCACACGTGACCACCACCGCTCCGTATCGTCGCATGCTGCTCCCTCCTCCGCGAAGTGGAGGCTGCTTACTCAAGCGAGGTCGTAGCGTCAAGGTGCATGCCTACTTGCCTGGGTACGGAAGCCTGGTGTAGCGTCACCGCCATGCAGGTCACCGCTGGCATTGATTGCGGCGCGGCAACGCGCCGCACGCTCGTGCTGTGCGAGCCGCCGTTCCTGTTCTGGGACCGCAGCATGGATCGGCTCCGCGAGGGCGAAGAAACCGTCCCGGGCATGGGCATGCTGGTGCTGGCAGCCGTGGCGCGCGAGCGCGGCTATCAGGTGCATCTCGTCGATGCCAAAGGGCAGGGGGCCTCGGTCGATGATGTCGCCCGCCGCATCGTTGGGTTGCGGCCGGACTATGTGGGTCTGTCGGCCACGACCATCTCGGTGACCAACGCGGCGCGCATCGCCCAGCGCGTGAAGGCGTTGCTGCCCGGCGTCGTCACGATCCTGGGCGGCGCGCACGTCAGTGCGATCCCGGAGCGCACCCTCGAGGCGTTCCCTTCCCTCGACTTTGGCATCGTGGGCGAAGGGGAAATCTCGTTGTTCGAGTTGCTGGCCGGTCTCGAGGCGGGTCGCTGCGTAGAGACGGTGGCCGGCCTGGTGTACCGGCGAGACGGCCGTGTGCACACCAGCCCGCGGGCTCCGTACCTCGACGACCTCGATGCGCTGCCGCTGCCGGCGTGGGATCTGCTGCCCGACTTCCCGCATCGCTTCCAGCCCTCGCTCTTCAGCTATCCGCGCACGCCGGTGGCCACGCTGATCACCTCGCGCGGCTGTCCGTTCTCGTGTTTGTTCTGTGATCGCTCCACATCCGGCAAGCGCGGGCGCATGCACAGTGTCGAGTACGTCGTGCGCCTGTGCCG
>Ga0335069_10015944_pt1 | contig 10496 bp, 9 predicted proteins | sample Lox_Sample_11_FD_206714 | JGI IMG/M metagenome (GOLD analysis project Ga0335069, IMG submission 206714) | Soil microbial communities from Loxahatchee National Wildlife Refuge, Florida, United States - Lox_Sample_1.1 | ecosystem: Environmental > Terrestrial > Soil > Wetlands | place: USA: Florida...
CCCCGGGCGGAGCTGTTCCAAACCCGCGACCTGCTCAAGACCGGCCAGGGTGGCGGCGCGCTGACGCTCAACTTCCTCACGCCCCACGGCAAGTGGCACATCCATTCCACCTTCGGGGACAACCTGCGCATGTCCACCCTCTCCCGGGGCGTGGAGCCCCTCTGGATAAACGACGTGGACGCGGGGGTGGTGGGCATCACCGACAACGACTGGGTGGAAATCCTCAACGACAACGGGGTGGTGGTGACGCGGGCCTGCGTTTCCGCCCGCATCCCCCGGGGCATCTGCATGATCTACCACGCCACCGAGCGGACGCTCTCGGTGCCCAAGTCCCCGGGCCGGGGCAACCGCCGCGCCGGGGGGCATAACAGCCTGACGCGGACCCGCCTGAAGCCGGTCTTCATGGTGGGCGGCTACGGCCAGTTCACCTACGCCTTCAACTACTGGGGGCCGCAGGGCATCAACCGGGACACTTTCGTGTCGGTGAAGAAGCTGTCGAAGCTGAATTGGTGATAGAAAACATGGTCCACCACGGAGACACGGAGGCACAGTTTGAAAAATCAGCTTTCAATCTCCCGATTTGCTTCGCCTTTACCGTGTCTCTGTGCCTCTGTGGCGAAAAAGATTTAAGGAGTTTTTAATGGACGTGCGAGCCCAAGTTTCAATGGTCTTCCACCTGGACAAGTGCATCGGGTGCCACACCTGCTCGGTCGCCTGCAAGAACATTTGGACCGACCGCGCCGGGGCCGAATACATGTGGTGGAACAACGTGGAAACCAAGCCGGGCACGGGCTATCCCTCGCGCTGGGAGGACCAGACCAACTACCAGGGCGGCTGGGAAGTGACCGGCAACCGCGAGCTCAAGCTCAAGAGCCAGGGCAAGGCGGACGCCTTCCTGAAACTCTTCTTCAACCCGCCCCAGCCCACGATGAAGGATTACTACGAACCCTGGACCTACCGCTACGACGACCTGTTCTCCTCGCCCTTGGGGACCGACCAGCCCACGGCCATCCCGGTGTCGCAGATCACGGGTGAACCCATCGACATCAAGGCCGGACCCAACTGGGATGACGACCTTTCGGGCTCCCCGGTGCACGCCGAAAACGACGTGAACCTGGACGAACTGAGCCCCGAGGAGCGGGCCGCCTTGTTCGAGGTGGAGCGGCTTTCCATGATGTACCTGCCGCGCATCTGCAACCACTGCGCCAACCCCTCTTGCGTGGCGGCCTGCCCCTCGGGCGCCCTCTACAAGCGCGGTGAGGACGGGATTGTGCTGGTGAACCAGGACAAGTGCCGGGGCTGGCGGGCCTGTGTGACGGCCTGCCCCTACAAGAAGGTTTATTACAACTGGAAGACCGGCAAGTCGGAGAAATGCATCCTCTGCTATCCGCGCCTGGAAACCGGGCAAGCCCCGGCCTGTTTTCATTCCTGCGTGGGCCGCATCCGCTACCTGGGAGTGCTTCTTTACGACGCGGAGCGCGTGTTGGAGGCCATGAAGGCCCCGGCGGCCTCGCTGGTAGAGGCCCAGCGCTCGGCCCTCTTGGACCCCAACGACCCCGAGATCCAGGCGGCGGCCCGCGCCAACGGCGTCTCGGAGGAATTCCTGGGCGCCGCCATCCAATCGCCGGTCTACAAGTACGTGAAGGAATGGGGCCTGGCCCTGCCGCTCCACATCGAGTTCCGCACGATGCCCATGCTTTTCTACGTGCCGCCCCTGCTGCCGGTCATGGGCAAGGAGGACGCCTCCCTTTACGAGCCGGACGACAAGGGCTTCTTCACGGCCCTCGGCAAGGCCCGCCTGCCCATCCGCTTCCTGGCCAAGCTTTTCTCGGCGGGGAACGAGGCGATGGTGGAGGCTTCCTTGAGGAAGCTCATGGCGGTGCGATATTTCATGCGGTCGCTGGAGCTTTCCGACGTGGACCCCGTCAAGGTGCGCCAGGTCATGCACGAGGCCGGACTGTCGGAAAAGGAAGCCCGGGCCATCCACGCGTTGACGGCCATCCCCACGGTCGACGACCGCTTCGTCCTGCCGCCCATCCAGCGGGAAATGGCCATCGAGCAGTCCGTGAGCCCCGAGGTCTGCAAGGGCTGCACGGGTTTCGGCGCCAAAGAACCGCCGCACCGGGGGTCTTAAATGGAAACCACCATGGATTTGAAAGACTTTTACGCCGGTCTCGGCAGGCTCGCGGAATGCCCGGGGGAAAGCTACCTGGAAACTTTGGATTCCTGCCGCCGGGGGCTCATGGATCTGTGCCCGGAAGGTTCGGCTTCCCTGGCCCAATTCCAAAAAGCCACCGAGGGGTGGTCCAAGGATGAGCGGGAGGAAGCCTACCTGAGGGTTTTCGACATCACTCCCTTGGCTGTGCCCTACGTGAGCGTCCACCTCTTCGGGGAGGAAAACTACCGCCGGGGGGAATTCATGGCCCGGCTCCACCAGGCTTTCGGGGAAAAGGGCTTCGAATGCGGGGCGGAACTACCCGACCATTTCGCGCTTTTGACGGCTTTCGCGGGACGGCTGGAGGGGGAAGAAAGGGAGGAACTGCTTTCCCTTTGCCTGAGGGAACCCCTGCTCAAGATGCGCGCCGCCTTGGACAAGGCGGGAAATCCCCACCGGCATCTGCTCCAGGCCATCCTGGACGTGCTGGAGACGGATATTCAAAAGGAGGCATGCCATGCTTGAGGCCTTCCTGTTCGTGGGACTGCCCTACACGGCGGTCATCATTTGCGTGGCCGGGTCTATCTACCGGTTCAAGACCCAGCCTTACAGCTATTCCGCTCTCTCCTCCCAGTTCTTGGAGGGGAAAAAGCTCATGTGGGGGTCCGTGCCCTGGCACTTGGGGATCACGGTGGTCTTCCTGGGGCATTTGGCGGCCTTCCTGGCCCCCGATACCTGGCGGCTGTTCCTTTCCTCCACCCACGTCCTCTATACGATGGAAGCGATCGGCCTGGCCGCGGCCATCCTCTGCGCCCTGGGGCTTTTGGTGCTCATCCTGCGGCGGCTCACTACCGCCAACCTCCAGCCGGTCACGACCTTGATGGACCTGGTGGTGCTTTTCCTTCTCTTGATCCAGGTGATCCTCGGCATCATGACCGCCATGAGTGTTCGGTGGGGTTCCCTTTGGTCCACCGAGACCACGACCCCCTACCTCTGGAGCCTGCTCACTTTCCGGCCCGACGCCAGCTTCATCGCGGGGATGCCGCTGTTAGTGAAGGCCCACCTGACGGGGGCCTGGATCCTCCTGCTTTCCATTCCCTTCTCCCGGCTCGTGCACATGTTCTCCCTGCCCCTGGAATACCTGTTCCGGCCGCCCCAGAAGGTGGTCTGGAACGCCCATCCTCACCACGGCTCCCTGAAGGCGGCCGAGGACAAAGAAGTGACGCGCCGCCTTTTCCTGAAAGGCGCCTTTGGCTTGACCGCCGGGGGAGTGCTTTTAGGCATCGGCGTCCTGGATGAGCTTTACCGGTTCTTCCGGGGACCCCGCCTCACCCAGGCCGAGGAAGCGGACTTGTTGGACGTCACCCAAAAGCGGCTCAAGAAGAACGCCGAGGAGAAGGCCCTGGAACTAGAGCGCCTGCGGGACGAGAGCATCTTCGTGGCGAAGCTTTCCGACCTGTCGCCGACCAAGGGCAAGTATTTCATCGACTACCAGATGCGGCCCGCCCTGGCCTTCCTGGGGGCGGATGGCCTGCCCCAACTGCTGTCGGCCAAGTGCACCCACTTGGGCTGCACGGTGGGTAGCGAGGTGAACGCCCAGGGACGCCTGCTTTGTCCCTGCCACGTCTCCTTCTTCGACGTCACCAACGGCGTACCCGACGCGGGATCGCCCGCCAAGGACCCCCTGCCGAAGCTGGGATGGGTTTTGGTCAACGAGAAGGGGGAGATTGTCCTGAGCCGGGGGCCCAAGGGCGAGGTGGAGGGGACCCTCCTGGGCCATGAGAAGGAAACCTTGAGCGTCCACATCGCCAAGAGGTACGTGGAGGCCCTCACATGACGAAGCTCAAGGGCAACGACTTCATCGAAAAGGTCCGTACGGAGATTGATCAAAGGCTGCCCCTGGATATGTTGAACTTGGGTGACCTGATGGCGCATAAGGAAGTGCCGAAACACCGCATGTCCTGGGCCTATTACCTGGGCGGGTTCACCCTGTTTTTCTTCATCGTGCAAGTCGTGACGGGCTTGATGCTGCTCTTTTACTACAAGCCGACCGTCAGCGAGGCCCACGCCTCGGTGGAGTACATCACCCACCAGGTGAGCGCCGGGGCCCTGGTGCGCAACATGCACACCTGGGCCTCCTCCCTGATGATCCTCTCCATCCTCATCCACCTCATCACCACCTTCGCCATGAAGGCCTTCGAGAAGCCCCGGGAACTGACCTGGGTGACGGGGGTGGCCCTGCTCCTGATCACCTTCACCTTCGGCTTCACGGGGTACCTCCTGCCCTGGAACCAGATCGCGGTGAACGCCACCAAGATCGGCCTTCAGACCATCGAGCAAGTCGGCCATTACCTGCCGGGCGATTTGGCCACCTGGCCCAGGCACCTGCGGGAGATCATCCAGGGCGAGGCCAGCGTGGGACAGTCCACCCTGAGCCGCTTCTACGCCATCCACGTGGTGGTGTTACCATTCCTCATCTTCGGCCTTTTGGGCGTGCACCTGCTGGTCGTGCAACTCCACGGCATGAGCAAGGGAGTGGACGAGCCGGCCAAGGGGCAGGAAAAATTCTTCCCGTTTTTTATATTGAAAGATTTCTCGGCCTGGGGCATCGCCTTCCTGGCCTTGTTCCTTTTCGCGCTCTGCCTGCCCTTCGAGAGCTTTTTCCCCTATCCGCTCTTCGAGCCCTACGACGCGCTGGGCTCCACGCCCGAGGGCATCAAGCCCGAGTGGTACTTCTTCTTCATGTATTACCCGCTGGAACTTCTGCCTTTCTGGCTGGTGATGCTCGGCGTCAACGGGGCGATGGTGGTCCTGCTCTTCGCCCCCTGGATATTCAAAGGCTCCAGCCGAAAAACCCTCCGGTTTCTCGCGGTCTTGGCGGCCCTTTACCTGTTCGTGATGACGGTCTTCGGGGACAAGATCTACCACCTGGTGAAGGGGGTGGGTGGATGAAAACGAACACCTTTTCACCACCAAGGCACCAAGTAAGGCAAGAGTTTTTGACTAAAAAACTTTTTTATTTGAGAGATTTGAAAAAACGAACCTACGGTTTTTTGCTGTTCTTCGTGCCCTTGGTGTCTTGGTGGTTCATGGTTTCGCCGGTTTTGGCCTACCCGGATTTCCAGGCCTTCATCAAGAAGAACTCGGGACGGTCGGTGGATTGCGCCTTTTGCCACGCCAACTCCAACGGCCCCGAGGGGAACGGCCCGGGCCAAATCGGGAGCCTCACTCCTGAGGAATTCGACCGGTTGAACTTCGCCCGTGGGGCCTTCGACCCGGGCCGCAACGTGAATTCCCCCATCCTCAACGCCTTCGGTAACCGCGTCATCCGGGAATTGGGCAAGAAGAAATTCATCGAGATCAAGAACCACCCGGCCGACCTCGCCAAGGCCCTGGACCCCAAGGTGGACCTGGATGGGGACGGCATCCCGGATGTCCAGGAATTCCTGGATGGGACCCATCCGCTCAAAAACACCGATGGGGATCCCGGGCGGCTTTTCCTTGCCAATTTCCTGAAAAACCATACCCAGATTCTCCTGCTCCTCTTCGCCACCCTTTTCACGCTTTACGGTTTGAACAACCTGCTCCGCGGTTTCGCGCGGTTTTTCGAGGCGGAAGACGGGGAAGGCGGCAGGTAAAGGCCGTTAAAACAACAAAAAGGAAGGGAAAGACCTTACGGAAGCTGCAAAAAGGAATCATCCATCCCGGATAACAACGGTTAAGCCTTGGCGGGAAATTTGCATTGCAACCCGCCAACAACCGCCAAGGAGAGTCCGGAAGTTTTTTAAGAGGAGGGTTGGCATGTACCGATTTTTCAGCAAAAAAATAAAAATGAAATCGGCACTATACCAACCTCCAATGTCCGCGCCTTGAAAGGCGCGGATCCTAAAGGAGGGTTGGCATGAACAAAGAAGATTTAATGAAAAAATACGGGTTGTCCGGCAATCCCTTGCGGGGCCTGACGGGAGCCACCTGGGGCTTCTTTATCGGGTTCGCGGCGGTAGCCCTTTATGGGCCGGCGGCCAAGACCTTCAAGGAGAGCATGGGTCTCTCAGGATTCCTCTTGGGAATCCTGGTGGCGGTGCCCCAGTTGACGGGGTCCCTCCTGAGGATCCCCTTCGGCGCGGCCGTGGACCAAGTGGGAGGGAAGAGGCCTTACTTGATCCTCTTCACCCTTTCCCTTTTAGGGATGGCCGGACTGACCTCCATCCTTTTCCTGGTGCCCAAGAGCGAGCTGAACTTTTCCTACTATTACTGGGTGCTGGGCCTGGGGGTGCTTTGCGGCTGTGGGGTGGCGACCTTCTCGGTTGGGATTCCGCAGGTTTCCTACTGGTTCCCCCAAAGCAAACAGGGTTGGGCCTTGGGGATTTTCGGCGGACTTGGCAACACGGCCCCCGGAATTTTCACCTTGATCCTTCCTTTCGCCCTGGCGGCCTTGGGCCTGCCGGGAGCCTACGCTTCCTGGCTCGTTTTCCTTTTATTGGGAACCCTCCTTTACGCCTTCGTGGCGCGGGACACCTTTTATTTCCAACTGCGCCGGGCCGGGCTTTCCCGGGATGAGGCGATCAAGGGCGCCAAGGAACTGGGCCAGGAGTTGATTCCTTCCGGCCAGGCGGTGGCGGGCCTCAAAAAATCCGCCTCCATCGGCAGGACCTGGGCCTTGGTGACCCTCTATTTCATTTCCTTCGGCGGTTTCCTCGCCTTGACCGCCTGGTATCCCGCCTATTGGAGCTTGTACCAAGGGGTGGACGGGAGGATGGCGGGTGTTTTGACCGCGGTTGGATTTTCATTGTTGGCTTCCCTGGTACGGGTGGCGGGCGGGAACTTGGCCGACAAGGTGGGTGGTGAAAAAATGGCCCTCATCAGCTACGCGCTTATCTTCCTGGGCGCTGGAGTCATGGTGGCGGCGAGGGGATTCTTCCCGGCGCTGGTGGGCGAGATGATCCTGGGGGCCGGAATGGGTTTGGCCAACGCGGCGGTCTTCAAACTGGTGGCGCGTTATGTTCCTGCGGCGGTCGGGGGAGCCTCAGGCTGGGTGGGGGGCTTGGGGGCTTTCGGCGGCTTCATTGTCCCGCCCCTTTTGGGATTGTTCGCGGACAACTACGGCAAGGAAGGCTACGCCTGGGGCTTCGTCCTGTACCTGATATTTGCCTTAATGGGACTGGCTGTTTCCTGGGGCCTCAAGCAGTACCACGGGGTCCGAATGGCCGCACCTAAAGCGGCCCCGGCCCGGTAAATTTTTTTATTCATAAAGAAATTAGGGAGGATGAAATGAAAAATATTGTTCAAATTATGATCCTGGTGATGTGCGGCGTCGCGTTCATCGCTGCTCCGGGTTATTCGGAAACGGGGAAGGCCCCCAAGGCCAAAGGCAAGGTGGCGTCCAAAATCGAAGCCAAGGCTGAGGCCACGTCCGAGGCCGCAGAGGCGACACCCACACCAGCCTTAACGCCGACGGTCAAATTGAACGGCTTCGTTCAATTTTGGACCCAGAACTTTAACAACAGCTGGGACCAACTGCTGAAGCATACCCGGCTGAAGGCGACCGCCCTCATGGACCCGGATACCACCGTGGTCATCATGCCGGACATGTCCACGGGAGGATTCACTCTATTGGACGCTTACGTGAGCCGGAACCTGGGAGACCAATGGTCGGTCATGGCGGGGCAATACAAGCCCGCCTTCGGGGATGACAAGTACCTGACCCCTGCCCAATTGAAAAGGGTGGATTACGCCAAGATGGACAGCTTCGCCTTCGGGAGCTTTCCACTCAAGGCCTGGGACATGGGGTTTGAGTTCAAGAAGGTCGCCGAGGAATGGACGATCCAGGCGGGGCTGATCCAAGGCGCGGGGCCCAACGCCACCAAGGATAGCGACCAAACCAAGGACTTGAACGCACGGGTGGAATATAAGACGAAGGAATTCGCGGTGGGCGCCTCCTATTATGGGGGAACCGCCAATACCCCGACCTTCGCCACCTTCCAGAATTGGGGCGGGGTGCATTTGCGCTACAACTCGGAGGGGTTTGACGCCCGCGCCGAGGCCATTTTCGCCCCCTTCAATAAGAACGCCTATTTCGGGCAGGTGGCCTACAAGACAGGGGACTGGGAACCCCTGGCCTGGGGGGAACTAGGTACTATCAACAGTAACCAGGCCTACGACGTCTTGGGATTGGGCGTGAATTACTGGCCGGCCGCCAAGACCCGGCTCTCCTTCAACGTCGTTATGAATGGCGTCACCGACTTGAATGGCCCGGCCATGACGGTCCTTCAGGTGGAACAGGTTTTCTAACTCTTTTTGGAAGGTTGTTTTCGCGCCGGGCTTGGAGGATTCCAGGTCCGGCTTTTATTTTTGAACTTTCGATTTTTCTTCATCCAATGCGGGTCCCGGTCGTGGACAGTTAAACTATTTTTAGAGAATCCCATTAAAACAATCCAAGAGCGGGGCTTTGATGGGCATGAAGTAAGCGTTGCCGTCCATGGATGTAATTCGGTTCAAAACCGACTTAGCAAAATCACGGTTCCATTCTAAAGTTGGATTGAAATCCTTCGGAAAGATCACTTTATTTCTTGTTTCCCAATAGTTTTTCGAGTTCAAACTTAAAACTGGAGAGACGCCCCAAAAAACCTCAAAGGGCTGGAGCAATTCGGCGTAAATATCAAAAAGGCGAATATCAAAAAATGGTTGGGTAAAAAATCCATCCGCGCCGGCATCCCGTTTGGCATGGGCATAATCGAGTTCTTTGCGCATTCCCTGCCGGTAAGGATCAAAGGCGGCATAAATCTTTATTCCGGGAATTTCCGCCTTGAATTTTTTGATGACCTCCAACACATCTGAAGGGTACATCCGTCTGGACATGTCTTGGGGGAAATCGCCGCTGATCACAATAATTTCTTTTAATTGCTTTTCCAAAAGAGCGGCGGTCATTGGCAATGGTTCATTTAAATTGATATCCACGGCCCTGAAATGGGGTATCGCGTTTTGGAAATAGGGCTTTACATATCCGCAAGCTTCCCAGCTTCTCAAATCAAACCGCAATAAATCCGGAATATTGATAGTGTTTACTTTCTTCAGATTTTTTGAGATTTTTTCCAATTCTTCTAAAATGGATCCCTTGCTTCGCGGAACCAGTTCCAATGAAATTCTCATAAAATTCTTTTCCCTTTGATAAACCTTTAAACGATTAAATGCCCCTCTCTCAAGCAGGATCGATATTACCTGTCCAATCCGGCTCCCCGTCGTGGACACTAAACAGTTTTATCCCTTTTAGATTTTCCTTGTTTTTGGAGGAGCTTATCCTCCGGCGTGTCGTCGAAGGCCCTCGGCGTCCAGGATTTCGGCATTACGGCTCTTGTCGATGGTGATGAAGCCCTTGGCCTGCAGTTTCGAGAAGGCGCGGGAAACCACTTCCCGGACAGAGCCTAAGCGGGTGGCGATGACCGTGTTGGTGGGAAGCTTTAGCTTTTTGAGGCGTTTTTCGGTGAACTCCTGAAAGAGGAAGGCCGCCAGGCGCTGATCCACTTCCTTCAGGGAGATGGATTCCACCAGGGAGGCGGTTTTACGTAGGCGCCCCGCCAGGAGTCTTAGGGCCGCCCAGGCGATTCCCGGATGCTCCAGGAAGAGGCGTTTGACGTCCGGTTTGGAGATGAACAGAAGTTCGCAGTCTTCTTCCGCGACGACCGTGGAAGGGTAGGGCCGGTCATCAAAAACCGGAACCTCGGCGATGGTGGTGCCCGCCTTCTCAATATGGATGACCTGCTCCCGCCCTTGGGCATTCCCCCGCATGGCCCGCACGGAACCCTTTGCGATCACGAAAAGGCCGCGTGACTCGTCACCCGCGTGAAAAAGCACCTGCCCTTTTTTCAAACGGCGCTCCAGGCAGGCTTGCGCCAGGGACTGCAGTTCCGTCTTGTTGAGAGGGCCGAAAAACTCGGTCCTTTTCAGGGCTTCGATTTTTTCCATGGCTTTCCATCATAACGTCCACTTTTCATGGTCTCAAGAATGTTCGTTGCCTGATATCGGGCCAAAGGGTTGGCTTTTTAAACCGATGGGTAGATATTTTTTTCCGGAAAATGTATTTTCTTTTTCGGCAATCAAGGGTTCATCCGCTGTAGACATGTGCGCGAAAAAAATTCCCAGGGAGGAAAAAATTGGAAATTTCCAAGGCTTGGCGGCATTGGGCGGTATTAACCGTAATCGCGGGATTCACGGTCCTGATGTTCATGGGAAAGGAAGTTTACGAGAACGCGCCTCCCATTCCCGCCCAAGTGGTTGATCCCTCGGGCAAGGTTCTTTTCACCGGCGATGACATACTGGCCGGGCAAGCGGTTTTCCAGAAATA
>Ga0335069_10015945_pt1 | contig 10496 bp, 9 predicted proteins | sample Lox_Sample_11_FD_206714 | JGI IMG/M metagenome (GOLD analysis project Ga0335069, IMG submission 206714) | Soil microbial communities from Loxahatchee National Wildlife Refuge, Florida, United States - Lox_Sample_1.1 | ecosystem: Environmental > Terrestrial > Soil > Wetlands | place: USA: Florida...
CACGTTGGAATGCTCGCCCAGCCCCAAGTCGAGTTCCGGGCGCAGCGTGATCACCATGAGCACCGGCAGCCGCGCCGTGGCGGGCAGCATCCGCTCCACCAGATCGCGCGTGGAGGGGTCGATCCAGTGCGCGTCCTCCAGCACCAACACCAACGGGTCGTTGCCCGCGTGCCACGCCATGCGCTCCGACAGCGCCGTCAGCAACGCCTGCCGCCGCGCCTGCGGGTCGGGGTCGAGCTTGGGCTCCAGCCCCTCGGTCGGCAGCGAGAGCAGTTCGGCATAGGCCGGCAGGTAGCGCGCGCCGGGCTGGCCCAGCAGCGCGCGCAGCTTGACGATACGGGCGGCGGGCACGTCGTCGGCCTCGATATGCGCCAGCTTCTGCACCAGCTGCGCCGCGGGATAGAGGCTGCTGATGCGGTGATGGCTGCTGCATTGCAGCCGGAGCAGGCCGTGCGGCGTGTCGGCGACGCGGTCGATCAGCGCCTCCACCAGCCGCGACTTGCCGATGCCCGCCTGTCCGGACAGCAGGACCACCTGCCCCTCGCCATGGCAGGCCTGCTGCCAGCGGTCCATGAGCAGCGCCATTTCGCTGTCGCGGCCCACCAGGTCGGCGGGCGCGGCGTTGCGCACGGCGGCGAACCGGCTGTCGGTGACGGCCTCGGCCTCCACCTGCCAGGCGGTGACCGGCTCTGGATGCTCCTTCAGCGTCAGCGGCCCGACCTCGCGCAGCGTGAACAGGCTGCCCAGCAGGCGGCGCGTGCCGGCGGCGATCAGCACCGTGTTGGGTTCCGCGAAGGCTTGCAGCCTTGCGGCGAAATTCGGCGTATCGCCCACCAGGGACGTTTCGCGCGCCGCGCCCTCGCCGATCAGGTCGCCCACCACCGTCAGGCCCGTGGCGATGCCGATGCGCACCTTGGGCGTGATGTCGGGCATCGGCTGCGACGTCGCCATGTCCGCGATGATCATCCGCCCGGCCCGCACCGCGCGCTCGGCGTCGTCCTCGTGCGCTTCGGGCCAGCCGAAGCAGGCCAGCACGCCGTCGCCGAAATAGCGCACGACGAAGCCCTCGTAGCGCGCGATGGCGGCCTCGCAGATGTCGCGGTAGGCGCGCATCACCTCGCGCACGTCCTCGGGGTCGTGGCGCAGCGCGAGCCGGCTGGAGCCGACCATGTCGCAGAACATCACCGTCACCTGCCGCCGCTCCCCGGCCTGCGCCGGATCGGCGCCGGGAGAAGCGGGGGCGGCGGGCGGCGCGGCGGGCTCGCCGCGCAGCGCGGCGATCGCCTTGGCCAGCCGCTTACGCGGACCGAACGGCACGCCCCAGGCTTCCAGGTCCTGCTCGCTGACCTCGGCCAGCGTTTCCATGTCGAGTTCCTGGGCGGCAAACAGCGCGCGGTAGCGCGCCAGCCCGAGCCGGTCGAGCCAGGCGTCGATGGCGGGATCGTCCGGACTGTCCATGGTCGCCCGCTGGTGGTTGTTGCGCCCGGCGCGGCAACGCTTGCGGGCCCGAGGCCGCCTGCTCAGCCGTTGCCGCTTATGCCGATACCGTTATCCCATGCGCACGCCGCCGCAAGTGATCTTGTTCATACGATCGGCTGTTGCAGCTCTCGCAGCAGCTTGCGCCGCATCGCCTCGGCGAACGCCGGGTAGTCCGGGCAGATCACCGCGAAGGCGCCGGGGCCGCCGATCACCTCGCTGGTGTAGCTGTCGAGCAGATCGGGCTCCTCGTGCAGGATGCAGAGGCCGTTGATCGTGATGCCGGCCGCGGCCATGCGGTCGCGGATCGGGCCGGGCGCGATGCCGTCGTTGGAGCGCCCGTCGCCCACCACGTTCACCACCTGCCGCGCCGCCGGGCCGGGCAGGTGCGCCAGCAGCGTGATCGCCGCCAGCAGCGCCTCGCCGATCGCCGTCGCGCCCGCCCGCACGCCGCGCGGCATGTCGTCGATCATACCCGCGAAACCGTCGGCGTCGGCCGCGGAGGCGATCAGCGTCCAGCCGATCATCGCCTTCTGGGCGCCCGTCCCCGACCAGAGCAGCAGCGATGCGAGGCTCGCGCCCGCCGGTCCGCCGGTCAGTCCCTTCGCCACAAGCGGATCGCGGAACGCCGCGGCCATGCCGCCCGCGATCATGTTGAACTCCTCGAACGTCACGCTGGCGGAGCCATCGAGCGCGATCACCAGCGCAAGATCGACGCCGTCCGCCATCCCGTTCCCCGCCCATCTTGAGAACCCGGCCCGCCCGTCCGATGCTGGCGCAATTGCGGGAGAGAGCGCCATGCCGGACGGACGGACACAAGCCCAAACCACCAGCACGGCTTCCGGCGCGGCGCATCTGCCGCTGTCGGGCATCGTCGTGCTGGACCTCACCATCGCCCGCGCCGGGCCGACCGCCGTGCGCCATCTTGCCGACTGGGGCGCGGAGATCATCCGCATCGAGCCGCCGGCGAGCGGCGAGGACATCGCGGGCGCGCGCGACGGGTTCGACTTCCAGAACCTCCACCGCAACAAGCGCGCGATCAACCTGAACCTGAAGGACAGGCGCGGGCACGAAGCCTTCATGCGGCTGGCCGCAAGGGCCGACGTGATCGTGGAGAACATGCGCGCCGCGGTGAAGCACCGGCTCGGCATCGCCTACGACGACGTGCGCCGCGTCAACCCGGCCATCGTCTACGCCAGCATCTCGGGCTTCGGGCAGACCGGGCCGTACGGCAAGCGCGCGGGCGTCGATCAGATCGCGCAGGGCATGGGCGGGCTGATGTCGATCACCGGCGAACCCGGCCGCGGGCCGATGCGCGTCGGCATCCCGATGGTGGACCTGACGGCCGGGAACCTGCTCGCGCTCGGCATCATGATGGCGCTGTTCGACCGCACCCGCACCGGCGAAGGCCGCTGGGTGCACACCAGCCTGCTCGAATCGCAGGTGTTCATGCTGGACTTCCAGGCCGCCCGCTACCTGTTCGACGGCGAGGTGGCGAAGCAGGCGGGCAACGACCACCCGACCGGCATCCCGACCGGCGTCTTCCCCACCAGAGACGGGCACATCAACATCGCCGCCAGTTCCGCCCGCCTGTGGGGCCGGTTCTGCGAGGCGATCGGCCGGCCGGACTGGCTCGCGCGCGAGGGCTGGCAGACACAGAAGGGCCGCAGCGCCGACCGCGCCGCGATCAACGCCGCGATCGCCGAGGAAACCGCGAAGAAGCCGGCCGGGCACTGGATCGAGCTGTTCGAGGACGCCGGAATTCCCTGCGGCCCGATCAACACCATCGACAAGGTGTTCGCCGATCCGCAGGTGCAGCATCTCGGCATGGCCGCGCCGATGGCGCATCCCAGGCTGGGCGCGAAGCGGGTGGTCAATTCCGCCATCAACATCGATGGCGTGCCGCGCGGCGTCCGCTCCCCCACGCCCGAGGCGGGCCAGGACACCGATGCGGTGCTGCGCGAAGCGGGCTATTCCGAGGACGAGATCACGGCGCTGCGCGCGGAAGGAGTTGTCTGATGGTCGAGGCGATCACCGAGAAGGCGGAAACGAAGCAATACGCCGAGGGCAAGATGCTGGCCGCCGTCGATGACGGCGTCGGGCTGATCATCTTCAACCAGCCCGAGAAGCGGAACGCCATGTCGGTCGGCATGTGGGCGGGGCTGGAGCAGATCCTCGACGAGTTCCGCGAGGATGCGGCCGTGCGCGCGGTGATCCTGACCGGCGCCGGGCCGAAGGCGTTCGTCTCGGGCGCGGATATCAGCCAGTTCGAGAAGCAGCGGGCAAACGCCGACGCGCAGCAGGAATACGACCGCCTGACCAGCGCGGGCCGCGCCAAGCTCGCGGCGTTCCCCAAGCCCGTGATCGCGCGCATCCGCGGCTTCTGCCTCGGCGGGGGCCTCGGGATCGCGTTGCAGGCCGATATCCGCATCGCCGCCGTGGACAGCCAGTTCGGCATCCCCGCCGCGCGGCTCGGCATCGCCTACGGGTTCGACATGGTGAGGAAGCTCGTCGACCTCGTCGGCCCCGCGCAGGCGCGGCTGATCCTGTACACCGGCGCCCGCTTCGACGCGACGGAGGCGCAGCGCATCGGCCTGGTGAACCGCATGGTGCCGGACGAGGACCTGTCCGACGCGGTGCTGGAGATCGCGCGCACCATCGCCGACAACGCGCCGCTTTCCATCGCCGCGCACAAGGTGGCGGTGGACAACGTCGTGAAGGACGCCGCGGACCGCGACGTGGCGAAGGTCAAGGCGATGATCGATGCCTGCTTCGACAGCGCCGACTACCGCGAAGGCCGTACGGCGTTCATGGAAAAGCGCAGCCCGGTGTTCCGGGGGGCGTGATGCAACTCAGCCTCGGCTTCCTGCTGACCACGCTTGTGGTTGTCGCCTCGCCGGGCACCGGCGTGATTTACACGCTCGCCGCCGGCCTGTCGCGCGGCGCGCGTGCGAGTGTGCTCGCCGCCTTCGCCTGCACGCTCGGCATCGTGCCGCACATCGCCGCCGCGCTGCTGGGGCTGGCGGCGATCCTGCACGCGAGCGCTGTCGCGTTCGGCGCGGTGAAATACGCGGGCGTCGCTTACCTGCTGTACATGTCCTGGCGCACCCTGCAGGAGCATGGCGCACTGAACGTGGAGCGGCGGGACGACCGGCGATCCGCCCTGCGCGTGGTCGTGGACGGGGTGCTGATCAACATCCTCAATCCCAAGCTGTCGATCTTCTTCGTGGCCTTCCTGCCGCAGTTCATCGCCGCCGACGAACCGGCGCCGCTCGCGCGCATGGCCGAGCTGTCGGGCGTATTCATGCTCGCGACGTTCGTGGTGTTCGCGATCTACGGCGTCTTCGCCGCCGCGATGCGCGCCCACGTCGTCTCGCGCCCCCGCGTCATGGCCTGGCTGCGCCGCAGCTTCGCCGCCGCCTTCGGCGCGCTCGCCGTGCGGCTGGCCGTCGCGGAACGATAGGAACCGCGCAGCTATTCCCCGCCGAACCTCGGCTCCCGCTTCTCCAGGAACGCCGAGGTTCCCTCGATGCTGTCCTTCGACAGGTTGGAGTGGATCATGCACTCCGTCTCGAAGTGCAGCATCGCCTCCAGCGAGGATTCGAGACCGCGGTCCAGCATCACCTTGTGCATCTGCACCGCGAGCGGCGCGCGGGAGGCGATGCGCTCGGCAAGCCGCTTCGCCTCGGCGCGCGCCTGCCCGTCATCGACGAGGCGGTTCACCAGCCCGATGCGGTGCGCTTCGGCGGCATCGATGAACTCGCCCGTGTAGGCAAGCTCCCGCGCCTTCGCGAGCCCCACCTTGCGCGGCATGAAGTAGGTGCCGCCATTGGTGATCGTCGCGCCAATGTTCACCTCCGGGAAGCCGAACTGCGCGTTCTTCTCCGCCACCACCAGATCGCAGGCGAACACCAGCTCGCATCCCGCGCCCACCGCGTAGCCCTGCACCGCCGCGATCACCGGAAAACGCGCCAGCCGGATCAGCCGTGTCGTCGCCTGCAACTTCTTCTGCCATTCGCGCAGCTGGTTCGCACCGACCTGGCCGGATGCGATGTGCTCGGAATGCTCCTTGATCTCGCGCACGTCGTGGCCGGCCAGGAAGGACCGGCCCTCGCCCGCGATCACCAGGCAGCGCACCGACAGGTCGGCGTCGAGCGCGCGCAGGTGCTCGCCCATCTGCGCCCAGGTGTCGATCGTCATCGCGTTGAGCTTCTGCGGCCGGTCGAGGATGATCCACGCGACGTGGCCCGCCTTCTCGACGCGGATGGCGCCTGCTGCTGCCGTCATCGTTCCCATCCCCGCTTGCTGCGGCCGCATGCAACGGCCTCTTTGACAGGCGGAATCCTCTAACCGAGGATGTTTCGGACGACAAGAACACGGGGTCCGCCCATGTCCATTGCCGCGTCCATTGCCGCGTCCACCTCCCCATCCGGCCCGCGCACGCTCGTCCATATCGTCCGTGCCGCCGCCGCGGCGCATCCCGGCAAGCCCTGGATCGCGGCCGAGGACCGTGCCGCGACCTTCGCCGATCTCGATCGGCTTTCGAACCGCGTCGCGCGCGGGCTGCGCGATCTCGGGCTTTCGCGCGGCGATCGCATCGCGACGATGCTGACCGATTCGATCGACCAGATCGCGGTCTGGCTCGCCTGCTGCAAGCTCGGGCTGCTGGAAGTGCCGGTCAACACCGCCTATCGCGGCGACATGCTCGCCCATGTCATGCGCGACAGCGGCGCGCGCGCCGCCATCGTGACGGCGGGCCTGACGCCGCGCTTCGCCGAACTGCAAAGCCCGCCGCCCGATCTGGAACGGATGATCCTGCTTCCCGACGGCGGCGATGCGGCGGCGCCGGCCGGGATTTCCTGCGCGCCGTTCGATGCCATCCTGCCGGCCGACGACACCGACATCGGCGAGCCGCCCGCCGAATCGGACCTGATGGCGATCATGTACACCTCGGGCACCACCGGACGCTCGAAGGGCGTGATGGTGACGCACGCGCACGCCTACGAGTACGCGCTCGGCGTCGTCACCGCGCTCGGCCTCGATTCCTCGGATGTTTTCCATACGTCGGCGCTGCCGCTGTTCCATGTCGCCGGGCGCTGGGGCGTTGTGCTCGCCGCCGCCGCCGTCGGCGCCACCGTCGCGCTGCCCGTGCGGTTCAGCGTCCGCTCCTACTGGAACGATATGCGCCGCTCCGGCGCCACCGCCACCTTCCTGCTCGGCACGATGGCGAGTTTCCTGCAAAGCCAGGACCCCGACCCGTCCGACCGCGACAACCCGGTGCGCAAGGTGCTGATGTGCCCGCTGCTGCGCGACGTGACGGGCTTCGCGGAACGCTTCGGCGTGCAGGTCGGCACCGCCTACGGCTCGACCGAGGCGAACGCGCCGGTGCTGATGCCGCTCGGCACGCCGGTTGCCGACAACCAGGTGGTGGGCCGTGTGCGCGCCGACAGGTTCGACCTGATCGTGGCCGACGAACTCGACCGCCGGGTGCCGCCCGGCACGATCGGCGAGATCCTGGTGCGTCCGCGCCAGCCCTGGCTCGTGATGCAGGGCTACTGGAAGCAGACGGACGCCACGATCCAGGCATGGCGCAATCTGTGGCTGCACACCGGCGATGCCGGGCGCACGGACGAAGCCGGCAACGTCTATTTCGTGGACCGCCTGCAGGACACGATCCGCCGCCGGGGCGAGAACATCTCGTCCATGGAGGTGGAGGCGATCATCGTCCAGCATCCCGACGTCGCGGAATGCGCCGTCTTTCCCGTGAAGTCGGAACATCTGGAGCAGGAGGTGATGGCCGTGGTCGTGCCGACGCCGGGTGGGCGCATCGCGCCGGAGGACTTCGTCCTCTGGCTCGCCGACCGGATGCCCAAATTCATGGTGCCGCGCTTCGTCGACGTGGCGGAGGCGCTGCCGAAGACGCAGACCGGCAAGATCACCAAGAACGTCCTGCGCGCCGCCGGCGTCACGCCCACCGCCTGGGACCGCGAGAAGGCCGGCATCCGCCTGCGCCGCTGAGCCACGCCGTTCGCCCCGCCGGACTGAGAGGGAGAGGACGATCGCGGTTCAATTTTGCTCGCGGACCGTCGCGCGGCCCTGCGTGCGCCGCCTATAGTCGCGGAATGGGCGGCGGCGAGGACATGGAAAGCCTGCCGATCGGCAGAGCCTTCACGCTGATGGAGCCGGGGCCGGTGGTTCTGGTTGCAACCAACGACGGCCGCAAGGACAACGTGATGACCATCAGCTGGACGGTGGTCCTCGGCTTCTCGGCGGATTTCGCGATCACCACCGGGCCGTGGAACTATTCGTTCGCCGCGTTGCAGGCCAGCCGCGAGTGCGTCATCGCCATCCCCACCGTGGACATGATCGACAGGGTCGTCGGCATCGGCACGTGTTCCGGCCGGGACACCGACAAGTTCCGCAGCTTCGGCCTGACGCGCGCGCGGGCGCGCCATGTCCGCGCGCCGCTGATCCGCGACTGCATCGCCAATATCGAATGCCGTGTGGTCGATATCGTGGAACGCTACAGCATCGTCGTGCTGAAGGGCGTGGCCGCGTATCGGGACAGCGCGCGGAAGGAGAAGCGCACCATCCACGCGATCGGCGACGGCACCTTCGTCGTGGACGGGCGGCGGCTGGACCGGCGGGCGATGATGCGCTCCAAGCTGCCCGACGGGGTTTAGCTCAGGCGTCCGCGCGGGACAGCACGCCGCGTTCGAGGAAGATCGCGGTGATCGCCTCCTCGGCCCGCAGGAACTCCGGCGCGCGGCGCGCGGCGAGGCCGCGCGGGCGGGGCAGTTCGACGGTCAGCAACTGCTCCACCCTGCCGGGGCGCGGCGACATCACCACCACGCGGTCGGCGAGCAGCACCGCCTCGTCCACGCTGTGCGTGACGAACAGCACGGTCATCCGCCGGCGCAGCCAGATCGCCTCCAGGTCGATGCGCATCTGCTCGCGTGTCAGCGCATCCAGCGCGCCGAACGGCTCGTCCATGAGCAGGAGCCCCGGTTCGTGGACCAGCGCGCGCGCGATCGCCACGCGCTGGCGCATCCCGCCGGAGAGCGCGTGCGGATAGGCGCGCGCGAAGTCCTTCAGCCCCACCTGATCGAGCAGCGCCAACGCCCGCTCCCGCCACGGCCCCGGACGTTCGCCGCGCATCTCCACCTGGAACAGCACGTTGCCCAGCGCGTCGCGCCAGTCCAGCAGAACCGGCTGCTGGAAGACGATGCCGAGTTGCGTCACCGGCGCCGTGACCGCGCGACCGTTCGCTTCGAGCACGCCCGCGCTTGCCGGCAGCAGCCCCGCCACCATGCGCAACAGCGTCGATTTGCCGCAGCCCGAGGGCCCCACGATGCTGACGAACTCGCCATCGGCCACATCGAGCGAAACCGGAGCCAGCGCCTGCACCGCGCCGAAACGCCGCTCCACGCCCGCCAGATGCAGCCGCACGATTCGCGCACTCCCGCCCGCCGCCCCGATGGCCCGCACGGTCGGCGCGGCGCCCCAGCCTGTCCAGCCCGTTCGTGCGCGCCGTGACGAGGGGCCGCGCGCCCTCGCTGGCCGCGAGATCCGCGACGCGGCCGGAATGCGCGTTGCCGGCGGCCTCCGCCACGTCCTCGACGTCGCAGGCAAGGAGCAATGGCTTGGACGTCGGCGGTTGCAGCCGCCGCGCCGCCGGCCGGGTCAACCGAAGCGGCCGGTGACGTAGGCGTTGGTCCGCTCGTCGCGCGGGCGGACGAAGATCTGCTCGGTGGTGCCGAATTCCACGATCTCTCCAAGATACATGAAGGCCACGTGCTCGGAGACGCGGGCCGCCTGCTGCATGTTGTGGGTGATGATGACCACGCAGAATTTTTCCGCCAAGCGGTCGAGCAGGTTCTCGATGGCGACGGTCGAGATCGGATCGAGCGCGGAGCACGGCTCGTCGAACAGCAGGACGTCGGGATCGAGGGCGATCGCCCGCGCGACGCACAGGCGCTGCTGCTGGCCGCCGGACAGATCGTAGGCGTGGCGATGAAGGATGTCCTTCACCTCGTCCCACAGGACCGCGCCGCGCAGCGCCCGCTCCACGCTTGCGTCGATTTCAGCGTGCGTCAGCCTGCGATGCAGGCGCAGGCCGAAGGCGACGTTCTCGTAGATCGACATCGGGAACGGGTTCGGCTTCTGAAACGTCATCCCGATGCGCGCGCGCAGCCGCGTGAGATCGATCGACGGATCGAGGATGTTCACGCCATTCACCAACACCTCCCCCGTCGCGCGCTGGTCCGGATACAGTTCGAAGACGCGGTTCAGCACCCGCAGCAGCGTGGTCTTGCCGCAGCCGGACGGGCCGATCAGCGCGGTGACGCTGCGGTCGTGGAAATCGATGCTGACATTCTTCAGCGCCCTGTAGGCGCCGTAGAAGAAATCCAGATTGCGCACGCTGATCTTGGCGGGCGCGCCGCCGCGCCCCTGGCGCTCCTCGCTATGGTGGCGGGCCAGCTCCTGCAGCGAGATGCCACGCGCCGCTCCGGGCAGATCCTCTGCTTCTATGCCATGCATCGTCATCGCACCCCGCGATCGCGCCCGCCGCCTTCGGTGCGGACGTTGGCAGGGTAGCGGTCCGGGGACTCCATCGGTTGACCCAGGTCAAGCGAGGCCCGCCTCAGCCCGGACTCTTCATGCGACTGTCACACTGCGAGGCCGCGACCGGCTGACGGCCAAAGGAAAGCCGCCCCGTCACACGTTGAAGCGGAATAGCAGCACGTCGCCGTCCTGCACGACGTAGTCCTTGCCCTCGACGCGCAGCTTCCCCGCCTCGCGCGCTCCCGCCTCGCCGTTGCAGGCAACGTAATCGTCGTAGGCGGTGGTTTCGCAGGCGATGAAGCCGCGCTCGAAATCGTTATGGATCACCGCCGCCGCCTGCGGCGCGCGGGTGCCCTGCACGACGGTCCAGGCGCGCGTCTCCTTGGGGCCGACCGTGAAGTAGGTGATCAGCCCCAGCAGCCCGTAACCGGCGCGGATCACGCGGTCGAGCCCGC
>Ga0335069_10015946_pt1 | contig 10495 bp, 11 predicted proteins | sample Lox_Sample_11_FD_206714 | JGI IMG/M metagenome (GOLD analysis project Ga0335069, IMG submission 206714) | Soil microbial communities from Loxahatchee National Wildlife Refuge, Florida, United States - Lox_Sample_1.1 | ecosystem: Environmental > Terrestrial > Soil > Wetlands | place: USA...
CGGAGCCGGCCGCGGCCGGCGCCAAAACCGTGGCCACGACGTAGAAACGGCTATTGAAATTAGTTTTGAGCAGGCCATTTTTGGAGCCGAAGTTGACCTAAACCTTAGCATGGAAGACGTTTGCGACCACTGTAAAGGCACAACCGTTGAGCCGGGTTATGAACTAAAAGACTGCGACGAGTGCGACGGCAGCGGCCAAATTAAAAGGGTTACAAGGACTATTTTTGGCAACATTCAGCAGGCAACCACCTGCCCGAAGTGTCATGGCCGGGGCAAAATCCCCGAAAAAGACTGCTCGGTTTGCCGCGGCAAGGGTACCCGACGAACTAGCCAGACCATCAAACTAAAAGTCCCGGCTGGCATAGATGATGGGGCAACCATCCGCTTGCGCGAGCAGGGCGAGGCCACAGCCAATGGCCCCAAAGGCGACCTTTATGTAAACATCCGTGTTAAACCACACAAAAAATTTACCCGCGAGGGCGACCTTATCCTGTCCAGCGAACACATCAATATGATAGACGCTGCACTGGGTACCGAGATAGAAGTCAACACAGTTGATGGCCCGGTGCGCATGAAGGTGCCAATTGGCACAAATTCTGGCACTGACTTTAAACTGTCTGGCCACGGCGTCCCGCACTTGGGGCGCGGTGGTGCCCGCGGGCCTCACATCGTAACAGTTTTAGTAGATACGCCAACCAAGCTAAGCTCTAAGCAAAAATCACTCCTTGAACAGTTTAAAAAAGAGTCCGGCAAAAGCCGCGGTATATTTAAATAGCTCTATTTTTTGGGTAGCGGGGTATGCAGTAAGCCGCCCCACTCCACGACGGTGAAGCCCTTACGGGGCAGGTGATTTAGGTGTTGTGCCGGCAAATTTTGAGGTGTATTTAGACCTTCAAAGTCTAGGAAAACACGAATTAGAGTGTCTGGCGCCGGAATAATCTTCATCGGGGCAATTTTGTTAACCTGAGATGTCCCGAACCAAGTTAATCGTACGTATGGAGTGCTGGGCATCTTTGGTAGCCAAAAGCCCATGAAATCTTGTGACTCTTTGGCGTTCAGCCCCAACTGAGCTAGTTGTTGTTTTAGGGTTGAGGCAAGTTGAGCTTTAGCAACTATTGTTCCGCTGGTGACATCGGGGTAGTAGCGGCCGTAACCTTCCCAATAAAGAGAGCCGTAGTTTTTGCCATTTACGGTCAGCTGTCCTGAGGGCTTGGCATAGACATTCCAGCCATCCGTATAGTTGGGCTGGCTAATTCTTATATCGGCATCAACCTTCACTTGAACATTTTCAGCCTTTTGGGGGTAAAGGTAGATTACCGGTTTACCGCAACCACCTCCCGGCTCAGTGTCATTGTTGTATAAAGCCATATATGCACCCAGTGAATTTTTAAAGAAGAGTATCGGCTTTTTATCCAAGAACTGAGCCATGGTTAAAGATGGGTAATATGCATCAGTTGGGCCACCGGCAATGTTTTGATAGTCGCTATATAAATTTTTTATAATTGGTGCGTTAGCCTGGTCGCTTAAGACATATAAGTTAACTGACCCTTTGGTATAGCTGCCCGCTTGTGTGTAGGTAGCGTTTTTATCGCTCATTACATCGTAAAATGATCCGCCTAGCGTGCAACCGTGAAAACCGCTGCCATATGTGGATTTGTTAGAAGTTCCGTCGGAATACGCAATATCACCAGCCATAAGGTCCGGTACATTAGGGGTTGGCTGGTAATAAACTGGATTAAAGTTATAAAGCTGGAGCAAATATCTCTGTGCGCTATACGTTCCGTTGGCATCAGCATCAATGTTTTTGGTCTCCAAATTAACCGCTCCATAGTCGGTAGAGGCGTAGGCCGTAGGGCTCTGCGGCTTATTTGTATCTAGCAGCGGCAAACCACCCTTACTTTCCAGGTAGAACTGTTTTCCGTTTAGGGTTAGCGTGTCCGGGGCGTTTAACTCTGGGTAAGAAGTGGTGGAATCTAAGGTAGTGTTTGTCCCGTATCCGTCGTAAATTAACTTACCAGAATCGGCGCTAAATAAACCTGAACTATATTGCTTGAGTACGATGTTCTTGCCGTCTTTGGATAAAAACATAAATGGCACGGAATCTATGGTCCCTGGATTGGCAACTACTATATCCTGCCCATCGTCTGTCTTGCCCACCTGCCAGAAGCTATATATGTCATATGGACCCTCTGAGCCGCAGTCTTGCTGGCAACGCAGGACGTCTATCGGAAATACTGTATAGGCAGTAATTGGTTTGCTAATTGGTGTGGCATACCAGGTGCGGTCAGCCACCTTAACGTCGCCATTGGCTTGTTTAACCGGGGTAAATAAACTGTTTTTGGCCTGGGCTTGGGAATTTTTGGCGGCTGTATTGGCAGAGCTAGTGGATTTTTTGGACTTTAAGTATAAATAGCCTCCGACACCAGCCACTACCAGAAGTAAAACTACGAGCAGTATAATCAACTTTTTGCGGCCTTTTTTGTGTTTTTCGGGGATAGCAGACGATGGCAGGGGCGGAATAGTTCCATCAGGTAAAATGGGCACCTCGGGGTTAGTTGGTGCTGAATCGGGCTGGTTGCCTATAGCTGGCGGTTGACTGGGTTCGGGTTTTTCCATTTTTTAAGTTTTATACCGTTGCTTAAGCCGAAGTATACAAGCACAAGAATTATTTGAACATAGTAATTGTAAAGTCATCCTGCAGGTAGCCAGTACGCAAGTTAACTTTGGGGCTAAGTTGTCTGCAAAAATCTAGGATTTCCTGCGCGTTGGCATAGGCTATTAAAGAGTTATGGGGCAAGGGCTGAAAACCGCCAGCCATGTTAAAGGCCAAAGCCTGGCGGCTTAAGCCAAGCAGGTTTTTAATCATGGTTTTACGGTGCTTTTGCCAATTTTTGACGTTGATGTTCATAACCCCGGAAGTAACTACCACGTCAAATTGCCGACCAAACTTGCCATTAAACGGGTTGCCAACTTCAAAGCGATGGCCCTCATAGCGTTTTTTGGCAATTTCTATAAAGCCGGGGTTGATATCAACTCCCAGGTAGTCAAAGTTATCGGCTTTTGAGTATAAGTACGGTAGTAAATCACCCATGCCGCAGCCGGCGTCAAGCACCGATTTACCCTCAATATCCAGCTCGTCCACCAGATATTTAAAGCGAATCGCCATTGAGCGGTAATCTGTCCAATGCAGCGCCAGCGGGCTTTCGCCATAGTCGTCCAAGCCCTGTTGGTATATCTCGGCCTCGTTCATCAGATTAATTATAAAGCCTTTAGGCACTTGAAATAGTGATGCTTATGTATAAAAATGAAAAGTAGGCCTTATGAAAAATAAAAACACTTCTGACGGCTTTATTCCAATGTTAATCGTAATGGGCATAATTATCCTGGCCGTAATTTGGTTTGTTTACGAGAGGGTAACACAGGCTAATCACTAATCATGAAGATACTACTTATCAACAACAACACTAAGCACCTTGATAGTCTCAGCAAGTCGCTGACCGGACACCAGGTTGAGGTGCAGACCTATAGGCCGGGCTTAGAGTTTCACGACTATGACAAAGATTTGATTATTTTGTCCGGCGGCGGCGGCGAAGGCCTGGAAATTTATGACGAGCACGCCCCAGGGCACCTTTGGTACGAAGACCAGATGGAGTTTGTACTTGGCTGCGATAAGCCGCTAATCGGTATCTGCATGGGCTTTGAAGTTATAGCCAACGCCTACGGCGCAAAAATCGTTGAAAAACCCCAGCTCATTCAAGGCTATAAGCCAGTTACAGCTACCCAAAAAGGGCTGAACCTCCTTGGCCGTAAAAAACTAACCCAGTTTGAATCTCATTTTTGGCGGGTGCAGAACGTGTCGCAAAAACAACTTGAGGTACTAGCCGACTCGCCCACCGGCATAGAGGCCTTTAGGCACAGGCAAAAACCGATACTCGCTACCCAGTTTCACCCCGAGAAGGGCGGCTCTCTAAACCTGGTAAGTCTTATACGCCAGACGGCCTAAAAACACCGAAAAACTAGTGACAAAATAAATAAATTCTGTTATAATATGCAAGATATGGCAAGTAATAAGCGGCCTATAACCATAGGCTCATACACCAATATTGACCTACCGAAGTTCGGCATTAGCAAGGTGGCCGCCAAAGTGGACACCGGTGCCGACTCTTCTTCAATATGGGCCAGCAGCATAAAAGAAAATAACGGCCACTTAACTTATGTGTTATTTGGCCCGTCGTCCACACATTACACCGGCAAAGAAATTACTACTACTAACTTTCAGATTAGCCTAGTAAAAAACTCCTTTGGCTATAGCGAGTTCCGCTACAAGGTCCCAATTAAGACCTCAATTGAGGGTCGGAATATCAATATCTGGTACACACTGGCCAATAGAAAAAACAATAGCTATTCGGTCTTAATTGGACGCAAGACTCTACACAGCCGTTTCTTGGTAGACGTTTCTAGGGTCAAAAAGCGTCAGTTTAATGTGCTGATTATGAAACCCAATAAATTAAAAAAAGGCGGCAAATACGCAGCTTTTTTTGACCAGATGCAGGAGCAAAACCCAGCTTTAAACTTTACCTTTGCTACCTACAAAGATTTGAGTTTTGTCTTCAGTAAAAATCGTCTAAAAGTCCAGATTGACGGGCTGGGCAAAGACGCCTCCGATTTTGACATGGTTTACTTTTTGCTGGTTTCTAATTACCAGTACGTAGCATCGGCACTGGCGCTCTATCTAAAATCGCGCAATGTGACCTTTGTTGATAAGGCCATACTTAACTATCATCAGTCACTCAACAAACTGCATCAGTGTATACTGCTGCAGACTAACGGAGTACGGGTACCGGCTGGCGTGTTTATGGACCATCAAAAATTAGCCGACTCTTACGGCTATTTGGCAGAGACTTTGGGTTCACCGTTCATTATCAAAGATATCAACAGCCATCGCGGCGAAGAAAACTACTTGGTCAAAAGCTCGGCTGAGCTCAAAAAACTGGTCGCTAAAGCGGCTAATAGCCAATTTATCGCCCAGAAGTACATACCCAATGACGGCGACTACCGCATTTTGGTTCATGGCAAGCAGATAAAGATGGTGATTAAGCGTACTGCAAAAGCTGGCTCACACCTAAATAACGTATCGGCTGACGGTCAGGCGGCTATGGTTAGCCTGGCCAATATACCAGCGTCGGTCAAACGGACTGCCATTAAGGTCGGAGAGTTGCTGCAGATTGATATATCTGGGGTAGACATGCTAAAAGACAAACAGTCTGGCTTGTGGTATTGTCTAGAAGTCAACGAAAATCCCAGCTTAGTTACCGGCGCATTCCCCGAGCAGAAGCAAAAAATAGTGGCAGATTACCTAACCAAGAGGCTGCACAAAATTTAAGGGAAATTTTATGAAAATAGCGATTTTATCCAAAGGACCAGCTAATTTCTCTACTAAGAGGCTGGTTGAAGAAGCCAAAAAACGAGGCCACGACGTGGAGGTTATTAACTATACCCAGTGCGAGGCCCGCATTGAGCAAAACAAGCCGGTAATTTTATATAAAGGCGAAGTGTTAAGCGGGTTTGACGCTATAATTCCGCGGATTGCATCCAGCTACACGCGTTACGGCTCGGCCATTGTGCGGCAGTTTGAAATGCAGGGCGTGTTTACTACCACCAGCTCAATTTCAATTGTCCGCTCGCGCGACAAGCTGCGGTCTATTCAGCTACTATCAAGAGCCGGTGTTGGTATTCCAAAGACTATATTTTCAAGAGGTTTGAGTGACATGGATATGGTCATGGAAGAACTTGGCGGCCCGCCAATAATCATCAAGCTGGCTCGGGGTACCCACGGCCGCGGCGTAGTCCTGGCCGAAAGCCGCAAGGCCGCACGTTCGGTACTGCAGGGCTTTTATCTAATGGATGACGACGGGGCTAACATTCTTATGCAGGAGTACGTGGAAGAGTCGGCCGGTACCGATATTAGGGCCTTTGTGGTTGGCGGACAGGTAATTGCCAGCATGAAACGCCAAAGTCTAAATGACGACTTTCGCTCTAACCTCCACCAGGGTGGCGAGGGCAGCACCATAAAACTTACCGACGACGAGCGTCGCACGTCTTTAAAGGCCGCTAAGGCCATGGGCCTGTCTATCTGTGGTGTTGATATGATGAGAAGCAAGCGCGGTCCGCTGGTGCTGGAAGTAAATTCCAGCCCAGGTTTTGGAATAGAGCAGGTAACCGGACGCGATGTCGCCAGCAAAATTATTGAATACGTAGAGCGTAATGCTAAAGCCCGCCAGCGCAAAGACCGCGTCGGCGCTTAAGCTCCAGTTAATCTCCCTGATAGTTTTGGTGGTGGTTCTGGTTTTGGCCGGCCACCACGCCAGTTCGTTTTGCGTGGAGCAATATCGGCATGACGAAACTCTCCGGGTTAATGGCCACAGCCTGTCGGCCCAGCTGGCTGCAACCGAGGCTCAGAGAGAAAAGGGCCTGGGCGGCAGAGCCTGCATTGGCACGTCTCAAGCTATGCTGTTTTTGTTTAACCAACCTGGCTATTACTACTTTTGGATGAGGGATATGCATTTTGCAGTTGATATGGTCTGGCTATCTGATGCTAAGCAGGTTGTCTACGTTCAGCCTAACGTCTTACCAAGTACCTATCCAAACAGCTTTGTCAGCCAGCAACCGGCCCGCTATGTGATTGAACTCAGGGCCGGCCAGGCCGAGCGCCTGGGCATCGGCACCGGAACAAAATTAGCTTTCTAATAAGCTAATGCTAAAATTAATCTATGGCGGACTTTTTGATAGTCCTATTGGTTGCAGTACCGGCTCTGTTTACTTATTTTCTGAGAAGTAACGGCGCCGTAGTTTTCTTGTCGGTCTGCGCCGGATATACAGCTGCTAGTTTAGCTGGTAACGAAGTGGCCAGCAGTTTGAGTGGCACAAACTTTAGCGTCAGAAACACGGATATTGATTTACTCTTCATGTTTTTGCCAATGGCCTTTAGCATCTTTTTTACAACCGGGGCAATTGGCGGCAAGTCAAAAATTATTATGCACTGCCTAGCGGCGGGTCTGGCTGGGGCGCTGTTTGTCACGGCCGCAGCGCCATTTTTAAATATCTCACTGCATCTTGGCCTTGAAGGGACTCACATCTGGCCGGCGCTTCGGAGTGCTAAGTCTTGGCTGGCTGCCGGCGGTGCTCTTTATAGTCTAGTGCTGGTCTGGTTTTTTAGCGGCAAGTCCTCCAAAAAACATAAATAGCAGCCGGACTAGATGGACCATACCTACAATTGTTCCGCGGGCTCAGCTATTTTTAAGCAACAACTTTTTAAATCAGACCATGCCAATTAACGGTCAAAAGAAATGAGCGCATTTAGCCGCGGCGTACGAAACGCTTTTCGTAACAAAGTCAGAACTTTCTCAGTAGTGCTAATTCTGGGGTTGAGTATTGGTTTGGCGCTGGCGATGCTGCTAGCCCATCAGGCTGTAACTCAAAAAATAGACACCGTTAAAAGCTCGGTTGGTAACACAATTACCGTTTCGCCGGCCGGCTTTCGTGGATTTTCCGGCGGTGGCAATCCGCTGACCCAAAGTGATATTGATAAAATTGAAAACACTCCTCACGTAGTTGCTATCAGCGAAACTCTTACCGACCGTCTGACCAGTGACCAAACCAACTTACAGTCTTCCATAACCGCGGGGTCGCTGGGGCAGCGCTTTAGTGTCAGCGGAGGAGGCGGCAGCGCCAGCTTTGGCGGAGAAGCGCCTACCGACTTTACGCCTCCGGTAATGGTAATAGGCACCAATGACCCAACCAACCTTAGCAGTGCTGGTGGCGGTACCTTTAAGTTGACCAACGGCCAAGTCTTTAGCCCTACCAGCAAAGACAACGTTGCCATAATCGGAAGCGCTTTGGCCAGCAAGAATAATTTGAGTGTTGGCTCAACCTTTACAGCCTACAATACGACTATAAAAGTGGTTGGCATCTTTGATGGTGGAAACACCTTTGCTGACGCTCAACTTATAATGCCGCTAGCTACAGTTCAGACTTTATCGGGCCAAGCCGGTGACATAACCAGCGCGGTAGTGACTGTGGACTCGGTTGATAACCTGGATTCTACAACCACGGCTATCAAAAACACTTTGGGCACTGCTGCCGATGTTACCAACGACCAGACTCGTACCCAAGACACCATTGACTCCCTGCAAAACATCCAAAGCATCTCGCTATATAGCTTGATTGGCGCGGTGATTGCCGGCTCGGTGATAATCTTTCTAACGATGCTGATGATTGTCCGCGAGCGACGCACAGAGATTGGCGTGACTAAAGCCATCGGCGCTTCTAACTTCAAAGTCATGTGGCAGTTTATGGTAGAGGCTATGACCTTGACTTTGCTGGCGGCTGTGGCCGGCATAATCATCGGAGTAGTGGCCGCTGACCCAATTACTAAGACTTTGGTTAATAATGCCAGCACCACTTCATCAACCGTAAGCACTGGCGGCGGTATGTTTACTCAACGTTTTTCTGGTGGCGGCATTGCCGTGGGCGGCGGGCCCTCAACGTCAGGCGCGGGGCCAACCTTTGTAGCCCGCGGACGGGGCTTCGGTGCCGTTAGGTCTAACATAACTAACATTCACGCTGCTGTGGGCTGGAGCATTCTTGTCTACGGCCTGGCGGCGGCGCTTCTGATAGCTTTGATAGGCAGCGCCATAGCCTCTTGGTCAATCGCCAAAGTCCGACCGGCAGAAGTAATGAGGGCTAGCTAATGTTAAAAGTTACTAACTTGTCTAAATCATTCCGCTCTGGTGATACCACAGTCAAGGCCGTGGACGACGTGACCTTTAGCCTGGAAACTGGCTCGTTTGTATCGCTAGTCGGGCCATCGGGCAGCGGCAAAAGTACCTTGCTGGCAATTTTAGGCGCACTGGAAAAGCCGTCTGGCGGCAGTGTTGAGGTTGATGGCCAGGATATTTCCGAACTGGGTGATAGCGGGCTTACTAAATATCGCGCCAAGAATGTCGGCTTCGTTTTTCAAAACTACAACTTGATACCAAACTTATCAGCTGTGGAAAATGTCATGCTGCCAATGGAATTTGCCGGACTGCCCAGTAAAAGTAGACTGGCAAGAGCTCAAGAGCTGCTAGACAGCGTTGGCATAACCGACGATAAGCAGCTGCGTAAGCCAAGTAGATTGTCTGGTGGCGAGCAGCAGCGCGTGGCGATTGCTAGAGCTCTCGCCAATAACCCCAAGATAATATTGGCCGATGAGCCAACCGGCAATCTGGACAGCCAAACAGGTAAAATGGTATTTAGGCTGCTGCAAGACCTAGCCAAGAAGCAAAATACCACCGTAATTGTAGCTACCCATGACCTGGAAATCGCCGGCAAAACTAACGCCAAGCTTTCGCTGTCCGACGGCAAACTAAAAAGATCTAAATAAACTCACAAACTATGGGCAGGCTCAAAAATCAAAATGAAACGCCTAGAGCAACCGCCATATCAACAACCTCGTCGCGCAGGTAGAACGTTTAAAAGATTAGTCACACTACTAGTACTGATTTTAATTGCTTTTTCTGTTTATCGGCTGACGTACGATAATTCTAGCCGGGTTAAAGCCTTGCCCTCCGATAAAACCACCGCCAGCCTTACTAGCCTCAGCTCTATGGGCAGCAAAATTAACTCCATTATTAATGCCAATCCAACAGTTGATATATCTGTTTCAGTCATAGACCTAACTAATAATCAGTCTTACAATTATGGGCTTAATGTGCCGTTTGTAGCGGCCAGTACCAGTAAATTAATAACCGCAGCCGATTTTTTACACCAGGTTGAAACCGGCAGCGAGACCCTGGACGAGCAGCTAAGTGGCATGAGTGCTTCTGACGAACTTCGGGCCATGATAGTTCAGAGTGATGATAACTCTTGGCAAATACTCAACGACGAACTAACCGACCAGGGTCTAGCCGACTATGCATCTCAAATTGGCATCAATGATTTTAACCTGGATGACAATACCCTGACTTCAAGCGACATTGCTCTGCTGCTGCAAAAACTCTATGAGGGCAAGCTGCTCAACGCAAACGACACAAAGCTGCTTTTGTCTTACATGAAGGCAGCCAATTATAGAGACTACATCATACCGGCTGTGCCAAGTGATGTTAAGGTTTACCATAAAGCTGGCCTATTAGACGACCGGATTCACGACGCGGCGATTATTGATAACGGTTTGCATCCATATGTTCTGGTCATTTTCACTAATGGCCACGGAACATACGATGATACAAAGCGGGCCCAAACCCTGCAAAACATAACCAAAGTTACGGTAGCTCACTTTATCGGGCAGTAACTTGGAGGTCCAGCAAGGAAGTAAGTTATATAATTTTATTGACGAACTATTTCGCTGGAGACAGCTGCTTGATAACCCCTTTAAGCAAGTCCAGCTTAACAGAAAGCGTCAGAAAGAACTATATTACCAGTAAGGGTTATAACTCTGGGTATCTCCCGCTAAATG
>Ga0335069_10015947_pt1 | contig 10495 bp, 7 predicted proteins | sample Lox_Sample_11_FD_206714 | JGI IMG/M metagenome (GOLD analysis project Ga0335069, IMG submission 206714) | Soil microbial communities from Loxahatchee National Wildlife Refuge, Florida, United States - Lox_Sample_1.1 | ecosystem: Environmental > Terrestrial > Soil > Wetlands | place: USA: Florida...
ATCGGCAAGATTCCCGTGATCAATGTCGAGAACGCCTGCGCCTCGTCCTCGACCGCGCTGCAGCAGGCGGCGGCGATGGTGAGCGCGGGTTATTACGACATCGTGCTGGCCTGCGGCAGTGAAAAGCTGTTCCACGAGGACAAGGCGCGCAGCCTCGGCGCCTTCACCAGCGCCGTCGACGTCGAAGACCCGGACGGGGCCGTCAATGTGGTCAAGCGCATGTGCGCCGAAATCGGCGAGCCCTTCGACCCCGCCACGGCCGGCGTCGGACGCTCCATCTTCATGGACATCTATGCCGTGATGGCCAAGAAGCACATGAAGAAATATGGCAGCACCAAGCGCCATTTCGCCATGGTCGCGGCCAAGAACTCGGTGCATGGCAGCCTCAATCCGCGCGCCCAGTTCCGCGACGTGCTGACAATCGAGGACGTGCTGGCGGCGCGCACCATCGTCGAGCCCCTGACCCTGCCGATGTGTTCGCCGATCGGCGACGGCGCCGCGGCGGTGATCCTGGTCAGCGAACGCAAGGCGCGCCAGCTCGGACTGAGCAAACCGGTCAAGCTCGCCGCGTCGGCGCTGGTTTCGGGATGGGACTTCAGCGAAGCGAACGAGTCGGTCGGCGCCTTCGCCGCGGGGCTTGCCTATGAAGCGGCCGGTCTTGGCCCCAAGGACCTATCCTGCGTCGAATTGCATGACGCCTCGGCGCCTTCGGAAATCATCGCCTATGAATATCTCGGCCTGTGCCCGCCGGGCGAAGGCGCCAAACTGCTCGAGACCGGCGCGACCGCTTTGGGCGGATCCCTTCCGGTCAATGTGTCGGGCGGATTGCTGCGCAAGGGCCATCCCGTCGGCGCCACCGGCTGCGCCCAGATCGTCGAGCTGACCGACCAGCTGCTGGGGCGCTGCGGCAAGCGCCAGGTCGAAGGCGCGCGCATCGCGCTCGCGCATAATGGCGGCGGCGCCATCGGCACCGATGCCGCGGCCACCGTGGTCACCATCCTGACCAGGGAAGGCTGACGTGCCGAATTTCGATCCGTCGACGATCGCCGGAGTCGTTCAGCGATGGGCCGAGGACAAGCCGGATTTCATCGTCCTCACCGTCGAGGGCGCGGGCGTGCGCGAGGACGAGACCCGCACCTACGCCCAGCTGTGGGAGAACGGCAGCGGCCTTGCCGCCGGTTTGCGCCGCCTCGGCCTGCGTCCGGGCGACATGGTCGGCACGCTGCTGGCCAATCATCCGGAATTCGTCGAGCTGATGGTGGCGGCGGCGCTGCTCGGCATCGCCATCGTGCCGATCGATCCGCGCACCAAGGGCGACAGGCTGATCTACATGCTGGCCGCCGCCGGCTGCAAGGCGGTCGTCGCCGGCGATTACAGCCTGCCGGCGCTCCTCGCCGTGCGCGACGAGGTGAAGTGCCTGCAATGGCTGATCGGACTGCCCACCGACGAGGGCAAGGCCACCACCGCGCAGCTGCAGGCGGACGGCGTGCGCCCCTATGGCTGGGTGGCCGGATCCGATTACCGCATTGTCGATTTTCCCGGGACCGACCCGGATGCGGCGCTGGAGCTGATCTATACCTCGGGGACCACGGGCGACCCCAAGGGCATCGTCATGACGCATCGGCGCTATGTCGAGACCAGCCGGCTGACGCCGCGCCTGTTCGGCTTCCAGCCCGACGACCGGCTTTATTCCGGCCTGTCCCTGACCCATGCCAACGCCCAGGTGATCACCTTGGGGACGGCGCTGGTCAACGCTCTTCCCTGCGTGATGTCGCGCCGCTTCTCCAAGTCGCGACTGTGGGACATCACGCGGAAATATGGCTGCACCAGCTTCACCCTGCTCGGCGGCATGACCACCGCGATCTATGCCGAGCCGCCGCAGCCGAATGATGCCGACAACCCGGTCCGCTTCATCATATCGGCCGGCATGCCGGAATCCCTGTGGAGCGACTTCGAGAAGCGCTTCGGCGTCAGGCTGCTGGAATTCTATGGGGCGGCGGAAGGCGGGTTGACCATCAATCCTCCGGGGGTCGGACCGGTCGGAAGCATCGGCAAGCCGCCGCCGCATTTGCGCCACCGCATCGTCGACGAAGACGGCAACGACGTCGTCCCCGACGCGGCCGGCGAACGGGTTGGCGAGATCCTGTTCCAGGGCGCCGACGGCGCTCCCCTGGCCGTCACCTATCACGGCGATCCCGCCAGCAGCGCCAAGAAATGCGCGGGCGGCTGGCTGCATATGGGCGACGTGGTGCGGGAGGATCGCGACGGCTGGCTCTATTTTCTGTTCCGCAAGGGCTCGGGCATCAGGCGCAATGGCGAGTTCATCAATGCCAGCGCGATCGAAAAGGTGATCGCCGAACAGCCCGAGGTGGACGATGTCTATGTCTACGGCATCCCGGCCAAGAGCGGCGTGCCGGGCGAGAAGGACGTCGTCGCCGCTATCGTTCCCAAGGACCCCGATCTCGGCCGGTTCAATGTAGCGGCGCTGTTGGCGCAGTGCCGCGCCAGGCTGGACGCCAACAGCGTTCCCGGCCTCATCCAGCTGCTGCACCAGATTCCCAAGACGGCGTCGGAAAAGCCGCAGGACCGCTTCCTGATCGAGGCGCTCGCCACCAATCCGCAGCTGGTCCACAGCCGATAAAACCAAATCACGGAGGAAACACCCATGACCGACAAACGCCAAACCATCATCTATGGCGCCAATGGCTATACCGGCAAGCTGGTCGCCGAATCCCTGGCGCGGCGCCGCATCCCCTTCTATTTTGCCGGCCGCAACCGGGACAAGCTGGAGACGGCGCTCGCCATCGTCCGCGACCGGCTGGGCGGCGATGCGTGGAAGCTCGACGCCGAGATCGTCGCGATCGACAATTCCGTCGCGGCCTTGACCCCGATATTCGAACGCTGCCGCGTCGTCTGCAATGTCGCCGGCCCGTTCATGCAGATCGCCTGGCCGGTGGTGGAGGCCGCGCTCAAGACCGGATGCCACTATCTCGACACCACCGGCGAGGCGGACTGGACCCGGGCGATCGCCGATCGATTCGGCGAGACATTCGCGAGCAAAGGCCTGCTGCTGGCGCCCGCGACCTCGTTCATGTGGGCGGCGGGGGCGCTGGCCGCCGAGGTGGTGCTCGAGGACAGGGAAATCGACTCGCTCGACATCCTCTACCAGATCGACAACGGCCTGCCGTCCGAAGCCTCGACCAGGTCGTTCCTGCGCATGGCCTGCAACGACGTCTCGCAATTCTACCTGGAACAGGGCGAATATAAGCCGTGGCCCAACGACGTCGCCCATGACGTCTTCGTTCCCTATCGCTGCGGCAAGCTGCGCGCGCATCCCTGGGGCGGCGCCTGCGAACCGGTCTGGCTCAAGGGCCGCGTGCGCAATTGCAAGGTTCTGACCGCCATCGGCGAGCACCTGATCGACGGCATCATTCAGGCGATCAGGATGTTCAACGAAAAATCGCCCGGATTGGACCAGGCGGGGCGCGAGGCGCTGACCAACGCCATCGGCGATCAGATCAACACCGGCGAGCCGCCCAAGGATGATCCCGACATTCAGCGCGGCGTCATCACCGTCCATGGCCAGAGCCGGACCAAGACCGTCACCTATGTGATGAATCTTTCCGCCGCCTATAGCTGGACCGGCGAAATCCAGGCCGAAGCCGCGGAGTTGATCCTGGCGGGACGGCTGCAACGGCCGGGCTTCCAGTCGGTGGCGACGGCCTTCGACCATCGCCAGCTGGTGCGCAAATTCAACGCGCTCGGCTATTGCAGCGCCCTGCCCAACTGAGGTGACGCCATGGATTACTCGAAAACGACGCGGCTCGACGGCAGGGTGGCGCTGATCACCGGCGGCGCGCGCGGAATCGGCGCCGAGATCGCGGCAACCCTGTTGCAGTCGGGCGCCAAGGTGATGATCAGCGACATCCTCGATGAGGCGGGAAACCGCACCCAGGGGACTCTGGCGCAGCTTCATGCCGGCATGGTCGAATTCCTGCGCCACGACGTCGCCGTCGAGAGCGAATGGGAAGCGGCCATCGCCGCGACGATCGCGCGCTTCGGCGGGCTCGACATTCTCGTCAACAATGCCGGCATCGAGACATCGGCCTTCTTCGACGATTGCGAGCTGGCGGATTTCAGGCGGGTCATGGCGGTCAATGTCGACGGCGTATTCTTAGGCATCAAGCACGGCATCCGCGCCATGCGGCCGGGCGGACCGGCGGGCAAGGGAGGAACCATCGTCAATCTTTCCTCGGTCGCCGGGATCATCGGGCTGCCGTCGCTCGGAGCCTATTGCGCGTCGAAGGGGGCGGTCCGTCTGATGACCAAGGCGGCCGGCGTGGAGTGCGGACGGCTGGGTTACGGCATCCGCGTCAATTCGATTCATCCGGCCATCGTCAAGACGGAAATGGGCATCAATGTGGTGCGCAATTTCGCCAGGCTCGGTCTGGCGCCCGACGAAGCGACCGCCGACGCCTATGTGAAATCCCTGCATCCGCTCGGCTATGGCCAGCCGGCCGACATCGCCAGCGCGGCCTTGTTCCTGGCCAGCGACGCCTCGAGCTGGATGACCGGCGCCGAGCTGGTGGTCGATGGGGGAGCGTCGGCGACATGAGCGGAAAGCGCGTCATCGACAAGACCTGTTTCGTCACCGGCGCCGCCAGCGGCATCGGACTGGCGGTGGCGCGGCGCCTGGCCGAGGAAGGCGGCAAGGTGCTGATGACCGACATCGCGGCACGGCAAGGGGAAGAAGCTTGCGCCGAACTGGCCCGAAGCGGTCTGGCGGTAAAATTTCAGCCGCATGACGTCACCGACCGCGGCCACTGGTATGCGGCGATCGCGGCGGCGGTGGATTTCGGCGGATCGCTCGACGTTCTGGTCAACAATGCCGGAATCGCCCTGCCCGGAACCATCGAGAGCTGCACCGACGAAGAATGGCGGCGCACCCTCTCGATCAATCTCGACGGAGTTTTCTACGGCACTCAGTTCGGAATCCTGCGGATGAAGACCCAAGCGAGCGGCGGGTCGATCGTCAATATGGCGTCGATCGAAGGGTTCCTCGGCGAACCGATGGCTGCGGCGTACAATGCCAGCAAGGGCGGCGTCCGCATCATGTCGAAGTCGGCGGCGGTTCACTGCGCCCGTTCGGGCCTGAAAATCCGCATCAATTGCGTCTGCCCCGGATTCGTCGAAACGCCGCTCGTCCACAACGCCCTCAAGGGCATGGAGCCCGCCATGGCCGAAACCTTCCAACAGCGCGTGCTGGCGAAGACGCCGATGGGCCGGCTGGCGCAGCCGGAAGAGGTCGCCGCCATGGTCCTGTTCCTCGCCTCGGACGAGGCCAGTTACGTGACCGGGGCCGATATGATCGTCGATGGCGGGATGACGGCGGGATGACACCCCCCTCACCCTAACCCTCTCCCACAAGGGGAGAGGGAATCGCTTTCACCTCTTACTCCCTCTCCCCTTGTGGGAGAGGGCCGGGGTGAGGGGGGTGTGAGTGACTCAATGCACGTGGCTGGTATCGACCTGGCGGGTCGGCTTGGGGGCCAGGCAGATGGAAACCGCGCCGATGGCGATGATGATGCCTACGGTGAACATCAGGGCGTTGGTCGCCAGCATGCAGGCCTGCGATTCAAGCAGATAGGAGAACCCCTCGCGTGCCGCGTCGAGCGAGCCCAAGGCCTGGTGCAGACCTGAAATCACCATCCCGGCAGGGTCGGAAATGGCGACGAGGTCGGCACGCTGATATTTGATGCCATCCTCCCAGCCGGTGTTGATCAGGGAGGTGCCGATGGCGCCGGCCAGCGTCCGCAGGAAGTTCATTTGGCCGGCGGCCGAGGCGAGTTCGCTTTCCTCGACCGAGCCCAGGATCAACAGGGTGATCGGCACATAGAACACGGTCAGCCCCAACCCCTGCCCCAGAAGCGGCAGGCCGATATCCCAATAGGTCATGTCGGTCGTCGCAATGCTGCGATAGAAGGTGGTCGCGGCGATGCACACCACGCCGAAGAAGATGACCTTGCGCGGGTCGACACCTTTTTCCAGCATGACCGCGACCATTGGAGCGACGATGATCGAGGAGACGCCGCTCCACGCCATCGCATATCCCGCCCAGGTCGCCGTGTAGCCCATATAGCCTTGCAGCCACAAAGGCGTCAGCACGTTGAGCGCGAAGAATCCGCCGAAGGTCAGAACCAGGGTCAGATTGCCGATCGCAAAGCCGCGATGCCGGAACACTTTGAGATCGACGATCGGATTCTTGTGAGTGAGTTCCCAGATCAGGAAGGCGAAGAAGCCAAGAACGGCGGTAATCGTCAGGATACGGATTTCGTTGGACGAGACCCAGACGGTCAGAAGAACCAGCCCCATCACGTCGATGGGTTCGCTCTTGGGCGCGTCCTTATAGCGCTTCAGCAGCATCCAGCAGGCGCCGGTGGTGATGATCGCCAGCGGAACATTGATCAGGAACACCCAGTTCCAGGAATAGTCGTCGCACATGATGCCGCCGAGAATCGGACCGACCACGGGAGCGACGAGGCTGGTGACCGCCCACAGGCCGGTGGCCGCCGCCGCCTGTTTTTTCGGGAATATGCGCAGCAGCAGGGTCTGCGACATCGGCATGATCGGACCGCCGGCCATGCCTTGCGCCACGCGCGCCAGCACCAGGATGTTGAAGGAACCGGACAGGCCGCACAGGAGCGAGCACACGCCGAACAGGGCGCAGGCCCAGACGAACAGCTTGACCGCGCCGAACCGGTTGGTCAGCCACCCGGTCAGCGGCACGAGGATCGCCTCGGCCACCGAATAGGAGGTGATGACCCAGGTCCCCTGGCTGCCGGAAACGCCCAGGTTTCCGGCGATGGTCGGCACCGCCACATTGGCGATGGTCATGTTGAGGACCGCCAGGAAATTCCCGAGGGACAGGAAGATGGCGGCAACCCACAGCATTGGCCCGCTGAGCGCGGGCTCCTGCTGGGAAGTGGCGTCGCTCATATTCCGGCTCCGGCCCTTGTGTCGATGGTTACGGTGGTGGAGAGTCCCATCTCAAGAGGATGGGCCGCCAGTTCCTTGGGATCGAGGGCGATGCGCACCGGCAGACGCTGGACCACCTTGATCCAGTTGCCGGTCGCGTTCTGGGCCGGAATGGCTGCGAAAACCGATCCGGAACCGCCGGAGAAGCCTTCGACCTTGCCGTGATAGACCACTTTGCTGCCATAGAGGTCGGAGATCACCTCGGCCGGCTGCCCCACCCGCACATTGGCGAGCTGGACTTCCTTGAAATTGGCGTCAACGTGCATGTCCTGAGTGGGCACCACCACCATCAATTGGGCGCCCGGCTGCACCCGCTGGCCGATCTGCACCGAGCGGCGCCCGACGACGCCGTCGAACGGCGCCCGGATCACCGTGCGTTCCAGATCCACGCGGGCCTGGTCCCGTCTGGCGCGGGCAAGCGTCACTTCGGGATTTTCGTCGATCTCGACACCGTCGATCAGGGCGGCGTTGGCGTCTTTCGAGCCGACCGCGGCGGAGCGTCCGGCCTTGGCTTCGGCCACGGCCGCTTGCGCCGCTTCCAGCGCGGCCTTGGCCACGGCAAAGGCGGTCTCGGCATTGCTCAGCTCCTCGGCCGAAATCGAGCCCGAGCTCGCCAAGGCCTGGCGCCGCTTCAGATCGAGGCTGGTCCGCTTGAAGTCGGCCTCCGCTTGGGTCACGCGCGCCTGAGCGCTGAGCTCCTCGGCTTCGCGGACCGAGATCTGGGCGCCGAGGCCATGGTCATTGGCGACAAGGCCGCGGATCTTGCGAACGGCGCGGCCGTAATCGGATTCCGCTTGCTGCAGCGCCAAGCGGGCGTCGACATTGTCGATCGTCACCAGCACGTCGCCCTTGTGCACGGCTTGGGTATCCAAGACCGGCACTTCCTTGACGATGCCGGCGACCGCCGGCGTCACCACGGCGAATTCGGCGGAGGTGTAAGCGTTGTCGGTCGTCACGTAATGCGATCCGCTGATCTCCCACCAGGCGCCCCAGCCGAGGCCCGCGGCGGCGGCGGCGCCGCCGAGAGCCATGAACAGGCGCTTGCGTTTGTTCTGAAGATGGTTGGGATCGAGCGAGCTCAAATTCTTGTCTTGCAGTCCAGAAAGGTTCGACATGTGTCTGGTTCCTCTTAAAGTCAGATGGTCGTTTGCTGCCACCCGCCGCCCAAGGCCTTGGCCAAGGCGGCGTCGAGGGCGAAAGCTCGCGACCGGAGATCATCAACGGGATGCCGGCTGGCCAGCATTTCATCCTCGGCCGTCAGCGCATCGAGGGCGGTGGCCAAACCGCCCTGGTAGCGATTGCTCATCTTGCGCCATGCCTCTTCGGCGCTGCGGTTGGCCGCCTCGGCCTCGGCCAGACGGTCGCCGAGTGCCTTCAGGCTGACGGCGGTGTCGGCCACTTCGCGCAACGCGGTGGAAAGGGTGCGGTCGTAATCGGCCACGGCGAGATCGCGGTCGGCCCAGGTCTCGTGCAATTGGCCGCGCAACCGTCCGCCGTCGAAGATCGGCAGCGACACGGCCGGCCCGACCGCGCCGAACAGCGAACCATGCCTGGCGAAATCTTCGACGCTGAGGGATTGGAAGCCGATGAGAGCGGAGAGGTTGACGTTGGGATAAAACGCTTTTTCGGCATGTTCTATGCCGCGTTCACTCGCCTCGACGCGCAGCCTCGCGGCGACGACATCCGGCCGCCGCCCCAACAGCCCAAAAGCGAGGTTGGACGGCAGGCCGGGAGCGCCGGCCAGGTCGATATGCGGACGGGGAATCGAGAGGGCGCGGTCCGGGCCGGCGCCGAGCAGCTGGGCGATCCCGTTCTTCTGCAAAGCGATCATCTCGTCGGTCGCCTTGAGATCGCCGCGGGCGGAGGCGAGACGCGATTCCGCCCGCCGCACCGCGATTTCGGTCTCCAGGCCTTGGGTCTGGCGCTGCCGCATGAGATCGACCGTCTTTTCCCGCACTTCGACCGCGGCCGCATTGGTGTCGCGGGTCGCGCAGAGGCGGGCCAGTTCGGCCCAGGCCGAAGCCAATGACGACGACAGCACGAGCCGGGCTTGGGCGAGGTCGGCCTGGGCCGCCTCGGCCTCGCTGGTCGCCGCCGCCAAGGCAGCGTGGTTCTTGCCCCACAGATCCAACTCCCAACTCATGTTGGCGGTCGTCTGCGGATAGGACCGCCAATATTTCGGGATCGAGCCCGGCGGGTAGACATAATTCTGGCTGAGCCGCTGCTCGGCGATCTGGCCGTTCGCGGTCAGGTCGGGGTAAAGCGGTGCCCCCGCCAATTCGGCCTCGGCCTCGGCCCGCGCCAGGCGCGCCGCGGTCTCCGCCAAAGTGGGGTTGCTCGCCAGAGCTTCGGTGACGAGGGCATCGAGATTCGAATCGCCCCAATTCTTCCACCAGGCATCGGACGGCCACCTTGCTTCGGGCGCCGCGAATGACTGCTGGGTCTCATAACTGGACACAGGCTTGGGCGAAACCGTTGGAGTCTGGTCGGGTATGACCGCACAGGCACCGGGAAGTGTCAAAAAAATCAGTGGTGTAATCCGCGCCATGGCGCGAGAGCGGATGAACATGGCATCTCTCTTTTTCAAACTGAACGTTACGACTAATAGGATGATTTGCCGCGACGATCAACCAAAATCGTACTCATGAGTCTAGTTAATATGCTTTCGACCTCGCCGCCGATCGGCCGTCTCACGCCCGAGAGTGATGTTAGTGTACTGTTTTTTCGATATAAAATATGCTGCTTTGGAACACCTCCAAGCTTGGTGCGTTTTTTCTTTACCAAACTGTAAGGTATGATTAACATCACAAATGAGGGGTTCGGACGACCATTGTCGTACCCTCTGATTTTGTTAAGGTGTCTTATGCGTAGGAAAACCGAAGCTCGCCGCGAAGCCATGCTCGCTGCCGCGGCGATTGAATTCAGTGAGCGCGGATATGACGGCGCATCGATGTCCGCCATCATTGCCCGGGCCGGCGGCTCGAAGCAAACGCTCTACAGTTACTTCTCGTCCAAGGAGGAACTGTTCGTCGAAATGATGGCGCAGGCACTCGATACGCACATAGAATCCGCGTATTCAGAACTCGCCGATGAGAACAATATCGTTACGTCGCTTCGATATTTTGGCGAACGCTACATGAAGGTGCGGCAGCTTCCCGAATGTATTTCACTATTTCGCCTTGCGTTTAGCGACAAGGGCCCGTCGAATATCGGAAAGATCGTGTATGAACGCGGAAAACAACAAGGGATCGCGAACATCAAGGCTTTCCTGGTTGTCGCGATGCACGCCGGCAAGCTGCGCCTTGCCGATCCGACGGTGGCCGCCTGCCACCTGCTGGGGCTGCTCGATGCCGAGTTGATGGATCCGGTCCTGCTTGGCGTCCGCGAACCGGCCTCGGCGGAGGAGATCACCGAAGTCGTCGGCAGGGCGGTCAGCGCATTTCTCGCGGCGTACGGTCCG
>Ga0335069_10015948_pt1 | contig 10494 bp, 9 predicted proteins | sample Lox_Sample_11_FD_206714 | JGI IMG/M metagenome (GOLD analysis project Ga0335069, IMG submission 206714) | Soil microbial communities from Loxahatchee National Wildlife Refuge, Florida, United States - Lox_Sample_1.1 | ecosystem: Environmental > Terrestrial > Soil > Wetlands | place: USA: Florida...
TTTCGAGACGTCGCCGCGAAACGCCGGCGATGTCGGCGAGGGAGCGCTTGCCGAGCCGGCTCAAGAGCTTCGCCAGATCCTCCGCCTCCCGGCGCGGCATGCGGTATTCGTGAATGACGCGCAGCGGGTAGTCGGTCTGCTCCATATGGATGCGCGCGAAGCCGCGCCAGGTGCCGCCGACCGGATAGAGCGTGCGGCCCTTGATGTCGGCCAGCCATTCCAGCTTCTCGAGCTGCTTGTCGATCAGCTTCTGCGCGGCGTCAAAATCGCCGCCGGTCGCCTCGATGAGGCGCAAGGGGCCGAGCGGCAGCGTCACATGCCGGCCGATCTTGCCCTTGTCGAGCTCGACCAGCTCGACGCTGCCGCCGCCGAGATCGCCCATCAAGCCATCCGCTTCCGGCACGCCGCAGATCACGCCCAAGGCGGACAGCTGCGCCTCCTCCTCGCCGGTGACGATGGTGACCTTGCGCCCGGTGCGCTTCTCGATCTCGCTGGCGAAGCCCTTGCCGTCGCCGGAATCGCGCACGGCGGCAGTGGCGAGCAGATCGATCTCCTCCACACCCATGGCCTCCGCCATGGTGACGAAGCGCGCGATGTTGACGAGCGCCGACTTGACGCCTTCGGGATTGAGCGCGCCGGTCTTCTCGAGCCCGCGCCCGAGACCCGGCAATGCCTTTTCGTTGAACACCGGCACCGGGCAGCGCGAGCGCTTGTCGAACACCACGAGTCGAAGCGAGTTCGAGCCGATGTCGATCACGGCGACGCGGCCGGGCCGCGCGGCGCGCGCGGCGGCGGCCGCCTTCCGAAGCGATGCTGTCAATCGTCAGGCCTTCTGAAGAAGATCGAGCTTGGGGGCTTTCTTCTGCTTCTTAAGCGCCGAGCCGCGCCCTGACAAGCTGGGATTGGTCATGAAGTAGGTGTGGGCGCTGAAGCCTTCCTTGCCCTCGCTCGGATGCAGACGGCGATAGGCGCCCTCCTGGTCCATCTCCCAGCTCTGCAGGTTGTCCTTCAGATTGGCGACCATGATCTGGTCCAGGATCTGCTGATGGACGGTCGGATTCTCGATCGGCACCAGGAGCTCGAGCCGGCGGTCGAGGTTCCGCGGCATCCAGTCGGCCGAGGAGATGAAGACCTTGGCGTTGCGCGACGGCAGCGGATGCCCCGCGCCGAAGCAGACGATGCGCGAATGTTCGAGGAAACGCCCGATGATGCTCTTCACCCGGATATTCTCCGACATGCCCTTGACGCCGGGCCGGAGGCAGCAGATGCCCCGCACGACGAGATGGACCTTCACGCCCGCATTGCTCGCCTTGTAGAGCGCGTCGATGATGCCGGCATCGACCAGCGAGTTGACCTTGCCCCAGATCGTGGCGGGCCGTCCCGCCGCGGCATGCTCGATCTCGACGTCGATCAGCTCCAAGAGCGTCGAGCGCAGGGTCAAAGGCGCGAACGAGACCTTCTCCGTCCCTTCTGGCCGCGCGTAGCCGGTCATGTAGTTGAAGATGCGGGCCGCGTCGTGACAGAGGGCGGGATCGGCCGTGAAGAACGAGAGGTCGGTATAGATCTTGGCGGTGATCGGGTGATAGTTGCCGGTCCCGTAATGCACATAACTGCGCAGGGTCGCCCCCTCGCGGCGCATCACCATCGAGACCTTGGCATGGGTCTTCAGCTGCACGAAGCCGTAGACCACCTGCACGCCGACGCGCTCCATGTCGCGGGCCCAGCGGATGTTGGCGGCCTCGTCGAACCGCGCCTTCAGCTCGACCAGCGCGGTCACCGATTTGCCCGCCTCCGCCGCCTCGATCAGCGCCTTGACGATCGGCGAATCCTCGGAGGTGCGATAGAGCGTCTGCTTGATCGCGACCACGTTCGGATCGCGCGCCGCCTGCAGGATGAACTGCACGACGACGTCGAAGCTCTCGTAGGGGTGATGGACGACGATGTCCTTCTGGCGGATGGCGGCGAAACAGTCGCCGCCCATGTCGCGGATGCGCTCCGGGAAGCGCGGGTTGAACGGCTGGAACTTCAAGTCGGGCCGCTCGTCGACGATCAGCTTCGAGGTGGCGGCGAGGCCGATGATCCCGTCGAGGATGAAGACGTCCTCGCGACTGGCGCCGAGCTCGTCGATGATCTCGGACAGCAGCTCCTCCGGCATCTCGGCGTTGACTTCGAGACGGATCACCGAGCCCAGCCGCCGCTGCTTCAGGGCGGATTCGAACAAGCGCACCAGATCCTCGGCCTCTTCCAGGATCTCGATCTCGCTGTCGCGGATCAGACGGAAATAACCGCGGTCGAGCAGCTCGAAACCGGGGAACAGCCGGTGCAGGTAGAGCCCGACCAGCGCTTCCAGCGTGACGAAGCGCACGTTCTTCGGATCGTTGCCCGGGAAGCGGATGAAGCGCGGCAGCTGATTCGGCATCGGAATGAGCGCGCGCATGGTCTTGCCGTCGCTCGCCTGCCGGAGCTGCAGCACCATGGCGAAGCCCTGGTTCGGGATGAACGGGAAGGGATGCGCGGGATCGATCGCCATCGGCGTCAGGACAGGGAAGAACTGGTCCAGGAAATAGCTGTCGAGCCACTCCTTCTCGGTGGGCGTGATCTCCGCCACATCGACCACGAGGAGCCCGTTGTCGCGCAGCTCCTGGCGGAGCGTGCGCCAGTGCATCTGCTGGTTACGCATCAACTCGCCGCTGCGCTGGTTGATCGCCGCCAGCTGCTGGGCCGGCGTCAGGCCCTCGGCGCTGACCGCCGAGACGCCGGCGCGCACCTGGCCGCGGAGACCGGCAACGCGCACCATGTAGAACTCGTCGAGGTTGTTGGCCGAAATCGACAGGAAGCGCAGCCGCTCCAGCAAAGGATGGTTCTTGTTGCCCGCCTCCTCCAGCACCCGCTCGTTGAAGGCGAGCCAGGAGAGCTCACGGTTCAGGAACCGGTTGAGCGCGCCCGGCTGGTACCTGGATTCCTCGCTTTCGTCGCGTTCCGGCAAAGCAGCAGCGTCGTCCAATGCCATGCTCCAATGTCGCTGGCCCCGAGACCTCGCCGAGGGGAGCGATTCCTCAAAGGGCGGTTTCACTTGGCCCGAGTCTAGGCCAATCCCTGCCGGGATTCACCTTCCGATTCAAGCCCCTCCGGCTAGCCGCTCGGCTCTTGCCGAAGCCGGCAATCCCGCCAATATTCACGAGGCCGGGAGGCAGTGGGGAATCATGGCCTCCAGGCATCAAGAAGCCATTACCAGCCCGTGACGAAATGAAGACTCTCATCCTGATGCGCCACGCCAAGTCTGCTTGGGACGATCCCCAGCAGAGCGACATCGATCGGCCGCTCTCGCCGCGGGGCAGGAAGGCGGCGCCGCGCATGGGCACCTGGCTCGCCGGCGAAGGCTATCGACCGGACTACGTGCTCTGCTCGGAGGCGCGTCGGGCCAAGGAGACACTCGATCTGGTGAAGCCGAGCTTGCCCGAGGGTGCACGGATCGCGTTCCGGCACGACCTCTACATGGCGGAGCCGCGCGAGCTCCTGGAGGCCGTGTCGAAATCGCCCGATACGGCGGAGACGGTGATGCTGGTCGGGCACAATCCGGGGCTCGGCAATCTCGCCGGCTCGCTGGTCGCCCAGGGCGAGCATAAGGCGGTGGCGCGGCTGCGCACCAAATTCCCCACCGGCGCGATCGCCGCCGTCACCTTCGAGATCGACCATTGGGACGACATCGTCGCCGGCAGCGGCACGTTGGCCGCCTTTATGCGCCCCCGCGATTCGGCTTGAGCCGCGGCGTTCAGCTCCAGAATCGCTTTTGCTTGGCGAAGGTGCTCCACACGTCGCGGAACTCGGCGATGTCGCGGTCGATGCGCGCGGTCTGCCAGCCGAGCACCAGGCCCTGCAGCAGGTTGGCGTCCGCCGCCGCCATGCCCTGATCCATGACCAGGCGCTGCGCCAGTCCGCTCAGCACCTGCCGGCTCACGAAGGCGTCGTTGACCGAGCCGAGGCAATCCTGGATATCGGCCAGGGCCGAGATGTAGCGTTTGACGCCGCGGCCCCGGTAGAGCGACTGAAAGGCTTCCGCGGCATAGCGCATCTTCTTCGCCAGGATGCGCAGCCGGTGCAGCTCAGTCTCCGGCAGCGCCTGGTAGCGCGCGCCCAGGCGCATCAGCCGCTTGTGCCGCGATTGCAGCAGCGGCCGGGCAAAATCGCGCAACGGCGCGCCGAGCCGGGCCCGCGCCGAGGCGCGCCGCCAGTCTCCGGAATGGAGACGGCGATAGAGCTGGATCAGCATCACCACGTAGCGCGGATTCTCGAGCGCGAGATGCGCGGTGCGCCGCGCCTCGGTGCGCGCCGCGGTCGCGGCATCGATCAGCATGTCGAAGGCAGGCTGCGACCGGAGACGCAGCCGGATCGGCTCCAGCGTCTCCGCGATCAGCACATCGATGTCGCGCGCAGGGCCGAACTGCCGCTGCAGCCACCTTAGGTCGATCGAGATCAGCGCATGAACGTCATCGTCGATCAGGTCGCGATAGGCGCTGACGATCGCCCGCAGGCGCCGCAGTGCCACGCGGAATTGATGGATCGCCTCGCCGTCCTCGGTCGCAAGCACCGCCTCCTCGTTGGCACGCAGCTGGTCGAGGCAGTTGTGCACGATGCTGACGAACGCCTCCTCGGTCGCGACGTCGCGCAAGAGATCGATGTCCGTCGCCTTGTGCGGCTCGGGCTCGCTGCCTTCGGCGAGGGCGAAGCCGCGGGCGGCCTTGGTTTCGAGGCCGAGACGAACCGGGAACTCCTCGCTGATCTCGAGCGCCAGTTGTTCGGCCAGGTCGTAGAGCGCGTCGGGCTTGCCCGCTTTGAGCTCCAGCTCCACCTCTGCAAGGGGACGGCGGCGCCCCTCGGCGACGATGTCGCCCTGATCGACCGCAACCTCCAGGATCGAGCCGCTGTGGTCCAGGGTGAAGCTGGTGCGATGGAACCTGGTTTCGAAGACCGGGCGGAGGCGCGGCCAGATCTTGGCGCGCTCCAGCCGGCTCCGGAGCTTGACATCGGCCACGAGCGGCAGCTGCGGGCGGTCGGCGGCGACGATGGCCTCCAGCTCCTGAAAGTTCTGCAGCCCTCCAGGACCCGAAGCCGGCGCCTTCAGAGTCTGGATCTTCTTCCGGCCGATCCGGCGCACTCGGAGCGCCATGCGGTGCTCGGAAAGCCATCGGTCGGGCGTGTCGAAATAGATCGAGTCGAGTTTCTGGCGCTGTGGCACCACCCGGTCCGGGACGGCGCCGTCGACGGCGTCCTCAACGGAAGCCGGCGCTTCCGACGGCGGTTCGCCGCCTTCCGGAGCCGAGCCGTCGCCAGGTATGAGCAGGCGCCGCACGCCCGGCCGCCGCACGATTTCCGCGGCGGCCTCAGGCGGCAGGAGCAGCTTAAGTTCGGTTTCTACCGCCATGAATCGTGCGTTCTGCTTTCCCCGGCGGGACCATAGGTTCCCCTCACAAGCCGAAAAAGTAACCCTTAGATGACCGAATTATGACAGTTGCCACATTTCTCACAACCCCGTGAGAGCCCTCGGAACGACGCTGCGGCGCCTCGTATCACACCGCATAATCAGTTTCCTCGAAGTGCGTGTCAGTAAGGGAGTTCCAATGGCGAAAATCAGCAGAAAGGCGTGGGCCAGATTGGCCTGCGCAACGGTGATTCTGTCCTTAGTCGGCGTGGCGGCGGTTGCGCAGGACGTGCTGAAGCAGCGTCAGGACGCGATGAAGGGGAACGGCGAGGCGCTGAAGACGATCGACGGGATCATCAAGGCCAACGGCAACCCGGGCGACGTGGCAGCCCCGGCCAACAAGATCGCCGACACCGCGGCGCAGATCCCCAGCCTGTTCCCGGCCGGCACGGACCAGGGCGACACCGGCGCCAACAAGGAGATCTGGCAGAACTTCGACGACTTCAAGGCCAAGGCCGCCAATCTGCAGGAGCAGGCCAAGATGCTGGCGGCGGCCGGCCAGGCGGGCGATCTCGCCACCGTCCGGGCGCAGTTCGACAAGGTGATCGCCGCCTGCACCGACTGCCACAAACCCTACCGACACAAGCGGCAATAGTCGCTTTTCAGCCCAAATAGTAGATCGCGATCGGCACCGCCGCGGCGACTGCGGCGCAGGCGAGGGCACGAAACGGCGAGGCGAAGCGCGTCTCGCCGTTCGCTTCCGCCGCCCGCGCCACCGGCTCGGGCAGGCGCGCCCTGCCCGTCACCATGGCACGCACCAGGTTTTCGCGCTTCCAGACGAGATAGAGCGCGATCACCGCCACGTGGAGCGCCACCAGCACCAGCACGAGGTTGAAGAACTGGGCGTGGATGAAGCCCATCAAGCGGCTGAAACTTTCCGGCACGGCGTTGTAGAACGGGCCTTCGAACAGCACGTCATCGGTGTTGAAGAGGCCGCTCGCATCCTGGATCAGCACGACGATCAGCAGCACGGCAACCATCACACCGCCGCCGGCATTGTGGCCGAAACTGAAGGACGGCTTCGGCAGGGCCATGGTCCGCATATAGGAGAAGACGGCGCTGGGCCCTTTCAAGAAATGCGCAAACCGCGCCGTCGGGCTGCCGACGAGGCCCCAGAGCAGACGGAAGATCACCAGAAAGAGGACGATGAGACCGAGCTTGTAGTGGAGGTCCATCGGCCCGCTCTTCCCGGTCCACCATGCGGCCGCCATGCCGATCACCAGCAGCCAATGGAACAGGCGCACATAGGGATCCCAGACCGGCACGGACCGCACCGGGGCCGAGCGCGACGCGACCTCATTCGCCATGCGCGACCCGTGCCCTTGCTGCAGACCGGCGTGCCGGCGCAGCCGCCAGCTCCGTCTCCTGCCAGCCCCGATCGTGGGCGAACCACTCGGTCGCGAGGTCGACCAAAGCGCGGATCTTCGGACTCGAATGCCGGCTCGGCGGGTAGACCACATAAAGTCCGACCGGGTCGGCCGGATACTTCGTCAGGATCGGCACCAACGTTCCGGCCTCCAGGTCCTGGGAGATATGGAAGTCCGGCAAGATAGCGATGCCGAGGCCCTGGCGCAGCGGCTCCAGCAACAAATGTCCGTGATTGGTGTGGATCGAGCCGCGCACCTTCACGTTGCGCTGCCCGTTCGGCGTCTTGAAGGTCCAATCGAAGGGCCGCGGGCTCAGCGTGTAGATGAAGCAATTGTGCTGCGTAAGGTCTTCCGGCTTCTGCGGCGTGCCTCTTGCTTTGAGATAGGACGGCGCCGCCACGATATGGACCGGGATCTCGCGGATGCGCCGGGCGATCAGCGTCGAATCGGGCAGACTGCGGCGAATGCGCAAGGCGGCGTCGAACCCCTCCTCCACCAGATCGACCTGGCGATCCGTCGCCTCCACCGAGACCGTCAGCTTGGCATGGCGCTTGCCCAACTCTGCCAGCATGGCGCTGATGCAAACCTGACCGAAGGCATTCGGAACGCTGATCCGCAAGGTGCCCGACGGCTCGGACTGCAGATGGCGGACCGCGGCATCCGCCGCTTCGAGCTCGTCGAGCACCGCGGCGGCACTTTCAAGATAGGCCTGACCGGCATCGGTCGGATGCAGGCGTCGCGTCGTGCGATGGATCAGCGTGGCGCCGAGATAGGCTTCGAGCTCGCTCACCTGCTTGGAGACCGCGGCCTTGGAGAGGCCGAGCTGGCGCGCGGCCGCAGAGAAGCTGCCGAGCTCGAGCACCTTGCGGAAGCTGCGCATGGCGGCGATCTGATCCATGCCGTTCCTGACTCCGATTCGTCATTGTTCCCGCTGCGTTGACAATTTTATCACCCCGCCGGTGATTGTCACGGCCGGTCCTGCATCCGATCTTGCCTCGCTGTATCGACACAGCGGAAGCCTTTGCAGAGAGGGTGAGATGACCAAGGTGCTGGTGCTCTACTATTCGAGCTATGGCCATATCGAGCAGATGGCGATGGCGGCGGCCGAAGGCGTCGCGCGGGTTCCGGGCGCGACCGCGGTGCTGAAGCGCGTCCCGGAGACAGTTCCGGAAGCGGTCGCGAAGCAGTCGCATTTCAAGCTCGACCAGGAGGCGCCGATCGCCACTCCGGACGAGCTGGCCGACTACGACGCCATCATCTTCGGGACGCCGACCCGCTTCGGCAACATGGCCGGCCAGATGAAGAGCTTCCTGGATCAGACCGGCGGGCTCTGGATGAAAGGCGCGCTGGTCGGCAAGCCGGGCAGCGTCATAACCTCGAGCGCCACCCAGCATGGCGGCCAGGAGAGCACGATCCTCAGCTTCCACACCGTGCTGCTGCACCAGGGCATGATGGTGGTCGGCCTGCCCTATGCGTGCCAGGAGCAGATGGGCCTCGAGGAGATCAAGGGCGGCTCGCCCTATGGTGCCTCCACTATCGCCGGCGCCGACGGGAGCCGGCAGCCGAGCGAGAAGGAGCTCGGCATGGCGCGCTTCCAGGGCCAGCATGTGGCCAGCATCGCCGCCAAGCTGAAGGCTGGTGCTGTCACCGTCGCCAAGGCGGCCGAGTAAGCCGACCGGCATCGCGGACGGAGACGGCCGGGGCCCAGGCCCCGGCCGTTTTCTTTGGCGCGTCTTGCGGCGCGCTGCGTCGGGCACATATAGCTCCGTATCCCCACCTTCCGGAGCCTTCTCCCATGTTGACGCTGGATGCCAAACGGACCGCGCTCGTGCTGATCGACGTGCAGAAAGGCACGCTCGGCTTTCCCCTGGCACCGCATTCGGCCGGGGACGTTTTAGGCACGGCGCTCAAGCTTGCGAAGCAGGCGAAGGCTGCAGGCGCGCTGACGGTCTTCGTGCGCGTCGCCTTCTCGGAGGGATTCGCCGATCGCCCACAGGGCGAGATCGACACGCCGATGATGCTACCGCCGGGTGGCTTGCCGGCGGATTGGTCCGAGTATCCCGCAGAACTCGCGGCGATCGCACCCGATCTCTGGATCGTCAAGCGCCAATGGAGCGCCTTCCACGGCACCGAGCTCGACCTCCAGCTCCGGCGCCGCGGCATCACCCACATCGTGCTCGGCGGCATCGCCACCAATTTCGGCGTCGAATCGACGGCGCGCGATGCCTGGCAGGACAACTACACGGTGGTCATCGCCGAGGATGCCTGCAGCAGCATGGGCGAGGACCTGCATCGCTTCGCGATCGAGAAGACGCTGCCACGGGTGTCGCTGGTGCGTTCAACCGCGGAGATCGTAAGGGCGCTCGCCGCATAGAGTCCGTCATGCACGGGCTTGACCCGGGTATCTGTCTGCAGGTGGCGCAAGATGGCCGCGTCGAGCCCGGCCATGACGACGTCTTTGTTGACAGCCGCGGCGAAATCCGGAATATCGACGGTGGGCCACGCTCCCCCAACGGAGCGCATCGATCTGGAAGGATCGCCGATGACTCGTCCTGCAGGGCGGCCTCAACGGCCGCTTTTTTCGTCCGGTCCCTGCGCCAAGCGCCCCGGCTGGACCCCCGCCCTCCTCGAACAGGCCGCGCTCGGCCGCTCCCATCGATCGAAGCCCGGCAAGGCCAAGCTCGCCGAGGTGATCGAGCGCTCGCGGAAAGTTCTCGGCATTCCCGCCGACTATCGGATCGGCATCGTTCCCGGGTCGGATACCGGCGCGGTCGAGATGGCGCTCTGGTCGCTGCTGGGGCCGAAGCCCGTGACGGTGCTCGCCTTCGAAAGCTTCTCCAAGGACTGGGCCAAGGACATCACCGGCCAGTTGAAGCTGCCGGCGACCGTGCTGGAAGCGCCCTATGGCGCGCTGCCCGATCTCGCCAAGATCGACTGGTCGGGCGATCTCGTCTTCTGCTGGAACGGCACCACCTCCGGCGTGCGCTTGCCGGAACGCGACTGGATTCCAGCGAACCGCGCGGGCCTCACCATCTGCGACGCCACCTCGGCCGCCTTCGCGATGCCGCTCCCCTGGGAACGGCTCGATGTCGTCACCTGGTCGTGGCAGAAGGTGCTGGGCGGCGAAGCCGGCCACGGCATGCTGTCGCTCTCGCCGCGCGCGGTCGAGCGCCTGCTGACCCACCAGCCCGCCTGGCCGCTGCCGAAGGTGTTCCGCCTGACTGCGGGCGGCAAGCTGAGCGATGGCATCTTCAAGGGCGAGACCATCAACACGCCCTCGATGCTCTGCGTCGAGGACCAGCTCGACGCGCTCGGCTGGGCCGAGAGCATCGGCGGCCTCTCCGCCCTCGTCGCGCGCACCGAGCGCAACTATCGGCGCCTCGCCGATTGGGTCGCGCGCAGCGGCTGGGCGGCGTTCCTGGCCGAGGATCCCGCCATCCGTTCCACGACCAGCGTCTGCCTGAAGATCGCCGATCCCTGGTTCCGCGCGCTCCCCGAGACGGCGCAACAGGAGCTCGCGAAGTCGCTTGCCGCGTTGCTGGAGAGCGAGGGTGTCGGTCTCGACCTCGGCGCCTACCGCGATGCGCCGCCGGGTTTGCGCATCTGGTGCGGCGCCACGATCGAGAGCGCGGATATCGAGGCACTGCT
>Ga0335069_10015950_pt1 | contig 10493 bp, 8 predicted proteins | sample Lox_Sample_11_FD_206714 | JGI IMG/M metagenome (GOLD analysis project Ga0335069, IMG submission 206714) | Soil microbial communities from Loxahatchee National Wildlife Refuge, Florida, United States - Lox_Sample_1.1 | ecosystem: Environmental > Terrestrial > Soil > Wetlands | place: USA: Florida...
TTTGCTCCTCAGGTGCGGCGAGAGCGTCCTGTTTCTCAAGTGACTCGTCCATCTCTTCGGGTGCGCTCCAGCGATAGCGCGAAGCCTCATCGATAGATCCCTCGCCCGCGCGGCGTGTACGGTTACGCTTGGTCTGACAATCGACGCAGTAGGCCGCAAACGGCAAAATCTCCAAAAATCTCCGGCCGTTTCAGCGGAATCTCACCACACTCATCGCAGAGGCCGTAGCGGCCGCGTTCGAGGCGATTGAAGGCCGCGTCGATTGCCTTAAGCCGATATTCCGCTCGTTCGATCAGGCTCGCGTGGGTCTCGACGTCGGCCAGCGAACGCCCGCGTCTATCTCATCGCTGGGCGGAGCGGTCACGTCTTGTTCTTGTTCGGCCCGCAACTCCCGAACCCGCCCAAGCGATTCATTCCTCCCATGTCTGAGGACGGCCCAAAGCGCGCCTCTCCTGTCTGTCGCATTTGCTGTTGGTTGCTCCATAGCTTTTCTCCAGAGACCGCGCGAATGAGTTGCAATCTCGCGCCTTGGGCGATTCGCCATCGATGGCTCTTAGCGCAAGTAGTGCACCATGCGTGCTGCACGAAATGAATGGGACAATTTTTTCGCATCGGCTCCGATAGCACCATTTGTTCGGAGTCATCTGTTGCCATCGGCTACATTCCGAGGACCAGTCGCCCGTCACGCCGACCAAAAGCCAAAGGTTACAGATAGACTCAAATGCTCGCTATCAATGATTACTCACTACTACCGGACTCGGGGACGCGCGTACGACGCCGTGGCCCGGCAGTTGCGCAAGAGCGAAGCGTAAATCCCGATGGTTGAGCGCCATTTCCCCAGTTATATGAGTGACGTACGGTCTCAGTGGTGATGATTGATGGGAAACGATCACCAATACTCTATGTCCTCTGACCGGGTTCATCTTGTCTTTGTCGGCGACGTGCTCGGCAGGATGGTTAATGACCGCCTGCTCCATGTCGACCCCGGCTATCCTTGGGGCGATACCAAATCGCTCTTTCGCATCGCTGACTGGCGTGCCTGTAACCTTGATTGTGTGATTTCCGATCGCGGTCGGCCATGGTCGCAAACACCAAAGGCGTTTCACTTTCGTTCCGATGCGAAGAACGTATCCGTGCTGAAGGCCGCCGCCCTCGATGCGGTCTCGGTCGCGAACAATCACACGTTGGATTTTGAATATGACGCCATGCTGGAGATGTTGCGCCTGCTCGACCACAACGGGATCCATCGTGCCGGAGCAGGAATCGACCTTGCTGAGGCAATGAGACCGACTATCTCCAAGGCGAATGGTATTTCAGTTGCGATGATAGCGTTCACTGACAATGAACCCGGATGGCAGGCAGGATCGCAAACTCCGGGGTTGTTCTATCTGCCAATTGACGTCAGCGATGAGCGTGCCGAGGCCTTCTTCACAACCGTAAAGGAGACTCGCGAACGGGCGGATTTGGTCGTGGTCTCGGCGCACTGGGGACCTATTATAATTGGGGCTAGGAGCCACCGGCGGGCGCATCTATGCTTTGCTCACGCCCTAGTCGATGCCGGCGTCGACGTAATATTTGGCCATTCGGGACACGTATTTCAGGGGATCGAATTATACAACTGGCGGCCGATTATGTATTGTACGGGCAATTTCGTCGATGACTGCGCAGTTGATGAAATCGATCGCAACGACGAATCATTTGTCTTCGCGCTCGAATACAGCAGCGGCCTGATGCATCGGATGCTGCTCTACCCAAGCGTGATTGAGAACTGTCAGGCACTGAGAGCGCAGGGTGAGCGCGCACGATCGATAGCGTCGAAGATGGTACGCCTCTGCGCGCCGCTTGGGACTCAGGCCAGTTGGTTGGAAGACGAATCGATCCTGGAGATTCAGGGAGAATAGCGGCATCTATGCAACCGCGGCGTCCAGCAATCATCTAACCAAACGCTTGAGGAAGGGTGAAATACTCATGAAGAAGACCAGTGCTAAGACCGCCTCGCTACACAAGCGATCACGTGCGGCAGTCGCCGCGAAGAAGCCGGCTCGCCAGGCCGCTCAAAAGCGCTCAACGACCAAACGTTCAGCCGGCGCCGCGGCGAACACGGAGCGCGACGCTCTCTTGGTCGCGATGACCGCTTTACTCGAAATTTCGACGGACACTCGTGATCTGCTTGTTCAGATACGCGATGCGCTGCTCGAAGAAGCAGAGGAACTGGAAGCCGGCGAAGTGGATACGGTGGTTATCTCGGAAGCAGAGATTCCAGAGCCATCAGAAGAGGAGTTCTGAGCATTGCAAGGTTCTGAGGTCTGCAACAAACATCGCCGGATGGCAACGCCGTCCGGCGTCTTCAGCCGCTTTTTAGCGCGGCTTCCGGTCTCCTGACGAATCGGTTCAAGCTGCGCTCTTCAAGTCAGTCTGAGCAAGGATGCCTTCGCTTCAAGGCGTCCGCCGGTCACCTAATAAGCTCTGATGAAGACTACTCTGAATTGATTGCAGAAAAGCTACCAGCTCTCCAATCATTTGTTTCACACGATGTTCATCGCCGCTGGTCTGATAGTAAAACCGCGTGCCCCAGACTGGCATATCGCGGGGCGACTTCCGCGCGGCCGTCGATGTAACGCGCGACCTGATCCTCGGGTAGGGGGTACCAAAGCGCTCGGAAAGCCGACGCAGGTTGGCAGGTGGCGTCATCAAGGCACGAGCTACGGGACCCTCTCCCTCGCCCGTGAGACCGTGACAGGATGCGCAGTAGCTTAAATAAAGCGCTCGGCCTGCTTTAAATTTGTCGGACTCCGCTTGGGCTGTGGTTGTGGCGAGCAGCAACAGCAGAACAGAGAAAAGTCGGCTTCGAACCCAAGACATCGTCATATCACCTGCTTCGTTTGAATCTTGATCTACTGAACACGTGCCAGATGCGGGTGATCCAAGACCAATCGTAAGTAGGTGTTGGGGCTCAGTACGCTTTTCATTCGAGTCATAGTTTGTAGCGATCTCAGATCGTTTGAGTTTTATTCACGTTACCTCGGATAGAGGTTTCAGGAGACACAATTACCAGAGACAGGTCGCAGGCTTCTTCTGGAACATTCATCCAATACGATCTGATAAGCGACGAAGATGTTCCTGGACCGGATTTTATGCCTGATCGCTCTTACGGCTCCGCGACCCGTCCCCTTGCACCACCGCCCCCACCTGGGGCATTACATCAACCGACTCTACTTCTCACCTGATGGGCATTGGGGAGCACGCCAGGCGGTGGAAACCGTAAGGGCGCCCACGCACAGGGCAACCGCCGTAAGGAGGTCTCGAGTTGCAAAGAGCCCAAAGCCGATGAATAGCGTCGTGAGGCCGGGTGACCGTCAAGTGACGGAGCGAAAAGCTGGCGCGGGGCTAGTCGTGCGCGTAAGCCCAGCTAACGTCGTACGTCTCTCCGGCCTTCAATGAGACTAATTGGAAACCGATGATTGTGTGATCGGAAGACACGAATTCCTGGGTAGGTCTGACTGCGTCCACACGGCCGGGCTTCTCTTCCCCAGGCGATGTACGCGATCGAGTCAGAAGCCAGGAATCGTAGTTTTTAGCGTAAGGCATCAAGATCCAGATCGCCAATTGGGCTGTGTCGGTGCTGATGTGGAAGCTTAAACGGCCCGTCGCCGTGTCCGTCCCCAGAAACAATCCGGGCGATTGGGCCGTGGTCTTGAGGTCTATGATTTGCCCCTTCGGCACAAGCGAAAAATCATAGGTGACCACCCACTGACAAACACTCAGGTCAGGCAAAAAGCCCGCAGGTCTGGAGGGTGTCTTGAATAGTTTTGGTCGTAGACGCTGGGGCGGAAAGCGCACTACTGTCGAAGTACTATCTATTGGGAGCAGCTGGAGGGAGAGCAGGCTGTTCCCGTCACTTGCCTTATAGCCGCTTATCTCCCGGATAGTCTCCACCAAGGAGGATTTAAAAGAATCCGCTGGATTCCAGAACCTTAGATCGATGATACGAGTCTCTTTGACAACTTCGAAGTCGGTATTGTCTGCCATTTGATCAAAACTACCGACCTCTTCCGGAGATACCCCCGACCCCATCGACCAGGCTTTCGTTGGAAGCTCCAGCATCTTCTTTACTTCCGCCAAATCCGGAGCTCCCTGGTAAAGCCATTCAATCAACTCCTCGTTCTGCTGGCCAGACTGATAATATCTGTATGCTTTCGTTGGCAGTAGAATGAGGAATACAACGAGAATTGGTAAATAGACATAGGAAGTCCAATCTCGAGGGTCGAACAAAGAACTCCAGATGCGCCTGAGTGCCGACGCCTGCAGGGTCCTCGCCTCGATCGTGGCTTCGGCCGGTGCCCGCGTACGACCGCCCTGTGGTGTAGGCGCTGAAACGGCGCGTGCAGCCCAACGTGAGCTCGGAGTAATAGGATCCCATGGGGCGTCGATTGGCAAATCTCCGCCAAACAGGTCAGGGCGCGCCCTGCATGCCTTGCGACCGACACAGTAGCCGTGTCGAACCAGGCTGCTAATCTCGAGTGGCGAAAAGCGATCGAGGTCGGTCCGGATATTGGCCATCTGGCGTTGGACTTCGGGATGCATGGCCGTTGGATCCTCATTCGCCTCAACCACCTCCGTAATCGGGACGAACACGAAGCCAGGGGTGTTTCGAAACGTTTCCTGCTCCAGTTGCCAGACCCTATCCATCAGGATGTCACTCGAGCGCAATGCAGTTCGGATCAGTCCGCCAGCGCGCTGACCGCTCTTCACTTCAATTGGTTTACCCACATCGCTGACTATGACCCCGTCAAGACCACTATTGAGTCTTCGGAAGCAAGGATGGCCAGTAGTGTCACGGAAGGCCGCTTCGAGCAAGTGTCGGTTCAGCCAGAGCTGATCAGTTGCGTTCGGAATCCGTCCTTCAACGTGAATTGCGCGCAGAAGTTCCTCAGCAGCAGGGTCTGCGGGCTTCAAACGGGCGAAAACCCTTTCGTGAAAAAATTGGTAATGGCGCATGACATCTGAAAGACTGGAGAGGACGCGTTTTTGACGGTCGCTCTCGCTGTCCGTCGATCCGAGCCGCGCAACGTTGCTCGAAGTCCCGACGTCGGACGGCACATTCGAACCCGGTTCCCTGCTTGGCTCCGCCAAAACATGTGCGAGCCGGTTAAGTGGGGTTTCCTCGGAGGACCTCGCAGCCTCCACCAGCACCTGCGCAAGCCGGCGTAGTGGCGTCTCCTCACTGGAGGTCCCGGCCTCGTGCAGGGCCTGCCAGACCGACGAAAGATCGTAAAAGTCATCGGGGGAAAGCGCGCTGTCCCCGAGGATCGACCGTTCCAGAAAGCGAAACATGCGCATCCCAAGATTGTCGAAGACGCCTCCGTCGGTATACGCTTGGCGTCCAAACTCACCGACACTTGCGCCGACGTCAGCCCCCGTCAACTCCAGTGGTGGAAAGAACCCAGGGAAGGCCGAGGAGGCGGCTACCGCCATCGGCACGGTAGCCAGCCCGACGCGGGTGTGGTCAATGCGAAACGTGTTTTCTGCCGTCCGGCGCACTATCATTAAACCGTTGCGAGTGAATGAGGACAGAGCGCCCTCGCTTAGGTTGGTAGCAAGGATGTGAAATTGAGGCTTCTCCGGCAGCTCGAACAGACTAGTGTCCCCATAAAGATGTCTTTCGTAGTGGTATTCCAACAACCCGGTTCGTGTCAGCCTGCGATTGGAAGCTCCCACGAGTCTTAGCGGCCAGCGCAAGAGCGCAACCAGCGGAAAACGCCGCGTTATCCGATTGCGAACATCGAGGCGCACTATCGAGAGCAGCTCTGACGCCGCTGCATCGAACTCGCTGGGCGAGCCGTTGTAACGGTCCCAGTTGAGCGCAAGGTGCGCTGCGAAAATACTGCCGCCGGACACCGAAGTTACGTGCGTCACCTGAGACAATATGCCGGCATCGCGTAGAAAACGGGTCAGGCCGAGATGATATAAAGTCGCCCGGAAGCCGCCTCCGGAAAGGGCGAGACCGATCCTGTTCATGCTTGAGCCTTTCGCCGCCCTGCAAGACGGCGCGCGGAAACCCTCAACGGTGAAGTACTACGAGATGCAGTTGGCACCATGTGAAAGCAAGTTACCTCTCCTACCCTCCAGTTCTGATCGGGGAGGAAAAAGAGAGGTCACGCTACGCTTCGAGCATCACCTCAAATTTCTTCTCTCTCGCCGCCCTAACAAATGCTCGATAGTCACGCTCAGCTTGGTCGGCATACTCGACTGCGAATTCTCCAATCGCGTCGTCGAAGGTTTCGCCTGACCCCATGTAACCTGAAATCATCGCGGCGTCGCCCGATCGGGCGTGAGCCCGCGCCAAGGCCCATGCGCACATTCTGGTGTATGCACGTAGGATATTGAAATCCCAGCCTTCAATCTCCGCCGTGATCTTCATGTCGCGGAGCTGCCGGACATACATATCGCGCAGACCGCTACTGCGCTCCGCTCCGCGCGTCCATCCCAGGAAAATATCGCTCGACGCCTGCATCAGACGCTGCCCCACAACCACCCGCTCGCCATGGTTGTCAAACACGCTCTTTCCGGCATACGGTTCCAGCACCGACGGTCTGGCTTCCTTTACTTGCAGGAAAAGCGGGTCATTATCCGCTGCTAAAAGCAGTCCGACCGAACAGATGGTACCGACACTGCCCACCCCCACTGCCTTGACGACCAGATCAGCCAAATAAAACCTGTCGAACAGCACGCGAACGTGGACCGGCAAAGATTCGCGGTAGAGCGCGATTCCCTCAACGTACCCACTCTTGAGCTGCGGCGCCTCCTCTGCTGTGGGATGAAAGATCAGAGGCGGATTGTCCTTGATCCGTGGGAGCGTACCATGATGTTCCACCAGCTTCGGGTAGTCGTACTCGGGAATTGTTCGAGCTAGCGTCTTCTCGATCCTCTCTTTGACGAACTCGCGAGCCTCTTTGGGCATCGCCGCAATGAAACGCTCAACGTCGATGCGATCGTACCAGACCTCGAGCGCCCGCATCGACGCATAGTCAGCGATATGTTCCCTGTAAGCTCGTGCGGTCGCGACGGCTGCACGCGCCGATTCGCTTTCAGACAGAGTGAGATGGCGCCCCGCGAGGACCACGCTGGCGGCCAAACGCTTGATATCCCATTCCCACGGGGCAGGAAGAGTTTCATCGAAGTCATTGATGTCGAAAATCAAGTTGCGTTCAGGAGTGGCGAAGCCACCGAAATTCGACAGGTGGGCGTCGCCACAGGCCTGCACTTTGAGCCCGGAGATCGGTGTGTGGGCTAAGTCGGCAGCCATAAGAGCTGCGGACCCACGATAAAAAGCGAAGGGCGACTGCAACATCCGGCCGTGCCGAATCGGAATCAGAGACGGCAACCTGCCCTGGTCGGATTCGATAAGCAGTTCAATCGGGTTGCGACGGCCCTTGGGTGGCTTCCACCCTCCATGCGCCTCGCGCGGGACTTCCCCACGCAGAGCCTTGCCTTCGGCGCGGCGCTCTTGCGCAGTGCGATATTGCTGTTCGGTGGGAGAACGCGACGAGAGCTCGGCGAATTTCTCTGCTGCGGTCGTTTGTTGGGGAGCCCGCTCTATCTGCCGCAGAGCGGGCTTCTTGGTATCGTCCAAGAGAGAATACCTCCGCTAAGAAACAAATCCGCATCAAATATGCCAATGAAACCTGGCTTTGAAAGCGAACTTGTATCTTTATTTTGGTGCGTTTGGAAACAGAAGGCGTATCTAAAAGGTGCGTTTGGTAAGGGCAGAGACTCGCTGCTTCTGTCGCGGGCAGGGAGGGCGCAGGAGAACATGGACAACCGAGTTAAACCGCGACCGCCAGAGCAAACAGCAATTGAGTCAGAAACGCTACCATCGACCGCTCCACCTATCATACGCCGACCCACACGTTACCTCGGTTAGAGTTTTTGGGAGGCACAAATGCCAGAGACAGGTCGCAGTCTTCTTCTGGAACATCCGTCGGATACGATCTGATAAGCGACGAAGATGTACCTGGACCGGATTTTATGCCTGATCGCGCTCACGGTGTGTCGTTGATGACCGCCAGGGCGTTTCGAATAGGCTCGATGGATAGCTTCATGAAGCCGGTAAGAGGCTGATCCATATCGAAAATTAGAAATATGGCGGTGGAAACCGTAAGGGCGCACACGCACAGGGCAACCACCGTAAGGAGGTCTCGAGTTGCAAAGAGCCCAAAGCCGGCGAATAGCGTCGTGAGCCAGAACACAAGAATCACCAGAAATGGTACCGGTATCGAAGTGCTTTCGCGCGCTAAGGTCGACGCACGGATACGGCCGATTTCGAGGCTGCTCCGGAGCACCTCAGCCTTGAGTGTTCTCTGGCCTTCATCGCGCGGCGAGAGTTGGAGGACCATTCGATAGAAGTCACTCAGGTCAGTCTGAGCTGACGGTCGAACCGTTGACGAACCAGCGCCGGAGAACTCGATCTGAGCGATCAGAGCAGCTACCTGACCCTGCAGGGCTTTACGGACACCGCTAGCATCCGGGCCATATACCTTCAACGCGCGATCTACGAAGATCACATTTGTTGCGATCTGTTTCACCTGTGTCCGCTTGTTATCGTACGAACCTTTAGCCGTTGAAATCAGCAGACCTAGTACGAGCGCGCCCAATGTCGTTATTAGTCCAAGCGCGAGCCTGAGCACATCCTTCTTTTCGCTGTTAAGGGTTCGATCCGAAAGAGCTGACCGTAGCGCTATGCCGATAAGCGATCCGCCAAAAATGCAGCCGAACGAAATCACGCTTGCCGTAGTCGATGTCATGAATCTTCGACCAGATCGAAACGCGTAGGACTGGTTCTTATCAATGCTCTATCAATCCTTGCGAAGACGCTAAGTCATCTCGGAACCCGTTGCACACGGACGAATCGGTTGAAGCCCTCGATTAGCGCGGCGGGATCCTCATATGCAGACATGTCGCAACTTCCCCGGGAATGACGATTACCGATCGTGTTCTTTCGCATGCGGAGCTCAAACCCAATCTTCTCGCGACAGCAACAAGCCCATTCAGTCTTGAGCAACCCAGCCACGGTCCTGAAATCTTATCTTGAGTTGAGACGCAATCTCGTCTGCGGTTGATTTGGCTCGACCTTCCAGCCCGGACCTGCCAGTCGCCGCGCCGGCGATCTTCAGGCCGCCAACAACGATCAGACCTACCGGGTTTGCAGTAGCAATAGCCACCGCGGCGGGGACCACTAGGCCGGGCGTTTTGTTACCTGCCGAGCTGAGGGTTCCTGAACCGAGCTTGCGCAGACCTTGGGGGGTCATCACATAGCCTTCCACCACTGTATCCATCTCAGCGGTACCCGCGCCAAATCCGATCACCATGCGCTTGAGCATATTACCCGTACCGCCACCTTCCGTCGAAACGATGTAGCCACGGATTACGCCGTCGCCAACCTGCGGGGACATGCCGGGGCTAGCTTCAACCGCAGACATGCCCATCTTCTGGATGTCCTTGACCAGCTCCTGAGCTATCATTGCGCCGTATTTCCGGCCTGTTTCAATCTCCTCGGGGGTGGGCGGCGTACTGGGGGCACCCACCTGTCCCGCCAACGAAGAGTCGCTAGGCATATCAGCGGGGGCTGCTACAAAGTCATACACCCAGATCTGATTCGGTCGCCCCAGTGTAGGAGCGGTCATCGGCGTCTGGTCGGTGACTTTGGTCGAGGCGCAACCAGCGAGCATCACCGCCACAAAAAGGCACCCAATCGTATTAAAGCAAGATTTCATTTTCGTAACCCTCGCCTCACTGAGCCCGTCGGGAAATTGTTTCAGCTCTTCACTGAAGTGCCATTGCCGGTGTTTGGTTGTTCGTAGGATATCCTTGTGGAGGACACGGCAATTCGTCGAAATTTCGTGCTCGGTCACCAGTCATCGGATGAGAATCTTTTATGCACTGGGGTTCTTAATCGCCTTGTTTTATCGATGCCGAAATCAGAAGTGCAGTCAGGATCGCGTGCAGGACGACCACTGGCCACAGCAGTGTGCCGGTCAAAGAGCCCACGAAACCAAGACTTGCGAGATACAGCGCGATGGCCGCGCTATACAGCAACATCGCGAGGAAGGGCGGGCCGGGCCAACATGCGACTCCTAACGCTATCAGGGCAATGCCGGTCACGCGTGCAACCGGTATGGCGACTCCAGCGAGATCCTCACCGAGCAACCAGCGCCCGACTAGGGACGGGACAACGACCAACGCCGCACCAGTCAGAGCTTCGCCGATAGCGGCAAGAATAAGTAACCTCTTCATCGGGCCAATGCCATCTAATCCTTCGCACGGGCGACAGCGTCTTCGACGGCTGGCATATTCTTGCGATCTTGATCGGTATACTGCACCGGACCGAGGTTAAAGGTCAGCTTGTCGATCTTGCCGGTGAACTTGAACGGACAATCATAACGATACTCGACGAGCGCAACACCGGTGCGAGTATCCAACCCGACGTCAAAGTC
>Ga0335069_10015951_pt1 | contig 10493 bp, 11 predicted proteins | sample Lox_Sample_11_FD_206714 | JGI IMG/M metagenome (GOLD analysis project Ga0335069, IMG submission 206714) | Soil microbial communities from Loxahatchee National Wildlife Refuge, Florida, United States - Lox_Sample_1.1 | ecosystem: Environmental > Terrestrial > Soil > Wetlands | place: USA...
ACTAGCCTTGGGCGCCTCGAGGGCGAGAGGCGAAGATGAGTTCCGCCGGAGTGAGCTTCCGCTCCGGAAGAACGGACGGCCGCAAGCGTGAGGGGGTCAGCACGGTGAACCTCAACCACCCACTGGCAGCCAATTTGAAGGGAAGCAGGAGAATATGAAGAAACTTCAGAATGTATTGATGGTCCTGTCGGTCCTCTGTTTTGCCGTACCGGCATTCGCGCAGGGCGGTTCGTCGTCTGTGGACCTGGTTCCCATCGGCGCAGGCGTTGGCATGGCAATCGCCGCCGGCCTCTGCGGCCTGGGCCAGGGAAGAGCAACCGCTTCGGCAACCGAAGCACTTGCCCGCAACCCCGGAGCGCGTGCCGGCATTCAGCTTCTGCTGGTGCTCGGCCTTGCGTTTATCGAGTCTCTTTCGCTGTTCACAATGGTTATCGTCTTTGCCAAGGTGAAGTAACGTCCGCTTCAAAACAGAAGGCTGGCCGTTCATCAGCGAACGGTCAGCCTTTTATGTCTAGTGTGAGAAGTTCGCGGCGCTTTCCGGGCTGGTGTGTCGAAGCTCCTGGATGGCCTGCTGATAACTGAGTCCCGCGGCGACGGGCGCGAACTGGCTTTCATCTTCAACGGTGTCGAAGACCTTGTTCTTGAGAACGACGCGTCCGCTCATATTCATTTTGAAGTGAATGATCCGCCACTGGTGGTCGCCCACGTCAGCCTGCTCCAGCAGAATCCAACCGCCCTTATTCAGTCGGCCAAGAATTCCCCACCCGAAGTCAATGTCCTCCTGGAGGTGTCCTTCAAGGCGAACGACTCGCTCCTCAGACGCGTCAATCCAAAGTTGCCCCTTCATTGCGGTCAATACCTGCGTCTCGAGATCTGGAGGATTGAATCGAGGGTTCGGCTCAAAGTCGAATTTCTCGACTCTTCCTGATGGACCGGTTTCGCTTCCCGCGTAGCTGTACTTGAATGCTTCAGGCAGCACGCGCAATACCCTGAGCGCCCTGCCTGCATCTGCGTCCTGAGCCTGCTTGCGATGACGCTGGCGGCTCGGGTTGCGCATTAACTCGTCGAGCCTTGCCTGTTCCTTCTGTTCGTCATCAGGGTTGAGGGGGCGATCGTTGATCGCCACCAAGCGGGCTACAGAGCCGTCCTTTGTCTCAAAGATTTCTTTGGTGGAGGTAAAGTGCGGACTTGATTTTCGCAGCATGTAACGCATGGGTTGCTGCGGGTTCTCGGCGTTGCTGACTTCAGCCGCAAGGGCGCGCTTGACGAGTGCATCACCCTGTGGGGGATCGGTCGCACTGCCGCCTGAAGCCGCAAATGCCGGCAGGAATGCCAGAATGAGCAATCGCAGGATTCGCACTGACTTTAGTTTAACGTTCATTGCCGGTGGGCAGGGCCCGCTTAACTCTCCTCGATATGATGTTGGTGTCCACAACAGGTTTCTTGAATTGAAGCGACTTGGCGCGAATGGGTATAGTTCGAGCAGGGGCTTTGTCTCCAAAACTCACTTGACGGATCAGGAAGGCTGCCGTCAGTCGCGGTGGCTCCCAGCGCAGACATTCAGGCAAGAGGAAGCCTCAGGCGTTTACACTATTCCAAATCAATGCCCCGGAAGGACTAAACAATGGCAGCAGAAAATGGACAGGCACGGATCGGCAAATCGGTCGTGATACGCGGCGAAGTGAAGGGAAATGAAGATCTGGTCATCGACGGACGGGTCGAGGGGACCGTTACTCTCACCGAAAGCCGGCTGACGGTTGGTCCAAACGCCAATGTTACAGCGGATCTTTCGGCCAGAGACGTGTTGATCCTGGGGCAGGTCCAGGGCAATATCGTGGCCAGTGGACGCGTTGAACTCAGGGCAGGGTGCACCGTCGAAGGCGATGTCCGGGCTCTCCGTCTCGCGGTGGAGGATAATGCAGTATTTCGCGGGAAGGTCGATTTGACACAGGGCACGAGGGTCCAGGAAGGCGTGCCGGCAGAAACCAGCGCCTGAAGGTTCATGACGATTAACCTGGCGAAGGCCTTCCGGAGATAAGGGGAGTCAAGATTGATTCGCAGCTGGTTCGAAAAGAAGCACGAAGGAGATTCTCCCAGCTCTGCTCCTGGGCCCTCCGGTCCGAAGATTCCGCGTCATTCGGGTGGATGGGCGATGTTGCGCAAGCGTCTCCAGGCCGAACCTGGGCTTCGCGTGATTGATTCAGGCGTAACGTCACCGGCTAACATCAATTATCTGACGAGTCTTGGACATAGTGTCTTCCTCACCGACCTCGTAACTGAGGCCTGTACCGGTCCATGGCAAACGGGCACTGACGAAAACGATCAGCCGATCTGGAACGTGGAAGGCTTTCTGAAGCAGACGCTCGATTTTGCAGGTCGGACCTATGATGTCGTGCTGCTTTGGACGTCGCTCGACTACCTTCCGGAGCCGTTTGTGCCCGCAATTGTTGCTCACCTTCATGCTTCGATGAATCCGGGTGGGCAGGTGCTGGCCTTCTTTCACACTCGTAAGCAGCCTGAAGAATCGGCCCATAGCCGGTTTCACATCACTGCAGGTGACAACGTTGAGATCCAGTTGGCGCAGCCATTTCCGATCCAGCGTGTCTTCACAAATCGCAGCATTCAGACGCTGTTCGACCAATGGTCAGGGTTCCGGCAGTTTCTCGCCAAAGACAGTATCTCTGAGGTTCTCATCACGCGCTGAGGCTGAGCCTGGCTGCATTCGTCGGGGAACAACCAACCTACGGCTTCGCCGTAGTCACGGAGCGAGTATGAATCTGTTGAAAGGCACGCGCGTTACGTGGCTGGGACATGCAACGGTGCTCATCCAGACTCCCAAGGGTACGAATATCCTCATCGACCCGTTCATCGAGCACAATCCAAAATACCCCAAGGGCTTCGCACTGCCCGACAGGATCCATTACGTGCTTCTTACGCACGGGCACGGCGATCACATTGCAGACGCAGCCCCTGTTGCAAAGAAGCACGACTCGACAGTCGTCGCGATCTATGAGCTGGCTTCCTTTGTCGGTGAGCAGGGCGCAAAACAGACCATCGGAATGAACCTTGGCGGAACAGTTCAGCTCGAAGATGTCGCCGCCACCATGGTGGAGGCGAAGCACTCCGCCGGCGCACAGGACAAGCAGGGCACGCGCTACGCTGGCGTGGCCGCAGGCTTCGTACTGACGATTGACGGAGGGCCGGTTCTATACCACGCAGGCGACACGGCCGTATTCAGCGATATGAAGCTCATCAGGGAGCTATACCATCCGGAGATTGCCATGCTCCCAATAGGCGGGTTTTACACGATGGGCCCGAAGGAGGCCGCTCTCGCGGCGCAGTTCATCGCGCCGAAGGTCGTGCTTCCGATTCACTTTGGAACATTCCCGCCGCTGACGGGCACTCCCGACGAGCTTGCCGCACTGCTCGGCGACTCGATCGAGGTAGCGCGACTTACACCGGGAAGTTCGCTGTAGGGGCAGCTGATGGCTGAAACGGTGATAAGCCGGCGTTAAAGGTGGGCGGGCGAATCATCGATGCAGGGCGTTCGATCAGGCATCGCCGATCGTCAAATTCCACGCGGAGTCTTTGCGGCCGGCTGCTCTGGCGGCGTGGGTGGCGTTCCTGGCAGTTCCTGCCCTCCGATTCGGAGGCTCGGAGACTCAGCGGCCCGGTAATTTCGGAGGTCGCGCAGGATCTCTACCTTTTCTCGTGCGTACTGGCCTGCGAGCCGGGTAAGCGCGTAGGTGATGATGTCGCTGTGGTGAAGGTCCTGAACGGAAGGATCGCGACGCATATTCAACCACAGACGATGCACCAGTTGCACATCGTCAGGTCCCAGAGTGGGCGCGTGTGGCCCGATATAGAAGACCTTTGTTTCACCTGTAGCCGTGACAACGTAGAAGTTGAACTGGCGTTTTGGTTCGGGCAGTGCTTCCCAGGCCTGGCCGATGTGGAACGCCTGATCTTCGGCGGTCATCGACGTGGACTGGCCCGAAACGACTGAGTCGACCTCAAGGGAGTTCGCGCTCTGCACAAGAGCGGCAAAGATGTCGCCTGCCGGAACAACGAGCAGCGAAACCTTCTTGCCGAAGCTCTCTGCTACCGAGACGGCTTTCGTGAAGAGCATCTGTTCATGTTCACTGAAGCTCTGATCTTCGGCGCTCAGATACTCCGGTCCGCCCGCGCCCATCATGCGCACGCTCATCACCACAACATCGCGATCCTCTGTCCTGGTGCGTGCCAGGACCCATTTCAGCGCGATGGGATTGGAGGGATCGCGCATGGTTACCATGATGCCGCCGGGCCGAACAGCCACGGACTCCCTGTCGATCGTGTCCTGGTGCTCGAGTTGAAAGTGGTCCCTCATCTGCCGGGCGGTCAACGCATGCTTTCGCAGATTCTGGCGCTCAGAAACGGTGAAGATAACGAAGAAAGCCGCAGCAAATGCGATGCCGCTAACGGTCGCAATGGACTTGGTGAACAGATTTACCGTCGCGGTCGAGAGCAAGACAAGAAAGACACAGAACAGCCCGACGGGAATCTCCGTCTTGCCGATACGAATATTCGGCGGGACCTTCCAGCCCCGTTCGCCGTGATACTTCCAGCGCAAAACGAGCATTGCCAGGCTGTTGAATGTGAAGGACCAGATCACGCCAAATGCGTACGCTTCGCCGAGGGTAATGACATTGCCCCGGGTCGCGATGATCGTAAACATCTGGAGGCCAAACACCAGATTCACGATCCGATAACTAGTGCCGAATTTGATGTGTGGCTTTCGGAACCAGTCGGTGAGCACACCGTCTTCTGCCACGCGCATCAACACGCCTGTTGAGCCGATCATCGAGGTGTTGATGGCTCCCGACAGAATCAGGAATCCGACCACGACGACAAAGATGCGGAACGCGATGCGCAGGAACTGCGGCCCGACCATGTACATCGCAAGGCCGGCAATCAGGTTGTCCTGGTAAATATGCGTCCGCTCCCAGTTGGGAATCAGCATGGAAGCCAGAAGCGTTGCGCCACCTGTAAACACGAGGCTGTAGATGGCGATCACGATTGCTGCGCGCTTCAGGTTCTTCAGCTTGGGGTGCTGAATCTCACGGTTAACCTGGGCGAGACTTTCCTCGCCGCTCATCGCCAGAATCGAATGGCCAAAGGCCATGATGATGCCGAACAGACCCATGATCGGCAGTCCGGTGTTTTTGAGGAAGCCGAGCGCATCATCGCTGAACTTCAAGTTTGCCGGCGTGGGCGGAGGCGGAAGGTGTGCTCCCTTGATGAAGATTGAGTAGGTGCCCCAAATGAACAGAACTATCACCATCACGGTGGTGATCTGCATCACCCGCAGGGCCTTGTCGCTGGACTCCTCAATGCCCTTGATGTTCTGCCACCAGTAGTAGATCGTTACTGCGGCCGCAAAGACCGCAGAGGTGTAGTTCATATCGAACTGGAACGGGTGGCCGTGGCCGTCTGTCAGGGCGGGAGGAAGCCAGTGGCTGTTGTTGGCCACTGCCATCAATTCGTTCATCAGGCCGGTGATGTATTGACCGGCCGACACGCCCGAGATCGGCCCAGTGAGGATGTAGTCGAACATCAGGGCTGAAACGCTCAGCTTGGCAAAGGTCGATCCCAGCGCTTCCTTCACCACCCGGTAAACGCCACCGCGGGTGAACATCGAACAGCTTTCGACGTACACCGCTCGGACGGCAAAGCTGAAAAGCATGATGCCGAGAATGAACCAGGGAGCGGCCGCGCCGACCGCCTGCTCAGCAATGCCTCCGGCGTAAAACGCAGATGATCCGAGATCGTTGAGGACGATGGCGGCCGCACGCCAGAAGGAGATGAATGTGAGCATCACGGAAGATGCCACAATGAGGCGTACGCGGTCCGAAGGTGGGGCTACGGTCGTTCGAGTGGATGCCATCACAGGTGTGCCGGCACGAAAAATCGGCCGTGTGGTTCCCCGGGCGCTTTACTGCCCTCCGCCCTTGGCTGAGTTTACTTCCACACGATACGGCAGTCAATGGAATTGGATAACTTAAACAATCAGAATCGATTGCGGAGGTCTACTCCTCACTGACAAGTTCTTTTGCATCCTCAAAAAAACTGATCAGCACGACGATGGCTGAACCAACAAGGCCCAGAAAAAACATCAATTCCAACAAACGCATTCCGAGCAGTGCAAGTGTCATGCCCGCAGTCTACGGAGATTTTTATAAAGAATTCGTTTTGGTTTGGACGCTGGTTCAAGGGGGGCAGGCTGGCACTCAATGCAGTAAACTCGCCCCAAGCATGTATCGCGATTCGTGGAAGTTGTGGGCTGCAGCCGGGCTCTCTGCCGCACTGCTTGAACTGCCCTTTCCCCTGGCAGGTCCGATGCCGCCTTGGAGAAGTGTCTTTGCCTGGGTCGGGCTGGTTCCACTGCTTTGGGCCATTCTGTGTGGGCAGAGTGCCGGCCAGCCGCGTCCGCTGCGCCGATCGTTTGCACTCGCCTACGCCAGTGGCGTGCTCTGGTACCTGGGAAACTGTTACTGGATTCGCGACACGATGCGACACTACGGCGATCTTCCCCCGTTCGTGCCGGACCTTCTCCTGTTGGCTTTCAGTCTTGTCCTGGGACTGTATTTTGGGCTTTTTGGGTTTTGTGTGGCGCTCATTCGCCAGGCTGGCTGCAGCGCCAGGCTTGCGCTCGCTGTAGCGCCGTTTTTCTGGGCCGCGCTTGAGCTTGCTGCTTCACGCATCACGAGCGTCCCCTGGGATCAGCTGGGCTACTCGCAGGTGGACAACGCGGTCGTCAACCGGCTGGCGCCATGGACTGGCGTCTACGGCATCAGCTTTCTGTTGGTTGCAGCCAATGCACTGATCGCTGGCGCTGTCACTCTTCCAAAACCGAAACAGCGGTGGATATCGGGTGTTGCTGGTTTGCTCCTGACAATCGCGGGCACGGCTGGCGTCTATGTCTTGCCGCCGCGGCCCACCGCCACCACCAGTGCGGTTCTCGTGCAGCCGAATCTCGACGTGAGCGCCAACAACGACTGGGTGGCCGGGGAGTGGGACCACTACATCGCAGAATTCACTCGCCTCGCGGGCGAACAATGCAAAACGTACATTGCCGGAATCCCGCAGACACACGCACCCATCGGCGAAATCATCTGTCCCCCTTACCCGACACATCCTGATCTCGTGGTGTGGCCCGAAGCGCCATCGCCGTTTTTCGAAGAAGACGTTCGATTCCAGAAGGCGATGACTGACCTTGCTCGAACGGTGCAAGCACCGCTTATCATTGGCGGGCTCGCGGCCGACTACTCGCCGGAACGAAACGGCTGGCTCGACTACAACGCGGCCATGGTGATCGGACCGTCGGGCGAACGCGTTGGCCGCTACGACAAGATCCACCTGGTTCCGTTCGGCGAGTACATTCCATTTCAGGATCTCCTCAGTTTTGCGCACAAGCTCACAGGCCGGGTCTCGGCGTTCTCCCGCGGACAGGAGCGCAAGGTTTTTCGGCTCAATGGACACCGGTACGGCATCTTCATCTGCTACGAGGCGGTCTTCGCCGACGAGGTGCGCGAGTTTGCGCAACTGGGAGCGGAGGTGCTTGTCAACATCAGCGACGATGGCTGGTACGGCGACACAAGCGCTCCGTGGCAGCATCTCAACATGGCGCGCATGAGGGCCATCGAGAACCGGCGCTGGCTGCTGCGCGACACCAACAATGGAGTGACCGCCGTCATCGATCCCTACGGACGTGTGCGCCAGAGCATTCCCCGCCATCAGACGGACGCATTGCCGGCGGGCTATGCTTTTCGCAACGACATCACCTTTTACACTGCCCACGGCGATGTCTTTGCCTGGGCATGTGCCATACTAAGTCTGGGCGTTATGGGTGTGTCTTTCAGGGCGAGCCTGCGACGCGCAATTCAAAGCAAAGTCAGGTCCTAAGAGCAAAAGCATGGCATTGAGCGATCTCGAATACGCCTACGCTCCGGTGCGCGATCAAGTCCGCGACCTGCGGGAGTATCTTTGACCCTGCCCGTCTGCGCAGGGAGTTAACTGGAATTGAATCGAAGCTGGCCGATCCGGCGATGTGGTCCGACGCCGCTGCAAGCAAGCCCTTGATGCGCGATCGCAAGCGCCTCGAAGCGCTCATCGCCGACGATGATGAACTTGTCCGACGCACCAGCGATATCGACGCCTATTTCGAGCTTGCCCGCGAGGGTGAGGAAGTCCTAGCCGACCTCGAGCGGGATATCAAGGGTCTCGCAACATTTGCGGAGGAACTCGAAGCGCGCACTATGCTTTCGGGCGAAGCTGACGCGCTCAATGCGATCGTCACCGTGCATCCCGGCGCCGGCGGCACCGAAAGCCAGGATTGGGCCGAGATGCTGCTTCGCATGTACCTGCGCTGGGCCGAGCAGCAGGGCTTCAAAACCGAGATGAATGACTACCAGGATGGAGAAGAAGCCGGCATCAAATCGGCCACCTTCACCATCATCGGGGAATATGCATTTGGCATGCTTGCCGGTGAGAGTGGGGTGCACCGGCTTGTGCGTATCTCACCATTTGACTCAGCCAAGCGCCGACACACCTCCTTTGCTTCGGTCTACGTTTCACCCGAGATCGACGAGACAATTGAAGTCGACATCAAGCCGGAGGATTTGCGCGTCGACACCTACCGTTCCGGCGGCAAGGGCGGCCAGCACGTGAATACGACCGACTCCGCCGTGCGCATCACGCATATCCCCACCGGTATCGTGGTGCAGTGTCAGAACGAACGCTCGCAACACAAGAACCGCGACAAGGCAATGAAGATGATGCGGTCGCGTCTGTACGAACACGAGCTTGAGAAGAAGCGCGCCGAGAGCAAGAAACTCGAGGACTCGAAGCTCGACATCAACTTCGGATCGCAGATCCGTTCCTACGTGCTGCAACCCTACCGGATGGCCAAGGACCACCGTACCAAGGTTGAGGTCGGAGACGTCGACAAGGTCCTGGATGGCTATCTCGAGCCGTTCCTGCGCGGCTATCTGCTCGCCAAGCGTCGCGGAACGGCCGTCTCCGCGGGAAGCGACGATACGCTCGACGAATAGCTGCTGGAAGCGCGCCTGAGTCCCTCCGAGGAGGTCCCCGATGACCACGGCTCCATCGCCCCTGAATCCAATCGAATTCGGCGGAGTTACGCCGGTGCTTCGTGTGCGCGACGTCAGCGCAAGCACCGACCACTACGTGCGGGTGCTCGGATTCAAGTTTAACTTCGAAGCCCCTGGCTTTGTCTCCGTTTCGCGTGGGCGCTGCTGTCTCTTTCTCTGTGAAGGCGATCAAGGGCATCCAGGCGGCTGGGTATGGATTGATGCGAGGAACGTCGAAGCAGTGCACGAGGAGTACCTTGCCTCGGGCGCGAAGATTCGAAACCCGCCCACAAACTACTCGTGGGCATTGGAGATGCAGGTTGAAGATCTGGATGGCAACGTCCTTCGCCTCGGCTCTGATCCCAGACCAAATGAGCCAACCGGCGACTGGCTCGACATGCATGGCAACCGGTGGTCTCGGACTGAGGACGGCCGATGGAAGCGAGCAGAAGTGAGCGGACCCGCAATCAAGGCTCTCAATCATGAATGATTCTGCTCTGATTCGGGAGATGTTGGCGGCGACGCAGACGATCGCCGTTTTCGGGATGAGCAACAAGACCTGGCGCGCCAGCCATAACGTCGGCAAATACCTTGCGGCCAAGGGCTTCCGTGTCATTCCGGTGAACCCGTCTCTTGACGAGATGCTTGGGCTCAGGTGCTATCCGACGCTCGAAGAAGCGCAGGCCGCTGCAAAGTCTGAAGCGGAGGGCATCGATCTGGTCGATGTCTTTCGTGCCCCCGAGCATGTACCCGGCATCGTGGACGACGTGATCCGGCTCGGCATTCCGTACCTTTGGCTTCAGGATGAGGTCATTCATGAAGAAGCGGTGGCCCGAGCCCGCGCAGCGGGCGTCAAATGCATCCAGAACGACTGCATTTTTCGCGAGCATGCCCGTTTGGTGGCAGAGGGTACCCTGCCTTGATCCGGGACAGTGGTCTGGACAGCTTCTCAATCGTTGCGACCAGATCCTCTCCGCCGAGTCAAATAGGCAAGCTATTCTTTAACCCGATGCGAATCATCTGCCAGCTCCTTTTACTGATCGCTGTTGTCGCGACGACCCCATTCGCATATGCCGCGTCCGATTCCGCCGATCTGCCCCATGTGCATGTGAGGCTTATCGTCCTTCCTCAGGCTCTCATCAGGGGACAGGTAAACGACGCGGGCTTGTACTTCAAGCTTGAAGAGGGCTGGCATGTCTATTGGTTGAATCCTGGCGATGCCGGTGAGCCGCCGCATCTGCTATGGACGCTGCCTGAAGGCATCAAGGCCGGGCCGCTGCAGTTTCCCACACCCAGGCGCCTGCCCCTGGGCCCCCTTATGGATTACGGCTATGAGGACGAGGTGCTGTTTCCCGTCGCGCT
>Ga0335069_10015952_pt1 | contig 10492 bp, 4 predicted proteins | sample Lox_Sample_11_FD_206714 | JGI IMG/M metagenome (GOLD analysis project Ga0335069, IMG submission 206714) | Soil microbial communities from Loxahatchee National Wildlife Refuge, Florida, United States - Lox_Sample_1.1 | ecosystem: Environmental > Terrestrial > Soil > Wetlands | place: USA: Florida...
GTGTTCTTGTACCAGGGGGCGCGCTTGTCCTTCGGATTGGGGACGGCGCTGGTGATATATCCGGGGAGTTGGCTCGCGGGAGCGGTAGTTTCAGTGCTCATACATTCTCGGTTAATGAATACGACTGCTTCGCCCGCGCGCGCGCAGGCGAGGACCAATGCGGGACATACTCCCGGCAGCCGCAAAAGAGTCAATGGTAAACTTCCGGCCCGGCGGGATGGCGTAACCACCAAAAACTCAAAGAACGCAGAGGACGCGCAGACGGGGAAGCTTCAGCCGCCTTCTCTGTGCTACAATAGTCCAGATGGCTCGCGGGCTGCGAACAATTTGCCAGCCCATTGCAAACACGGGACTTCCATCCTCCATCTTCTATCCTCCATCCTCGTCGCGGCTCGATTCGATTGCGGCTTTGCCGCGCTGTGCTCTTTGCGCTCTTTGCGGTTAACCTCCGGTCCTTCATTTCGGTTCCCACAGCTCAATCGGGTTGCCTTCCGGATCATGCAAGCGGGCGAATCGCCCATTCGGATACGTCTCCTGGTCCACGGTGACGGGAATCCCGGCGGCACGGAGCTGCTCCACCATCGCATCAAGGTCGCGCACCCGGAAATTGACCATCCACTGCCTGGCGGTGTCCCCGAAGTACTCGCTGTCCGCCGGGAACGGAGCGAAGATGGTAGGCCCTGCCTCTTGCGACCAGGACTTCTGGTTGTAATCCGACGGTGCCGGATCAATGCCGAGGTGCCCCCGGTACCACTCCGCCAGCGCCGCGGGGTTCTTCGCGCGGAAGAACAGCCCCCCGATTCCGATTACACGTTGCATGCGCAAGTTTGACTAGTACCCGGGCCAGGTGCACCGGGCCGCAGACGTTCGTTTGGAGACAGCAGCGCCAACCTGGCGGCGCCTCACACCAGATGGTGCTATATCCAGGCGCCAATGCCACTCGCAAAACGTCCCACAGCCGATCCAGTCATACTGACGACCGTTCCGAAGCGTGAAATGAAGCACCAGGATTGAGGCTGCGCTCCGATGACCGCGCCGTGCAGGCGTTGGGAAAAGGACTGGACACGTAGCGTTCCTTCTGGTCTAAAAGGGCGCGGGCGCCGTGCCGAGAGAGGCAGGTGGTGCCCGTGCAGAAAGAACTTAAACAATGAAAGGACAACGCTAATTATGAATCACGGTCACTCGCTCATCGCCGGACTCGGCTTTCTCACGTTCGCCCTCATCGCCATTGTCATCCTGCTGTTGCCCGCAATCTTTTACCTCCTGACTCTGCAAAAGGCCCTAAATCGCTGCTCGCCCGAGAACCGGGCGATGCAGCCGGGGATGGTCTGGCTGATGTTCATTCCCCTGTTCAACATCGTATGGCACTTCTTCGTCGTGCTGAACATCGCCAAGTCGCTGGGCGCCGAATTCGCCAAGCGAGGCATTGCCGAGGAACCCGATCCGGGGAAGACCATCGGGATAGTCATGTGCATCCTGGCGTGCTGCGGCATCATCCCCATTCTGGGTATCCTGTGCTCGCTCGGGGCCCTGGTCTGCTGGATCATGTATTGGGTGAAGGTTGCCGGCTTCTCGGCAAAGCTCGTCGCGCCGGCGGCGCCGGTGGCGGCCTAGGCCCAGCCCTAAGCCAATCCCAGCGGCGGATTGAGGCCGCTGTCCTGTGCGTTGTCCTGTTCCAGGGGGCGAGACGGCATACCTGCTTCGCAGTCCCGCCAACGCCTGCCGTCTCTTGGCTGCTATTGAGAGCCTGGGGCGGGCACGGGCTAGCCCTTCGCGCTCTCCTGCACCGCCTTCACGCAACGTCCACAGATCGTCGGATGCGCGGCGTCTGCTCCCACGTCGATCTCCCAATGCCAGCACCGCTCGCATTTCTCGCCGGCTGCCTTGCTCACGGAGATTGAGAGCGACGCCTCTCCCTCGCGACTGATCGCGAGCTGTGACACGTTCAGCAACTCGCGCAGGGCTTCCTCATGCACCTGCGCAGCCTGCAAGGTGGGACTCGAGCCGGCCAGGTTGAGCTTCGCCTCCAGCGCCTTGCCGATCTCCTTCGCCTGACGGGCCTTCTCAAGCTCCGGCAGCGCGAGTTCGCGCAGCTCGAATAACGCCCTCCACGCGGCCTGCTCGGCGTCGGACCGCTGAAGCTCCAGCGGCTGCCAGGCAAGCTCGTGCACCGAACGCGCCGTCCGGCCCGGCACGAACTCCCAGGCTTCATCCGCCGTGAACGCCAGGATCGGCGCCAGCATCTTGCACAGGCTGGCTACCAGGCGGTGCAGGGCGGTCTGGGTTGAGCGCCGCCGCGCGGAATTGGGCGCGTCGGTATACAGGCGGTCCTTCACCACGTCGTGGTAGATGGCGGATAGCTCAACGGCCACGAATTGGCTCACCTTCTGGTAAACCACGTGGAACTCGTAGCGGTCATAGGCCGCGAGGACGTCCCGTTCCAGTTGCGAGAATTCGCCCAGGATCCACCGGTCCAGCCCGGTCAGCTTGTCGTCCGGCACTGAGTGCTTCGCCGGGTCGAAGTCGTAGAGGTTGGAGAGCTGGTAACGCAAGGCATTGCGGAGCACGCGGTAGCTCTCCGCTACCGTGCTGATGCGCTCCTCGCTGACAATGATGTCATTGCGGAAATCCTGCGAGGCCACCCAGAGGCGCACGATGTCCGCGCCCCACTTCTTCACGTAGGCCTCGGCGGTCTGCGGCTTTTCATAGGTGTCCTGCCCCTGCTTGCTCTTGGAAATCTTCTCGCGGTCGGCGTCCACCATGAAACCGTGCGTGAGCACGGTCTTGTAAGGCGCGGCCCCGTTGCCGGCCAGCGACAGCATCAGGGAGGACTGGAACCAGCCGCGGTGCTGGTCGCTACCCTCCAGGTACATGTCGGCCTGGAAGGGCTTGCTCGCGCCCCTAAGCTCCGGGCGCTGGGCAATGACGGCCCTTGAAGAGGAGCCGGAGTCAATCCACACGTCCAATGTATCATTCGATTTGGCGGCAGGGGCCTCGCCTTTCCAATCCGCAGGTTTTACAGCGGCCCACAATTCCGGCAGCGGCATTTCGAACCACGCGTTCGAGCCGCGCTTTTCGAACAGGGCGGCCGTGTTGCGCACGATGCGGGCGTCCAGGATCGGTTGCCCCTGCGCGCCGTAGAACGCGGGCACCGGCACGCCCCAGGTGCGCTGGCGGGAGATGCACCAATCGGGCCGTCCCTTCACGGCGGCCTCGATGCGGTTCTTGCCCCACTCCGGCACCCAGCTCACGCGGTTGATCTCCTCCAGCGCGCGCTCGCGGAAATGGGCGTGATCCATTTCAATGAACCACTGGTCCATCGCGCGGAAGATGATCGGGGTCTTGCTGCGCCAGCAATGCGGGTAGCTGTGGTGATAATTCTCCTGGTGCAACAGCACTTTGCGCGCGCGCAATTCGTGGAGCACCGCCTCGTTGGCGTCGCTCTTGCCGTGCTTCTCCAGGATGGACTTGCCGATCATCGCGGCGGGCATCTGCTGGTCCTGCGGCAGGTCGTTCGTGTAGGCGAACTTGCCGTCGTCGTCCACGGGCGAGTAGATCGGCAAGCCGTGCGCGTTGCCGAGGTTGTAGTCGTCCAGCCCGTGCCCCGGCGCGATATGCACGAACCCGGTGCCCGTTACGTTATCCACGAAGCTGTCCCCGCCAAAGAACTTGCCCGTGCGCCGGCAAAACGGGTGTTGATACTCCATCTGGCTGAAGTGCCCTCCATCCAGGCTACGGACGATTTGGTAGTCCTTCCAGCCGCACTTCTCCGCGACCGTGGGCAGCAGCAGTGCGGAGACGATGAATTGTTCCTGCCCGACCAGCACGAGCGAGTAGCTGAAGGTGGAGTTGTAGGCGATGGCGAGGTTAGCCGGCAGCGTCCAGGGCGTCGTGGTCCAGATCACGACGGACGTGCCCGGGTGCCCTACGAGCGGGAACTTCACGTACACGCTCTGGCTCACGTGGTCCTTGTATTCGACCTCCGCCTCGGCCAGCGCCGTCCGGCAAGGGATGCTCCAATACACCGGCTTCTTGCCGCGATAGACAAAGCCCTGCTCCACAATGTCGGCAAAGAGCCGCAGCTCCTCGGGCTCGTATTCCTTCTTCAGCGTCAGGTAAGGGTTGTCCCAGTCGCCGAGCACGCCGAGCCGCTTGAACTGGCCGCGCTGGACGTCAATGTACTTGTGCGCGTAAGCCTCGCAGGCTTTGCGGATCGTGGTGGCATCCGAGGCGGTGTCGCCCGCCTTGCGCATGTCCTGCGTGACCTTGAACTCGATAGGCAGGCCGTGGCAATCCCACCCCGGCACATACGGCGCCTGGAACTCCCGCAGGGTCTTGTACTTAACGATGAAATCCTTGAGTATCTTGTTCAGCGCTGTGCCGATGTGCACGTCGCCGTTGGCGAAAGGCGGGCCGTCGTGCAGCACGAACTTCTCCGCGCCCGCGCGCTGCGCCTGGATGGCCGCGTACAGCCCCGCGGCCTCCCATTGCTTCAGCCGATCCGGTTCGCGCTTCACCAGGTCCGCCTTCATGGGAAAGGCGGTCCGCGGCAGGTTCAATGTGTTCTTGTAATCCATCGAGCGTCCTAGAGAAGGGGGCAGGCTACAACCCGCGCGTTGGGCTGTCAACGCGAGCCGGGTTTAGACTGAGCCTTGGGGCGCGGCTCGGGTAGGGCGACCTGGCGGTTTAGCGGCAGTTGACCTCGACCCGCTCCGTGGCCGAGATCGTCACTGGGCCAAGCAAGCCTGACTCCTGCAAAGGCGAGTCCTTCTTCCACAGGCGCCAGCTTGTAAACGTGTAGCGGCCCGTGGGACTGGTTTTGCCCTCCTGCAGCCATGGCGGCCAGGACTTGAGCGTGCCGTTGGGATTACGGTCGCTGTCTTCCGGCAGCAGCTCGTCGCCGATCTGCCGGTTGACCCACAGGTTGGCCACCTTCACCTCGAGCACGTTCTGCCCCGGCTTGAGGCCGTCGGTGACCTCGACGCGATACGGCGCCTTCCACAGTGTGCCGAGCGCTTTGCCGTTCAGGCGCACATCGGCGATGACCGCCACCTTGCCCAAATCCAGGTAAAGCTTCCGGCTGGTCCCAGTCATCGTGGACGGCACGTCAAAGGTTTTCGTGTAAGTGCCAACGCCACTGAAGTACTTCACGCCCGGGTCGCTGCTGTCGCTCCAGGACATCAGCCTCTCGCAATTCAGCCGGGCGGGTGCGCCCCCGTTAGGGGCGAAGTCCAACTGCCAGGGGCCGGTGAGTTCGAGCGGCGTCGGCACGCTCGCCACCGAGAACTGCGCCGGGCTGCCATCGGCCCGCTTGAGCCCGTATTCGCCTGGCTGCCCGACTGAGGCCAACAGGCGCCCGCCGTGCCCGATGGTCATCTCCCACGCCGCGGCTGCGCTATCGGCGCTCGGCTTCGCGGCAACTCCGGAAGCTCTCGCGTCCACCAACGTCTCGCCATTGCGGGTTACGGCGATAACCCTGTCGCGCTCCAGCCCGGCCTTAGCCTTGAACACCACGAACATCGACTCGTAGGGCTCGAACTCCAAAGGCACGCTCATGCGGCCAGCTACCTCGTCATACACCGCCGGATGAACGATCTCTCCGGTTTGTGGCCGCCACAGCTCGGGCCGCTTACCCTCCACCCGGAACAGGCAGACTCCCTGCCGCGCTTCCGGCGTCCGGTTCGCCACAAAATAGACCTCCGCCCCATCCATGTGCTTGTGGATGAAGCGCAGGCTCTGGCGCAGCTCGGGCGGCGCACAGGCGAAATCCGGCGCCACACCCCGCTCGTCCAGCAACTGCCCCAGCAGCTCGAGGTCCGGGTAGAGCTCAACGTCCGGGGCCTGGTGCGCGATGTCGCCCCACGGTGCCATGCCCATCGGCCCAAGCACCATCGCCCTCCCCCAGCCGGTGCTCTGGGACGCATCCGAGCGCCAGGAACCGCTCGCCTCAACGGCAGACTGCCATTCCCCGTCCGTCGGCACGGTCGCCTTGCGCCCGTCTTGATACTTGATCGTAAGCAGGCCAATCATCCCTGCGGGGTTGGGAGCATCCGCGCCATTGACGGCCTTCACGGCGATCAGGTTCGAGCCTGGACGCAGCAGCCGCGCGATGTTCAATTCGTATAGCCGGCTGAAATCATCCCCGGCCCCTGCGCGCTTGCCGTTAACCCAGCACTCGAAGGAGTTATCCACGGTCATCACCAGCCGGGCAGATTCCACCTGCGACGCAGGATCCACCTCCACCACGCGCCGGAAGTAGCGCGCACCGACCGGCGCCGCCACCGCGGGATTGCCTTCGTTATGCCAGATCCACTTGGCCGCCCCGACGCGGCCCGCCGCCTCTGATTCCGCCTTGCGCTCCGGCCCGAAGCGTGTGCCACATAGAATCCGTCCCTTGCCATAGTGCAGTTCTGTCAGGTCCGCAGTGATTTCCTTCGTGCCCCAAAGCTCGTCGGCCAGGGCCTTCAACTCGGCATCGCAAGCAGGATAGCCGCTCAAGCTCGGCGACTTCACCGGCGGATTCCCCGCCACGGTGGCCCCCTCCCGAACCAGCTCCTTGATTCGGCGCAGGAGCTGCGGCGTCATCGTCGGGCTGCGCGGCAGCGCCAGCATGCGATAGCTCATGCCATCCGGCAGCACGAACCTGCCCTCCTTCACCGACATCCGGGTCATTAAGACCTCCGGCGGGCAGGTGTCGAAGTTATGTCCGGGCCGATCCAGCGGCTGGCCCTCGAAGCCGGGCGTGTGGGAAATAAATGCCTTCTGCCGGTCAATGGTCTGCGGCGAGCCTTCCGGGCTGAGCAGGCACAGGTCGGCCACGAACAACCCCTGCTGCAGGAGCAACTGGCACCGGGCCAAGTACTCGTGCCAGGCCTTGGATTGCTCCCACCACGTCTCCGTGCGCTCGTAGTGCAGGCCCCACGGGCCCATGGACATCCCCGGTCGCGGCGTCTGCGGCCAGGGCTGGAGCGCGTAGCGATGGAAGACGAAGCGGTTGATGCCCTCGCAGAAAGCCCAATCCCCGAGGTCCTTGATGTTGCCGGGATAGCCCAGCCACTTCTCCGCGTCGGTCGCGGTGAAAGCCTCGGCCCCGATGATCCGCTTCCCGTAAGCGTGGCCCGCGCCGGTCATCTCCGTGCAACTGAACGCCGCCCCATATTTGCCCCACGACCAGAACTCACCCATCGGCTCGTCCGCCCGGCCCGCGTACTCCAGTTCATCCACCGGGCACGTGGTGTAGGCTTCGATGGAGAGACGCAGCCCGTGCCGTTTGGCCAGCTCGCGGAAAGCGCCGGCGTAATTTTCGAGCACCAGCTCGGAAATCGTCTGCCGCAGGTCCCAGAGGAAGCGCTCAGAAATCTCCATGTTGTCCACCACTTGGCCCGTCATCACCGGCAGGAACGGGAGCAGGTCATAGCCGCGGCGCTTCTGGAACTCCTTGCGGAAAAGCGGTGTCCAGTTCTGCGACCCCACTTCCCAGCTATCAATATGCGTAGCCACGAGCGACTTGCCTACGAGGCGCTTCGAGTCTGTCACCAGGTTGCCCATCAACCCGTTGAACATGACTTCGGCGGCCTTCCGGCTGAGCTTGTCGCATTCGAGGCCGCGGCCCGGCTCGGGCGCCGGGTGGTTATCCTTGCCGGTGGGCGTGTGGCCCAGGCGCAAAAGGGTCCACTTCCCGGCAGGCACATCCCAGTCCAGGCGACCGGTCGCATCGAGCCGTCCTTGCAGCGCGGTGACCCTATTGCGCGCCACCGCTTGCTCAGCGGGAACCGATGCGAAGCTGGCCTGTGGCGGAATAAAGGTCGGTGTGAACGCTGCCTTGCCCTGGATGCCATCTATGCTCGCCTTGCCCTCGGGCGTCGGGAAAGCCAGCACGACAATGTCCTGGTAGAAATTCGCGACGGCCTTCGGCTGCGCCAGCGTGGCCGAGAAATGCATCGGCCCCTGCACGTTCGTCTCCGTCCAGACCACCTTCTGCATTGCCAGGTCGGGAGTAATCCACGGCCCGCCGCTGCCGCACCACCCGGCGTCATTGTTCATATTGACCTCCAGGCCGAGGCGGCGGGCCTCGCCCGTCACGTGCTTGAACAGCTCGCGCCATCCCGGCTGCCCGAAGGCGGCCGGTCCCTTCGGCGCGCCCTGGTCCACTTCCATGATGAGCACCCCGCCAACGCCCACGCGCTGCATGGCCTCCAGGTCGGCGGTGATGCCATTGCTGGTGATATTCCCGTTCAGCCAGAACCAATACACCCAGGGCCGCGCCGAGGCCGGAGGTTGGGCAAACCCACGCTCCAACGTCGGAAACCGATCAGCCGCCTGACTCAGGCAGGCCAGTGAAAGGAGCAGCGAGGACAGGAGAATAGCTTTCAAGTTAGGTTTCATCATGTTCGAATTGCATGGCCGGGCACACACTATGGGCACCCGTTTGCAGCCGGAGCTTAGGCCCGGCCCCGCGGCGCCTGCAAGCCCAGACGCCGCCCGGGTGTTTCAGTCTCAGGACTAATCGGCGGCGCCTTCGGGTTTCGGAGTTCGGCCTTCTTTCCGGGCTCGGCCTTCCGCTTTGGGATTTGAATGGTGGCCTGTAGCCCGGTGTTCACGCCAGGTTCGACATGCCTGCCTGAGCGCGTAAACTGTAGCAGGCAAGCAGCGATGCCCACGGAACAAACACTGGCAGCACCCCCGAAAGCCGACATGCCGAGTGGCGCGGTGACGCGATTCACGATCAACGGCATGACGTGCGGCAATTGCGCCCGGCACGTGACCGAGGCCATCCAGGGAGTGCCCGGGGTGCGGAGCGCCGCCGTGAACCTGGAGGCGAACCAGGCCACTGTGCGCTGGGCAGCCGGCGCGGCCCCTGACACTTCTGCCGTGATCCATTCGGTAGAGGAGGCGGGCTACGGGGCCGGCGTGGTCGAGGCGGAGGCAGTGGATGCGGGGCGGCAGACCCTGGCCGGCTGGCAGTTGAACCTCTGGCTGGGAGCGCTCATCACCACGCTGCTCATGGCCGGCGAATGGCTGCTGGACCTGAACTCGTTCCGCTGGTTCGGCTGGCTCTCCTTCGCCCTCGCCGGTGTCGTTCAGGTCTTTGCCGGCGCCCGCTTCTACCGCGGCGCGTGGACGCAGCTCAAGGCAGGCCGCTCGAACATGGATACGCTCGTGGCGCTGGGCTCGACCACCGCCTTTGCCTACAGCACCTGGGCGCTATTCAGCGGCTGGGGCGGCCATCTCTATTTCATGGAAGCCGCCGCCATCATCACGCTCATCAGCATTGGGCATTGGATGGAATCCCGCGTGAGCGTCCGTGCCTCCAGCGCCTTGCGCCGCCTGTTGGACCTCGCCCCTCAGCTTGCCAGGCGGCGCAATCCCGACGGAACTGAGACGGAGGTCCCGGCCTCACAGCTTAACCCGGGCGACCTCGCCGCCCTGCGCCCCGGCGACCGGGTGCCGACGGACGGCGAAGTCGTCGAAGGCCATTCGGCCATGGACGAGGCGATGCTTACAGGCGAGTCCATGCCCGTGGACAAGGCGCCGGGCAGCCCTCTTTACGCCGGCACGGTCAATGTGAATGGCCGTCTCGTCATGCGCGTGACCGCCACCGGCGAGGCGACGGCCCTGGCGCACATCATTGCCGCCGTGCAGCGCGCCCAAAGCAGTCGCGCCCGCATCCAGCGCCTGGGCGACCGCGTCAGCGACGTCTTTGTGCCGGTCATTGTGGCCGTGGCGCTGGCCGCCGGCCTGTGGTGGGGCCTGGCGCCCGCGTCGGCTGCCCGGGTCCATGCGTGGCTCGCGAACTTCCTCTGGACGGGACACGTTCCGGCCACGCCCCTCGCCGCCGGCACGATTATCGCCGCGGCCGTGCTGATCATCGCCTGCCCGTGCGCGATGGGGCTGGCCACGCCGGCGGCGATCATGGCCGGATCAAATGCCGCCGCCCAGCGCGGCATCCTCATCCGCGACGGGGTTGCCCTTGAGAAGGCGGGCCACGTCACTGCGGTCGTCTTTGACAAGACGGGCACGCTCACCGTCGGCACGGCCCAGGTCGCGGAAGTCTGGCGCGGGCCCAAGGGTGCAGATCTTCACGCGCAGCCCCGAGCCGAAGAGGCCGTGGAGTTGGCGGCGGCTTTGGGACGGCACTCGACGCATCCCATCAGCCAGGCCGTCGCGCGGCTGGCGTCCGACGCCGTTGAAGTGCGGAACTGGGAGGAAGTCCGCGGCTCAGGCGTGCAAGGGACCCGCGCCGTCGTCTCGGGCGTGAACGAACTGCCCGGCGCTGTTCCCGAGGGCCGCCGCCCATCTCTCCTGAGGCTCGGCTCATTGCGCTGGCTCGAAAACTCCGGGGTGGACTTGAGCCCTGGCCGCACCTTCATCGAGACCTGGGCGGCCCAAGGCGCGACCCTGGTCGGCCTGGCCGAGGGCGACTCCCTCGCGGCACTCTTTGCCGTCAGGGACGCGCTCAAGCCCGGCGCGGCCGCCGTCGTCCGGCAGCTCC
>Ga0335069_10015954_pt1 | contig 10492 bp, 9 predicted proteins | sample Lox_Sample_11_FD_206714 | JGI IMG/M metagenome (GOLD analysis project Ga0335069, IMG submission 206714) | Soil microbial communities from Loxahatchee National Wildlife Refuge, Florida, United States - Lox_Sample_1.1 | ecosystem: Environmental > Terrestrial > Soil > Wetlands | place: USA: Florida...
TCTTGGTGAAATGTCCTTCGTGGCCGGCGGGTTTCGGGTCAAGGCTATGCTGAGTGCGCGCCAGGCGCTGAAACTCTTCGGTGACCTTGCCCTCCCATCCAGCGATGTCGCTGATTAATTCTTCGAGTACGCGCAGGGTGCCCTTGCGCCGGCGGTAGTAGATGGTCTTGGCCACATCCACACGACGGCCTCGCAAATCCAGGGCCGACACCATCCTGGTTCCAACCAATGCTCCGATATAGGGAACTGCCCAAGAATCGCACGACTCAATATAGGGATCCTCCCAGAGGCGGTCCGAGTTGCGCCGCAGCAACGCAGCCTGCTGCGCAATGATCTCGACCATCGCTCGCAGTACGCCCGGGTTGTCGGCAAGGCCGTCTTCGTCACGATAGAACTCCGGGATCATCTCCCAGATCTTCTCGGTGAAGTAGGCTTCGAATTGGTCGTTCGCAACTCTAGACACTTGTGTTATCCCTCAGTTCAGAGTGAGCACACCATTCTCGAGATCGAAATATGTGCCGGCATTCGACACAATTCCGTATGGATCAAACGGTGCGCCATTCCAAAGCAACCCGTCCACAGCTATCGCGCCGGGTACGGCGAGTACAGCTTCAAAGATCTGGCTGCGGAAAAGAGCCACGCCGATGCCAATGTTTTCCGGAGCGAGCATTCCGGTCGCGGAGTTTGTAAGAGCCGTACGCACGGCTGTGAGTACGTCGCTCGAGAGCCGCTTGGTATCAATCTCAATCGAGATCGCAAGATTCGATGGAACTGAAGTCGCCTCGTCTACAGAGATGGGCACGGTCGGATCAGTCAATCCGCGTAGGGTTTGCTTGATCTCTTTGGCAACGGACGCAGCGCCTATGTACCAGATCTGAACCACCGGCCGTTGCTGAGCATCGTTCCACCGCCACTCGGCACGAACGGCGCGAACTCCGGGTACGTTTGCTGCTGCAGCCGTAATATCTTGAATCGAGATAGCGCGACCCAAGAGCAAGGCGGATGCGGGGGCATTCGTCTGCAGGTTGCCGGTTTCGGCGTCGGCGCCGCCACCCGCGGCCACTGGATTGCGCACACTCTTCAGTCCCTTGAACGGCTTGCCAATCTGGTTGATCGACCCGGCTGGAGGCGCGAGCGCCCCGGCACCAAAGCGATACGTCGCGGTCACCAGTGCTCCCGTGCTGAGCACCATGCCACGCAACGAATCACCGAAGGTCACGACACTCTCGCCGTTGTCGTTCTGGCGAACGATGTAGACCTGATCGGTGGGCGGAACTCCATAAAACGAGGGAACCTCTGACCACTGCAAACCATCGACGTACACCTTGAGCGTGCTGGCGACTCCCTGCTCATTCCCGGCTGTTGCCGACGGCGTGTATGTCAAAGGCTTTTTCTTGAGCGTGAACGACTGGTTCAGGATGGTGGCGTCGCCAATGCCGAGCAATTCCGATGGAACTGTTTCGCCGCGACTCGCCGTCAAAACGTTTCCGTAAAGTTGGACGGGCACGGCTAACGTCTCGCTGATTGATGACCCTTGGTCCAGAGTGAGGGCGCCATTCGTGAAGTTTAACGTGCCAGAGATTTCTAACCCCAAGTTGTTCTTGTCTTCCAGCTGAAAGACACTCGCGGTGCTTCCGTCAGCGGGCACTTCGATCGGGATTGGAACCTGGAGAGCGTCGCCGGCAATGAGACTGGTGAACGCCGGCATGATAGGAACGGCGGCAGTTTGAAAACCGTAGCGAACCACTATGGAAGCGGCGTCGTTCGCGGTCCAGGTACCCCCGCCCGTGCTCTTGCGAGAGGGATTGTTAATGTCGGCGTCGAGAGTCAGCACGGTAACGTTGGTCTGAACAGGGGGCGTGCTGATCGTTCCGGTCGGCGTTGTTCCGTCAGCTGCGTAGAGCGTGGCGGTCGTGCCCGCAGCAAATTGCCGGCTTTCTTCGTCAAAAGCGCAATAGAACCAACGAAGATCGGATCCTTTCGAGAGAATGACGATCTGTCCGGAAGGAATATTGCGGTAAATGCCATCCAGCGTAATTTTGGTGGCGCTGGAGTTACTGGTATCGATGACACTTGGATCAGGAGGACTGAACACCTTCGACTTCCACAACGTCGCCTTCTGAGTGGGAACCTGCAGTTGTAAGTTTGCTAGCAGGGTGCTGCCTGGCATGGAAACTGGCCGAGTCCACTGAATCTGCTTGTAGTTCACTCCATCCATCGCCGGGAAGTCAGCCACACTCAGCACAGACGCTGCCGCGTGAGTGACTGAGCCATTGGGAATCGTCGCGGTCACCAGCATGGAGTCGCCGGCCTTTGTCGTGACGGTCTTTGGCTGAGCCCACACGTAATGCAGCCCAAGGCTGGAATAGTTCTCTCCGGCGTCCACGCTTGTTGGGCGGTCCTTGGCCAGCGTCCATTGGTTGAGCACTGGATGGATTTTTGTGTCGGCGTTCAATTCGAAGACCTGTGGAGCGCTTCCTGGAAACGCTCCTGAACGGAAGGCTGTTCCCTGGGGAAGCAAGACCGGTTGCCGGCCGTCTGCGAATGCGGCGAGATCGACGATCGCTCCCGAGGCCGGGCGCGGAATGTATCCCAGCAGTCCGATCAGCTTTCGCAGTGATGGCAACAGTTGTGCCGTCGGCAGGTATTCTTCATTGCCAATGACTTCACGATAGAACGCGGTCGAGTCACAGACGTACGCCCACATTTCGAGCAACATGATGCCAAAGTCGTCGCTGCTGCGCGCTCGCCAGTTGCGCAGCGCAGGTTTTGTGGAAATGGCGTGCAGCATGGCCTGCCGGAATTCTGGGAACGAAGCAATCTGCAGAGGCAACCACTTCAATCCGGCAGGAATATCGTGCGGCGGCGGAAAGATCAGTTGGTCGCAAGGACAATTCATGCGCCACCTTCCAGATAGAGCGTCACCGATCCGCGTTCGGGAAGAAATGGATCGTTCTGCACGCGGATCACTTCGTCCTCAGCGACGCCGAAAGTCAGCTCGCTGAAAGGCCGCCAGTCGAAGTATCCGCGACGGCGAATCAGTATCTCTTCCACGGCGTGCACGCCGGGGACATTCTGTATGGCCGCTTCCAGTTCCGAACGTTCAAGCGCCGTTCCGAATGTGAAGTTGTCGGGCGAGAAGAAGCCAATTTTTGGACGGAAGCCTTTGCTGCCAAACAGGGCAATTAGCACAGCAGCTTCAACATCTCCGCGATAGGAAGTTGGCTGGACGCAGATCGTAATCTGCAGATCGAGAGTGGCGTAAGTTGGATTAAGGACGAAGGCCGGCCGACCCGCCTGGCGGAAACGGTCAATCTGATTCTCCAGTTCCGTGAGCTGCGCTAGCGTCATCGAAAATGCACCCTTGGGATCAGGAGTGACAAAGGCGGTCATCCAACTGCCGGTCCAGCGAAAGACTGCCCCCGCGCGCTGCACCCAGGAGAGGCGCTCCGCGGCATCCGCGTAGTCTGCTGGAAGCACGGCGCGATAAGTAAGGTAGCGGAACTGCTCAGGCGCCAGTTGCTGCACCTGGCTGGCTGTTTCGGGATCGCTGCCTCCAGTTGCAGCGAGCGCATTGCTCACCGACTTCACCGTAGCCAGTGCGCACTGGGTGAGGGAGCCTGCGGGGACATTGCTGACTGCTCCATTTCCCAGGCGGAAATAGGCTTCGAAAATAGTTCCATCGGCAGGAATTTCGCCGAACACACCATCTCCGAACCGAATCGTCTTGCCGAGACCCGATGCATAGTCCTGGTGAACAAGCTTTGTGCCGATTCTTTGGTAGCCGACCACGCGCTTCCAGTAGCCGTCGTCGAGAGTGAAGACGGTGTCGGTCGGCTGTGCTGAAACCGGAGCGATGAGAGAGAGTTGCCACGTCCACTCCCCGTTTGCAACCGGAACCCAGACCCCGGCAACCTTGTGAGTCTCGCGCAGTCTGACCTCTGGCTCAGCGACGTCAGGCGTTGCGCCAAGCCATGCCAGCGGATTCACATCGGAGCCAGTCAGGCTGAACAGATGGGTCAGCGCATTATCAGGACCAATTCGCTCAACCGTGGTTGGAAAGTTGTCCAGTAGAGCGGGATCGGGCCCCGCTGTGAATCGCACGGGTCCCACCGTGCTGCCAGCTGTCGCCGGAAGGAGATTCGCGTGAACCTTCAGCACCGTCATGTCCAGCTCAAAAGGCGTCGCTTCGGCCAGTTCCCACTGCAAGTGCGTGATGTTGTCACCGAACACCAGATCCACAGTGTCTTGTACAACTGTGACGCGCACCATCCATGCTCGCGCCTCGACTGCGGGGTCAGTGGGGCTCGTGATCAAAACCATCCATTTGCCCGGATCTTTTCCCGGCGGCGTGTCATCGAGTGGGATGTCCGCTGTGTGGTGCCCCTCAATGAAAATGTCAGTCGATCCCACCGGTAAGCACTGGGCGTTGATATCCCAGATATGCGGGTCGAACGAATTGCGCACTGGGTCGACGGCATAAAGTTTTGGAGCCTCCGGAGGGAAGGACTCTGTCATTCCCCGGCCAACCTCAAAGGTGATCGTGCCTCCCTTCTCGGAGACTTTCGTTCCCGCGGGAATATTGTCTGGAGCGTTCATCTGGAAGTCGAGCCAGGTACTCGCAGCGACACCATCCTGCAGTTGATAGTCAACGAGATTGGCAAGCCGGTGTAGGGAACGCCGTTGCGTGGCTGTCTCCAGATATGCCTCGCGGGCGTAGCGGTCCTGAATGTAGGCAAACTCATCGCCGAGAGCGCTCATGACCTCGGCGAGCATCTCGCCTACGTCGGCCTCGAGGCGATCTTTCCACGCTGGGTAGCGTTGGCTCGCAAAGTCAAGCAGCGCCTGGCGAATGCTCCAGAAGTCGCGCGCCGTGTAGTCCACTGGAAAATCCACAACCGCATCGGGCGGGCATTCATCGGCCGGAGGGGCGCAATCGAGCAAACTCGAGCAGTTCGCCTTGAAGCTGAACCACACGTCGTTGAAATAAGGATCGACGCGTGAATCTTCAATGTGAAAACGGTAGCGGGAGAAGTCTCCAGGAGTTGTCGTCTGCACACGCATCACGTTTCGCGTATTGATGACGACCCAAACCGGAGCAGCTGTTACGGGCACAACCGGAAGAGTCTCGCCTCCGCTGGGGCTGTAGATGCGGATCGCGCTCGCCGGTACGTCGTTGATCATTGAGATCGGAACCGTAGCGGGTGAGTTCAGAAAATAGATATCCAGAGTCGTCTGGCTGGAATCGACGTAGACGAAGTCGATGCCCGTGACTCCGTTTTGCGCCAGCAGCGCTTCCAGACGATCCTGCGCGGCCATTAGATCGTGACCTCCAGATTGAGATAGTGCTTCTCCTGACGTGCCTTCAGGATGTAAACGATGGACACCTGCAGCGTGTCGGCCGTCGCCAGTGCCGTAACGTCGCTGACACTGATGAGAGGGTCGAGCCATTTCTTCAGCGATTCGAAAACGGTGACCTGCACCAGGCTGGCAGAAACATCACTGTTCGGCGCGAAGACCAGGCGCTTGAGCCCGCAGCCGAAATCCGGCCGGTTGATGCGCTCGCCGGGACTGCTGAACAATACCTGTTTTATGAGTTGCTCCACGTGTGCTGGATAGTTCAACTCTTCCTGCAGGCGACCCAATCCGGCGTTGATGCCGATCGGATATTGAAGGCTGGTGAACGGCACGCTCATTGGCTGCTCACTTTCGCTTGCGTGGATGCGATGACGACGGGGCCTTGCGGTAGCATGGTGGCGGCCAAGCAGAGCCCCGTGCTCGATTCGCTCAACGTGGCAACGCCATTCACGGTCACGCGCATGTCAGTTACGAGCCATTGCACCGTCATGCACGGGCTGGGAATCGGTGGAGTCGCCGGAATTTGAAACGGGCAGCCGCTGATGGTGAAGGTGTCAGCCGCAGTCGCCATATACCCTTGGTCTGCCGAAGTTGTCGAGTTGCTGCTGACGATTTGCACACTCCCTCCATGTGGGCACTGCAGTGTCGATTGAATTGTCAGGCTATTGCCCGCCATCTCACATCACCTCCATCGCACCATCGTTGATTGAAACCGACGACGATGAAACGTCTACTGTCTGTCCCGAGCATTCGCTCTTGACTCCGTCGGTGGATACCGTTACTTTCCCCGGATCTGTCACGATCTGAATGTCGGAGCCCATCGTGATCGTGGCGTCGCCGGAGTTATCCAGCTTCAGTTCCGGTGTGTCATCGTCGAGCCGTACCGTGAGCGAACTGGTCTTCCAGATCTTGACTGCGGCACCACCCGAGTCTGGTAGCTCGTTATCGGCCCAGAAAAACCCGCTGTACACCGGGTACGAAGGATCGCCCGCTTCAAACTCAACCCACACGCCGGTTCCTGTATCCGGCAAACTATAGAAGCCAACGCCATCTCCGGCATACGGAGCGCAAGGCATCGCCCATACTTCCAGAGATCCCAGGACCGAGGGCACTGTGACCTTTAGTCGTCCTCGGCTGTCAGGATCGGAGTTGTCACTCACCGTGCCTCGGTACTTTCCGAAGTAGTGACTTCTGATCCAATGCAGCACGATTTCGGCGGCGTCCTGTGGCATCAACTCCCCCATCCATTGCGCACCAGCTCAATCTCCATGCGGTACGCGGTTGTGTCGATTGTGTGTTTCACTCCAGAGACAAAATAAGTTCCGCTGTGGCGGCTGCCGACTCCTCGCACATTCACGAGCGTGTGCGCGCGGACGATGCTCTGCAACGCATTCACCGTCGTCTCGCAGTTTGCGCGGATGAACCATCCCGCATCCGTGAGAGCTCCGTCCCCGCGGCTGGTCAGGTCGCCGGCATCGTCGACTGGAGCAACCAGGTGGAGCAGGTGGGTGTCGGGAGCAATGTCTTGGAGTCCGTCGGAACCGAGAGGATCCAGAGGAGAATTGGATACGGACCCGTCGATGTCGGATTTATCGTTAAGGTCTACCTGCGCCGCATCGATGCTGCTCGGGCGCTCCACGTCCCACGAGAGATCAAGCCATTCGAGATTGTTATTGTCGAGATTCAGTATTAGATCGCTCGTGGTATCTCCCCCCGTGGGGGGCTTTTTGAAGTTGGCGGTTTCGTTTCCATCCGAGTCCCAGGTGATCCATAAAAGAAAACCGTTGCGGCGTGCCAGGCGGCGCACAAACTGCAAGTCCGTATCGCGCTGAATGAGGGCATGTTTCGTTTCGGGGTGGCTAGCGGATGTCGTGTCCGTGTCGGCGGTGTAGCCGTTCTGCGAAAGGATCGTATTGGCCGCATCGCTGTCGGTCACGTCTGCCCAGATCACGGCTTTCGATTCGCGATCCATCTTGATCGATGTGTCCGCGCCCCGCACTTCGAGATACGAACCCGAACTTCCGTGGACGAAGTGAATCTGTTGCCCGGTTACCGGCCCCTTGACCAGATAATTGTTGGTGCCGGCCAGCGGCGCGATGATCGCCAGCTCGGAGCCCGCATCGATGCGCGAGTCGGTCAGCAGTGGGAAATCTCCGCTACTCACGTCAACGTCATACCGGATGCGGTATGTAGTCGTTTCTCCCATACGTTCAGTCACTTCTACTAAAGTGGCGTTGGCGAGGTCAGGATCCGGACTCCCACCAACGGCAATGGCAACGCCGAGTCCCATGTCGCCTCAACCCTGCCTGCCTGGAATCTCGATTTCCGGCGCTTCGGTCAATGCTTCAGGCAACATCACCTCATTACGCTCGCAGATCCGCCAAAAAGCCGCGGGGTCCGACAGGTACAGCGCAGCCAAGTAGTCCAGCCGCTGTCCCTGCTGCAGCACATGAATACCGAGCAACCCCTCTTCCGGATCGGGCGCGGCCGGGACCACCTGGACCTGTCGCCCGCGATGGTCTTCGACGGTATACGGGGTTAAATTCTTGTAGCGGCTCGTCGTGGAAAACACAGCTCCTCCTCAAACGCGGTCAGAACGGCAGCATCCCCATAATCGATTCGACACTGTTCGCCACATTCGCCAGCGCGAGTGCTTCCTTCTGGGCGCGCGTGAACGTGTAACAGGCTTTTGCAATCTTCACCGCAGCACTTGTGTCATTCGGATCAAATGCCGTGGTATCCAGAATCTTGAGTCCGATAGTCGCCTTGGCGCGCAGCGGATAGAGCGTCGGCAAAAACGCCTGTTCTTCGACCTGAAAGCTGGTGATTCGTACGGGCACAATGCGCCCTGGCCCCCAGAAGAAAAGCACCACTGGGACCGTCGTCTGCGGAACAGTGTCAACTGCTTTGCCGACCGACGCGCTGATTCCTCCCGACCCGATCGATACATTGATGGAGACGTTCAAGAGCGCGCCGAGTGTGCTCTGTCCGGGTGGGTACAGCAGCATCTCCATCGCGGCGATTCGTGCGGCCACTCCCGAAACAACGGCTACCGGATGGCTGGAAGGATCTTCAAGGTCGTCAGTAGCGTCGAGTTCGAGCGCAAGGCTGAACGTCTCTTGCGGATCGTATGGTTGGGCACGCTGGTTGACCAGTTTGTCGTCGGGATGCTCCGGATCCGGTTTCGTGGGTGGCCCCCAGGGAGTGAACGACCGAGTGAGAGATGCCGGGTTGTACTGAAAGACAATGATGTTCGGAATAGGGATCAGTAACGGGGCGGAGAATTGGATCAACGCGCCTTTCAGCAGCTTCGGACTGCGTGAGTATCCGCTTGCCATCGAAAGAGATTCCTCCCGTTACTTAATCTTCCAAGCCCAATAGTTCCATCCACTCTTAGTGGTCGCGTGAAACCCACCGGGGCCCCAGAAATTTCTCTCAAGGGTGTCGTTCGTGTGGTAGGAGACCCAAATCTGATTGATCAGCGTGCCACCGACCGTATCGGTGCCCTTAGAGGTCACCACCATCGAATGGTGCATGACGCCATCGCCATGGTCGCGTTGTAGAACGTCACCCGGTTCAAGATCGTAGACGTGAGCGGCAGCGGCCCCACGGCCACTGCCTGACACGAATCTCTTGAAATTGTCGGCGCCACCCCAGGTAAAGCTGGCGTCGATGTCGGATATGATTGGCCGCTTACAACCCCGTCGTGTGAACCACCAAACCGAATCTGCCTTCCGATCGGCGCAAGCACCGCTGCCCCACAGATAAGTCCATCCACCCGCCTCCATTGATTGCGAAACGAAGTTTGTGCAATCGTCCCCGAATCGGGGAGACCCGTCGCTCATGGCATAAGCGGGGTTGTCTTTGAGAGCCCATGTCTTGGCATAGGTTGCGGCGCTGCTGCCACTAAACAATTGCACGGCACTTCCGTCAGCACGGGCGGCCACTGCAGTCGACACGGGACTTGCGACCGTGCGTCGTGCGGTGAAGCGATTCGCCATCTGCTCTGCTTCCTGCTCGTAGGAATCCCCCGGCTGTCCAACGCCTTCGTGCAAGATTTTGCCGCTGAGACCGCGGCGCTGCTGGATCACATGGGTCAACTCGTGAGCAACCAGCCGGCCTGACCCTGAATCTTCCGGATGAAAGCGACCAGAGCCAAACGCGATGTGTTCGCCCACGGTGAAGGCATGAGCACCCAGCGACCGGGCAAGTGCATTCGCCGGCGCATCCGTGTGAAGGCGTACTCTCGCGAAATCATGACCGAACACCTTCTCCATTTGAGAACGCAAGGGAAACGAAATGGGCTGCCCATCCCCGAGTCTGGCGAGAACGGCATTCGGCGACACCACGCCGCCAGAAACTCCCCCACTGATCGATGCGGCCTGCACCGCACGGCTGGTGTCCTCTTCCGGTGATCCATCCGGCGGATTGCCTGCACTCTCGGGTGCAGGAGTTGCCCCGTCCGATGCTCCAGCAGAAGGCGTTCCCGCATCAATCTGAGCAAGCGCGACATCCGGGTCCTCGACGTTCTCACCACCTTGACCCGACGGCGTGCTCAGTTCCGGTAATTCAGTTCCATCCACAGAAATAGCGGTCGGGTCGGCCATTCGCTGAATCGCGTGTTGCAGGGTTCCTGAAGATCGCGACTCGTCATCGCAGTCCGAGCATCCGCCCGTTACTGCACCCGCTCCGCAAGAGCACTGTCGCTGGATCGCGATGGCCTCCCCGGCATTCACAATCGGCGGTGGGCTCACGCGAGCTTCTTCATTGTGCTGTCGATTGATATCCGGCAGGAGCTTGGCGGCCTGATTGGGACCATGCGGCGACGCAGGCCGTGCCGCGGGCGGCATGTTTCGTGGGACTTGGCGGTGAGAAACGGCAAGCATAGAAGGCCGCGAAAAGGACTGCTTTGAGATCGGCAGCACCGCCTTCGCCGTGTTCGTTTCAGCTGTTCTGGTTACCGTCTTCATCATCTGCGTAGTCCAAAAATATTTACCCTAAGATGTTGCTGAAGGAATTCCGTTCCCTTGAGTACCGTCTGGTGTCTGTCCTTCGCCTCCTGATGCGATAACAGGGGCCGGCACCGGATCAAGTTCGGGTATCGGTATCTGTACGCCACGTCCAAGTAGGATGG
>Ga0335069_10015955_pt1 | contig 10492 bp, 8 predicted proteins | sample Lox_Sample_11_FD_206714 | JGI IMG/M metagenome (GOLD analysis project Ga0335069, IMG submission 206714) | Soil microbial communities from Loxahatchee National Wildlife Refuge, Florida, United States - Lox_Sample_1.1 | ecosystem: Environmental > Terrestrial > Soil > Wetlands | place: USA: Florida...
GTCGATGGTGCCGCGCCATTGCCGGTACAAGTTGGCGAACTGGCTGTAGCCGTACCCGTCCGGGCAGGCCTCCCGGTACTCCACCCACAGCAGCTGCAGCGTCACGCCCTTGCGCCGCAGCTCCTTGTGCACCCGGTCCCAGTCCGGCGCCGGCCGCGACACCACCGAAGGAGCCGCCGGCGGGTACAGCAGCGCCTCCAGCCCGGCGTCATCAAGCTCGCCGGGCAGCGGCCACTTCAGGCCGGCGGACGCGGCCCGGCGCAGGTAGTCGTTGACTGTGGTCAGCGGCACGCCGGACGCGGCGCTGACCTGACGGCGGCTCAGCTCCTCGCCGAGAGCCAGCCTGAGAACTTCGCGGATCTTGCGCATGTCGATGCGGGGTCGAGGCATCGGCGCCACTCCCTCGGACTCGGGACAAATGTCCGAGGGAGCGTTCCAGCGCCCCCAGCGCCCGCCGCGTTACGACACGCCGACCCCCGCCAGGTGATCGGAAACCCCGGAATCAGCGATCGGATTCGATCGGAACGAGTGATCGGAATCGATCGGAATCCTCAATATTGACGAGCTCGACGGCGATCTCGCGGCGAAGCCGCTCATCGAGGATCCGGACACCGGGATGGCGGTGATGAAGATGAAGTACTTCGCCGGTTTCACCAACGAGTGGCACACGCACAACTGTGCGCATGACATGTACGTGCTCGACGGCATACTGAAGACGCACGCCGGTTCGTTCGGCCCGGGCAGTTTCGTGTGGTTTCCCGAGGGGACGGAGATGGAGCACGGCGCGACCCAGGACAACGACGTGACCTTCTTGTTCATCGCGAACAAGCCGGTCGACATCCATTACACCCAGGCCAACCGGCCAGCCGACGGGTAATCGCCAGGGGGCAGCCGCGGCGGGTTAGGTTAACAGGTCACGGCGGCCTGCCCGCCGACGGTTCCATCGACTCAGGCCGCCCGCGGAACGGAGCTGCACGTGAGGGGAGCGCTGCTGGTTACTGGCACGCACAGTGACGTGGGCAAGACGGCTATCACCGCCGGGCTGTGCCGGTGGCTGGCGCGTGAGGGGGTCCTGGTCGCTCCGTTCAAGGCACAGAACATGGCGCTCAACAGCATGGTCACAGCGGAGGGGGCGGAGATCGGCCGCGCCCAGGCGATGCAGGCGGCTGCGGCGCGGATTGCCCCGACGGCCTTGATGAACCCGGTCCTGCTGAAACCCGCCAGCGACCAGCGGTCCCAGGTGATCGTGCTCGGCAAGCCATGGCGTGACGCGGACGCCCGCACCTACCAGCAGCTCAAGCCGGAACTGCTGAGTGTCGTCCTGGACAGCCTGGCCGCCTTGCGGGCCAGCTACGACGTCGTCATCTGCGAGGGCGCCGGCAGCCCGGCCGAGATCAACCTGCGGGCCGGGGACATTACCAACATGGGGCTGGCGCGGGCGGCGGGCCTTCCGGTGCTGATCGTGGGCGACATCGACCGGGGCGGGGTGTTCGCGTCGCTGCCAGGAACCATGGCCTTGCTTGATCCGGCCGACCAGCGGCACATTGCCGGTTACCTGATCAATAAGTTCCGCGGCGACCACGGCATCCTGAAGCCCGGCCTTGACTGGATGTCCGAGCTCACCGGCCGGCCATGCGCAGGAGTCCTGTCCTGGCTGCCCGGCGCCTGGCCGGACGGCGAGGACAGCATGCGGCTGGATCAGAGCCAGCCATGGGCCATGCATGACGCCGCGGACCAGGCCCTGCGGGTCGCCGTCATCCACTTCCCCCGGCTGTCGAACTACACCGATGTCGACCCGCTGGCCTGTGAGCCGGGCGTGCTGGTGCGCCTGGCGAAGCAGCCGGATGACATCGCCGACGCGGATCTGGTGATCCTGCCGGGCACCCGCGCCACGGTGCACGATCTGCAGTGGATGCGCGACCGCGGACTGGCTGAGGCGGTCCGCCAGCGCGCGAGCCGGGGGCTGCCAGTTATCGGCATCTGCGGGGGCTACCAGATGCTCGGCCGCCGCATCGCCGACGGCGTGGAAAACGAGATCGCCGAAGTGCCAGGACTTGGGCTGCTGCCGGTCACGACGCAGTTCATCCACGACAAGACGCTGCGGCAGTCCCGCGGCAGCGTGCACGGGATGCCCGTGCGCGGCTACGAGATCCGGTACGGCCAGGTCCAGGCGGACGGCGGCGAGCCGCTGATCATCGCTCAGGACGGATCTGAGGAAGGATGCGTGGCCGGACCGGTCAGCGGCACGTCCTGGCACGGGATATTCGAGAACGACGCCTTCCGCCGGGCTTTCCTGACCCAGGTCGCCAGCCAGTCAGGACGGCGGTGGGCCCCGGCCGAGGTGTGCTTCGCGCAGGTGCGCGAGGACTGGCTCGACGCACTCGGCGACCTGGTAGCCGACGGGCTCGACACCACCTTGGTCCGCCAGCTGATCAGCGCCGGGGTGCCTGAGGGCCTGCCCAGCCTCCAGGTGAGCCGGGCCGCCTCCGGCGGCACCCGCAGATGAGCCGATGACTACGCTTCTGAACGTTCCTGGGTGATAACAGATCTCCCATGACGGGTCGCCGTGTCGCGGCGGAGCAAGTAGGTGTCCATGATCCAGCCGTGCCGGGCGCGGAGTGCTGCCTTGCTCCGGGTGATCTGGTCGGCGACTTCGGTCAGCGGGCCGGTGATCAGGACCTCGTCCGGTGTGCTGAGGTAGGCACCCCAGAAGACCGTCAGTTCGGCGTTGTCGAACCCGCCTGCTGTGAAGCCGGGGTCGAGCATCACGACGGCGCTGCCGAGGCTGTCGGGCAGGCCGCCGGCGATCTGCCGGGCGGGAGTGATGTGGATCGGCTCACCGGTCCGGTTCAGCGGGATGCGGTGCGCTGCCGCGAGCGCCTGGACGCTGGTCACTCCGGCGATCACGGTGTAGTCGAAGGACACGGCGCCGCGGGCCAGGATGCGCTCGATGATGTGCAGGGTCGAGTCGTAGACGGACGGGTCGCCCCAGACGAGGAACGCTCCGACACCGTCCTCGCCGAGTTCGGTGGTTATCGCCGCTTCGACGAGCCCGGCGCGGGCCTCGCGCCAGTCCGCTACCGTGCCACGGTAGCCGCTGCTGGTCAGTGACGGCGCCCGGTCCCGCGGCGGCTCGGGGATCTCGAAGATCCGGTGACCCGGGCGCGTGACATGCCGGCGCAGGATCTCATCACGGGCTGCGTTCAGCCCGGACCTGGCTTCGCCCTTGTCGAACTGGAAGAAGACATCCGCGCGGTTGAGAGCCTGCACGGCCTGGACGGTGATCTGGTCGGGGTGGCCTGGGCCCATGCCGATGACGAGCAGCTCACGCATCCGCCAGTGTCCCGCACTCCCTGCTTCAGGCACGGAACTGCCCGCCGGCCAGGTCGTCCGGGCCAGCGGGCCTGGGTAGCCTGTGGCGGTGCGGATCCTGATCCTCGGCGGGACCGGCGAGGCGCGGATGCTGGCCGCTGAGCTCGCGGCCGCAGGCGCTGACGTGCTGTCCTCGCTGGCGGGCTTGGTCCGGGAGCCGCAGCCTCCGGGCGGCCGGGTACGCATCGGCGGGTTCGGCGGCGACGCCGGGATGGCGGAATTCCTGCGGAAGGAGGGCTTCAGCGCCGTCGTGGACGCAACGCACCCCTTTGCCGCGGCCATCACCGCCAGCGCGGAGCGGGCGGCGGCGCGGGCCGGCGTGCCGCTGCTGGTGCTGCACCGTCCTGAGTGGGAACTGCACCCGTCGTGGGAGGCGGTAGCGGATATCCCTGCCGCTGCCAGCGCCGTGCGCTCCTGGCCGGGTGAGTCTGTCCTCCTCACCACGGGCCGCCATGACCTGGCGGCGTTCCAGGCGGATGACCGGCACTGCTTCCTGGTCAGGACCGTTGACCCTCCTGACGGGCCCCTGCCGCCGCGGGTCACGCTGATCCGGGACCGGGGGCCGTACACGGTCCAGGGTGAGTCGGCGCTGATGCGCAACCATCAGGTGGGGCTGCTGGTGACGAAGAACAGCGGCGGCCCGATGACGGCGGCGAAGCTGCAGGCTGCCCGTGAACTGGGCGTACGGGTGGTGATGGTGCAGCGCCCGCCGCTGCCCCCCGGGAGCCAGGTGGTTGCAACCATCGCGGATGCGGTGCAGTGGAGTTTTGGTCTTGGTCCACCTCAGCCGGACTGCACAAGCACAGCGTGCGGATGACGACCTTGCAGCGAGATAAACGCGCGGTTTACGCTACTGCATATAAGTTGCAATAGATGGCGGCTCGCGGTGCGGGGCCTGGCCTCAGCCGCGTGTCATCCGGCGGCCCGTGCCGGGATGAGAGGGATTCCGATGGGCGTCCGCACCGTTAACGGCATCGCCGGCCGCGGTGCGGGCCAGGGTGCCGGGACGAGCCAGCCGTCCGGGCCAGCGTGGTGGCCGGCCCGTTCGGCACCTTCTGCGCCGGACCGGCGGAGCGGAAAATCCCCGATCACCGTGATAACCCTGACCGGTGATCACGCCGGCCAGGCCGTGCGCGGGCTGGCGCCTGTGCTGGCGGAAGTCGCCGCGGCCGCGTTCGCGGCACCGCCGTGGAGCGAGACCCTTGCTCAGGCCCGGCGGCTGGCGGCCCGGATGCTCGCGGAAGCTCAGGGCCCCGGCTTCACCCTCGCCCTCGCCTTCACCGGCGGCGGCCCGGGCCTGGCCGGGTTCGGCTACGGCCTGCGGCGCCCGCCCGCGCCCGGTGTCGGCGCCGGTCACCTTCCCTTCCGTGACCCTGAGCCTTTCGAGTTCTGCGAGCTCGCGATCAGGCCCGCCACCCGCGGCGCCGGGGCCGGGCGGGCGCTGCATGACGCCATCCTCGAGGCTTCCGGGCCGCAGCCGCGCTGGCTCGTTACCCATCCCGTGGCCGGGCCCGCCATCCGCTTGTACCAGACCAGCGGATGGCAGGTCAGGCGGGTGTTCGCCAGCCGAGCCGATGGCGGCAGCCGCCTGCTCATGACCAGGCACCGCTGACCGCACCACGGAAAGGAGCATGGTGGCCAGAAGCGACCGGGCCCGGCAGGGAGCTCGCCTGACGCCAGCCAGCGGGACCCGGCACGCCCGGGCCTTCGACCGCCGCCTGCTGAGGCTGGCGGTGCCCGAGCGGCGCACCCTGGCCGGCGCGGTGGCCCTGGGGCTGCTGATCGCGGCGTCCCGGGTCGGCCAGGGCGTGGCCATCGCGTTCGGCCTGGGGACGGTGTTCAGCCACCGCGAGTGGACGGCGATCCTCCCGTGGGCCGGGCTGGCGGTGGCCCTGGTGCTGGTCCGCGGGGTCGCGACGGCGGCGCAGGGCGGCATGATGGCCGGGGCGTCGGTCCGGATCACCACCGACCTGCGGCTCAGCCTGGTGGCGCGGATCCTCCTGCTGGGTCCGGGCTGGGTGGCACAGGAACGGTCCGGGGAGCTCGAGGCGGTGCTGGTGGATGGCGTCGAGCAGCTGGATGCCTATTTCCGCCTGTTCCTGGCCAAGGTGATCGTGGCGGGGATCACATCGGTGGCGATCATCGTGACCGTCATCTGGATCGATCCGGTGGCCGGGACGGTGGTGGCGGCGTTCGCGCTCGTCGTGATCTTCCTGCCGTCGGTGGAGTACCGGGCGCTCGGGCCGGGCATGCGGTTCTGGTCCGCGAGCTACCGGCCGCTGGCGGCCGAGTTCGTCGACAACCTGCAGGGGATGGCGACGCTCAAGACGTTCGGGGTGGCCGGCCGGCGCGGCCGGGAACTCGAGCAGAGATCCGCGGGCGTGCGGGATGCCGCCATCCGGCTCATCTCGGTCTCCGGCGTGTACCGGGGCATCATGATGCTGGCCGCGGCGGCGGGAGTCGCGGCCGGGCTGGCCGCCGGGGCGTTCCGCCTCGCCGGCGGGCAGCTGACCACCCAGAATCTGCTGCTCATCCTGCTGCTCGCCGTGGAGTGCTTCGGCCCCGCCCGCGAGATCCACGACGCGATGCACAGCGCCGTATGGGGAATGTCGAAGGTCGAGCGGGCCTTCTCCGTGCTGGGCGCCGCGCCCGCCGTGCCGGTGATGGCCGCCGCCGCGGCACCGCGGGCCGTGACCCGAAACGGGCCGAACGGGTCAGGCACGACGCCAGCCCTCCGGTTCGACGATGTCACCTTCCGCTACCGCCGCACCGGACATCCCGTCCTGGCCGACGTCAGCTTCGAGCTGATGCCGGGCGAGACGGTGGCCATCGTGGGAGCGTCGGGAGCCGGCAAGACCACGGTCGCCTCGCTGGCGCTGCGCTTCTTCGACCCGGAATCCGGCCGGATCCTGATAAACGGCACCGACCTGCGCGACCTGTCCCCGGACGAGGCCCGCCGCCAGGTGGCACTGGTGCCGCAGGACACGTTCTTGTTCCACGCCTCCGTCCGCGACAATCTCCTCCTGGCCGATCCGGGCGCAGCCGACGCCGCCGTTGCCCGGGCCGCGGGCCTGGCTAGCGCCAGCGGGTTCATCGGGAACCTGCCGCGGGGCTATGACACGATCGTGGGCGAGCGCGGGCTGAAGCTCTCCGGCGGTCAGCGGCAGCGGATCGCCATCGCCCGCGCCCTGCTGAAAGACGCCCCGATATTGATCCTGGACGAGGCCACCTCCAACGTCGACGTGGCCGCCGAGGCCGAGATACAGGCCGCGCTGGGGCAGGTCCGCCTCGGCCGGACCACCCTGGTCATCGCGCACCGCCTCTCCACGGTCCGGGATGCCGACCGCATCCTGCTCCTCGACGGTGGTCGCATCACGGAAGAGGGCACGCACGACCAGTTGCTCGCGTATGGCGGCGGCTATGCCCGCCTGGTGAATGCGCAGCGCCTGCCATGAGGACGGGGGATGCCATGAGCGCGGCCTCGCCAGGCGCCCGTCTCGGTGCCATCGGCCGGCTGGCCGCCAGCTTGCGGCCGGTCGCGTCACTGTTGCGGCCGTACCGGTGGTGGGTGCTGGCCTCGGTGGCCGTCAACGTCTGCGTCTACCTCGCCATGATCGCGGCGGCCGCCGTCGGGGCCGCCCTGGTCGGCCGGGCCATCGCCGGCGCGGGCAGCCGGGACCTGTGGCCGCTGGTGTGGGTGCTGGCCGGCCTGGTGATCCCGCTCGGCGTGCTGGGCTGGCTCGACGTGGTGGTCACGCACGTGGTGTCGTTCCGGCTGCTGCACGACCTGCGGCTGGTGCTGTACCGGCGGTTCCGCGAACTCGCCCCCGCCTACCTCATCGAGCGCCGCTCGGGTGACCTGGCCCGCGCTAGCGTGGCTGATGTCGAGCTGATCGAGATCTTCACCTCGCACATCGCGCCGCCGATCGTGGCCGCGCTCATCGTGCCCGCCGTGGCCCTGATCGCGCTGGCGGTGATCCAGCCGGTCCTGGCGCTGGTCGTCCTGCCGTTCGTGATCGCCGTCGCGTCGGTACCGTCCTGGCTGCTGGAGCGGGCCCGGGCTCAGGGCGACGCGCTGCGCGAGGACCTCGGCGACCTGGGCGCGAACGTGGTCGACGTCGTGCAGGGCACACGCGAGGTGCTGGCCGCGGGCGCGACCGGCGTGATGCTGGGCCGGATCCGCCGGCAGCATGACTCGATCCTGTGCGCGAGCGTCGCGCACGGCCGCCGCGGCGGTCTCGAGCAGGCGGCCACCGAGACGCTCGTCGGGCTGGCCGCCGTCGCGACCCTGGTGACCGCCGCCGTCCTGGTCCTCGACGGTTCCATCAGCACGGCCAGTTATCCGGTCGCGATCGTGATCGCGACCGGAGCGTTCGCGCCGCTCATCTCGATCTCCGGCGCTTTCCGCGAGGTCGGCCCGGTGGCCGCGGCGGCCGACCGCATCCAGGTGCTGCTGGCGGCGCGGCCCGCCGTCACTGATCAGGTGACGGCCGCGCCCGCGGGCGAGGTGATTCCGCGGGTGGAATTCGACCGTGTGCGGTTCCGTTACGGCGAGCACCTGCCGGACGTCCTGCGGGGCGCCTGTTTCGCCGTCGAGTCCGGGGAGACGGTGGCACTGGTAGGGGCCTCCGGGGCGGGCAAGTCCACCTGCGCGAACCTGCTCAGCCGCCTGTGGGATGTCCGCGAAGGGTCGATTACCGTCGGCGGACACGACGTCCGCGCGTTCCCGCAAGCCGATCTCAGGGAACTCATGGCGGTCGTCCCGCAGGATGTCTACCTGTTCCACGCCACCATCCGGGAGAACGTCCGGCTGGGGCGACCCGGAGCTTCCGACGAGGAGGTCGAGCGGGCCGCGGAACTCGCGCAGGCCGGGCCGTTCATCCGGGCCCTGCCGGAAGGCTGGGACACGGTCGCCGGCGAGCGCGCCGCGATGCTGTCGGGCGGCCAGCGCCAGCGGATCGCCATCGCCCGCGCGCTGCTGAGGGACGCGCCGATCCTGATCATGGACGAGGCGGTCAGCAACCTGGACGCCGAATCCGAGCGCGACCTGCACGTCGCCCTCCGGGAGGTCTCCGCCGGCCGGACCACGCTGCTGATCGCCCACCGCCCGTCGACCATCAGCCTCGCCGACCGCGTCGTGGTGATCGACGAGGGCCAGGTGGCCGAGACCGGCACCTACGCGCCGCTGCTGGCCACCGGCGGCGCACTGGCCCGGCTGCTCGCCCGGTCCGCGGACGGAATGCTGTAACGCGACCGGCCCCCGCGTGCTTACTGGCAGTTCGCGCACACGCCGGTCACGGCAAACCGGTGGGGGTTGATAGCGAAGCCGTACCCGGTCCGGGCGCTACGGACCAGGTCCTGGAACATGTCATCGGGGACCTCCGTCATCGACCCGCACTTCTCGCAGACAAGGTGCCCGTGAGCAGCCGACGCGAGATGGTAGGTCGCGGGCCCCTCGCCCATGCGGGTGCAGTCCACGACGCCGAGCCGTTCCAGTTCCTCAAGGTTGCGGTAGACCGTGGACATGTGCACGTCAGGGGCATAGGCACGAACCTCGGTGGCCAGTTCCTCGGCACTACGGTGCTCCTGGCTCCCGAACAGCGCCTGCAGCAGCAGCCGGCGCGCGGGTGTCGCCCGGCCGCCTTGCTTGCGAACGAGGGCAATGACATCCTCGATCGCGGCGTGACTGGGGTGTTCGGCTGGCCGCGTCTGGCCATCTCGGGGCACGGGGCCAGCTTACCGCAGCACGTGCAGTTGCAACGGGGGAGCAATTGCGAACTCGGTACGACGGAGGGTGACGAGGGAGCTGCTGATCCCAGCTTCATGGCTGGCAGCTACACCAGGTTAACCAGGCGGTGACGGCCGGTCGGTGCTGTTGCGATGAGCGGGCTGCGAGAACAGCGTCACGCTGTGCCGCACTGGCTCCCCTGGTAACGCCGCGTCGGGCAACCGGGCTCCGGTCGTTGGAGGGAGGTCTTGGCTGCCACAATGACGCACGTACATAGAAGACGCTATTGCAAGTTATTTGCAGGTCTTCCTAAACTAGCCCTGACGTGCAGTCCCCCTGGAAGGTGGCTTCGATGGCCAATCTGAGTGCTCGCCTCGTGCGGATCCGCAACGGGCTGACCCCGTCGGAGTGGGCACGCTTCGGCGGCATGATCGCCGTGATCATCGGGCTGAACGTGGCGGGCTGGCTGATGCTGGCCGCCGCTGTCAGCGGGCACTACCACATCACCGGCAAGGAGATCTTCGGGTTCGGCACCGGGATCCTGGCCTACACCCTGGGCATGCGGCACGCCTTCGACGCCGACCACATCGCCGCGATCGACAACACCACCCGCAAGCTGGTCCAGGACGGCAAGCGGCCGCTGTCGGTCGGGTTCTTCTTCTCGCTGGGCCACTCCACCATCGTGTTCGCGCTGGCGCTGCTGCTCAACTTCGGCATCCGCGCCCTGGACAGCCAGGTCAAGAACGACAGCTCCGGGCTGCACACCTACACCGGGATCATCGGCACCACCGTCTCCGGCGTCTTCCTCTACCTCATCGCGCTGCTCAACCTCGTCGTCCTGCTCTCGATCATCAAGGTCTTCCGCGAGATGCGCACCGGCCGGTACAGCGACGCCGAACTGGAGGCGCAGCTGGACAACCGGGGGCTGATGAACCGGGTCTTCGGCGGCTACGCCAAGCGGATCGACAAGCCCTGGAAGATGTACCCGGTCGGCGTGCTGTTCGGGCTCGGGTTCGACACCGCCACCGAGGTCGCGCTGCTCGTCCTGGCCGGCAGCGCGGTCGTGTCCGGGCTGCCGTTCTACGCGATCTTGTCGCTGCCGATCCTGTTCGCCGCCGGGATGTGCCTGTTCGACACGGCCGACGGGTGCTTCATGAACTTCGCCTACGACTGGGCGTTCGCCAAGCCGGTCCGCAAGGTCTACTACAACATCACCGTCACCGGGCTGTCGGTGTTCGTCGCGCTGTTCATCGGCACCATCGAGCTGCTCGGCCTGCTCGGCCAGGAACTCAACCTGACCGGCGGGTTCTGGGACTTCCTGGCCAACTTCGACATCAACAAGGCCGGGTTCATCATCGTCGGCGTGTTCGTGCTGACCTGGGTGGTGGCCCT
>Ga0335069_10015957_pt1 | contig 10491 bp, 8 predicted proteins | sample Lox_Sample_11_FD_206714 | JGI IMG/M metagenome (GOLD analysis project Ga0335069, IMG submission 206714) | Soil microbial communities from Loxahatchee National Wildlife Refuge, Florida, United States - Lox_Sample_1.1 | ecosystem: Environmental > Terrestrial > Soil > Wetlands | place: USA: Florida...
ATGTCTTTCGCGACAGAAACTAGCTAGGCCCAATGCGGGGGCCGTGAAGCTTGACGGCCAGGACATCACGGGCTGGTCGCTGAACGATATCGCGCGGGAAGGGCGCATGCTGCGCTCGTTCCAGAAGACCGTGGTGTTCAGCGCGCTCGACATCGAGGAGAACCTCGTCATCGCCGGCCAGATGTTCACCTTTCCCGGCATTTTGTCGACTTTCGGCATCGGCGCCGCCGCCCGCAATCGCGTCGCGGCGCTCAGGGAGCGGGCGCGCGAGCTGATCAAGATCGCTGGCCTCTGGGATGTACGTTTCCAACCTGCCGGAAAACTCTCCGGAGGGCAGCAGAAACTGATTCAGTTCGCGTCGATGCTGATGCCCGAGCCAAAGCTGATCCTGCTCGACGAGCCCATGGCCGGCATCAATCCGAAACTGATCGAGCGCGTGGTCGAGAGCATCCGCCTCGCCAACACCTCCTTTGGCGTCAGTTTTCTGATCATTGAGCACAACATCGACGTGGTCACCAGCCTGTGTAAACGCGTTGTCGTGCTCGACCAGGGGCGCAAGCTCGCGGAGGGAACACCCGACGAGATCGTCCAGAACCAGGCGGTGCGGGAGGCCTATCTCGGTGGCTGAACCCTCTCTCTCGATCAAGGACCTGCGCGCGGGCTATGGCTCGCTCGACATCCTCAACGGCGTGGATCTCGACGTGCCCCAGGGACAGTTCGTCGCGCTGATGGGACCGAACGGGGCCGGCAAGTCGACGCTGCTCAAGACGCTCTATGGCATGACTACCATCAAGGGCGGAAGCATCAACTGGCAGGGCAAGGACATCACGTCGCTGAAGTCGCGCGCGATCCTGTCTGAAGGCATCTCCTGGGTGCCGCAGGGCCGCTGCAACTTTCCGGTCATGACGGTCGACGAGAATTTGCAGATGGCCGCCTATACGCTGCGCGACAGCAGGGTGAAGGCGGAGCGGGACTATGTCTATGACCTCTTTCCAGTCCTGAAGACGCGCCGCAATACGCTCGCTGGCAATATGTCCGGCGGCGAGCAACAATTGCTGGAAGTCGCGATGGCCGTGTTGCAGCGGCCAAAGATTCTGCTGGTCGACGAGCCTTCGGTCGGTCTGTCACCGACCGCAATCGGCATTGTGTTCGACGAGCTGTTGCGCATCAACGCTGCCGGCCAGACCATTTTGCTGGTCGAGCAGAACACCAAGAAGGCGATGGCGGTGGCGCAGCGCGCTGTCATCCTGCGGCTTGGCAAGGTGATTTGGGACGGACGTCCCGCCGATATTACCCACGACGAGCTCGGCGAGCTCTTTCTTACCGGCCGCATGCACGGTGAGACCGACGTCGAACATTGATTTGGGCGCTCGCTCGTCGGGCGCGGACACCATTCGCAACGCAAAGGACGACCACAGTGACGATCTTCGTGCCGGCCGCGCGCGTCTCGCGCATCAAGATTTCTCCGACCACCGCGGCGTCCGCTCGCGTTCGCGAACTGAAAGCAGCTGGACGCGACATCGTCGACATGGCAATCGGCGAGCCTGATTTCGACACGCCCGATCATGTCAAGGTGGCGGCGCATGAGGCGATCGACCGTGGCGAAACCAAGTATACCGCGGTCAACGGCACCGTCGCCCTACGCAAGGCAATCATTGCCGACTACAAGCGCCGCCTCGGGCTCGAATATGCCGACAACGAGATCTGCGCCGGCGGCGGCGCCAAGCAGATCCTGTTCCTCGCGCTGATGGCGAGCGTGGAGGAGGGCGCGGAGGTCATCATTCCCGCACCCTATTGGGTCTCTTATCCCGACATGGTCATTGCCAATGACGGCAAGCCCGTCATCGTACGCTGCTCTGAGAACCAGGGATTCAAGCTGACGGCGGAGGCGCTGGAGGCCGCGATCACGCCGAAGACGCGCTGGCTGATCCTGAATGCGCCCTCAAATCCGACCGGCGCGGCCTATTCCCGTGCGGACCTCAAGGAGATCGGCGACGTGCTGCTGCGCCATCCCAATGTCCTCGTGCTTTCCGACGATATCTATGACCAGATCTGGTACCGCGACGAACCTGCGACGACGCTTGCGGCCGCCGTACCCCGGCTCAAGGATCGCGTCCTGCTTACCAATGGCGTGTCCAAGACCTATGCAATGACCGGCTGGCGGATCGGTTATGCCGCGGGGCCCGCGCCGCTGGTCGCCGCTATCAACAAACTGCAATCGCAGATGTCGTCCTGCCCGTCATCGATCAGCCAGGCGGCCGCCGCCCATGCGCTTAACAGCGACCAGTCGTTCGTTCGCGACAGCGTCAAGCTCTACAAGCAGCGCCGCGACTATGCCTGCGCGCGGCTCAACGCGATCCCGGGTCTGTCGTGCCTGGTGCCTGACGGTGCCTTCTATCTCTATCCCGGCTGTGCCGGCGTGATCGGCAAGACCACGCCTGATGGAAAGGTCATCGAGAACGATCTCGATTTCGTGCTCTATTTGCTCGACGATGTCGGTGTGGCCGCCGTGCAGGGCGCGGCCTACGGGCTCTCGCCGTATTTCCGCCTGTCGATTGCAACCTCGATGGAGGCGATCAAGGACGCCTGCGACCGCATTGAGAAGGCCTGCAAGGCACTTCGCTGAGCGCGGGCGCTGCCGCCGCATCCGAAAACCGGCCGCATCGGCGAGAATCTCATTGAAATCAATAGGCTAGATAAAGGATAGTGCACCTCCAGACCTTACCTCCAGGACCAGCGTTCGGCCCCTATGAGCGTCGATTTCAGGAAGCTGAAGAGCTTTGTCAAAGTCGTTGACGCCGGCAGCGTTTCGCGCGCCGCTGGCCTGTTGCGGACGGCACAGCCCGCCCTATCGCAGCAAATCGCGGCCCTCGAGACCCACTTCAAACACAAGCTGCTTCTGCGCAGCAATCACGGCATCGTCCCGACCGAAGCGGGCCTCATCCTCTACCGCCATGCGCAATTGCTGCTGAAGCAGATCGACCAGGCGCAGATCGATATCGATCAATCGACCAAGGCGCTGGCCGGGCGGGTCTCGATCGGGCTTGCGACCTATTCGGCGTCGAGCACGCTGTCGCTGCCGATCTTGAAGGAGATGTCGGCGCTACATCCGCAGATCGTCGTCCATATCAACGACAGCTTTGGCCATGTGTTGAGCGAGCTGATCATGACCGGCAAGATGGACATGGCCATGATCTATGGCTCAGGTCCAATTAAGGGCGTCAAGCTGCAGCCGTTATTCCGCGAGGAGCTATATTTGGTCTCGCGCGCGGAGCCGTCGGTGAAAAAGCCGACGGACGAGCCACTGCCGCTATCGGCGCTGGCCGATGTCAAGCTGTTGCTGCCCAGCCAGGGACATTTCCTGCGACGGCTGATCGACGAATCGCTGGCGCGGGCGCGGGTGACGCCGAACGTCGCCTCCGAGATCGAATCCGTTTCCGCGCTAGGCGCGGCCGTAACAGAGGGGCTCGGCTCGACCATCCTGCCGGCTTCGGTCGCCGCGACCGCGTCGAGCTTTGGCGGTGTCGAGGTGCGGCGGCTGGTGCGCCCTGCGATCGAGGCGACGGTGTCCCTGTGCGTCTCGGATCATCTGCCCTTGTCGGAGCCTGCGCTCGCCACCCGATCGGTACTTTTGACCGTGGTCGAGAAGCTAATGCGCAGCCATCCGCAGGGAATCAAAGCGGTCTAAGGAATACCGCTGGAGGTCGAAGCTCGCGCACCGGCATGCGCAGCGGCTGCATCGCGCCGGTTTCGCTAGGCCATAAACAAAACCTATGGCGGCAGACGGGAGTTGTGGTGGTCAGGCCCAACCGCATTTCCTACGCTCGAAGACAATCGCTTCGAGGACAAAGATGGCTAAGCTCGCATTCGATACTGGGGGAACTTTCACCGATTTTGCGTTGCTCGACGACAAGGGCGAGCTGCATCTCCACAAGGTGCTGAGCACACCCGCTAATCCGGCCGAGGCCGTGGTTCGTGGTGTGTCCGAGCTGCTCGAACAATTCGGAGACGACGTCGATCCCGACAGGCTTCAGGTGCTCGGTGCCACCACCGTGGTCACCAATGCTGTGCTCGAACGGAAGGGTGTCAAGACCGGCTTCATCTCGACCGCCGGCTTCCAGGACATGCTGCGCATCCGTAACGAGGGACGTTACGACCTCTACGATCTGAACTTGAAATACCCGGATCCGCTCGTGACGCGCGCCAACAGCTTTGGCGCCGTCGAGCGCATCGCCGCCGATGGCGAGGTGATCACCGCGCTGGAGGAGGAGACGGTCCGCGAGATCGCCGGCCGGCTGCGCGAGGAGGGTATCAAGTCCGTCGCCGTCTGCCTGCTGCACGCCTACAAACATCCTGATCATGAGCAGCGCATTGCGGCACTGGTGCGCGAAGAGGATCCCGATATCTTCGTGTCGCTGTCATCAGAGGTCTGCCCGGAGGTGCGCGAGTTCGACCGCGCCTCGACCACGGTCGTCAACGCCTACACGCGGCCGCAGATGTCGGGACACGTCGCCCATCTCGAACGCGAATTCGCCGCGAAGGGTATCAATCGCCAGGTGCTCTGGATGACCTCATCGGGCGGCCTCGTGCCGAGCAGCCGCGCCGCCGAGTTGCCGGTGCGCCTGATCGAATCCGGGCCGGCTGCAGGCGCGGTCGCCGCCGCCGAATTCGGCCGCATTGCCGGGGAGGGCAGCGTGCTGTCCTTCGACATGGGCGGCACCACCGCAAAGCTATGCCTGATCCCGAACGGCGAGCCGACGGTCGGCACAGATCTCGAGGTTGCACACTATCATCGCTTCCGCAAAGGCTCGGGCTTCCCGCTAAAAATACAGTCGATCCGCATGATCGAGATCGGCGCTGGCGGCGGCTCGCTCGCAGCGAAGAACCCACTCGGTTTGCTCGATGTCGGGCCGCGGTCGGCCGGCGCGATGCCGGGACCGGCTGCGTACCAGCGCGGTGGTACCGAGCCGACCGTGACCGATGCCGATATCCTGCTCGGCTATATGGGGACCGAATCCTTCGTCGGAGGCTCGTTCAAGGTGTCCAAGGATGCGGCGCTGGCGGCGATGACGAAGCTCGCTGAGTCCCTCGATGTCAGCGTGCCGCGCTGCGCCTTCGGCATCCACGACCTCGTCAACGAATCCATGAGCAAGGCGGCCGCGGTGCATGCGACCGACCTCGGTGTCGATCCGCGCAGTCTACCGATGGTCGCGTTCGGCGGCGCCGGTCCCGTGCATGCCTATGGCATCGCGCGCAAGCTCGGCATCAAGCGTATCATCTGCCCAACGGGCGCCGGCGTCACTTCGGCGATTGGTCTGCTGATCGCTCCGGTCGCCGTCGATCTCTCCGCGAGTTTTCCGATGCAGGTCGACAATTGGGATTTCGCAGCGATGAACCGTCTGCTCGGCGATCTCGCCGCTCAGGGCGCGGAGGTCGTCCGCGCCGCCGGTGTTGCGCCGGAAACGATCACCAACACCTATACCGTCGATATGCGTCACGTCGGCCAGGGCCATGAGATTACGGTCGCGCTGCCGGATCGCAGCCTGCCGCCGAAGCGGTTCCACGAAGAATTGCTCGCCAATTTCTACAAGCTCTATCGTGAGCTGTTTGGCCGCACAGTCGCGGGCTCGTCGGTCGAGGTGATCACTTGGCGCCTGCGCTCCAGCGGGCAAAAAGATCAGGTCACCCGCCCGCACACGCGTCATGCCGCAGAGGCCCGGAAAGGCTCGCGCTCTGTGTATTTCAGCGAGCGTAACGGCTTCGTCGAAACGCCGGTCTATGACCACTACAAGCTGCCTCTCGGCGAGGAGATCCAAGGGCCGGCGATCGTCGAGCAGCGGGAGTCCACCGCGGTCGTCGGACCAAGTGGCAAAGCTCACGTCGACATCAACGGCAATCTCGTGATCAATATCGCCTGAGGACGACGCACCCATGTCCACGAACGCAGCTGATTTCAACGATCCCATAAACCTCCAGGTGTTGTGGAATCGCCTGATCTTCATCGCCGACCAGGCCGACATCGTGCTCGGCCGCACCGCATTCTCGCCAATCGTGCGCGAGAACCACGACTATGTGACCGTGCTGCTCGACAGCCGCGGCCGCGCGCTCGCGCAATGCACCTGGTCGATCCCGGTGTTCATCACCTCGCTGCCGGTCGCCGCGCAGAAATACTTCCTGCCTAAGTTCCCGGCCGAGACCCTTGAGGAGGGCGACGTGCTCGCCACCAACGATCCGGAGATCGGAACAGGACATCTGCCCGACGTGACGATGATCACGCCGATCTTCAAGAAAGGTAAGGTCGTGGCCTATGCCGGCTCGATCGCCCATCTGCCCGACATCGGCGGGGCTCCCCTGCATTCCGAAGCCAGCGATATCTTCGAGGAGGGCATCCGCTTCCCGATCGTGAAGCTGCACAAGGCCGGCGTTCCCAACCAGGATGTGCTCGACATCATCGCTGCCTCCGTTCGCCTCCCGACCGAGGTGATGGGCGATCTCGAATCCATGGTCGCGGCCAACAATGTCATGGGCCGCGAACTCGTGAAGTTCCTCGATGAATACGATCTGGACAGCATCGATGAGCTGGCCGATGCCATTCACACGCGCTCCGAGGCACAGACCCGTCGTGCGATCCGGCAATGGCCGAATGGCACCTATAGTGCCGAGGTCCTGCTCGACGGCTACGATACCGACGTGACGCTGAAGGCGGACGTGATCGTCCGTGACGATTCCATTCACGTCGACTACACCGGAACATCCGAGCAGATTCTTCACTCGATCAACTGCCGCACCAACTATCGCTATGCCCATTCGGTCTACGCGCTGAAATGCCTGCTCGATCCGGATACGCCGAACAACGAGGGCTGCATCACGCCGATCACAGACGAGGCGCCGCTCGGCTCGATTCTCAATCCGGAACAATGGACGGCAGGCAATTCGCGCAATCTGATCGGTCATGTCATTCCGTCGCTGATCTTTAAGGCGCTGGAAGGCGTGGTGCCTGACAAGGTGATGGGCGACAGCGGCGGTGCGCCGATCTGGGCCGCCAACTGCGTCGGTCGGCGCGACGACGGCACGCAATATGGTTCGGTGCAGAATTTCCACGGCGGGCAGGGCGCCCGCGCCGAGTTCGACGGTCTGGACACGCTGAGCTTCCCGTCGAATTGCAGGGTCACGGCGATCGAGATGTTCGAGATCGCCGTGCCTGTTCTCACCGAGTGCAAGGAGCTGATCCCGGACTCCGGCGGGGCCGGCAGGAGCCGTGGCGGCCTCGGCCAGCGCGTCGTGCTGCGCAATCTCGGTCGTAACCCGATGAACATCTATCTGGCATCCGAGCGCGTGCGGCATCCCTGCTTCGGTGTCGTCGGCGGCAAGTCCGGCAGCGCCGGCAAGGTCTACAGGAATCGGGAGCCGCAGTTCCCAAAGGGCAAGGTTGTCTTGAAGACGGGCGACCGTCTTGAGGTCGAGACGCCCGGCGGCGGCGGCTGGGGGCGTACCTCCGAGCGCACGCTGGCCTCGATCGAGCTTGACCTTGCGGAAGGCTTGATTACGCCTGCGGCTGCCAGACAGATTTACGGCTATAAGCGCTCAAGCGTGGCGGCGACCGCCGCCGAATAGGAGCATCATGGGTCTGCTCGATGGAAAAATCGCGCTCGTCACCGGCGCCGGAACGGGGATCGGGCGTGAGACGGGGATCCTGCTCGCACAGGAAGGCGCAACGGTCGTCGTGACGGGGCGCCGGATTGATCCGTTGCGGGACGTCGTCGTTGACATCGAGAAGGCGCGCGGCAAGGCCATCGCCCGCGCGCTGGACGTCGCATCGCGCGATGCGATTCTGGAGACCGTCGCCTGGATCAAGCGCAATGTCGGGGCGATCGATATCCTCGTCAACAATGCCGGCAGCGCCAGCAAGGTGCTGAACGCGCGGTTCATCAGCGAAGCGGAGTGGAACGCCACGGTCAACGTCAATCTCACCGCCGTGTTCAATCTGACGCAGGCCGTGCTGGAGGATATGATCGCTAGGAAGGAAGGTACGATCATCACGGTGTCTTCGCTGGCGGTCGTCAATCCGAACCTGCTCGGCGGAGCCGCCTACGGCGCGGCCAAGGCTGGCGTGAAGAACTTCATGACTTTCCTGCACAATACGTTTCGCAATCAGGGCATTCGTGCGACGACGATCCTCCCGGGCGAGACCGACACACCGATTATGGATAATCGTGCCCGCCCGCCTTTGGACAGCGAACGCGCCGTGATGCTGAATCCTCACGACGTCGCGCGCGCGGTTCTGCTCTGCGCGAGCCTGCAAAAGGGCGCGATGATCCCGGAGCTGCACATCTGCCCGACTTTCATGCGCGATACATCCGCGGACATCGAGACGGCTCGCTGGGTCGGTGCGCCCGCGGGTCTCGCCGACAGGCCGAAGAGCTAGAGAAGAGGATATCCCATGAATGGAGCCAAGTTGCGCGAGCGCCTTGCCAAAGGTGAGGCGGTCACAATGTTCACGCCGCATCACTCATCGTCGGGACTGGCTGTCCGCCTGGTCGAGCTCGGTGCCGATTCCATCTTCGTCGATTGCGAGCACGGCACCTGGAGTTTTGAGGATGTGCGCGTAACCGCACAAGCGATCCGAGGGGCAGGCGGCGCCGCCATCGTCCGCCCGCATTCGCATGAGCGGCCGCTCCTCATCCGCTATCTCAATGCCGGCGCCGATGGTCTCATGGTGCCGATGGTTGATACCGCGGACCAGGCGCGCGCCATCGTCGATGCGGTACCCTATGCATGCCCCGCCGACCATGAAAGACGATTGATCATCGCCATGATCGAGACGCCCAAGGCGATCGACAACATCGACGAGTTGCTCGCCGTGGAAGGAGTCGACGTCTTCTTCATCGGCCCCGGCGACCTGTCGCAGAACATGGGTTATCCGCCGGCGCCCCCGTTCGGGCAGTCGCGGCCGCAGGCCGTGATGGAGCGGGTCGCCTATGCGGTGAAGAAGATCCGCTCGGCCGGCAAGATCGCTGGCACGCTCGCGACGTCGGACGAACTGCCCTCTCTGTTCGAACAAGGCGTGCGGTATTTCTACATCCACTCCGATCCATTCCTTCGCGTCGGTTTCGCCGGCATCAAGAAGCTGCTCGCCCGCTGAACTCGGACGTCACGCTCGCGCCGTGAGAGAATCACCATGGCATTCGAATTGTTCAATCTCACCGGCCGACGCGCTCTGGTGACGGGATCGTCGCAAGGGATCGGACTAGCGATCGCGCGAGGGATGGCCGAGCACGGCGCGTCGATCGTCCTGAATGGACGCGACCGCGACAAGCTGGATGCGGCCGCGGAAACGGTCACAGTCAGCGGGCACGAGGTCGCAGTGACGAGCTTCGATGTAACCCGCGCCGACGCCGTTCGCGGCGAGATCTTTCGCATTGAGGAGGCGATCGGGCCGATCGACATTCTCGTCAACAATGCCGGCATGCAGTTCCGCGCGCCGTTGGAGGATTTCCCGGCGGAAAAGTGGGAGGAATTGCTCAAGACCAATGTCTCCAGCGCCTTTTATGTCGGCCAGGCGGTTGCACGCCATATGATCCCGCGCGGAAAGGGCAAGATCATCAACATCGCGTCGGTTCAGAGCGAGCTCGCTCGCCCCGGCATTGCGCCGTATACCGCGACCAAAGGAGCGATCAAGAACCTGACGCGTGGAATGTGTGCCGATTGGGCTAGGCACGGTCTCCAGGTCAATGCGATCGCGCCTGGCTATTTCAAGACTCCGTTGAATCAGGCGCTGGTGGACGATCCCCAGTTCTCGGCGTGGCTCGAAAAGCGGACGCCGGCATCCCGCTGGGGCAGCGTCCACGAATTGATCGGCGCCGCCATCTTTCTGTCATCTGATGCATCGTCTTTCGTTAACGGGCACACGCTCTACGTCGATGGCGGCATCACGACCTGCCTGTAGGCGGTTGCGCCGGCGTCCTTCCACAGAAGTCCCCGTATCGCTGGACGTCGATAGAGGAAACACATGGTGAGCAAGCCGGAAGTGTTGATGATCGGACCGTAACGCCCGACCGATACCGATACGCATAGCGGATCGAAAGCACAAGAGCATGAAACTAACAAAAGTGGCGCTGGCATGGACGTTTGTTCTGCTGGACCTGTTTTCGTCTGCGCACCCCCTGCACAGCAAATCGATGATTGTGAATACGCGCGACGATAAAGGGCCTCAGGAAGCCGACCCGACCCGGACTGCTGCTCCTGACCTGACCCGTGGCCTAAAGTCGTCGTAGGCAGGGAAGGCGGACCAAGCCCGCTCGGTCTGTCTGAGTCGTCTCCGGCAGGACCAGTCGGCGAATTGAATGGTACGGTGGCGCACGCGTCGAGAAATGGCGGTTGCGAAAGCATAATCACGGACGACGGGTAAAAGCGCTCAGGTTAATGATTGCCGAAGAGTATTTCATACACCTGGGCTGGCGGCGATGGAACGCGCCCAAGGCTCCAGAGTGA
>Ga0335069_10015958_pt1 | contig 10491 bp, 7 predicted proteins | sample Lox_Sample_11_FD_206714 | JGI IMG/M metagenome (GOLD analysis project Ga0335069, IMG submission 206714) | Soil microbial communities from Loxahatchee National Wildlife Refuge, Florida, United States - Lox_Sample_1.1 | ecosystem: Environmental > Terrestrial > Soil > Wetlands | place: USA: Florida...
CAAATCCTTCTGCCGCGGCATCGAGTGCCTCACGTCGGTTGAACTCCAGTGCCTCGCGCAAAGTCACTCGGAGAGTATCGATCAACTCCTCGCGCGTAGCCTCCCGGCAATTGACGCCCGGCACCTCTTCGATCCACCCGATCCACCAAGCTCCCGACTGCTTGATAACCGCGGTGTACGTGTCCTTCATAACCATCTCATGGCCCAGTCGACCGTGGGTCGCTAACGCCGCGGCGCTGAGCGGCCGCGGGCGAACCGCGCAGATTCGATTGTCACCAAACGCGTCGTGCCCGCGGTCCGATCGAGCGCCCTGTTAGACGTGGCTTGCGCTCTGGTACTCCTCAGCTCGGCCAGCGTTCGCTGCATGCTGCTCACGACCGCTGGCATCTACGATGACTGATCATCGGGGGCCTGTCGGGTCGCCCCTTCGGCAACGAAGATCAAGTAGTCGATCAGGGCGACAACTTGCACAACTCGCTCGGGTTGGAGGTCCCTCAGGATGTGATGCTGAACGCGGTTCCTGACAAATCCAAACACGCCCCGGAAAAGCAGGTGAGCCGCCTCTTGCTCGGCTGATACCGGACTAACCGTGAGCCGCGCTCGGGAACCGAAGGCGAATGTGGCGAGATCAACACCGGTGCATTCGCGCGACGCCCCAGAGAGACCACGAAGGCGATCCTCTAGGATGCGCGTCGCCTCGGCCATAACCGTGTCAAGCCGGTCGAGTTGACCGTCGTCCCTAAACCTATGCAGAAGGTCAAGGCAGCGGGAACGCAACTCATCATCCCGGATCTCAATCGAACTCATGACCACCGGTCGAGGTGGCCGTTCGTCCCCGCGTTCGGCTTGCCGTTCTCCCGCGGATTTACTCGGTTCCTCGATCTCCGGAGCCTCACTCGCAAGGAGTGGCACTGGTGTCGCAGTCGCAAACGGCTCGGAGGCAAACTGTTCGCGCAGCTGAGAGATCCGCTGGTCCACCGCACCAAGTGCGTGACGCGAGAGCCTGGGTCGGCTCGCCAGCAAATTGCGTCGCTGGCTCAGTCTACTGAGGTACAAGAGGCCGCAAGCTTTGAAGAAGCGGATAAATCCATGGGAGAAGCTGGCATGGTAATCAAAGGCTGTCGCTCCGCGTCGCTCGATCTCTCCTTCCATCCACTCGCGGGCGCGATGCACCCGTTCGAGTTCTTGATGTATCTCGAAGGTCCGGCGCTGCTCTGGGCCAAGGATTAACCCGAGGTCGGGATCGGCATCGATGGCTTGGACGTCTTCAGCCAGAAGCGATTCGTAGAACTTGACCGATTCAAGCAGGAAGTGGAAGAACTTGCGGCCCAGGAACAAAAGCGGATAGAGTTGGTGATCCGGCGGTTCCATGGGATTGTCTGTCATTCTTGCCAGCGCTATCGGGGCATCGTAACGTGGGCGTCTAACTATCTTCTGACCTACTTGGACTGCCTCGTTCAATGCGTATTAGGCTGACAAGAATCTTGTCAGCCTAATACGCCTCCTCTCGACCCGTTCCATTGTGCATCTTCGCCTCTCGATCCGGTCGGTTACGATCGCGCAACCCCATAACACTCCCCGTGCAAACCCTGCAAGATTTTCGCAGCCTATTGCCGCCCGCCGATTCAGGAGGCTCGCAGCCTATCACGCAGCGCTCGCCGGCCATGAAAGCGCGCCTACTAGCCGATCGGCCGGGCTCAGCACCCCGTAACCGCCGCGGTTGAGCATCCTTCGACACGGTCAGGACAGGTGTGCGTGTACACCATCGTGGTCCGGACGCGGCGTGGTCGAGCAATTCCTGGACGGTACGGATGTCCTAGCCGTCGCGCAGCAGGTCTGTGACGAACGAATGACGGAACGTGCCCTCATTGACAACGCTTGCAGATCCGTGAACACACAAGCGCTGCGTGACGTCCTTCAGTGGAGAGTGATCTATGCCAGACCGCGCTTCCAACCTCGATGAAATCCTGCGCCTCGATCGCGCGCATGTGATTCATCCGATCACCGAGTTCCGCAAGCAGGAGCGACACGGGTCGAAGATCTTCGTTGGCGGCCGGGGGATCGAGCTGCAACTCGCCGACGGCCGCACAGTGATCGACGGCTTCTCCGGCCTCTTCAACATCAGCGTCGGCCACGGGCGCATGGAGATTGCCGACGCGGTCAACGCGCAAATGCGGCAGCTCGCCTACTATCCGAGCTTCTGGGATTTCGGCAACGAGCCGGCGACGCGACTGGCCGAGAAGGTCGTTGGCCTGCTTCCGAGCGATCGCCGGCTCACGCACGTGCTGTTTCACAGCGGCGGCAGCGAGGCCAACGAGGCGAACTTCAAGTTCGCCCGCCTCTATCACGGTGTTCGCGGCAAGTATCAAAAGGTGAAAATCCTCTCGCGCCGGTGGGCGTTCCACGGCGCGACGCGCGGTGCTGGCACGGCGACCGGCATTCTCGCGTACCACGCGATGATCGAGCAGGATGCCTCACACGCCTACTTCGCGCCGCCGTATTGCTACCGCTGCGAGTTCGGCCAGACCTATCCGAGCTGTGGGCTGGCGTGCGCGCACGACCTCGAAGCCGAGATCATCAAGGAAGGCCCCGACACCGTCGCTGCAGTGATCCTCGAACCGGTGATGGGTACCGGCGGAATTCTCGTGCCGCCACCCGACTACTTCGAGCCGATTCAGGCGATCTGCAAACGCCATGACGTCTTGCTGATCCTGGACGAAGTCGTCACCGGCTTCGGTCGCACCGGTAAGTGGTTCGGCATGGAGCAGTGGAACATCAAGCCCGATCTGGTTTCGTTCGCGAAGGGGATTTCGTCGGGCTACCTGCCGCTGTCGGCCTCGGTGGTGGCCGATCACGTCTACGAGACCATTCGGGACGAAATGCCCGACGGCATCCCGCTGATGTTCGGCTTGACCTACAACAATCATCCGACCTGTTGCGCGGCCGGACTGGCCAACATCGGCATCATCGAGCGCGAGGGACTCGTCGAGAACGCGCGCGTGGTCGGGGCCTACTTGCTCGAACGACTGCGCGAGGCGTTCGGCGCATCACCTATCGTCGGCGAGATCCGCGGCTGCGGCATGTTGGCCGCGGTCGAGATCGTGCGCGATCAAAAGACCAAAGAACCGTTCCCCAACGTCGAAGATCCGCACCACATCGTGGCGATGGCGTTTCAGCGCGGGTTGATCGCGCGCGCGTTGTTCCAATGCGTCGCGCTTGCTCCGCCGTTGATCTCGACGAAAGCCGACATCGATCGCATGGTGAGTATCCTTCAGGCCGTCTGGCCCGAGGCCGAGAAGGACATTCTGTCGTCGTAGTCCGGTGCCGCGTCAGACCAACCACTGCGGCACCGGCAGATTCTTTGAGCGCAAGAACTCCGGATTGAACAGCTTGCTTTGATAGCGCGTGCCGTCGTCGCACAGCATGGTGACGATGGTGTGGCCGGGGCCGAGTTGTTTGGCGACCTGGATGGCCCCTGCGACGTTGATCCCGCTCGATCCGCCGACCGAGAGTCCTTCGTGCTGCAGCAGATCGAAGATGATCGGCAACGCCTTATCGTCGCTGATCTGCACCGCGTCGTCGATCGGCGCGCCTTCGAGATTGCCGGTCACGCGCCCCTGACCGATGCCTTCGGTGATCGAGGTACCCTCGGCCTTCAGCTCGCCGTGCCGGTAGTAGTGATACAGCGCGGAGCCCATCGGATCGGCGAGCACGATGCGCACGCGCGGGTTGCGTTCCTTCAATGCCATCGCGACGCCAGCGAGCGTGCCGCCGCTACCGACCGAGGCGACGAACGCATCGATCCGGCCATCGGTCTGACGCCAGATCTCGGGGCCGGTGGTTTCAGAGTGCGCGCGTCGATTGGCGAGGTTGTCGAATTGGTTGGCCCACACCGCACCGTTGGGTTCGACGCGCGCCAATTCTGCGGCGAGGCGGCCCGACGCGCGCACGTAGTTGCCGGGATCCTTGTACGGCACCGCCGGCGCGAGTCGCAGCTCGGCGCCGCACAGCCGCAGCATGTCCTTCTTCTCTTGGCTCTGGGTCTCGGGCATGACGATCACGGTGCGATATCCGAGCGCGTTGCCGACGAGGGCCAGGCCGATGCCCGTGTTGCCCGCCGTGCCCTCGACGATCACGCCACCCGGCCGCAGCGCGCCACGCGCCTCCGCGTCGCGCACGATGTACAGCGCGGCGCGGTCCTTCACCGAACCGCCGGGATTGAGGAATTCACACTTTCCCAAGATTTCACAGCCGGTCTGTTCGGACGCGTGCCGCAATCGAACTAGCGGCGTGTTGCCGATCAGATCGACAAATCCGTTCCGGGTCTCCATGGATGCGGAACTGGCTACCAAGAACGACATCGCATCGCTAGTCGCGAGCGCCCGCGAGGTCCTTGATGTAGCGATACACGCGGCGGTCGCGGCGGTAGCCGGCTCGCTCCCAGAAGGCGCGTCCGAGGCGATTTTCGATGAGGACGATCCCGCCGATACGCTTGGCACCCCTTGCGCGCAGTCGTTTCTCCACCCGGGCCACCAGCGCGCGAGCGATGCCGAGACGGCGATACGCTGGATCGACGGCGAGGCGAGCCATGCTGGCGCGCCACCCGTCCCAGCCGCCCATGACTGAGCCAATCAAGCGAGAGTCGTCCCACGCCAACAAGAGCAAGTCGCGATCGCGACGCAGCCGCGCGCGCAGCGAGGATGGTGCATCGGTCACACTCTCGGGTGCGCCCGCCCGGTTCCAGAATTGCAGCACGGCGGTCACGTCGCACGGCCGGCAGCGACGGATCCGGATTCGCTTCATCGTCGATTGGGCACGCGCCATTGCCTCGCCTCCACGCTGCTCGTTGCGGACACGCCCGCTTATACAGAGTGCCGAGCGGGCTTTGGAAGCGGCTGAAATCGGTCACGTTGCTCGCCTCGCTCGAGGGCGCCGTGCTAAGCGATCGCGAGTGGCGAAGACGGTTCCGATCTTGCTCGATACCGACGTCGGCACCGACGTCGATGATGCGATTGCGATCGCCTTGCTCCTCGCGGCGCCAGAATTAGATCTGCGCGCGGTGACCACCGTGTCGGGCGACGTCCGTTTGCGCGCGCGGATTGCGAAGAAACTGCTCTCGCTCGGCGGACGGGCCGAGGTGGCGGTTGCGGCTGGGGTACGCGAACCGATTCTGCGCCGGCGCAACTTTCTGTGGCTCGGTCACGAAGGGCAGGGGATCGTGAGCCCCAACGAGCCGCTCACACTCGCGACCAGCCATGGAGTGGATCTGTTCATCAAGACCGTGTTGCGCGAACGCCCGCAGGTTGTCACCATCGGCCCGCTGTCGAACCTCGCGGTCGCGATCATGAAGGAGCCGGCGCTGATCGCCGCGATCCCTCACCTCACCGTCATGGGCGGTTCGATCGGGCGCGCCGCGGACGTCCCGGCGGCCGAATACAACCTCGGGTCCGATGCGGAGGCCTCCGAGCTGGTGCTGAGCGCCGGAATTCCGACGACGCTGGTGCCGCTCGACGTAACGTTCAAAACCTTCTTTCTCCAACAGGATCTGGCGCGTCTGCGCACATCGCCTTCACTGCTCGTCCAGACACTGTGCAACGCGATCGAGATCTGGGCACCGATCCACGCGCAATTCTTTGGCGCCACGCGCACGTTCGATCCGTCGACGGTCGCGTTTCTCCACGACCCGTTGACACTCGCGGTTGTGTTCGATCCCTCGTTGGTGACGACCGAGCGGCTGCACCTGCAGCCGACCCTCGTCGACGGAACCTTTCGCTTGGTCGCGCAAGCCGATGCGCCGGAATTCGAGGTCGCCACGGCTGTCGACGCACCGCGCTTCGTCGAATTCCTTCTGCAGCGATTGCTCAGCCTGGCCTGACCTGCGGGAGTGGAACGCGTCGGTAGCAATACCCCCGTCGGCGCCGTATCATACTTCTTATGAAAGAAGGCGGACCGGCGAATCACGGATTGGCACCCACGCTCTTGTTGTCGATGCCGCAGCTCAACGACCCGAACTTCAAGCGAACGGTCGTGTTGTTGTGTGAGCACACACGCGACGGCGCGTTCGGGTTGGTGTTGAATCGGCCGACGGGCACGCCGGCAGCCGACATCGTTCAACTCGATCCCCCCGTGCAGTCCGACAACGGCTTGCAACTGTGGGTCGGCGGTCCGGTCGAGCCGCAGCGCGGGTGGATCTTGGTCGGCGAAGAGCCGTCGGGCGTTGAAGCCATTTGCGTGAAGGACGGTTTATACCTTTCGGCGTCACCGGTGCTTTTGCGGCGACTGATGGAGGGGCCGCCGCCGCCGCGCAGTCGGTTCCTGATCGGCTACGCCGGGTGGGGACCGGGACAACTCGACGGCGAGTTACTCCAGTCCGCGTGGCTCACCGCGGACGTCGATCTCGACCTGGTGTTCGATACTGAGTCCGGGGCGATGTGGGAGGCATCGATTCGCCGTCTCGGCGTCGATCCCAACGCGCTGCAGATGAGTCCGGGAGTTCATTGAGGAAGTGATGGGTGACGAGGGACGGTGATGAGTCTAAACAGTCTTCGGCGCATCCCTTGTCACTGGCCGCTCATCACCGCCTTCTCAACACTTGACCCGCGCGGGCGGCGCGATCGAATTTTCCGTCACGCACAACCACGTGGCCGTTGAGCACGACCGTCTCGATGCCAGACGGCGATCGGTTGGGTGCGCGTCGTGTCGTGGTGTCGCCGACCGTCTCCGGATCGAACACGACGAGATCGGCGGCTAAGCCTGTGGCGATGCGGCCACGATCGCGCAGACCCATGCGATCGGCGGAGAAGCCGGTCATGCGGCGAACGGCATTTGCCAAAGTGATGAGCTTCAACTCGCGCACGTAGCGTCCGAGTACGCGCGGGAAGGTGCCGTACGACGCCGGGTTGTCGAAGCCGTTCCCGGTCAGAATCGTGTCGGTCTCGACGCACGTGCGAGAGTGTTGCAGAACCTTTCGCAGACTGGTCTCTTCGTCGTCGCGACCGCTGTAGTTCCAGTTGATGATGCGCGCTTGGCTGCCGAGTTCGCCGACCAGATCGAGATAGGTTTCCGTCGGGTCGTTGCCTCGATCGCGGGCGATCTCGGCGATCGTCATGCCTTCGTAATGCGCGACCCGGCGATCCGGCACCCACATGATTTGCGTGTCCTCCCAGCGCATCCCGAGATGCGGCAGCACCCAGTTGAGCGTGCCGGCGGCGCGTTGGCGCTGCTCGGGGTTGGTGACGGCGTCGCGCAAGTTCGGCAGCGTCCAAGGCGGCATGAAGACCACCAGCGTGGTGTTGCCGCCGACGTAGGGGAACGCATCCCATGCGATGTCGACGCCTTCTTCGACCAGCCGGTCCAAGTGTTCGAGCACGAGATCGGTGGTCGGCCAGGTCGTGTCGCCGACGAAGATGAGATGCGAGTGCTGCACGGGAATGCCGTGAGCGCGGAACACGGCGGCGGTCTCGTCGACCGCGCGCAGGTTCGACGGCTGCTGCGTCGGATCGTCGAGACTGCCGAGCGCGATGTAGCTGCGGGCGTGCGAGGTGTACACGCCGCGCCGCTCCTTTAGTGGCGCCGTGGTGCCGACCAACTCGTCGGTGTCGGCGAACACTCCCGGCGCGTAGCCGAGCCCGGTCGATAGACCGAGGGCGCCTTCGTCGAGCGCGGCGCGCGCGAGGTCGGCCATCGCGGCGATCTCCTCGGCGTTGGCCGGTCCCGGCTTGATGCCGTTGACCGCGGCGCGAATGGTGCCATGGCCGACCAGTTGCGCGAGATTGAGCGCGAGACCTTGCTGCTCCAACGCCGCGAGAAACTCGCCCATGCTCGACCACCGATAGTCGAGGTCGTGGTCGTGCAGCATGCGGCCGACGAGCGGCAGCAGCTTCCGGTTTCCGGCTACGTACGGCGCCGGCGAGCAGCCGCAGTTGCCGCCGACGATCGTCGTGATGCCTTGTTCGAGCAACGGCGCCAGCACCGCACCGTGATCGGCGTGCGGGATCACCCAGTCGCTGTGCGAGTGCATGTCGATGAAGCCGGGGGCGATCGCCTTGCCGGCGCAGTCGATCGCCCACGCCGCGGCCGCGTCGCCGAGATCGCCGACGGCCGCGATGCGGTCCCCGAGCACGCCAATTGAACCGGACACGGGCGGCGCACCAGTGCCGTCGAAGATGGTTGCATCGTGGAGAATGAGATCGAAGGTCATGCTGTAGTCTACCCTATCGCGGCTTGCGCTCCAGCCGGTGAAAGTATTCCCACAACACCTTGTTCATCACCGCGTCGGGCACGCGGTCGGGGCGGCTGAAGTCGTAGCGACGCGATAGCTCGTCGCCCGAGGTACCGACTGGATTGATGCTGATCGGAATGTTCTGCGGTAGAGCGCTGTAGGGCGTGAAATCGGGCGTGTCGGTGAAAACGTCGCGCATGACGATCGCCATCTGATCGAACAAACTCATCGGTGGCAGGTCGAGGATCAGCTCCATGGTCCGATGCATACTCGCCATGTCGTAGCGCGTGTGATTGACGGCATGGCGGCGGACGTACGGGCCGATGACGAGCGCGACGGTGCGGTGCGAGTCGACGTGATCACCGCCGGATTGCGGATCGTCTTCGAGCACGAAGATCATCGACTGCTTCCAGACCTCGGTGGCGTGCGAGATGGTTTCGATCAGTTTGCCGAGCGCGTAGTCGTTGTCGGCCATGTACGCCTCGGGCGCCGGAAAGCCGGCGGTGCGGCCGTTGGTGTGGTCGTTGGGCAGCGCGATGTAGTTGAACTGCGGCACGCTGTTGGTGGCGACTTGCTGATCGAATTCGGCCTTCCACACCTCATAGCGGGACGCATCGGTGATGTGCAGGTCGAAGATGGCGAAGTCGAAATTGGTGTTCTCCATCCAGTAGTCGACTGGATGCCCGTCGTTGTCGGTGCGCAGGAACTCGCCGTAGTTGCGGAAGCTGACCCCGTGGTTGTGGCAGTTGTCGAACCAGAAACCATTTTCCGGCGTTGCGATGGGATACATCGTGCCGCGGATCGATGGACCCGTGTTGCGCGAGAGATGGCTGCCGATGTCATTGGGGCGGACTTCGAAACTGGCCGCCACCCAGGTCCGCTCTTCGTAGTCGGTGTCGATGGCGCCCATGGTCCACGCGTGCCCGGGCTCGCTTTTTTCGCTGTTGGCGAAGAAGCGATCGAGCAGCACGAACTCTTCGGCCAAGGCGTGCGTGTTCGGCGAGATGTCGCGCGCCGTGTACAAAACCGTCTTGTCGGGGTTCAGGACTTGGAACGTCAGGCTCGGATCGCCGTTGCCTTGCGGCAGATCGCCGAGCACTTGATCGTAGGTCTTATTCTCACGCACGACGAAAAAGACATGCTGGATGGGGCTCGGGTCGTCGCCGCTGCAGGGAATCGGGAAGCACGAGCCGGCGGCGACCGGATAGTCACTCGGGCGCACCTTGGTGTTCCAGCCGTTGTTGGCGATGACGTGGCGCGTGTAGGCGTGCAACAGTGCGGCGCTCGGCACCGGAACGATCTCCAAGGTACCGGGCACACCATAGGTGCCGCCGAGTTGGAGGTTGAACGCAAGATCGACGGGTTGAATGGTGCGTGTGCGCGGGTAGGTGCGCGAGCCCTTCATGGTGGTGACGTACAGCGTGCGACTGTCCGGGCTGACGACGAGCGCGCTCGGGTAGAAGCCGGTCGGGATGTAGCCGCGCACCGTCTCGGTGCCCGCATCGATCACCCCCACCGCGTTTTCCCACGACAGCGTAACGTAGACGCTGGCGCCATCGGGGCTGATGGCGACCGCCGAGGGGCTGCTGCCGAAATTGGCGCCCGGGAACGGCTGGAGGGAGATCGTCCGCGCGCGCGTGGGATCCAGCACGTCGAACACGGTCACGCTGTCACTGTTCGCGTTGGCGACGAACACCTTGCTCCCATCGGGCGTCACTGCGAGCGCGTTGGGATTGGCACCGGTGGGCACCGATTGGCGCACCACGTTCATGTCGGTGTCGACGATCGACACCGTCCTGTCGCCGCGATTGCTGACGTACGCTTCGTGACGTGTGGGGTGCACGGCCACCCCCCACGGAGATCGGCCGACCGGAATCGTCGCGAGTATGCTGCGGCTGGCCGGATCGACCACCGCCAGCGTATGGGTCAGATTTTGGACCACGTACAATCGGCTGGCGTCGGGGGTGGACGCCATGCCGATCGGAAAACCGGGGACGGCAATCTTTGCACCCAACGTGAACTTGCCGTTGTCGTTGAGCTTGAACGTTCGCAAAAGCGTCGACGCGGTGCTGTCGGTGGAACCCCCGCTCGACACGAACCCGGACCGACCATCGGCCCCGAGTGCGAGTCCTTGAAAGATGGTGTTGGTACCAGTGAGGACTTGCTGGTTCTGAGCGACCAGCGTGTTGAGGTTGACGCTGCTCAACGACTGCACGAGAAACCCGGTGTCGGTGACCACCAGCCATTTCCCATCGGGGCTCATCACCATC
>Ga0335069_10015959_pt1 | contig 10491 bp, 7 predicted proteins | sample Lox_Sample_11_FD_206714 | JGI IMG/M metagenome (GOLD analysis project Ga0335069, IMG submission 206714) | Soil microbial communities from Loxahatchee National Wildlife Refuge, Florida, United States - Lox_Sample_1.1 | ecosystem: Environmental > Terrestrial > Soil > Wetlands | place: USA: Florida...
CCTCCCCGATCATTGAAGATATCATAAGGTGGTGCTCCCGCCGCGGCAGGCGGTTACCCGTCATCCCCACAGCGCTCCTTCACCCGCTCGCCTGATTTGACTTCCCGCATTCGGTCGGCTACGCTGAAATTTCGGGGCATCCAGATTGAATCGGGGCGGCAGTGCGCACGGGCCGCCGCCGCATGAAATGAAAACGGTATGAACCGGGTCTATCTTGACAACAACGCGACCTCGCCACTCGCGCCGGAAGTGTTTGAGGCCATGCGGCCGTACCTGCTGGAAGACTTTGGCAATGCCTCTTCGATACACTGGTATGGGCAGCGGGCCAAAGCCGCCGTGGAAAAGGCGCGTGAGCAGGTGGCGCGTCTGCTGAACGCCCGGGCCAGCGAGATCGTCTTCACCAGCGGCGGGACGGAGTCCGACAACGCCGCGATTCTGGGCATCGTCGAGGCCGCGCGCGGCGAGCGCAAGCACGTGGTGACCACGGCCATCGAACACCCCGCCGTGCTCTCCACCGGGAAAGCGTTGGAGAAGCGCGGCGTGGGCGTGACGTACGTACACGTGGGGCCAGGCGGAGTGGTCGACCCTGGGGACGTGGCCGCTGCGTTGCGCCCGGAGACTGTGCTGATCAGCGTCATGCACGCCAACAACGAACTGGGCACCCTTCAGCCGCTTGAGGAGATCGGCCGCATCGCCCGCGAGCGCGACATCTACTTCCACACCGATGCCGTGCAATCGGTGGGTAAAATCCCGGTGGATGTGAACAACCTCGGCGTCGATTTGCTGGCCCTCTCCGCGCACAAGCTGTACGGCCCCAAAGGTGTCGGCGCGCTTTACGTTCGCAGGGGGACGATCCTCCGGCCGATCCTGCATGGCGGGCACCACGAGCGCGACCGCCGTCCCGGCACTGAAAACGTGGCGGGCGCCGTCGGGCTTGGCGCCGCGGCGGAGTGCGCGTGCCTGCACATGACGGAAGAGTATTCCCGCGTGGCAGCCCTGCGCGACCGCCTGGAGGCCGGCATTCTGGCGAGCGTGCCGGGCGTGGCCGTCAACGGCGACCGCGCATGCCGAGTTCCCAACACCACAAACCTCACCTTCGACTTTATCGACGGCGAAGGCTTCGTCATTGCCACGGATCTCCGCGGCATCGCCTGCTCGACAGGCTCGGCCTGCTCTTCGGGATCGCTCGAACCTTCCCACGTGCTTTCCGCCATCGGACTCAAGCCGGAGCGGGCGCGCGCGAGCATCCGCTTTAGCCTGGGCCGCTTCAACACAGATGCGGATGTGGAGGATACGCTCCGTATCCTGCCCGCCGTGGTTGAGCAACTCCGCGCCGTGTCGCCGCGCTACTCAAAAGCAGTGGTGAGTGGCTAGTGATGAGTGGCGAGCGGCCGAAATTCGAAAATCGAGACGACTTTCGGGATTCGATATCGAGTCTCCATTTTCGATTTTCCGGTTTCGACGTTCCATTTTCGATTTTCATCGTGCAGCCAATATGGGCGTTCCCGAGACAACTCGTATCGCAGTCGCCATGAGCGGCGGGGTCGATAGCTCGACGGCCGCGGCTCTGCTGGCGGAAAAGAGCTCGACGCAGCCTTCCGGCGCCTCGCCCGAGGTGGTAGGGCTGACCATGCAGCTCTGGAACCAGCGCCGCCTACCGCAACTGCTGGGTGAAGAAGCCGGCGAGGGCGGGCACGCCAGCGGGCGCTGCTGCTCGCTCGAAGATGTTTATGACGCGCGCGCCGTTGCCAGCTTCCTCAACCTACCCTTTTACGTCGTCAACCTCGAGAAGCAGTTTGAAGCTGCCGTGGTGAAGCCCTTTGTCGAAGGTTACATGGCGGGGGAAACGCCCATCCCGTGCAGCCTTTGCAATACCGAGATCAAGTTTGCGGAGTTTCTTACGACAGCGCGGCAGATTGGCGCGGAACGCATCGCCACCGGACATTACGCACGTATTCGCCGCGATCCGGACACCGGCCGCTACCAGCTTTTGCGCGGTGTCGATCGCTCCAAAGACCAGGTCTATTTTCTGTTTGGATTGACCCAGGAGCAACTGGCGCGCTCCGAGTTTCCGCTGGGAGAAATGACCAAGCAGGAAGTGCGCGCCCTCGCCCGGGCCCGCCGCCTGCCCGTGGCGGAGAAGCCGGACAGCCAGGAGATCTGCTTTGTGCCCACGGGGAGCTATCGCGAGTTCATTGATGCCTACCTGGCCGAGCAAGAGAGGGCACCATCCTCGAGGCCGGGGGAGATCGTCACTACCGAGGGACGCGTGCTGGGCGAGCACTCGGGCCTTCAGCACTTCACCGTGGGCCAGCGCAAGGGATTGGGCATGGCGGTGGGCGCACCGCTCTATGTGATCGCACTCGACCCAGCGAAGAACCAAGTGATGGTGGGAGAGGATCGCGACCTCTTCCGCCGCCGCTTCCGCGTCCGGGAGGTGAATTGGATTCGGCCTCTCGCCCCGGGCGACTCCCTGGAAGCGCACGTGAAGATCCGCCACAACCATCCCGGCGCTGCCGCGAACGTGGAAGCCCTCCCCGGTGGCGGAGCCGGCGTGGAGTTTCACGAGTTCCAGCGGGCCATTACGCCGGGTCAGGCCGCCGTCTTTTACGACGGCGACGAAGTGGTGGGTGGCGGATGGATTGCGCAGATCATTGACTAGAGCATTTACATAAATAATGTAGCTTGCGAACCGAGGAGTTGTGGGGCCAAGGGTGCTCATGCGAGCCATTCCGATTCCGATCCGGCAGCGCATCCTCGAGCTCTACGAGCGCGGCAAAAGAGCACGCGAGGGATCGCGCAGTTTTCGGTTTTTGCATCGCGGTGGTGCGGCGTGTGCGCCAGCAATTCCGGGAGCGGCGTACGCTGGCGGCCCAGACGCATTGGTGTGGACGCAAGACGCTGCTCACGGAAGAGCGGAAACATAGGCTGCAGGAGCTGTTATCCGAGCAGCCCGATGCCACCCTGGCGGAGTTGGACGCGCGGATGGACCGTGCCTTCCCTACCTCCACGGTTGATCCCTGGCTGCGGCGGCTGGGCTGGGAGTTTAAAAAAACTCTGGCCGCCGCCGAACAAGAACGGCCCGACGTCACCGAAAAAAGGGCGAGCTGGCATGAGCAACTGGCGGCCGAGCGCACGGCCCGTCTGGTCTTTGTGGACGAAAGCGGAGCTATACAGGACGACATAAGTTCCTGCGCATTGCCCGTAGCGGCGCTCTCTGCGCGCCCGGATTGTAGCGTCGATCTCCGATCGACGGCGGCGGTCTGAGACCGCCGCTACAACCGAATGCGCAAGCATTTATGTCGCGCTGTATAACACCAAGATGACGCGCCTGCGGGGCCGCGGGTTGGGCGGCGCCCGACTGCGGGCGCACGTCCTGCACGGAGGCTATGAAACCCGCACGCTGATTTCCGGCATTCGCCTCGGCGGGCTGTGCGCCCCCGGGCTTTTTAAAGGTCCCATGGATGGCGAGAGGTTCCTGGCTTGGGTAACGCAGGGGTTCGCGCCCACCTTGCGTCCCGGGGAGGTGGCGATCCTGGACAATCTGGCCACGCACAAAATCCGGGGAGTCCGGGAGGCTATCGAAGCCGCCGGCGCCCGGCTGCTCTACCTTCCGCCCCATTCGCCGGACTTCAATCCCATCGAGCCGATGTGGAGCAAGATGAAACAAATCCTGCTCTGCCACCCTCCCCGCACCGACGAGCGACTGCTCCAGGCCGCCAAAATCGCCTTTCAGCCCATTTCCACCGCTGACTGCAAGGGCGTCTTTTCAGCGCCAAATACGCTACATAATAAATGGAACTGCTCTAGGCGGAGCCCGCCCGGGGTGTCATGCGTCTTTCGTTCAACGATTGGGAAACGCGCACGCTGCGCTACCTGCATTTGTCCCTTACCTCCCTTCAACACGCAGCCTTGAGACGGGCATCTTGTCCTCTCCGGAGCCGAACCGAAATGCCGCTTTCCTACCGGCAGGAAATTTCTGACGGATTTTGTAAAATCTTGGCCTCTCCGCGGGGATTTTCGCCAGAATTCGCTTGACAAAATATATGGGCTCTATGTTAGAACAATAGCCTCGGTAATGGCCAGGCGGTCGCCATTGAAGCCGCGGCCGAGGGCCTGTAAGGTGCCGATGCAAGAAGATGTTTTCCTCAGAAGATGTGATTGATAATACAGGTAGATAGTGGATCAGCCATCACCCCGCCCGAAACCTCAATACACGGACAATAGAATACTTGGCAACCGGCATGAAGGCCAAAAAAGGAGGGACCCCACATTTTTGCGATCAAAGCGGGAATGTTGCTGAAAATAAAGGCCGAAAAAAGGAAAGGCGACGCGCCCGAAACGATGTCATTGATTATAAGCTAGATAGCGCTGTTTGAAACGATCTTATTGAAAAACAATGCAGATGGCCAAGTGGGGACAAGGCGCGGCGCACACCCCGGCTCTTGCACAAGGAGAATGTGAAGGCAGCAACGAGACGACATCTCCGGGACCGCGACCAAGGCCCCGGAGATGGCTTTCGGATATTACTTCTTGACGGCGGTCTTCTTGACCCCAACGGGGGTCGGCTTGGTTGCCGCCTTCTTGGCCACCGGCTTTTGCTCGCCCAGCAGAACGTTTAGGTCGTCCGAGTTGTAGGGGAAGCTGCGCTGGGACGCCTGTCCCGTGGTGCTCAGGTGAACGTCCACGCGTCGGTTGTTGGCCATGCGGAACGCGAGCATATTGCTCTCGACACGTTTTCGATCTTCCGGCGTCAAGTTGGGATCACTCTCAGCCAGATCCTTGACCTCTTTGTCGGTGAGGTTCTTCTCTTTCCCGTAGGCGTTGGTCACAATCTTGTCGGCCGGGATTCCATGCTCCACCAGGTCGCTCTTTACCCGGTCGGCACGGCGCTGCGACAAGGCCTTATTGAACTCGACCGAACCGCGATGGTCCGCGTGGGCTTCCAGAATCAAGTTGGCGTCCGGGCGGACCGTCAGGTAATCCTTGAAAGCGGCGACGATCTCATCCACGCGCTTTTGCTGGCTGGGAACCACGCCCCCTTGAGGATCCGCCGCGGTGGGCAGATTCGTGGGGAAGTAGACGCTGTTAAAGCTCAGCTTGGTTTCGAGCGCGGCTGCGTTGACCGTGACCTCCGGGTCGATCGAGCCGGTGATGTGCAGGGCGGCGGTACGGGTCTCGGACCCGCCGCAGGCGTTTGCGGCGCGCAGGGTATAAGTCACGGTTTCGTCAACGGGGCCCACGGAGTTCTTGGAAGGCGTAACTTGAAGCGAGCGATTGCCGCTGGTCCCCACCGTTCCAAGCGGGTCAACGGACACGTTGTCGGCATTGGTGGCCGACCACGTCAGCGTGGCACTTATCGGCTGGTCAACTGTGTCTCCCTTCTTGTGGTACCGGACTTCGCCCGGCGACACGCTGAGCGAGGCGGGAATCGCGGTGTTCACGTTGACCGTGGCGTCGGAAGTGTAAACTCCTCCTGGCCCGGCCGCGGTGAATTTATAAGCGGTAGTCTGCTTGGGCTGGACGCTCTGATTGCCGGAGGCCGCCACGGGTGAGCCGTTCAGCTCCGTTTTCCCCGCCCCTTCCGAAGACCACGTCAGGTTGGAGGAGTCGCCGCAATTGATCTGGGGAGTGGAAGCCGCGAACTGCCCGGTCACCTTCTGGATGGCGGCAGTGGCGCTGGCTTGGCCGGCGGTGAAGCGGGGAAGCGAACTTGCCTTTTCACCGGCCGTCCAGGGGACGGTCTTGCGCACCCCCTTGAAGGCATCCACCACCACGCGCTGGTTGGCCGGCACGTCGACGCTGCTCGTCCAGGTATCGTGCCCTCCCCCTTCCACCGTCAGGTCGTACTTGCCCGGGGGCACAATCAGTTCCTGTTTCCAACCCCATGCATTGTTGAATTCATCGCCATGGCCGACAAGAAAGGCTTCCGGCTCCCGGCCGTTCAGCAGCACCGCAGCCCGCAGCGCCCCTTCCAGGGTGATGCAGCCCCACGGCCCCGCAACGGTCCCTGGCACGGCTTCCATGGTGACATCGAGAATCGTCAACTTTTTCGCGAAAATCGTGACGGTATGCGATTCCGGTTTGTAGCCATAATTGTACACGGCGATCTTGTGCTCGCCCGCATCGAGGTTAACGAAATGGCCCCGCGCTTCCACGACGGGCTTGCCATCGGCATAAATGTATGCCTCGCGCGGATGAACGCGGACCAAGAGCTTCCCTCTCTGTGCCAATACGGGTTGCACGCCGATGAGCAACAATACGGCTGCAGAGAGGAGAAAGTTGAGCTGGCGGATACGCATGTGAGTTGCCTCCCTATGACTAATGACAGTTTCTTCCGAATCAAATCTCTATGTCGATTGCGGGAATTCTACCACAACGCAAGGGGCCTCCCAGAGGAAAGTGCAGTCCTTGCCCCCACTTCGCCGGGCAGGCCGGAGACTCCGCCCCTCCCCCTGGACAACGCGCTCCGACGCTGTTCTGCATCCCAGCCGCCGAGCATGCTTAGGGTTTTATCACGAGTTGAAGGCTCGAAATATTTGTGTCGAGTTCTGTATTTCGGCCCTTCCCGATCAGCGGGGCTCACAAAGTGGGCGATTCACCACTCGAACTCCAGCCGGGTGCGGCGGACCGAATACTCCGAGTAAGGCGACACTTGTAACTTGCGCAGGTGCCGGGATTGATTGGTATAGGCCAGGACAAAGGTGAGGGTACTCTCGCCTTCCGCGAGATAGGGCTCCGGGAGATAGAAGTCCTTCTGCGGCCCGATGGTGGCGTATCGCCCCACGAATCTTCCATTAAGAAAGATCAGCGCGTTGCAGTCGGCGTCGAAAGTCAGCTTCCAGGGAATGTTCCAGGCCTCCTCAGGACGAGGCACGGTGAATCTCGCCGTGCACCACGTGAAGGCCGGGACAGGGGACAGATTTTCCCCTCCACCCTGGAACGAGGCAGGGCCCCATATGACCCCGGGAGGACTTGCCCCGGAGTCGACGCGTTTATAGGCCGGCCGGGTGGCCGGTACCGGCTCGGCATCCGGTATGATTCCCCGCCCACGCATCAAGGCGGGGTAGCGCTGGATTTGCCAACCTGCCAGGTCCTTCGCCGAGGCCAATTCCATGCCGATGCCGGCGGATTCCAAGCCCTTCAGTTCCCCCAGCTTGTCGCCGAAGTTCGGCGCGCCGAAGACCTCATAGGAGATCTCTACCAGGTTGGCGCCGGGTTGCGCGTATTTCGCCAGGGGGCAATCCGTCAGCGTCTCTTGATTCGACGCCTCCGCAACGAACTTTCCATTGACGAATACTTTCTTCGCGTCGTCAGCGTGCGTGGAAATGAACATTTTGGGCTCGCCATTGTAAGTGAACGGGGCTCTGTACTTGACGTAACCGTATGGGACGGGGCCCAGGTCCTCAAGAGCATGAAGTGGACCGTTCAACCATTCCCCCACGGCGGGATCGAACTTCTCCACCCACATATCGCCTTCGGTCAGGTTGAGAGGCTGTACAGGCAAAGCCGGGGTGATCACATGAACATGCGCCATGTGCCAGGGCCGATCATAATGAAAATCGGTCAGCTCGCCATCCAATCGGCACTTTATAGGCAGCGGGGGGAGCATCACGGAAACCTCGTGTTGGCCGGGAAGGAACTCCAGGTCCGCCCAGGCGCGGCTTTTTTGTGTGCCTGACCCGACCAGAGCGTAGGCGTCTGTCATGACGGGAGCTACCACGGTTTTGGTTTCTTCAGAGCCGGGAACGATCTGGGGGGGGAACTCCCACAGGAGAGTGCGCAGGGCCTTTTCGCGAGGAACCACCATAATCTGGAGGTGTTCTTGATAGAGCAGCATCGTTTCCGTGGTGCCAACGTCCACACCCAGGACCGACGTTTCATACTCCGAATCCAAATAACGATAAGCTGTGGGGCCCTCCACCTTCGGTTCATCCTCGGTGGCCAGTCCCATTTCCACGGTTCGTCCCGGCACGTCGTAGAGAATCAGGAAATCGCGGTCCAGATTGACGCCGTGCGCCAGCACTTCCCCGGTGGAATAGCACAGCCTTCCCCCGCTGACCGGAATCTGCACGGGGAGCATCTTCATTTCGCGAGGTGCGAGGTCCAATTCACCCTGCCGGGGAGCGAGGATAAAACGCTTGCTGGGGCTGTGGGAATCAATGAATGTCAACTTGAAGCGCTGCGGCGCATTGGCGTTTTCGCGGACAAACAACACCGCACTGGGGCCGTTGGAGCGTTCCGTTATGCTGACATTCTCGTTCGTGGACTGCACCCCCGACACCGGTACTGCCCGGGTAAGGACGCTGCCGAACAACCGCAAAGACTGACCGATGCCGCGAACGGCGTAGTACTTGTCCCACAGGCCGCCGGGTTCGCGAATGGGCGCGGCGTAGTCGTAGGTGGTGGTCAGTCTTTTCGCGGCCCAATCGAAATTGGTGCCACCGAAACCCATGTAGTAATTAAAGGAGGTGACTCCGAGCTCCAGCGCCGTCTTGGTGAGCAGGCTGACCTGTGCGGCGTCCACGCCATCCTGGTTCGCCGAAAGCAAACCGCCGAATTCGCTGAACCATCCGCCCTGAAGTTCCGAGATGGCCAAAGGCGAGGCGGGTTCCTCGCGACGCAATTTCTCCAGCGCAGGGGTGAGTTCCGCTACCACCTTCCAGCGGGGATAGAAATTGCAGGTGTCCATGATCCGCGCCATTTCGGGGTCAGTATTCTCGCGCGCCTGCTTGGTCCAACAAGTGATGACGGGAATGCTGATGCCGGCGTCCCACATCATTTGCGCCAGGGCGCGGATGTACTCGCGCTTGGCGTCATCCGGCAGGGGGGGTCTGTAGTCGTATTCATTCTCCACCTGCACCATAATGATGGGACCGCCCAGGGTTATCTGGTTCTGCATGATGATGGGAAGCACCGCCGAATACCAGTGCTGCGAAGACCGCACGCTTTGCGGGTCATTGGTACGCAGGGGGAACCGCTTGGCCGCCACCCAGGAGGGAATTCCCCCGCGCTCCCACTCCGCACAGATATAGGGACCGGGACGGACGATCATCATGAAACCGATCTGGTGAACGAGCTTGACAAACTCCTCGAACTCCGCCAGGTCCACTTTGCCTTCCTGCGGTTCGTGATAATTCCAGAAGACGTAAGTCTCAATGGTGTTGAATCCTGCCACCCTGAATTTCTGAAGGCGGTCCCTCCAAAGCGCCTTCGGGCAACGAGGATAATGAAACGCGCCGCTCATGATGAGCGTATCCTTCCCGTTGAAGGTAAAACACTTGGAGTCGTACCGGACCAGCTGCGGATTCTCAAATTGCATCTGTCCGGCAGCCGGCGCGGCTGCCCAGGTCACTATGCGACCCATTCCCAGCGGATCAAAGTGCGCCCCCAAGGGAGTTGCAACGGTCGTGAACAGAAAACTCCGGCGCGAGGCTTTCATTAAGACAAGCTCCTTTCCTTTCTGGTCTGCATCCGGCCTTCAACCATGAAGTTCGCAGGGTCAAGTATGCGGGCGCCATGGTCCAACGTCAACAGAGAGACTTGCTAATGTCGAAGGGGAGTGAAACAGGACCTGGGTAACGACGCTTCGTGGTCCGGAACCTTATCTAAATCATTGCTACCGATCCGCATCAGCCAGGCTTGACGGGTAACTTTTCCCCAATGGGAAAGCAGGGTGGTGTTGCCATCCGGATAGGGGTTGGATAGGCGGCCTTGGGGGCATACCGCACCTCAATGAGAGTGTGCCAAAACCCGAACGGAAAGGGTCAACCGCCGGCGATGGCGCCGATGACCAGAAAGGGCTCTGCCCCGCTGGCAACGGTGTCAGGCAGCGGCGCGTCCGGCGATTCGTGCGATAGATCCTCCGAGCAGGCGAAGAACCGGATAAACGGCCGGCGCTTGAGGGTGACATGGTCGCGCATGGTTCCACATAGTACCGGGTAGCGGGCTTCCAAGGCGTCGAGGATCGCCCGCTGCGTGATCGGGCCGGCGATATCGAGTTGCACCTCGGCTCCAACCTGCGCGAGGGTCCGGAGGTGGAACGGCAGAACCACGCGAATCATTGCAGCGTCTGGACCTCGACAGACAATACAGCCGGCAAGTCCCGCACAATAGGCGACCAGGAGTCGCCCGCGTTGGCCGACGCATAAACCTGCCCGCCGGTGGTGCCAAAGTACAGCCCGCACGAATCAAGTTGGTCCACGGCCATGGCGTCGCGGAGTACATTCACATAGCAGTTTCTCTGGGGAAGGCCTTTGGTGAGCGGTTCCCACTCGTTGCCGCCCGTGCGGCTGCGGTACACCCGCAGCTTCCCCTCCAGCGGAAAGTGCTCTGAGTCACTCTTGATGGGGACCACGTAGATTGTTTCCGGTTCGTGCGCATGCACATCAATCACAAAACCGAAGTCGGTGGGCAGATTGCCGCTCACTTCCTGCCATTGGTCGCCGGCATTATCGGTGCGCATCACATCCCAGTGCTTCTGCATAAACA
>Ga0335069_10015962_pt1 | contig 10490 bp, 12 predicted proteins | sample Lox_Sample_11_FD_206714 | JGI IMG/M metagenome (GOLD analysis project Ga0335069, IMG submission 206714) | Soil microbial communities from Loxahatchee National Wildlife Refuge, Florida, United States - Lox_Sample_1.1 | ecosystem: Environmental > Terrestrial > Soil > Wetlands | place: USA...
GAAAGACTGGAAGTTCAACAAGATAGGTGTGTTGCAGCTGTGGAAACCGTCTCAATCGCAGAAAAGGTGTCCCGAATGTGTCAAAAATTGAGAGCGATGAAACAATTTGTGTCAAAGGTCACAGGGCCTTGGGTCATAAGTCACAAGTGCGTACTATGCCCACACTGCTTGGCCTGTTAGCAAAGGACCCCACCGCTTTGCGAATTCGCTCTAACGATGATCTTTCTTCCGGCCCTGCAACGCCTGCCGGGCCACGGCCGGATTGGCGGCCCCGAGCGCTGCCGGCGCGGAGGCTTGGTCCGCAACTGCCTCAGCCGGTGCATCCTTGCCGAGCCCGTCTTGCAAGGGTGCCGCAGCGGATGGCAGCAGATCTTCACCGCCTTCCTGCGGAACGATGGCGCCTTCCTTTTCCCGGACAAACGTCAATTCCTTATGCACTCCGTCCCAATCCACGCGCACCAGGTCGCCCAAATTCACCTGCTGGGTAGCCAATAAGTTCGCAAGCGGGTAGACCAGGTAGCGTTCGATCGCGCGCTTCAGGTGCCGCGCGCCATAACGCTGGTCTGTGCCTTCCTGGAGCAGGAATTCCCGGCCCGAATCGGTGACCCGAAAAAGGAACTTGTGGGTAGCAGTGTCCAGTACACGCTTCTGCACCAGCCCCAATTCAATATCGAGAACCGATTCAAGTTCCGGGCGCTTGAGCTGCTTGAAAACCACGATTTTGTCGAGGCGGTTCATGAACTCCGGCGAGAATTTGCGCCGGGCCGCCTCCACCGCCGTGCGCTCCACCTTCTGGTCCAGGTTGGTCTGAGGTTTGTCGTTGGACTTGATGAAGCCGTAGCCGCCGCCCATCAAATCCGTAATCTCGTGGGCGCCGAGATTAGAAGTCATGAAGATGACCGTCTGGGAGAGGTCCACACGGCGATTGTCGCCCAGGGTCAGCGTGGCCTTGTCCAGCATACCGAGCAGCAGTTGCCAGAGCGCGTCGCTGGCTTTCTCAATCTCATCAAATAGAAGGAACGAGAGCTTCAGCTTCTCCGTATGATTCTTGGCCAGCTCCTCCTGGGTGATTAGGGGGTGGGTTTCCCGGTGGCCGAGGTACCCCGGCGGGGAACCAATCAGCTTGGCGATTTCGTGGGAGTGCTGGAATTCGGCGCAGTCGATCTTGATGACCGCGCGGGGGCTCCCAAAGAGGATTTCCGCCGCCGCTTCGACGATGCGCGTCTTGCCGGAACCCGTCGGGCCGAGAAAGAGCAGGTTGCCGACGGGCCGCCCGGGAGAGTTCAACCCGGCAGTGAATACCTGAAATAACTCGACCAGAGCTTGCACGCCGTCATCCTGGCCGACGATCTTTGCCCGCAGTGCGTTTTGAAATTCAATCGTGTCCGCGCTACGAACATTTGGATTCAGTGAGACATCGCCTGTCGCCATGACCGCCTCCCTAGCGTCCCCGGAATTCCGGAGCCGCTGTTCCGTACCGTCCACCCGGGCGGTTCATCCTCTTTAGATGATCCCTGCCCCCAAACTGGTCCAGTTTTACCTGGATGGTGGAATGGAGCAGCCGCATCTGCACCAGCAGCTCCCGCGCCACCGCGGGCGATTCGGAAAGCCGGAGCATCTGGGGATACAGATCCGCCAGATCAAGATTGAGCGTGCGAAGGGCGTCAACGAGCTTCAGGACCGTCGGGGACTTGGGGTCAGCGAGATCGATCTGGCTGTCCAACTGTTGGCGGAGGGAGCGCCAGTTGAGATCGATGAAAGGATGTTTCTTGGAGACTTCCTTGACGACGTCGTCGGTGATCCGGGCGCGATCACCGAGGCGAGCGAGATGGAGTTGCTGCACTTTTCCACCTCGGCGCACATTGTGCACCAGGTAGTAGGAATTTCCTTTGCGGCGGACAAAAGCCATGGACACGACCTGAGAACCACCCTTGGCAGCGGGCTGTGTTCTCCCTTGCGGTGTAGTGTAAGGCAGTTCCACTACACTTATCAAGATTGGATGCGACGTATGAGTAATCGTTGCTTGTCCCCCGGTTGCGACCATCATGTCGCAAGCGCCCGGCATTTCTGCATCGGATTTTTCGCTGCGTTTCATCGGAGTTTCCTCTACGCGCGACATCCGTTTTCCTCGTGCCTCTCATACATTTCATTCAACACGCTTCGGGCAAAAAGGTCGCTTGCGCTCCCCTCGCTTCCCCACTACCATGCTTTCCCGCTATGAGTTGGGATCCTGTCTACAAACTGGTGCAACGAATCCCCCGCGGCCGGGTTACTACCTATGGGACGCTCGCCAAGGTTTTGCATTTGCGCGGCGGGGCGAGGACCGCGGGCAGGGCCTTGGCAGCGACCCCTTCCGGTAGAGGCATTCCCTGGCATCGCGTCGTTGGCGAACGTGGCAAACTGCTCATCCCCGAACCGCACGCATCCCTCCAACGCAAACTCCTCGAAAGCGAAGGCGTGAAAATCGTCGAAATGCGCGTGAATTACGCCGCTCATGGTTGGGAGCCCAAGCGCACGAGAAAATCAGTGACTAAGAAACGCACCCGCAGGAACAAGTCGCGCGTTAGAGCCTTTCGCCCACCTGCGGTACCATAGAAGTTTCGCGACCATGGCCAACCCCATTCTGCAAGTGGAAAACCTTGTAAAGCGCTACGACGACGTGGAAGCTGTGCGTGGCGTCAGCTTTTCGGTTGCCGAGGGCGAGGTGTTTGGGCTGCTCGGGCCGAACGGCGCGGGAAAAACCAGCACCGTGGAGATTCTGGAAGGTCTGCGCGTGCCGGATGGCGGCACCATCTCCGTTTGCGGCCTGGATCCGCAGAGAGATCCCATCGCGCTCAAAAACGAAATTAACGCGACCCTGCAGGCCACTTCCCTGCCCGACAAACTGCGCGTGATCGAAGCCATCCGCATGTTTGCCGGATTCTATAAGCGCAACCGCAACGTCGATGATCTTCTGAGGCGGTTTGGCCTTCAGGAAAAGCGCAGCGCCTTCTACCACCAGCTTTCCGGCGGCCAGAAGCAACGCCTGGCCCTGGCGATGGCTCTGGTAAACGACCCCCGAGTTCTCTTTCTCGACGAACCCACTTCCGGGCTCGACCCCCAGGTGCGCCGCGAAATCTACGACATCATCGAGGAACTCCGGCGCGAGAAGAAAACCATCGTCCTGACCACGCACTACATCGAGGAAGCCGAGCGCCTGTGCGATCGCGTGGCCATCGTGGATCATGGAAAAGTCATCGCCATGGGTACGCCGCGCGAGCTGAAGCAGAAATCCGAGCACACTTCGCGCATTGAGGTGCGGCTGGCCAAGCCGGCCTCGAACGGCACGCTGAAGGAGCTCGATGGTGTTAACGATGCGCGCGAAGTGGACGGCACCTACGTTCTGCACTGCCAGAAAACAGCCCGCGCCATCGTCTCCCTGGTGAAGCACCTGGAATCCGAGAACAACGAGTTGGTCAGTCTCGAAATTTCCACGCCGTCGCTCGAAGACGTCTTCATCGAACTCACCGGCAGGAGACTACGCGATTGAAGACCGTCCTCACCCTCGCTTCCATGCGCATCCGCATCACGCTGCGGAACAAAGCCTTCCTCTTTTTCAGCCTGGTGATGCCCATGGGATTCTTCTTCGCCTTCTGCAGCCTGCTGGCGAAAGGCATTCCGGAACGAATCACTTTCTGGATGGGCCCGATTCTTTCCCTGACGGTGATGGGCACATTCTGGGGATTGAGCATGCAGCTGGTGACTTGGCGCGAGCAGGGCATCCTGCGACGCTTCCGTCTCGCACCGATTGCCGCGGCTAACATGATCGGCGCAAGTATCGTGGCGAATTTTTTTCTGATTTTACCTACCGTGCTTCTGCAAGTCGGCCTGGCGCGATTGATTTATCACGTTACGAATTTCGGGAATTTATTCAGTGTGTTCGTTTTTGTGTTGCTGGGGATTTCGTGCTTCGGCGCGTTGGGCTTGGTTGTTGCAAGCGTGACCAATACCATGCAGGAAACGCAAATCATTAACCAGCTCCTATGGTTTGCGCTCATTTTCCTTTCCGGCGCCACCGTTCCCCTCGCTGTCATGCCGCGAATGGTGCAGCGCATCGGTCTGTTTTTGCCGGCGACGTATCTAGTGAGTGGCCTGCAACGTGCATTGGTATACGGCACGGGAATCTTCTCGCTTTGGGTCGAAGTGATTTCTCTGGCTGCTTGGGGAATTCTGGCGTTTGCGATCTCTTCCCTGCTTTTCCGGTGGGAACCCGAAGCAAAACTGCCGCGGAACGCCAAGCTGTGGGCGGTGTCCACAATCCTTCCTTTCATCCTCTTAGGAATCTGGGAGAACCACAACGGAAAACTACTGAAGCAGGCCGCCACCATGCTTGACGAACGCCCGCCGGCAAGCGCGCCGGCATCAACGGTGCCACCCGCAAGTCCGCATCCCTAAGCACCGAATCGCCACCACACTCCCACCGTTCCAATTTGGCTGAGCCGGTCTCCGGTCGCACATACTGAATTCGTTGACGCTCTCGGAAGGCTCCTCTATCCTGAAACTGGAAGCTGCTGCAGGAACCATCATTAGGGAGAAGCACCCATGCCTGTTCAGAAAACCGAAAAAATCTGGCACAACGGAAAGTTCATCCTCTGGGATGACGCCAAGCTCCACGTTTTGTCGCATGTGGTCAGCTACGGCTCGGGCGTGTTCGAGGGCATTCGGTGCTACGAGACGACGCAAGGTCCGGCCATTTTCCGCCTCCGCGAGCACATGCAGCGCCTGATCAATTCCGCGCGCATCTACCGCATGGAGCTTCCCTACTCGGTGGACGAATTCAGCAGCGTGGCCTGCGAACTCGTGCGCATCAATAAGATGAACACCTGCTACGTGAAGCCGATCGTCCTCCGCGGCTACGGCGAAGTGGGCGTCAATCCACTCAGTTCTCCGATCGAGAATTACATGGCGTGCTGGCACTGGGGCGCGTATCTCGGCCCCGACGCGCTTTCGAAGGGCGTGGACGTTTGCGTCAGTTCCTGGACCCGCATCGCTCCGAACACACTGCCGGCGATGTCCAAAGCCGCCGCGAATTACATGAATTCGCAACTCATTCGCATGGAAGCGGCTCTGAACGGTTTCGCGGAAGGTATCGCGCTCGATTCTCAAGGCCATGTCAGCGAAGGCTCCGGCATGAACATCTTCCTGGTGCAGGACGGCACACTGTACACGCCGCCGCTCGCGACCAGCATTCTGCCGGGCATCACCCGCGACGCGATCATGAAGCTGGCCGGCGATCTGAATATCCCGGTGAAGGAATCGGCGATCCCCCGCGAAATGCTCTACATCGCGGACGAAGTTTTCTTCGTCGGCACCGCGGTGGAAGTCACGCCAATCCGCTCGGTGGACAAAATTGTCCTCGGCAAGGGCGTGGCGGGAGAAGTGACCCGCGCCCTCCAGCAAGAATTTTTCGCCCTGACCAGCGGAAAAAAGCCCGACCGCCACAACTGGCTGACTCCGGTGAATGCCCCGGTAGCCGCATCCCGCTAGCGCGAGCGATCAGCCCAGTAATCAGATTACGGATAGCAACGAGCAGAAACCGGCGCCCCACCGAACTCATAACGATTCCTGCTTTCTGTTCGCTGTTATCTGTTATCCCTCACGAATCTCCACAGACCTAGCCCCTACATCTATTTCCAGCTAGAATCCCGTTCTATGTACAACCTCTCCCAAAAATTAACCGCCGAATTTATCGGCACCTTCGCCCTGGTTTTCTTCGGCGAAGGTGCAGCGTGCGTGGACATGCAACTCCGCAGCAACGCCACCGGCGGCATTGGATTGCCAGCGGTCGCCCTGGCCCACGGTCTCGCCATCGCCATCATGGTCTGCGCCCTCGGACATGTATCCGGCGGACATTTTAATCCCGCCATCACCATCGGCTTCTGGGTCACCAAGAGGCTTTCCACGCCGGACACTCTGTTTTATTGGATTGCCCAAGTGGCCGGAGCCTGCGCCGCGGCGTTCCTGCTGCGCGCAATTATCCCCGAGGAAACCTGGCGCAGCGTCGCGCTGGGGACCCCAGAACTCCTGCGCGATTTTCCAAGCTGGGCCGGGCTGGCACTGGAAGCAACGACGACCTTCTTCCTGGTCTTTGTCGTGTTCGCCACCGCGGTGGATGAACACAGCTCCTTCCGTCCCGTGGCTGGATTCGCCATTGGGCTCACCATCGTCGTGGGCATTGTCGTGGCCGGCCCCTACACGGGCGGCGCGCTGAATCCCGCGCGCGCTTTTGGACCGGCCCTAGCTTCCCATCACTGGCTAAATCAACTCATCTACTGGGTCGGACCCCTCGGTGGCGGCTTCCTTGCGGGCCTGCTCTACGACTCCGTCTTCTTGAAGCCGTCCGAAGTTTAGTTTGCAGTGCGCGAGCCCGGCCCTCGCTTTATCCAGCCCACCCAACCCCTTGTAGGGGCCGCGCTTGTCCGGCCCTCTTCGATTTCAACGCCGCCTCGGACTCCCCCATCTTCGCGAGTCGGGCGGAGCAAGCTCCGCCCTTAACATGGCTCGCATTATCTCCTCCATCGCACTCCAAAAACCTGTCCGCAGGTCTAGGTAACCAAAGCGCAACTCCTTGTTTCGCCTTGCTTGTTGGCCCCCACTGCCGGTGCTAGCTTCGATAAAGGAATTGCATTTCTGCGGGGTGTGCGGACATGGCTCTGAGCATTGACGATCTCCTACGTCGCGCGGTCGAGAACAAATCTTCGGACTTGCACCTGAAAGTTGGCAACCACCCCTATCTCCGCGTGGACGGTCTGCTGACGCCGATGACCGATGTCCCGCGCATCACGCCGGAAGAGATGCTCTCCATGGCCTTCAGCATGATGACCAACCGCCAGAAGCAAAAGTTCAAGGAAACGGCGGAGTTGGATATGGCCTATGGCGTCGCCGGCCTCGGACGCTTCCGCGTCAACGTCTTCCAGCAGCGCGGCAACGTGGGTATGGTGCTCCGCGTCATCCCGACCAAGATCCGCACGATTGAAGAACTCAATCTCCCTCCGGTCATTGGCAAAATTTGCGAAGAGCAACGCGGGCTTGTGCTCGTCACCGGCACAACGGGTTCCGGTAAGTCCACCACCCTCGCGGCCATGATCGACCGCATCAACGCCCAGCGCGCCGACCATATCATCACCATCGAAGACCCTATCGAATTTCTCCACCGCGACAAGCGCAGCTTCATCAACCAGCGCGAAGTCGAAGTCGACACCGCGAACTTCTCCTCGGCCTTGCGCGCCGCTCTCCGTCAGGACCCCGACGTGATTCTGGTCGGCGAAATGCGCGACCTCGAGACCATTTCCACAGCCTTGCTGGCCGCCGAAACCGGCCACCTGGTTTTCTCCACCCTGCACACTCTCGACGCCACCGAAACCATTCAGCGTATTATCGCCGTCTTCCCTCCTCCGGAGCAGAAGCAGATTCGCTTGCAGATGGCGGCAACACTGAAAGCCGTCGTTTCCCAGCGCCTCGTCCGCCGCGCCGACGACAAAGGCCGCGTGCCCGCGGTCGAAGTCATGATTTCCACCGCGTACATCAAAGACTGCGTCATCAATGCCGACAAGACCCGCTTGATTCACGACGCCATCGCCGCCGGCACCTCACAGTACGGCATGCAGACCTTCGACCAGTCGCTCTTCGACCTCTACAGCAAGGAACTCATCACGCTGGACGAAGCGCTCTCCCGCGCCTCCAACCCAGACGAGTTCAAGCTGCGTATCCAGGGCATCCGCTCCGCCGCCGACGCCGCCCGCGAGGAAATGGCCTCGCAAATGGCCGACTTCGAGCGTTTCGCAAGGAAGTAATAAGTATTCAGTCTTGAGGTTTAAGCCGTAAGTTCAAAGTTCCCGTCGGCGTGCAGGCCTTACTTTTGGCCTTTTCGATGAACACCAAAAAGCTATCTCGACTCTTTTGTGTTCTTTCGCTGCCCGCGTACGCGGTTTTCTTTACGGCTTTGGGGTTGATACCTGCAGAACGTTTTGTCTTTAAGTCTGACAACCCCATCTTTCACAGCGATGTTTCCTTTTACATCGTGGTGGGCTTTGTGTACTTCGCGTCATTTGGTTGGGTTGCTTGCATTGTAACCAACCTAGGTATGCTCGCGTGCTACGTTCTGCTCCTTAGCAGATCTGACTTCACACCAGCAATGAGACGCTGGATATCTTCCATTGCACTCTGCGGCACCATCGCCTGGGCTATGGTAATAAAAATAATCCCCAGCATCATTCCCGCACCTTAACAGGTCAGAATCACGGCAAAATAGACCTCATGCGCAAGAAACTCATCTGGATTTCCGTGCTGGGTGGCGTGCTTATCACGCTGCTGGCGGTGGCGCTGCGCGCCCTGGGCATTTACCGGCCCGTTCCCTACCTCACCTATCCCGGCTCGTACCTGATGCAGGCCTTGGTGGACCGCCTGTTGGGCTATATCCCTTGGGGCCTCGGAGACAATCTCATTTCGGAGCTAGTGGTGTTCTTTGCGCTGAACGTCGCCGGCTACGCCTTCGTCATCTTCCTGCTCCTGCGCATCTTCTACCCCGACCGCTCGCACGAGTTGCCGCCGATCACCGGCGAAAAGTAACTCACTGCTGCTTGTAGGGGCCGGGCTTGCCCGGCCCATCCTCGATCGCAACACGCCCAAAGAGCGATACCCTCGCCGACATGGGCGGAGCAAGCTCCGCCCTTACACGCCTCAAAGCGGAGTCAAGCCTCCGCACTCCAAAAAGAAAAGCCCGCCGGGGACCTGATCCCAGCGGGCTCTTTGGGCGCGAAATGGAAACCGATTTAGTTGTAATACTTAGCGTTCTTCTCGATGAACTCCTGCTGCGCCGCCGGAAGCTCTTCGATCGGAAAGATCGAATTGGTCGGGCACACCGGAATGCAGGCGCCGCAATCAATGCAATCCGCCGGGTTCACGTAAAGGTGTGGAACCTCGGCGAATCCCGCTTCATCCTTCGTCGGGTGAATGCAATTCACGGGACATGCTTCGATGCAGTGCTCATCCTTGGTGCAAGTGTCGGTGATGACGTAGGCCATAATGAGTTCTCCCCTTCGAGAACATTGGCAATCTCTATGCCAACTTCGCCAGTTAGAGACGCCCTTTGTTTTCTATCATTTCCGCAATGTGGTTCGGTTGCTGCAACCCAACTTGCGTGATCTAGCCCACATCCTGGGTGTTCAAAAAAACCAACTGTTGTGCTCTCAGACCAAGTCAGTCTGCGTTCTTTACTTCCACGGTGGGCATGCCTATCCTGCTGGCATGTTTGCGAAGCCACGCCCGCTCGAAACCGAAGCGCAGGTCTACGGCGCCGCCATCAAGATCCTGATGCGCCGCGCGCACTCTGTACACGAAATGAAGAAAGCCCTGGCGCGCCGCTGCAAGGACGAAAAGCTGGTCAAGCATGTCGTGGAACGGCTGAAGCGCGAGAATCTGCTCGACGATGCGCGCTATGCCAAGCAGTTCACCCGCCTGCGCACCGAATCCCGCAAGCAGGGCGAGTTTCGCATCGCCCGCGATCTCCGCGCCCGCGGCGTCCCCGACCGCTATATCGAAGTGGCCACAAAAGAAATGGCCCAGACCACGGATGTGGCGGCGATCATTCGGCAACGCATCGAACGCAAACTGCGCGCCTTTCGCGGCGAGATTGATGAGAAAAAGCTCGCCTCGCTCTACCGCTCGCTGATCGGCGCAGGCTTCCCTTCCGATCTGATCCGCAAGGAACTCCACCGCGTCACGAAAGAAGACATTCCCGAAGTCGAGGTGCCGGAAGAATCCAGCTAGCCTTTCGTGTTCTTCAGCGCCGACGGTACTTCCTTGAAATCCTCCGTGCGGGCCGTGTTCTGCAGCGCGCGAAGCAGTGATTCCGGCGGAGCGATCAGCTTGCGCGCGCCCAGGTCCAGCCAACCGACCTTGCTTCGCACGCGGGCGATGAGTTTCCGGTCCGGGCGGTAGAAGGAGTTCTGTACCAGGAAGCGCGACCCGTCGGCGGAAAGCTCCGCCATTCCCAGCGTCACGCGGAACTCGTCGAGCAGGCTCACTTCGCGGTAATACTCCAGTTCGTCGCGCAGAATCACCGGCCCGATGCGCAACCGGTAGAACTCCGCCATGGGAAATCCATTTCCCGCAAAGTAGAGCATGCGCACATCGGCCGCGCGATCGAGATACGCCCGGTTGGCCATGTGACTATTGAAGTCCATATCACCCCAACCCGCTGTAAACGTCCGCTCAAACATCGCCCCTCCTGGTTCAGCCTTGGCATCATACCGGACTCTTCTCTCTGAATTCTTAAACGTAGCGCTGGCCTTTATGCCAGCCTCTCCTCTCCGAACTAGAAGTTATCTGGCTCTGTTGACATCCTCAGGAAAGGGTGACGATGCCTCAAGCGGTACAGATTGAAACTCAGGCCGAGCAGCAGGGCTTGGCGAACTTGCATGGGCAGGCTGCGGCCTGGGGCCCGCGCCGAG
>Ga0335069_10015963_pt1 | contig 10490 bp, 6 predicted proteins | sample Lox_Sample_11_FD_206714 | JGI IMG/M metagenome (GOLD analysis project Ga0335069, IMG submission 206714) | Soil microbial communities from Loxahatchee National Wildlife Refuge, Florida, United States - Lox_Sample_1.1 | ecosystem: Environmental > Terrestrial > Soil > Wetlands | place: USA: Florida...
CTACCAACATGAAAATTCACGAGTATCAGGCAAAGGAAATCCTGGCGCAGTATGGCGTCGCCGTGCCGAAAGGCGAGATGGCGAACACGCTGGAAGAGGCGAATGCCGTGGCTCGCAAGCTGCTGGCCGAGGGCGCAAGCGGCGTCGTGGTGAAGGCGCAGATTCACGCGGGCGGCCGAGGCAAGGGCGGCGGCGTGAAGGTGGCAAAGACGCGCGAAGATGCCGAGCTCTATGCAAAGAACATTCTCGGCATGCAGCTTGTGACCCACCAGACCGGGCCACAGGGGCAGAAGGTGCAGCGGCTTCTGATTGAGGAGACCGCGCCGATCGATCGCGAACTCTACCTGGGCATTGTGCTCGATCGCGCGACCGGAAAACTGGTCTTCATGGCCTCGCAGGCGGGCGGCATGGAGATCGAAGAGGTGGCCGCGAAGACGCCCGAGGCGATCTTCAAGGAGACGATCGATCCGGCAGTCGGATTTGGTGCGTGGCAGGCTCGCAAGCTGGCGTTTGCGCTTGGCCTGAAGCCGACGCAGATCAGCGCAGCGGTGGGCTTTTTGCAGAGTCTCTACAAGGCGTTCATCGAGACAGATGCCTCGCTGGTCGAGATCAACCCGTTCATCACGACGAAGGATGACAGGCTTTTTGCGCTGGATGCAAAGATCACCTTCGACGACAATGCGCTGTTCCGTCATCCGGCAATCAAGGCTCTGCGCGACACGGCCGAGGAAGATCCGCTGGAAGTGGAAGCAAGCAAATACGCGCTGAATTACATCAAGCTGGATGGATCGATTGCGTGCATGGTGAATGGCGCCGGGCTGGCCATGGCCACGATGGACATCATTCAGTATGCCGGCGGAAGCCCCGCGAACTTTCTGGATGTGGGAGGCGGCGCGACTCAGGAACAGATCGAGCACGCGTTTGAGATTCTGCTGTCGGACGAACATGTAAAGGCAATCTTCATCAACATTTTTGGCGGCATTCTGCGCGTCGACCGGCTGGCAACCGGAGTGGTGGCCGCGGCGCGCAAGCTGAACGTGACGGTGCCGATCGTGTTGCGGCTTGAAGGCACGAACGTGGAAGAGGGCCGCAAGATTCTGCAGGAGTCTGGATTGAATTTCCAGGTGGGCGCAACGATGAAGGAGGCAGCGGAGCTGGTTGTCGCCGCGGCGAAAGGCGGGAAGGCATAATGGCGGTCTTAGTCGATAACAATACGCGGCTCATCGTGCAGGGAATTACCGGGAAAGAGGGGACGTTCCACGCAAAGGGATGCGCGGAGTATGGCACCAAGGTTGTGGGCGGCGTGACGCCGGGCAAGGGCGGAACGACGCACGAGGGCTGGCCGGTCTTCAATACGGTAGCGGATTCGGTGAAGGAAACGGGCGCCAACGCGACCATGATCTTTGTTCCGCCGCCGTTTGCGGCTGACGCGATTCTCGAGGCGGAAGACGCCGGGATCCCGCTGATTGTTTGCATCACTGAAGGCATCCCGACGCTCGATATGGTCAAGGTGTGGGCCAAGCTGAAGACGTCGAAGTCGCGGCTGGTTGGCCCGAATTGTCCCGGAGTGATCTCACCGGGCAAGGCAAAGATCGGAATCATGCCGGGACGCATTCACAAGGAAGGGTCGATCGGTATCGTGTCGCGATCGGGGACGCTGACCTATGAAGCGGTGCATCAGTTGACGCAGCGCGGCATTGGTCAGTCGACGGCAATCGGAATCGGCGGCGACCCGATCATCGGGACCACGCACATTGATGCGTTGCGCCTGCTGAACGACGATCCGGAGACGGAAGCGATCATCATGATCGGGGAGATCGGCGGCTCCGCGGAGGAAGCGGCGGCGGAGTTTGTGAAACAGAACGTGAAGAAGCCGGTTGTGGGCTTTATCGCCGGGCAGACCGCGCCCCCGGGGCGCCGCATGGGGCACGCCGGCGCGATTATCAGCGGCGGGCAGGGCACAGCCTCAGACAAGATGAAGGCGATGCGAGCAGCGGGAATTGACGTTGTGGTTTCGCCGGCAGAGATTGGAGAGACACTGGCAAAGGTGATTGGCAAGAAGTAGCTTCCAGCTGCCAGCCAGAAACAGGGCCCACCGCGTTGGTGGGCCCTTGTCGTTGGATGACGCGCAGAAATCTGCCCGCGCCGGGCTACCAGACGCGACAGGGCGTCGCGGCCACCATCTTCGCGCCCTTCCTGCAATTGAAGCTCTTGGCAAATTCCGGCAAGTTCTGAAGGATCGAGTTGGTGCGGTACTCGTCGGGCGAGTGAGGATCACCTTCCGCCTGGCTGCGAAGCTGTTCGGGTCGCGTCTGTGTGCACCACTGCTGCGCGTAGGCGATCCAGAAGCGCTGGTCGGGCGGGTATCCGTCGGTCTTCGCGGCCATATCGAGATGCGCACTCTGCGCCTTGTCGAACCATGCCAGCCAGGCAAGCCACAGGCCGCCGAGGTCGGCAATGTTCTCGCCTAATGTGAGCTTGCCATTAAGGTGAACGCCGGGGACAACCTCGATGGCGTCATATTGTTTGACCATGCATTCTGCGCGGTCGCCGAACTTCTTCTCGTCGTCCTTGGTCCACCAGTTCTTCAGATTGCCGTTCTTGTCAAACTGGCGTCCCTCATCGTCAAAGCCGTGCGTCAATTCGTGGCCGATGGTCGAGCCCATGTCGCCGAAGTTTGCGGCATCGTCTTCCTTGTCACTGAAGAAGGGAGGCTGAAAGTATCCGGCGGGGAAGTTGACGTTGTTCTGCTGGGGGTTGTAGTAAGCGTTGACGGTTGGAGGAGACATGTGCCATTCGGTCTTGTCGACCGGCTTGCCGATCTTGGCGAGCTCGCGATTGAAGTTGAACGTGCGGGCGCGCTGCAGATTGCCCAACGAATCGCCGCGTACGATCTGAAGCTTCGAGTAGTCGCGCCACTTGTCGGGATAGCCGATCTTGTTCATGACGGCATGGAGCTTCTCTTTGGCCTGGACCTTTGTTGCAGGGCTCATCCAATCGAGGGAATCGATGTCCCGGGCCATTGCTGCCTCAATGGCGAAGGTCATATCGAGGGCCTGCTGTTTGGCGGCGGGCGGGAAGTATTTTGCAACGTACACCTGGCCCAGAGCCTCGCCCATTTCGCGGTCGACGCGGCTGGTGCAACGCTTCCATCGCTCTTCCTGCTTTTCCGCTCCATTGAGAATGTGCGCGTAGAAGTTCCAATTCTCGTTGTCAAATGCGCCGGGCATGCTTGTGCCCGCAAAGGCATGAAGCAGATGCCAGCGGAGATACGACTTAATCTCATCGATTGGGGTATCGGCGACGATGGCATTGAATTCGGAGAAGTACTTCGGTTCCGAGTCATTTGCTTTTCCGATATCAGGTGTATGCACGGTGGAAGCGTAGCCGGGCAGGGAGAAGTGAGTAAGCGACTTTGAAAAGCTGACGACGTCTGTGGGATGGTTGAGGTTTTGCGGGTCGCGCTGCTCGGTCATAGTGAGAGAGGCCTTGGCCAGCCGCGTCTCGATCCTCATCACCGCATCGGCATCTTTGGTTGCCTGCGCTTGAGACTCGCCGGCCAGCATGAAGATCTTGCGAACGTGCTCGACATACTGTCTGCGCTGCTCTTCCGATTTGGCATCGGTGCGCGTGTAGTAGTCGCGATCAGGAAGCCCGAGGCCGCCGGCGTTGTAGAACGAAATGACCTGGTTCGCATCGGAAAAATCCTGATCGGCGCTGAAATTGAAGAACGCGTTCACTCCGATCAGGTGAAGATGGCCAAGCACGGCTGGAAGGTCAGAGGGAGAATTGATTGCGGCGATCTGGTCGAGTTCGGGCTGCAGAGGTGTTATACCGGCCTTGTTGATCGAGCTTGTGTCCATACAGCTTGCATACTCGTCACCGATCTTCTGCTGGTTTGGCGTGCGGGCAGCGGAGGGCTTGGCGGCTTCTTCAAGAATCTCCTTCAGGTGAAGACGGTTCAGCTCGTAGAGCTCGGTAAAGCGTCCATAGGTGATTTGATCGGGCGGAAGCGGATTGCTCTTGAACCAGTTGTTGCAGCTGTAGCGGTAGAAGTTTTCACAGGGGTCGATGGTTGTGTCGATCAAGGATGGATCGAAGACCCGAAGGGCGGTCGAGGGCGCTGCAGAAGCTGTCGGAGCCTGGCTGAAGATTGGAATCGCGGGAAGCAGGAGAATAAGCACGCAAAACAAGCGAAAAGGAACGACAGCCGGTCGGAACATGGCGCAACTCTATCAGATTTCTGCACAAGTGGCAGTGCGTTTGTGACCGGTACAATAGGAACAGGGCCGAATTCACCGAAGGAGCAGATTCAGTGGTGCAGCGCACTCTCAGCATCATCAAACCGGACGCGGTGAGAAATGGGCACGCAGGAGCCATTCTGGCAGCGGTTGAAAACGCCGGATTCAAGTTCGTCACCATCAAAAGGCAGTCCATCTCAAAGGAGCAGGCGAAAGGCTTCTATCATGTGCACGCGGCGCGGCCGTTCTTCGCTGGCCTGTGCGACTTCATGTCGTCGGGACCGCTGTTTCTCATGGTGCTCGAAAAAGAGAATGCAATTGCAGATCTGCGCAAACTGATGGGCGCTACGAACCCGGCGAATGCGGAGGAGGGAACCATCCGCAAGAAGTTTGCCGTGTCGGTGCAGGAGAATGCGATACACGGCTCCGACGCGGAGGACACCGCGGCATTTGAGATCGGATACTGGTTCGCAGGGCATGAGCTGGCTTAGTCTGTAGCGCCGCTATCGACGGTGAGCCGGTCAACCCGGTCACGCAGCTCGGAAACCTGGCGCCGCAATTCGAGAATAGAGTTTTCCAATTGAGCTATGCGCTCGCTTTGCGCGGATGCATCACCGGCCGACTCGACCACATGCCGGGCGACGGCGACCGAGTCCACCGGTCCGGAGAGCAAGTGCACGTAGCGCGCTTCGCGCTCGCCCGGCTGGCGAGGCATGAGTGCGACAAGTGGCGGCTCGCGCTCCATCAATTTCTGGAGACCGGAGAGGACATCATCGATCTCGGCGAACGCGTGCATGCGCTCGCTGCGGCCGCGCAACTCGCCGGCCGTCTGCGGGCCGCGCAACAGCAGCATGCAAATCAGGGCCGTTTCGGCGCGGCTGAAGTTGAAAGCCTCACCCAGCCAGTGTTCGTACTTCGTCACACGTCCGTCCGCTGACCGAGCGGGTCCGGCGAGGCGCTGCTCTTTCAGGCAGTGAAGAGCCTGACGTAGATCGTCTTCGTCGAGATCCATGACCGGATCGCGATTGGATCGCTGATTGCAGGCATTGACGAGCGCGTTGAGCGTGAGCGGATAGTAATCGGGCGTTGTGACTTCCTTCTCAAGCAGGGCACCCAGAACACGGGCTTCAACATTTGTGAGTTTGACCGGTTCGGCGGACAACATGGGTCTATTCTGCCACTTCCAATACAGCTTCTTGCGGCTGGACGGCTCGATGACGCGTCAGCAGGAAGTAGACGATTGGCGTAACCACAAGACTGAGAACCATGGAAATGGTGAGGCCGCCGATTACGGCAATGGCCAGCGGCTGCAGCATCTGCGATCCGGCGCCCAGGGCAAATGCCAGCGGCAACATGCCACAGATCGCTGCAATGGCGGTCATCACGATGGGGCGCAGCCGCCGCTGCGCCGCGTGAATCATGGCGTCGGCAGCAGAAGCGCCTTCGGCCCGAAATTTCTCGTCGGCATCGAGCAGAAGAATTCCATTCTTCGCCACGATTCCGATAACCATGATGAGTCCCATGAAGGATGCGACGTTAAACGTGGTGCGCGTGATCAGGAGGGCTAGCATGACCCCGGCTATCGAGAGAACGGACGAAGCAAGGATTGCGACAGGTGCGGGGAAATTGCGGAACTCGATCAGGAGCACGCCAAAGACAAGCGCAAGGGCCAGCAAGAGCACGTGCAACAGATCTCGAAATGATTTCTGCTGCTCTTCATAAGTTCCGCCGTAGGTGACGCGAACGGAAGCCGGCAAATGGAGGCCGGCAACGGTCTCGCGCACCTTTGCCATTGCCGAGCCCAGGTCGGAGCCTTCGAGTCGCCCGGTCACAACCACAAGGCGCTGCAGGTTTTCGCGCCGAATTTCATTTTGCGGTGGAAGCTGCTGAATCGAAGCAAGCGATCCGAGCGTCGCAGTGTGGCCAGATGTGCTGTTGAAGACGGTGTTCTGAATGCTCTCAAGCGTGGAGCGATGTTCGCTGCTGAGACGAATACGAATTGCGTAGGGACGCCCGTTCGCGATCAACGGATCGCTGGCCGGCAATCCGTCGAGAACTGCGGTTGCATCCTGTGCGACCTCTGCCGGCGTGAAGCCGAACCGGGACGCAATCACGGGATCGACCTGGAAGTTCGTCGCAGGCCCGCTAATGGTGTTTTCGATGCCATTCTGAACGTCGACCACGCCCTTGATCTTCTCAATCGCGCTGCCGACGCGGGGACCGAGACGCTCCAGCATGGTGGAATCATTGGTGAAGATCTTGATCTGGATCGGCTCCGGAGCGTTGGAGAGATCGCCGATCATATCCTGGAGGACCTGGATGAATTCGACGTCCAGTTCCGGTTCAGTTGCCTTGATCTGCGTGCGCACGTCCTCCATGATCTCGTCGATGCCGCGGCTTCTCCTGGCTTTGAGCTTCACCGTAAAGTCGCCGGTGTTGGCTTCGGTGACGGCGGCCAGACCCATCTGAAGGCCGGTTCGGCGCGATGTGCTCTCGACTTCCGGCGTGTCGTGAAGAATGCGATCGACGTGCTCGAGAACGCGGTTGGTCTCGGTGAGGGATGTGCCGGCAGGCATGATGTAGTCGAGGATGAAGCCACCCTCGTCCATCTCGGGCAACAAGTCGGAACCAAGCGCCTGGTATGCGAACCAGGTGGTGATCATCAGCAGAAGACAAGCGCCACCGAGCCACAAGGGCCTGGCGAGAGACCAGTCAAGGATTCGATGGTGGATGCAAAGGATACGACTCAGCAAACGTCCTGCGGTGTGGTCGTTGTTCGCTGGTTCGTTTCTGTGATCGCGCAAGAGGACGAGGCTCAGTCCGGGTGTCCAGGTCAGCGCCAGCACAAGGGAAGTGATGAGCGCGGCAGCCATCGTGATGGCCAGAGCGCGGAAGAAGCTTCCTGTAACTCCGCTGACGGCCACGAGCGGAACAAAGACAACCACGGGCGTTATGGTGGAGCCGATAAGGGGAGTCGTGATCTCGGCCAGAGCCTTGCGCACAGCACCGGTACGGGGCTCGCCCGCGTCGCGGTGCATGACGACGTTCTCAACAACGACAATAGCATCGTCGATTACAAGGCCGATTGCAGCGGCGAGACCGCCGAGCGTCATCAGATTAAAGCTCTGGCCGATTGCCCAGAGCACCACGATAGTGACAGCGACGGTGACAGGGATGACGAGGCCGGCAATCAGCGACGAAGTCCAGTCGCGGAGAAAAAGGAACAGGATGATGCATGCAAGCACGAGGCCGATGAAGATCGCGTCTCGCACGCTCGAGATGCTGTCGCGCACCAGCTGGGACTGATCGTAAAACGGCTCGAGCCTGACGCCGGATGGAAGCTTCTGGCGGAGTTCACTGACCTGCGCGGCGACGGCATCGGCAACGGCAACTGTGTTGCTGGATGGTTGGCGAGCAATGTTAATGAGCACCGCCTGTTTGCCGTTTGCGGTGACGGTGGTGTAGACCGGCTGCGTCGCCTGCTCGACGGTGGCTACGTCTGCAACACGAACCGGCGCGCCGGCAGCGGTGGTCTTGACCACAAGCTGGCGCACTCCTTCGGCATCATGCACCTGCGCGCCGACAAGACCGAGGATCAGCTGGTGATTGGCTTCGTAGAGGCCCGGGGAATCCACGATGTTCGAAGCCTGAATTGCGTTCACGAGGTCGGGAATCGTAACGCTGGTCGCAGCCATCAGCGCCAGATTAGGAATCACGTGGAACTCCGGCACGCGACCGCCCTGAACGGTGACCGTGCTGACGCCCGCGACGCGATTGATGGGTGGCTTGAGATCATACGTGGCGATCTCCCATAACCGGGTCTGGGGAACCGTATCGGACGTAAGGCTGTAGCCAAGGATGGGAAAGGTCGCGAAGGTCAGGCGGTTTGTGGTGGTGCGTGCGGTGGGAGGCAGTACCTGCTCGACTTTGCTGAGGGCTGCATCGACCAACTGGAGTTCGCGATACATGTCCTGGTTCCAATCGAAGAAGAGGCTCACCTCAGCGGAGCCACGGCTGGTAATCGAGCGCACCGTCTGCAAGCCCGGAACGGAGTTGACCGCGTCTTCGATGGGACGCGTGATGGTGACCGCCATCTGCTCCACGGGCATCACGCCGTTGTCCACGCCGATCACAACGCGGGGGAAATTTGTCTCAGGGAAAACCGCGATGGGAACCTGAAGCGCAAGGTAGGCGCCCGCAAAGGTCAGGATCGCGGCGAAGAAGAAGATGGGACGCGTGAACCGGGTCAGCCAGAAGCCATCCCGAGCGGGCAAAGCGGAGCGCGCCGGAGAGGGCATCACTTCCGGTCCTCGTCTTTTCCGGCCGCAGGCTTGGCATCGTCGCCTTCTGCGGGTCCCACCTTGACTTTTGTGCCGTCCTCCAACCCGTACGCGCCGTTGGTGATCACCATATCGGCCGGGGAGACGCCGTTGGTGACCTGCACCTCATCGCTGTCCTGAATGTCGAGCGTTACGGACTTGCGGTGAGCCGTTCCGTCGTTTCCCACTACCATCACTGATTTGGATCCATCCTGCGCTGTAAGTACGGATGCGACGGGGATCTTCAAGGCCTGCGTGACGGTGCGTCCCGTAATGGAGACCTTGACCGGTGTTCCTACCTTTAATGCGCCAGCCTTGTTGTCGACCCTCACCCAGAGCTCGACAGTGGTGCTTCCAGGGTCCAGAGCAGGGCTGATCAGCGTGACCTTCGCGTGAACGGGATCGGCGAGGCCGGGAACAACAATGGATGCTTCATCGCCAACCTTCAGGCGCTGTGCGAGGCTCTGCGCGATGTGGGCCTTTGCGAGCAAGGCAGAGGTGTCCATTACTGTCATCAGAGGCGTTCCCGCAACGGCTGTTTCACCGGGGAAGAGTGGACGATCGGTGACGATGCCGTCAATTGGGCTTCGAATCTCGGAGTATCTGACCATGGCCGCCGCGCCCTTGTACTTGCCTTCCGCGGAGGTTAGCTGGCCCTGTGCGGATTTGAGCGCGGCATCGCGGCTCACATTCCTCAGCGACTCAAGATGCTTTGCGGCGGTGTCATACGCCGCCTGGGCCTGCACAAGGGCTGCCTGCGCCGTATCGAGATCGCGGCCCGGAATTGCGCCCTCCTCAAACAGTTGCTTGCGATGATTGACGATGCTGACGTTAAGATCGAGATTTGCTTTGGCCTGAGCGAGGTCGAGTTCGGCCTTCTGCGTGTCCTCGGGTACCTGCGCCTTTGTTGTGGTGGCGTATGTAGCCTGGGCCGCCTCATATGCACCCTTGTTATCCTGCTCGGCGGCGGCAAGATCGCTGTTTTCGAGTACCGCCAGCAACTCGCCCTCTTTCACCTTTGAACCGCGCTGGACATAGAATTCTCTGACCGGCGCGCTGATTTTGGGCGCGATAGCAGCCTGGGCCAGAGGAGCGAGAATTGCGTCGGAGACAATGTGCTCGGAGATCGGACCCTGCTCCGGATGTTTGACCTGCACCAGGATTTCTGGCGCAGACGCCTCATCTTTCCGGCATGCGGAAGCCAAAGCCAGCGTGAGAGCCGTCGTGATTGCGAGGGTCCAGCGCAGGGCGTGAACAAGTCGAGTGCCGGGGCGATCCAGGTGAGCGGGATGTTTTTTCTCGATCATAGGCTCACATCGTTCCTGTCAGCGTTTGCAGGTCGGCGAGTGCCGCGCGGTAGCGAACAAGGCCGTCTTCGCGCGCGTTTTGGGCGGCGACGTACGCGCTCTGGGCATCGACGACTTCCAGGACGCTTGCCTCACCGGCGGCGTAGCGAAGCCTCGTAAGGCGTTGGCTCTCAGCGGCAGTGTTCACGCTGGCATCGAGCGAGGCGAGCTGATCGCGTGCGCCGGCGGCCTCTGCATAGGCTTCTTCAAGGCGCGCAATCAGACGTCGCTGTGTGGCGGAGAGTGCGACCTTCGCGGCATCCCGGCGTATCTCGCTCTGTTTCACCTTGTGCTGTGTGGAAAGCCAGTCCCAGACCGGAATATCGAGCGTGACACTTGCTGCATAGCCAAGGTTCCGGATGCCGTCCGGGCCATTGACCGCAAACTGCGGGGCGTCGATGCCGTAGGTGAAGTTGAGTCCAAGACCCGGCAGATAGGCAGCGCGGGCGGCGAGCACATCGGCATCGCTTACGCGGAGTGCGGCAAGGGCGCTCTTCAACTCTGCATTGTTGCCGGCCGCGGCCTGTTCGACGTCGACACGCGAAGCCAACTGGGCTGCTTCGGGCGGGTTGACCGTGTAGGGT
>Ga0335069_10015964_pt1 | contig 10489 bp, 4 predicted proteins | sample Lox_Sample_11_FD_206714 | JGI IMG/M metagenome (GOLD analysis project Ga0335069, IMG submission 206714) | Soil microbial communities from Loxahatchee National Wildlife Refuge, Florida, United States - Lox_Sample_1.1 | ecosystem: Environmental > Terrestrial > Soil > Wetlands | place: USA: Florida...
CGCGTACATGGATCTGAACGATGTGCCGGCGAGCGGCAACAAGTGGCTGCTGACGGATGTGCTGCGTCACGATTGGGGATTCAAGGGGTTTGTGTTGTCGGATGCGTTCGCGGTGGGCAGCCTGGTGACGCACGGGTATGCGCGCGATGGGGAGGATGCGGCGTACAAGGCAGCCAATGCCGGGCTGAATATGGACATGGCCAGCCAGACCTACACGCACAACCTGGCCAAGGTAGTAAAGGAAGGGAAGATCAGCGAGGCGCAGATCGATGCGCTGGTGCTGCCGGTTCTGGAAGAGAAGTATGAGCTGGGATTGTTCGATCGTCCGTATGTGGATGAGTCGAAGGTGGAGCCGACGTTGAATCGGCCAGAGGGCCTGGCGCTGGAGCGGAAGCTGGCGGGTCGGTCGATGGTGTTGCTGAAGAACGACAACCATACTCTGCCGTTGACGAAGAGTGTGAGGAAGGTGGCAGTGATTGGGCCGCTGGCGGATTCGGCGCACGAGATCGAGGGCGGTTGGACCGTGGAAGGCTTGTTTGGTCCAGGCGGCAAGAGCCATCCGGTGACGGTGCTGGCGGGGATCAAGAACAAACTGGGTTCGGATGCGCAGGTGACACTGGTGGCGGGGCCGGAGCCATCGCGGATTTATGCGGGACTGCTGGACCAGATGGCAGGGAGAAAGCCGGTTCCTCCGCCGACGGCAGAAGAGACTGCCGATTGGATTGCGAAGGCAAAAGCCGCAGCCGCGGACGCCGATGTGGTGGTCGCGGTGATGGGCGAGATGTCGAACATGAGCAGCGAAGCGGCATCGCGGGCGACGCTGGATCTGCCGGGCATTCAGGAGCAGATGCTGGAGGCGGTAGCCGCGGTGGGCAAGCCGGTGGTGCTGGTGCTCGAGAATGGGCGGCCGCTGGATATTCGGTGGGCGTCGGACCATGTGCCGGCGATTCTGGAGGCGTGGTATCCGGGCACGGAAGGCGGGGACGCCGTGGCCGATGTGCTGTTCGGGGATGTGAACCCGGGGGGCAAGCTGCCGGTGAGCTGGCCGCGTGTGGCCGGCGCGGAGCCACTCTACTATAACCACAACCTGACGCACGAGCCGGAGGATCGACCGAACTTCACGTCGCGCTATTGGGACATGAATTCGAAACCGCTGTATCCGTTTGGGTATGGACTGAGCTACACGACGTTCAAGTTCGATCATCTGCGGCTGGGCAAGAAGGACCTGAAGGCGGGCGAGGGGACCGAGGTCTCAGTCGATGTGACGAACACGGGTGAAGTGGCCGGCGATGCGGTGGCGCAGATCTATATTCATCAGCGATACGGGTCGGCATCGAGGCCGGTGCGGCAGCTGGAGGGATTTAGCCGCGTGGCACTGCGGCCAGGCGAGACGAAGACGCTGACGTTCCCGCTGGGCAAGGATGAGCTGGAGTACTGGAATCCGCAGACGAAGGGGTGGGTTGTGGAGGCGAGCACGTTCGATGTGTGGGCGGGCGAGGACTCGACGGCGGGACTGCATGCGGAGCTGACGGTGGAGTGAGAGAGGCAGGGATTAGGGAACAGGGAACAGGGAACAGGGAACAGAAAGGACCTCTCGAAGGAGGGGTCCTTTCTGTTTTGTGCGGTGCTGGGGCGCGGTCAGTTTCGTGGACCAGTGGAGGCACGCACGGCCAACTCTGCGCCGATTACGCGGAAGTAGCATTACTTTCTTCACCATTCGTGTTCAGGACAGGGAGGTTGTGGCGAAGACGAGTGGCCGATAAGGTCAATGCGATGCTCTATTCCCCGCTCTTTCTTACGTGTTTTTTCGTTGCTGCGGCCGCGCTTGCGTGGTGGAGAACCGGCATTGAGCGGCAGAGTGGGCAGACGTGGGAGTCGCTGATTGGGCGGCTCAAGGACTGCCATGGCCGCGAGTTGAGTCCTCAGTTTCTTTGGAGAGAGGGATTGAGTATGGGGCCGGACGAGACGTGGCATCGTCTTGGCGGCCCGCGCGGTCTGTGGTCCTTGTATCGCAATGCGTGCGTGATGATGGAGATGGCGGAATTTGCGGCGCGTCATACCGGGGTGGAGCCGGAGATTGTGGAGGCCCTGCGGTGCAACGCGATGCAGATAAGGCTGTATGTGGTCACGGCGCTGGTGCAGTGCGTGTTGCAGCAGGCGAACGACGGCGTGCAGGTGCAGGCATTTCGTGCGGCCTCGGTGTATACGGGCATGGCGGCGCGGATGGCGGATCTGTTGAGGACGCATGCGCTGGTGGAGCTGCCGCAGTTTGTGGCGGCTATGTAAAGACAGGGATCAGGGAACAGGGGGAGGAAAGAACGCAGAGGCGGAGGCCTCTGCGTTCTTTCTTTGTAGAAGAGAGAGCGGGGACGTTGGAGAGACGGCGTGGGAAGAACGAGTGTGGGGTGCGGTCGGCGGCGGGCAAGCACGGTGGAGCGTTGGGATTGTTAAGGCGATAGGACGGTCACGGGACGAACGTAATGTGACCTGGGTGTGAGTGGGAGGCCATTAGCAAACCGGGAATGCATGTCACATCGGGGTAGGATGTTGGAATAACAGTACTTCCTTCAGCAAGAAGGAGCAAAGACGTGGGCGCATTTGAAGAAACCAAATGCAGACGTAGCATTGTCTCCGACACGTACGAATGCCTGAGGGATCAGGCACGGCGTTGGCGCGAGAAGATCGATCTTCTGGAAGCGGGACAGCGAGTCGATCGGGACGAAGCGATTGCGGATCTGACGCAATTGCTGGACACATGCCAGAACCTTCGCGACGCTATCCTTTCGGAAGACAGCGGTGCGGCCTGGAAGACGACGACGGAATTGCGTTCCCTGGTCGATCGTCTGGACGAGGTTGCGGGGAAGCGGAAGCGGTATCTGGATCTGGCGCAGTTGCTGGTAGCGGGGACGGTGGAGCATCGGCGTGAGCGCGTGCGGCAGGAACGGCTGCGGCAACGCGATGCAGCGGTTGCGGAGCTGATGGAAGTTTCTGCGATGCCGCATCTGGAGGAACTGCCCGGGCCAGCGGTGGAGAAGTGGCTCAACTGGGCGTGCAGTCTGACTGACAGCACGAACGATCCGGATCTGGCGAAGCTGAAGAGCACGTTGCCGCGTGTGGATGAGTTTGTGAGCCAGCTCGAGATCGAGATGTGGAAGGATGGGCCGGTCTCGATTGCGGAACGCATTGTGGACGCGGTGCCGGAGATCAAGGCGGAAGCGACAGCGGAGATTGGCGACGCGACCCCGGTGGAGGCGCCTGCTGCCGAGGTTGCGGCAGTCGAGGCGGTTGCTGTGCCGGAACACGCAACGACAACAGGGATTCAGGAAGAAGCAAAGACCAGCACGAGTGAAGAAGCTGCGCCGAAGCCGGCTGCTCCCTTGAAGAGGGCGGGCAGGAAAGGGTCGAGGCTCTCTTTTTTCGACGAGGATGATGTCGATACGCTGAAGGGCTATCTGGATAAGGCGAAGGCGGATCCGAAGGGGTCGCGCGAAGTTCGTGCGCTGTTGGGGATCTCGCAGTGGCTGTTGCCGAGCGACCAGAATCCGGTGCTGCATGAGACGTGCGGCATTCGCGCCCTGCTGGGATACAAGGGGAGTTCCGATCTGCTTCCGGTGAGTCCGGAGGAAGCGGAGCGTGCGATCCATGCGGAGAGTTCTCTGCAGCTGTTCACGGGCGGCGCCGATCTTTTGCGGTGGAGCATTGGACAGCGGGAGAGCGGAGACGAGGATGCGGTCGCATCGATTCGCAGGCTGGAGATCGAGCAGATGCGGTCGTGGTTTGCGGACGTGTACAGGATCGAGCTGGCCGAGCCGCAGGTGCTGGACATGTATCGGCTGACCTCTGGGATTCCGCTGCTGATGGGTGAGTTGCACAGGCTGGTATTGCCGAATCCAAAGACGCCTCCGACGTGGCTGGGCTTTGCGATCTGGACCAATGTGAAGGCGGGTTTCGAGCGGAGATTACCGGTGCTAGCGCGTGAGCTGCGCAACGGTTCGCCGGCGGTGCGACTGACGGAGCAGGAGATTCGGGTGCTGAAGATGGTGGTGATCGCCAGCGACGATTCGACGCCGGAAAACCTGTGGACGCACCTGACGAGTGAGTGGGACAAGTATCATCGGCCGGAGATCCAGGCGATGAGCGCGAAGGATGAACCGCGCGTCGAGCTGTTGCAGAGCCTGGGACTTTTGCCGGTTGGCGCGGAAGGCGGAGCCGATGTTCTGAAGAGATTGGTTCCGGTGGATTCGGACGATGCTTTGCGGCAGATTGTGAGTTATTTATAGAACTTATAGATAGAGTGGGAAAGCGAGAGTGGGGCGGAGCAGACACCGCCCCACTTTGCTTTTGGGGATGAGACGGGGAACAGGGAGACCCTCATTGGGTTTTGAATTGAAGTTCCCGGTTTCTGCCGCATGCGAAAGACAACTGCGAATCTTCTTTGGCTGGGTTCCGGGCGGATGCTTTGACGGTGCGAGCCGCGAGTCGAGGCGGCTCGCTGTGTTCAGGATGCGCGGAGGGCGACGAGCGGGCTGATGCGAGAGGCGCGGCGCGCGGGGACGTAACCGGCGAGAGCGGCGATCATGATCAGAGTGATGGCCATGGCGATGTAGGTTGCTCCGTCCCATGGAGAGGTGGCGAAGAGGAGCGAGGCGATGAGCCTTGCGGTGGCGAGCGATGCCACAGCCCCGATGATGACACCGATGAAGGCAAGGCGGAGGGTACCGACGAGGACCTGGCGCTGGACCAGGCCGGCGCTGGCTCCGAGGGCCATGCGGATGCCGATCTCAGAGGTCTGGCGGGTGACGGAGTAGGAGATGACGCCGTAGATGCCAAGCGCGGCGAGAAGAAGGCCGAGTCCGGCGAAGACGGCAACGAGCAGCATAAAGAAGCGACGCGGCGAGTTGGCGTGGTCGACGAGCGATTGAATGGGCCGGAATTCGGCGAGCGGCTGTTTGGGGTTGAGATCGCGCAGGGTGCGCATCACGCTGGTGGCGAGCGTTGCGGGTGGCAGCGAGGTGCGGACGACGAGTTCGGCGCCGGTTGGGCCAGCCTGGGTGACGGGGTAGTAGATCTGCCAACCAGCTTCTCCGTCGGTGTTCTCTTCGTGGACATCGTCGACGATGCCGATGATGTGGAGATCGTTTTTGGGGTCTCCTTTCGGGTCGCTGGTGATGATCTGGCCAAGGGCGTCGTTGTTGGGCCAGTGGGTTTGCGCGGCGAGGAATCGCGCGTACGACTCGTTGATCATGACGACGTTTTCGTTGTGGGGACCGTCAGCCCAGGTGAAGTCGCGGCCGCGCACACGAGTGCCCATGGCGCGCTGGTAGCCGGAGGTAACGACGTAGACGAGTGGGCCGGCGAGGTTGTCGGGCACCTTGACGCCCCTGGGAAACGGCGTGCCCCAGGAACGGTTCTGGCCAAGGGGCAGATAGTCAGTGATGCCCACGGCTTCTACACCGGGGAGAGCGCCGACGCTGGACAGGACCTGTTGAAAGATGGTGGTGCGTTTCTGCGTGGTGAGATCGCCGGTCTTGTCGTTGGGGACATTGTCATCGTAGTCGACTTTGATGGCGGCGGCGCGCTCGGGTTGGAAGCCGAGGTCGACATCGAGGACGTGCAGGAAGCTGCGCAGGAGGAGGCCGGCGCCGACGAGGAGCATGCAGGCGAGAGCGACCTCAGAGACGACGAGGATGGATCGTGTACGCTCGTGCTTGCGGCTCTGGCCGGAGCCGGCGCTGGTGTCTTTGAGGGTCTCGTGCAGATTGCCGGAGGCCATGCGCAGGCCGGGGACGAGGCCGAAGAAGAGAGCCGAGAGGACGGCGATGAGGACGGTCCAGCCGAGGGAGGCGCCGTCGATGCGCAGGGTGCTGAGGAGGGGAAGAGCGATAGCGCCCTGGTGGGCGAGCCATTGGACGAGAGTGAGTGCGAGCAGGAGGCCAAAGACTGCGCCGGCACCGGAGAGGACGAGGCTCTCGGTGAGGAGCTGGCGAACGATGCGGGCGCGGCTGGCGCCGAGAGCGCCGCGCATGGCGAATTCTTTGGAGCGGGCGGCGGCGCGGGCCAACAACAGATTGGAGAGGTTGACGCAGGCGATGAGGAGGATGGCGCCGACGGCGGACCAGAGGACGATGAGGGATTGGCGGAGCTTGCCGCTGATGTAGTTCTTAAGGGAGACGGGGACGACCTGCCCCTTGTAACTGCCGCAGGAATCCGGATACTTATTATTCCAGCACATGGAGGGCGCGACGCGTGCGGCTTCGTCGACGGCCTGAGCGAGAGAGATGCCGGGTTTGAGGCGGCCGATCAGGGTGATGATGTTGCCCCAGTTGCGTGGCGGGCCGTAGAGATTCAGGGGAGTGATGGCGTCGACCTTGGTACCGGGAGCGAAGACAGCGCCGAAGTCGAAGGAGGCGGGGAGCACGCCGATGACGGTGGTTTGCTGGCCATTGATGTCGTAAGCCTTGCCGATGATGTTGGGGTCAGCGTTGAACTGGCGACGCCACCATGGATCGGAGAGGAGGATGACGGGGGGAGCGCCGTTGCGCGCGTCGTCTGCGGTGAAGAGGCGGCCCATGGCGGGCTGTACGCCGAGGAGTTGGAAGAAGTTGGCGATGACGTCGATGCTGGTGGCGGTGACGGGCGCACTGCCAAGTTTGAGGCTGAGGTTGTCGACGCTGGAGAAGGCGAAGTAGCCGGTGACGTCCTGATAGGAACGGCTGCCGACGCGGAATTCGTCGTAGGCGTCGGTGGAGTAGGTGGCGCAGGACATGCCGCACTTGGTGGGGGGCGGGGCGATCCAGACAAGCTGTTGGGCGTTGCGGAAGGGCAGTGGACGCAGCATGAGGGTGTTGACGACGCTGAAGACGGCGATGTTGGCGCCGATGGCGAGGGCGAGGATGAGGACGGCGACGGTAGTGAAGCCTGGATCGCGTCCGAGGGTGCGGAGCGTGTATTTGATGTCCTGGAGAAGGATGTCGAGATTCATAAGACCGCGTGCCTCCCGTTGCTGTTCTCTGGCTTGCTGGATGCCACCGAAGCGAATCATGGCCTGACGACGCGCTTCAGCGAGGGACATGCCGTGTTCGACGTATTCGTCGACGGCGAGATCGATATGGGTTGCGAGTTCCGCATCGAGTTCGGAATCGTGACGACCGCGAAAGAGGAAGGCGCGGAGACGGCCGAGGGCGCGCAGAAGACGGCTCATGCGGGTTCCTCTCCCTTGTTCATTGCGAGCACGCGATCCATCACGCCGGTGAGACGCTCCCAGTCGTGGGCTTCGGTGGCGAGCCGGCGGCGCCCGGACCTGGTGATGGAGTAGAACTTGGCTTTGCGATTGTTGCTGGAGACTCCCCAGGCGGAGGAGATGAGGCCTGCCTGTTCCAAACGAACGAGAGACGCGTAGATGGTGCCCTGGTTGAGGAGGACCTCGTCGCCGCTGACCTGTTCGATGCGGCGCGCGATGCCGTAGCCGTGGAGGGAGCCCATGGCGGCGAGGGTTTGCAGGACCATGAGGTCGAGTGTGCCCTGGAGGAGGTCGAGCTTAGGGGACATGCTTACTCCTGTGGTGTTCGCACATGAGGATAGCGTGGGATATGTGGGCTGGCCACAGGAATGTGACGAGTTGTAGCAGACCGGGAAAGTGGGTGGGCGAAGGGCTGGCTGTAGAATTCGTCTACCGATTAAGGACATCATTCCGTTTGGGAGTAGTGCTGAAGGTGATTGAAAACAAGGCACCATGCGGCGAGGGATCGCCAAGAGTCGAAGCGCATTTCCGTGTTCAGAAGAGCCTTGTCGGGTGGGCGGGACTGGTTCTTTCGATTGCGGTTGCGGCGCGCGGACAGGCGCCCGTGGCATCGCCGACTGGATCGACGGGAGCGCAGGAGCGCAGTTCCGGGTCAGAGATGCATGCCAATCCCGATGAAGTGCTGATCGACCTTGTGGTTCGTGACAAGAAGAACCGGCCTGTGACGAACCTGACGCCTGCGGATTTTGTGGTGAAGGACGGAACGAAAACGGTGCAGCTGGCCAATTTGCATCTGGTAACGACGGAATCGGGTGCGTCGGACACGATTGTGCTGCTGTTCGATCAGATGCCTGCGGAATCAGACCGAGTGGCTGCGGAACTTGCGGCGAAGATCGCAGCGACGGCTCCCGAGCGTACAGAGTTTGCGGTGTTTGGTGTCGATCGGGGGTTGAGGCTGCTGGCTAGCTTTTCGCAAGATCGAGCGGCAACGAACAGAGCGGTGGCCAGCGCGCTGGGGCCGATTCCTGAGCACGAGCTTGTGAACGCGGAGAAGGAGACGCTCTCGATTGCGCAGACGGGGGCCGGTGTGTCGGGCGAGCATGCCAGTGTGGAGGAACGCGCGCTGGCGGGGATGATGGTGTCGGCACTTGAAGACTCACAGCGGATTCGACGAGAGCAGCATGCGCCGGCGAGTCTGGCGGGACTTTTGGCGTTGAGCAAGGCGCAGCAAGGGCGTGTGGGGCGAAAGGTTATCGTGTTTTTCTCGGCGGGGCTTCGGACGGGAGCAAATGGGGACACCCTGCTTGAAGAAGTCGTGGAGAGTGCGAACCGCGCAGGGATCACGATTTATGCGGTGGACACGAGCGCTGTCGATACAAAGTCGTTCGACATGCTGACGATGATGTATCAACAGTCCGGCGGGTTGCCGGTGCGCAATACGCCTGGGGTGGCAGGCATCACGATGGCGCCCAACATGAGCAGGATTGAATTGATGCAGAACTCGACGGAAGATGCGCAGTCGGTGACGACGCTGCAGCGGGATCGCAGCGAAGCGAGGGGGAATGCGCTGGCATTTTTGTCGAAGGGCACGGGCGGATTTGTTATTCGCGGCGATGAGAAGGCGAGGGAACCGTTGCAGCGGATGATGGCGGATATTGCCACGTATTACGAGGCCTCGTACACGCCGGAGCTAAAAGCGTACGACGGCCAGTTCCATTCGCTCGAGATGGAACCGATTCGTGCCGGCATCACGATTCGATCACGGGCGGGATACTTTGCGGTTTCGCCTGGTACGGGGGACATGCAGACGATCCGGCCGTTCGAAGCGCCGCTGATGAGCGCCCTCAGCCAAACGCCGCTTCCGGCGGGTGTGTCGTTCCGGCAGGTGGTTCTATCGATGGGTGGAGCGCCGGACAGGCCGACGAGTGAGCTGGCGATCGAAGTACCGCTGGCGCAGGTGGATTTACGAGAGGATCAGCGCACGCAGCTCTACGCGGGCCATCTTTCGATCTTGACGCAGGTGCTCGATAAGTCCGGTGTTGCGATCGAGCGATTCAGCGACGATGAGCGACGTATGGGAGCGCTGGAAGCTGTGGAAGGCGCGCGTAGCGACGTGGTCACTTTTCAACGCCATTTTGCGGCGTCGCCGGGCGATTATGTGCTTGAGACGGTGGTGCTTGACCGCAACAGCGGGAAGGCGGGTGTGCTTCGCACCGAGTTCAGCGTTTCGGCGATCGGGAACGGGCCGTGGCTGAGCGATGTGGCCATGGTACGGCGGCTGCAACCGCTTGCGGGCGAGGCAGACGTGGAAGAGCCGTTACGCTATGACAAATCGCTGGCTGTTCCAAACATAGGACATGTGATTGCCGAAGGGGCGCCCCGGCAGAAGTTTCTGCTTCGGATGCATGGGAGCGACAAGGGTAGCGGCGGCAAGCTGGATGTGGTTGTCGATCGGGGCGGCCAGGTGGTTTCGCACTCGTCGATTGAAGTTGCAGGAGAAGTGCGGGATCACCTGAATCTTGCTGCGATCGACACCGCGTCTCTAATGCCCGGCGAGTATCGCGCGCTCTTCACATACACGGAAGGGGAGACGAGAGCCGAGCGCGCGGTGCGCTTCACGATTTCGGGAGATACGAAAGCAGCCGCGAACGAAGACAATGTTTCAGCAGAATCGGATGAGGCGGCAGATCCCGACGTCGATTTCGAGGCGGGACTGGCTAACTATACTGCGACATCAGGCGCGAGTGGATCGACGCAGCCGGATGCGAAATATGTCGATGGGCTGTTGTCAGGTGCCCGTTCCCGGGCTCTTGGATATCTGGATTCGCTGGCGAATTTCAAGTGCATCGAGGTTACGGACCGGTACGTGGATCCGAAGGGAACCGGCAAGTGGTCGAGGCACGACAAGATTGCGGAGCTTGTGACCTATGAGAATCGCGAGGAGACGCGGAACGTTCTCGAGGTGAATGGCGACCCGTCGAACAGGCATCCTGCAGATTTAAAGGGGGGCAGGCTGGAAGGGGAGTTTGGAGGAGTACTCCAGATCGTCTTTGACCCGGCAGCGAATGCAGAGTTCGAATGGAAGGAGAAGGGGATGCTGGGGGGAGCGGCGGTTGATGTGTTTACTTACCGCGTCGGCCAGAAGGACTCAAAGTTCTCAGTGACAGCGCTACCCGATATGCCTTTGCTGGTCGCGTTTCACGGCATGGTCTATATCGATAGTGCGACGCGGAGTGTGAGGCGGATCAG
>Ga0335069_10015965_pt1 | contig 10489 bp, 4 predicted proteins | sample Lox_Sample_11_FD_206714 | JGI IMG/M metagenome (GOLD analysis project Ga0335069, IMG submission 206714) | Soil microbial communities from Loxahatchee National Wildlife Refuge, Florida, United States - Lox_Sample_1.1 | ecosystem: Environmental > Terrestrial > Soil > Wetlands | place: USA: Florida...
CACCGTGCTGACGAAATCCTTCGTGTCATAAGCCTTGTCTGCGCCAACCGTGATCCGCCGAGAGCGGCCCTTCTGTTTTGCTCAAGCATCAGCAATGCGGCATCGCGTTCAGCGTAGCCATCAGCGTGGGGCACTTCCGCGAGGAACGGTTGCGCAACATCGGACGTCAACAGCCGATCATGGTTCTTCGAGAACACAGCGTGGTTCTACACCGCGTCGTCCATGCCCAGGCCTACAAACCAGCGGAACAGCAGGTTGTAGTCGATCTGCTGCACCAGCAGCCGCTCCGGGCGCACCGAGTAGAACACCAGCAACAGCAGCACCCGCAGAATGCACTCCGGCGCTATCGACGGACGGCCGGAGTCGGCATACAACGCATCGAACTCCGGACTCAACGTCCGCAATACCCTGTCCGTCAGCTTGCGAACCGCGCGCAACGGATGATCCTGAGGTACACGCTGTTCCAACGATACGTAGCTGAACATCCCGTACTGTACTCGCTCGTCTCTACGCATGCCTGTTAGACGACCAACCTCACAACGCCGTCGCAGAACGGTAGCTATCTCAACAAGTTCCTAGACGGACTGCAATGTTCCAGGCCGGCTTTGGCACCATCGGTCGGCACACCTTTCCGGCACAAGTACCGCACACTCCTGAGTGGTGCCGGAACTCAACTCGATGTGCAACAAATGCTGATGCGACATGCGCAGATCACCACGACGCAGAAGTACGACGGGCGTTCCCATGGAGAATCAGCGGGCAGCCAACAGTGCGGCTGTGCCGCCTATTCTGGTGCGGAGGAGCGTAGCATGAGCGCAAAAGCGCAACGTGCGCCACAAGGCGCCCGAACTCAGTATGGGTTGAATTTGGGATAGCTTACGGCCTAAACGGTTGCGGGGGGTGGATTTGAACACAGGACCCCGTTTCGATTCACCATCCGGAGATGAATCATCGGCCATTGGACTATGAGCAGCGACAATCCAAGTAAGCACTTTACAATCAGTCAAGCAAAGGCCGTATTTTCTGCCTCTTAGCGCTAATTGGCGAGTCTTGCCTTTTGCGGCCTTTCGCTCATTATCCAACAAACCTCTCTTGACCATTCGGGATCTCGAAAGCATGGATACGCAAACTGCAAATTCCGAATTTAATTCTCAGTTCACAGCGCTTTGCACGGGCTTATGGCCAGACAAGGTGCCGGGCAGCGGAGTGGGCGACCAATCGGATGCCCACTTCGAGGGCGAGCTGCCCATGATGAGATGCAGCGTCACTCCGCGCATGATCTCTTCCCAGGCAATCTTTGGCTCCTTGAGCGGCCTGCCATCCAATGTCGCCGACTGAATGTAGCGATTGACCTCGCTGTTATGGTCGGCGATCACCGTGAACCGCTTGCCGTTGGCCAAACGCAGGCTCATCCGGGTGAAGATGGGGCTGCCGATCATGTAGTCGCCAGAGGCCGGATTGACCGGATAGATACCCAGAGCCGTGAAGAGATACCAAGCGGACATCTGTCCGCAATCATCGTCACCATCCAGACCGGCGGGCAGATCGGCGTACTCCACCGCGGAGATCGCGCGCACCCGTTCCTGCGTCTTCCACGGCTCGCCGCTGTAGTCGTAAAGATAGCCGTAGTGATGGCTAGGCTCATTGTCGTGCTTGTTGTGGTTGCCCTGGAAGTGTTGATCCAATCGAGCGTTGAAGGCACGTTTGCCGCCCATCAATTGGATCAGGCCGGGAATATCCTGCATGACGGCCCAGGTGTAGACCCAGGTGTCGCCCTCGGTCCATCCGGCATTGGGAGCGGCCCAGGAACCATCGAAATTGCGCGCCTGCATGAAGCCGGTCGACTTGTTGAAGAGGTTCTCGTAGTTATGGGCGCGATTGCGAAAGTAGTCCGCGTCCTGCTGCCTGCCGAGTTGCTCCGCGATCTGCGAGACGCACCAGTCGTCATATGAGTCTTCGAGAGTGCTCGATGCCGACTCGGCAGTCTTGTCGGCGGGCACATAGCCAAGCCGCTTCAGATAGGTAAGACCGCCGCGCGCTTCGTAGGGAGTTTCCGGTTCGCGATCTGTCCAGCGGCGGGTGGTATCTCCATCAGGTGGAGTCATCGCGTCCTTGTAGACGGCTGCCCAGGCAAGATCAAAATCAAAGCCCTTGAAACCCTTGCGCATCGCTTCGGCAACCAGCGAGTCGGCGTGAGTGGCGATCATGATGTTGGTGTAGGAAGGATTGGGCCACTTGGGCATCCAGCCTCCTTCTTTGTAGTCCTGCAGCAACGCACTGATCATGCCATCGACGCGCTCGGGCGCCATCAAGGTCAGCAGGCTGAACTCGGCACGAAAGATGTCCCATATCGAATAGGCGGTATAGGACTCGCCCTCGTGGATCGTATCGTCGTATGCGCTGTAGTAATGCCCGTACTCCGAAAAGACGCGCGGATAGAGCAGGGAATGATAGAGCGCGGTATAGACGATATGCCGCTGATCGTCGCTGGCGCCTTGCAGGGCCACGCGATCCAGCTTGTCTTTCCATTGACGATGCAGCGCCCGTCTAACCTTATTGAACTGCCACAACGGAATCTCCCGGGCAAGATTGGCGCGCGCTTGCTCGATACTGATGAACGAAGTGCCCACGCGCGCTTCGATCACTTCATTCTTGCGCGTGGAGAATTGCGCATACGCACCGGTGTACGCGGAGGAAATCGCGCTCTGCGGTCCATAGACTCCCGAGGCGGCAAAAGCCTTGCGGAACTGCACAACGAAGTATCCCTTGAAGCGCGCCAGCTTGAGCGGCCCGAGGTTGGCATCGGTGCGTGCCGGGTTGTAGCCGACGATCTCGCGCCGCTTTGCATCCACCTGGGCGTATCCGGCAAATCCGGGGCGCGAGGCTTCCACCATGACGATGGCCTTATTGCTTGCCGGAAAGGTGAAGCGCAGATAGGAGCAGCGCGCGGTCGCCGTCATCTCAGTGCGCAAGGGACGCGCAGGCCCCGCGTCTGCGACGACTGAGTAGTAGTCCGGGCGCGCGACTTCGTTGCGATGGGAGAAGGGCAGCTTGCGCTCTTCCGGATCGATCTTCAGGGTGTCGACCTCCGGCACCAATGTGACATACCCGTAGTCGCCCATCCAGATGGCGGGCTGATGCGTTCCCATGAAGCCGGAGATGGTCGTGTCCTCGTACTTATAGGAGACCACGCCTAGTCTGTCTTGTCGGGTCTGGGCCGTCCAGTTGGTCATGCCAAAGGGCGGGGTGACGAAGGGCATGGTCCCACCGTATCCGATGGGGCCGGAGCCGGAGCCGATGGTTGGGTCCACCCAGTCGACGGGGTCTTGTTTCGTTGGGTCAATGCCGTGCTGGGCATGGAGGAAGAGATCGGATGAAAGCATGCCCGCGACCAAAAACGCGGCGCGGAGAAACAGGCCAAGCCATGACTGCGTTCCTGATCTTCTTGCATTGAAACTTGCTGTTGCCATGATGCACTGCCCCGAAAAAACAAGTGATAAGACAATTGATTGTGATCAGCTTTACTTGATAATAGCGGCTGCCTACAGCACTACCTTCATCTGGCATCAATCTCATACCTCAGCAACTCGTACTGATCCGAGACGATGTAATCGACTCCGGCGGCAGTTGACCCTGCCGGCGCTTGCGCACGGCGGTGAACGAACCGAAGTTGTAGCCATGAAACCACCCGTGGCAACTCAGTTCTTCTTCGCTCGCGCCACCCAGCGTATAGAAGCGAATCCACTAGCCATTGGCGTGGGCGTGGTTCACCAACTCTCGCAGCCGCGCCGCTTTCTCCGCGGCCCACTCGCCGACCAAGGGCTGGCCTGCCGGTTCCACGAGGTGTGTCGAACATTTGTCCACCTCAATGACTGGAAGCGTCGATGTAGATGGGGCTGGAGATCAGCATCAGGCTACCATTCGCATCGCGAACCTCGGCGCGCAGCCAGTGACGAGCGCCGTCACTGGTCCAGGTAGCGCTGACTTGTTCATCGTTGCCGGGAACCGCGAGCGGAGGCAACGCGGCGATCTCGTGTCCATCGAGAAAGAGGTGAACTCTGGACATGGGAGACGCGCTTACATGCACTGTGATCTGCAGAGGCGTATCCTTCGCGACAGGCAGACTCTCGCCCATGCGCGCCTTGGCGGTCGCGCTCGTGGCTTCGAGATCAACGATCTTGTCGTGCGAGGCAGTGAGGTCGACAAAGGTACGTCCGTGGCGGATTCCATTCAGAATCGCGGCAACCGAGAGATCGTCGGCCTCCACGGCGGTGGTGACCCAGCCGATGGAGCCGGGCTGTCCGGTCTCTATGAGCGCGTTGTGATTGTCGGAGCCAGCAAGGGCGGCGAGCCGCGCGCCATGAGCCAGTTGCGCATCCCAGAAGTCGGAGCTGGAAAGCATAACTCGACCGCCGTTGATGACCTCGACGCCCGCCAGCAGCGTGGGATCGACCGGAGCGGGGGGCGTCCATCCGCAGCCCATGCAGGCTTCGCCGGTGGGCGCGTCGGCATGGTTGATGGATGCGATTCCGCCCTTGGCGCGTACGTCCCGAAGGATTCCGTTGATGTCCAGACCGGTGGCGGCGCTGGCGCGATAGTCGACGAATTCGGTCACGCCAAAGATGTTGAAGTGTCCCCAGAAGGTCGTCATCTCGCGGCCGGGAATCAGCAGCAACTTGTCGAAGTACGGCTGCAACTCGCGCATCGCGTTGTACTGGGAGACGCTGTTGTGGTCGGTGATGGCGATGAAGTCCAGACCGCGCGTAGCCGCTGCCTGCGCGGTGAAGAAGACCGGGCAGGGGACGGTCTTGCCGGTCTGGCTGGGGCAGCCGCCATCGCTGTGCGCCGTATGCATGTGCAGATCGCCGCGATACCAGCGGGTGCCGGTGGCAAGGGGATGGAGCGTGAAGCTGGAGTTCTCGTCGAGCGCATTGAAGCGAACCACCGCCCGGTAGTGGGAGACAGTCTGCGGCCGCATATTCGGTACCGCGATCAGCAGCCGCCAGCGACCAGCAGGAATGGCGCCGGGAAGATAGGAAGGCGTCGCATCCATCTCGCCGATGGTGAAGTGATTCTTGTTTCCGCCGCTCTGTCCGCGAAAGCGCTCGGGATCGGCAACTCCCAGATCGAGCGTGGCGTGCTCTTCCTTGCCGGTGTATTGAAAGTCCACACTGATGCGATGCGTGCCAACGGGAACGATGAACGGAATCTCGAAATAGCTCTGATGCTGCGCGCCGGTGATCTCTCCCGTGAGGACAACTTGCGCGCTGGAGCTCTGGCACCAAGCCTGCGCCGACGAAATCAGAAGAAGAATACAGACTGCCTCAAAGCAACGCTTCAACATGAGAGCCTCTCGCAGAATTGATTTCTGACCTGATTGTTTGCGTCAGAGCACGAGTTGAGTCGTGCCGAAAGAATGCTTGAGTTCCTCTGGACTTCGGCATGAATATTTCCGCGACAAACCACCAGTGGCGATCCTGCCCCCGCGGTTCATCACGGAAAGAAACATCACGTTTTTTCAAGGTAGCCTTCCTGCATCTCCCCGATGCCGGAAGGCTGCCGTGAAGAGAACAGCCCTGGCTTTAGAAGTAGAGCTTCGCCGCCAGCTGCACCTTTCTGGCGTTGCCGCGCAGGCCGGTAATGGTGCTGAAGTTCGACGTGTTGTAGAAGTTCAGGTTACCCGGTTGGGCGAACTGCGCCAGGTTGAGGGTGTTGAAGGTTTCAAGACGGAACTGGAATCGCACTTGATCGGTGAACATGACTTCCTTGAACATGGAAGCGTCGAGGTTGTTGTAGTGCGGGCCGCGCGCCTGTCCCGGACCACCACCGAACAGGGCGGTAGTCATGGTTTCTCCAGCGGTCGCGGGCGTGGGTTGGGTAAAGGCGTTCGCATTCAACCAATCCGTGCGATTGTGCGGACCCGCGTAGATGTCTGCTCCCGGTACCTTGGTCGCATAGCAGCCGTAGAAGGCCGTCGTCTGGTGAGGGCATGTGAGGGTGAACGGCTGGCCCGTCTGGAAGGTATAGATCCCGTTGATCTGCCATCCGCCGACGACAGCATTGAGTGCGCGGTTCATGTCCCTACCTACCAGCATTCCCCGACCAATCGGGAGCTTGTAAGTGCCGGACAAGTGCGTGATATGGGTTGAATCGGCATCGCAGAGACCGTTATCTCCCCCGATTCCGAAGCCTGCCAGCCATGGGGCGCGGTAGTTCGCGGCAGCGGAACTCTGCGGCGATCGCTGGTCGGTCAGACACTTGCTGAACGTGTAGTTTGCCAGCAACGTAAGGCCGTAGGCCGCTTGGTGCTCGAAGGTGGTTTGCAGGGAGTTGTAGGAACTCATCGCGTTAGTCGTCTCGTAGGTCGAGCCGCGCGCGAATCCCGGGAAGGCAACGTAGTTGACGGGGTTTGCTCCGGGAGCCTGGAACTGGTTAGGCAAATTGGTGTTGTTCAGGATGTCCAGATGCCGCCCCACGGTTCCCACGTAGGCCACTTGGATCGAATCGTGCTTGGTGAACTGATCCTGCACGGTCAGGTTGTAGCTCTGCGTATAGGGCGAATGGTAGTTCCACTGCCGCCCGAAGAGGTTGATGCTGGCGCCAGCGCCAGTTACTACGGACGGGTCCGAGAGACTAATGGTGGCGAAGGTGTTTTCCATCGTGGCTGTCTGTCCATTCGACAGTACCAGCGGCGTTTGGGAGTTCGGAGCCGAATTGCCCAGGGTATAGACGAAGGGATAGTTGGTTCCCAGCGTTCCGTTATATCCGAGATTCGCCAGCGCGCCGTAGGTGATGCCGTAGCCGCCGCGCACGGCGATGGAATTGTTGACTCGATAGGCAAAGCCGATGCGCGGAGCGAAGTTGGTCTTCTGCGCGTCGCCGGTCCTGGTTCCGGAATTGCAGACGAGGTTGATGTTGTTGGCGGTCAACAGGTTGTTGAAGGCGGTGGAGCGGGAGACCTGGCATCCCTTTTGGGCGATGTAATAGGTTCCTGACCCCACGGTAGAACCCGCCGCAAACCCGTCTCCACCCGCCGGAATGAAGTTGGCCTGACGGCCATTGGTGTCTCCATATGGCGTGAAGAAATCCCAGCGAAGACCAAGATTGAGGGTAAGGTCGCGCGTCGCCTTCCAGTCGTCTTGGAAATACGCGCCCGTGAACCAGCGTTGATAGTCGCTGCCGGCATAGGGGTTGCCACTGTAGCTGGTGATACCGCCTACATTGTTGACGCCGCTGGCGACCGTGGCCGCGGTGGGAGACAGGAGGATATCGGCCAGGCCATTCAGGCCGGTGCTCTTGTTGGGAACGTCGGAGAACTGTCCGCTGTAAGTGAACGCACCGCGCGAGCTGCCCGGCTGAATGATGTTGCCGTGGATATCATCCATCTGGAAGCCGAAGCGCAGATCGTGAGCCCGGAAGATCTTGGTCACGTTCTCGGTAACTTCGGTGTCATAGACTGTCTGAAGGGTCGGACGGTTGCCGCTTTCGCCGACGCCGGTAAGGCCGCCAATCGAGACCGGTGTAAGGCCGCCGTTATCACCCACCTGCGGAATACCCTGGATGCCGTACTCGGCGGGAATGCCGTACTGTTTGGCGTCGAAGGGAATCTGGTTCTTGTTGCTGTGGCCGAAGCCCACGTGGACTTCGTTGAAGAGGGTAGGACTGAAGGTGTGAATGTAGCCGGACGAGATCATGTAGGCCGGGAAGTGCTGGTTCTGCGCTCCCGACTGCCCAACCGCCGGACCGGCGAGATGTCCCGGAGTCACTTCGTCAAAGTAGCTTTTGTTGAAGACGGCGAAAAAGGAGTCTTTGGCGCCCACGGTCTCGTCGATGCGGATATCGTACTGCTTGACGTCAATGGTGTTCTTGGGGGTGTAGTAGTAGTTGTTGCTGAATTCCGTCAGGTTTGTTGGATTCGGATAGAGGCTCAACAGCTTGAGTGCGTTCGAGTCCATCCGGCCCTGGGGAATCTGGTTCAGCTCGCTGACCAAGCCGGTAAAGTTGGTGGTGTTGCCGACAGATCCTCCGCTGAAGAACGGATCGCGGACGTAGATGGTGGAAGTAGACGAGTTCGTCAGGCCTGTGACGGGATCCACGGCCCCGGCGGCCACCGAGCGCGTCGTCGCCGGGTCCAGAATGGTGCCGTAGGGGATGACACGGCCCAGACCGTCCTTGTTGGTGCCGCTGTTCATGGTGATCAGGTCTTGCAGATTTTGGAAGTTGCTATTCTTCATGCCCATCGTCGGCACGGTGCCGGTGAAGATGGCTGGCTGGGTGATCCTGTTTCCCTGGTAGTCGAAGAAGAAGAAGGTCTTGTTCCTTCCGTCATAGACCTTCGGCAGCAGCACCGGACCGCCGACGGTTCCGCCGAACTGATTCTCCCGGAACTCTGGCTTGGCAGCGTGGTTCAACTTCGAGAAGTAGTCGTTCGAATCCAGGTCCTCGTTGCGGAAGTACTCCCAGAGATCGCCGTGCAGATGGTTGGTGCCGGACTTGGTCACCGCGTCGATGACCGCGCCGGTGGAGTGCCCGAACTCGGCGTTGTAGTTGCCGCTCTGTAGGCGGAATTCCTGGATACCGTCGGGCGGAGGATTGACGGTGGCGTCGCTTCCGGCGTAAGAGCCGCCGAAGACTTCCACGTTATTATTGATGCCGTTCAGGCGGATGTCGTTCTGCCACAGATTGGCCCCATTGACCGAATAGAAGGTTGCGTCGGCCGTTCCGCTATAGCTTGTGCCGAGGGGGGCCGGACCGCTGGTGGGGGGAATCCCGACTCCGGCGCTGAGCTGGCCCAGGGAGAGCCAGTTGCGTCCGTTGAGAGGAAGATCATTCACAAATTCTGTTTCGATCGTCTGCCCGACGGAGCCATCTTCGGTCTGCAGCGACCCGGCTACCGAGGCCACCGTCACTTGTTGCGTGTCGCCGGCGAGCGCGAAGACAATATTGATGGTTTGCGTCTGCTGCACGTGGACTTCAACACCTTGCGCGGAAAAAGGGCTGAACCCCTGGCTATTGGAGCGGATGGCGTAGGTGCCAACCGGAACCGAGTTGAAGACGTAAATGCCGCTGGTATTGGTCATGGCCGAGGATTTAACCCCGGTAGCGGAATTCTCCAGCGAGATCGACGCGCCGGAAATAACCGCGCCGGATACATCCGTCACCCTACCGGTGACGACGCCCGAATCGAGCTGCGCCACCAGTCGATGGGGAATTCCAAGAATAACCAGCATGCTCAAGGCCAATAACCATGAGGATGTCAGAATGCGATGCAACTGCAATTGCATATCGTCTCCAAGAGGGTAGTGAATAGGATTCGTAGCTGCGTTCGTGCGGCCTGTCTGCCGCCAGCCTTAACGTAGGGCACCTGCACCGCACGATAAAGTGTCAACCCGAGTTAAAATCATGGGTATACACCTGTGATACGTTTTGGCATGTGATTGAATAAATACAACTTGCATCATTTATGAAAAGTTGTTGAATGCGCCACTACGACATTGTCTGTTTATAGTTATGTAATATTTTGCCTGCTGCGATGCCGAACCAGTTTTACTGGATGTTAACGAAACACGCGTACCCTAAAAGTTGTTGAGACCGCTATAAAGGTTGCCGTTCGTTCCATGGTCCGAACCCGTGCCGGAACCAACACCGTGGCTCACCCATCATGGAGCAGACTGTCGGGATAAACAAAGAGCAAACTGCCACCATCTCATCGATGGAGGTGCCGGAACTGACCCTGGAAGACGATCCACGATGGCAGTTGGTGCAACGGATTGTCGCCAGCAGCCGGTTTGCTCGGGCTCCCTTGCTGTCCAAATTCCTGCAACACGTTTGTGCCGAGACGATTGCCGGAAGAGGTCCGGAGATCAGTGAATACCTGGTTGGGGTTCTGGTCTTCGACCGTCCCCAAGGCTATCGCACGGTTGAAGACAACATTGTGCGTAACTACGCGCGCCAGCTTCGTAAGCGCTTGTCGGAGTACTTCGAGGACGAGGGCAGGCTGGAGCCGTTGCGGGTCCATATTCCATTGGGCGGCTACGTGCCGGAGTTTTGCTCCGCCGCCGGCGAGTGCGATGCCGCCGCCGGGGTAGAGAAAAACTCTGTTGAGACCCCGCGAACCCTGACACCGCATGATCCTTCCCAGCCCTCAGCACCACGATTCGCAACACGGATCAGGCAATTCGCATTGCTGCTACTTTATTCCGCCGCACTGGTCTGTTGTACGCTCTACCTCTCCGCCCATCTGCGCCGTTCAAGCTCGCCAGCGGACTCCATTCACCCACTTTGGGCGGCTCTCTTCCGCGCGCCGATGAACACCTATCTGGTTCCCGCCGACTGCGGCTTCAACACGCTAGAGGATCTCTCGTTCCGGTCGTTCACACTCGACGATTATCTGAAGGGAAGCTACCGGAGCATTCCCGTGCAGTCGCTGGGCAGTCGCAGCATCTCCGATCTGGGCGCGCAGAAATTTACCAGTTTCATCGACATGCAG
>Ga0335069_10015969_pt1 | contig 10487 bp, 5 predicted proteins | sample Lox_Sample_11_FD_206714 | JGI IMG/M metagenome (GOLD analysis project Ga0335069, IMG submission 206714) | Soil microbial communities from Loxahatchee National Wildlife Refuge, Florida, United States - Lox_Sample_1.1 | ecosystem: Environmental > Terrestrial > Soil > Wetlands | place: USA: Florida...
TGGAGAAGTGGTACGGTATCAGTGACGTCGCGCTCTCCAAGCAGGCCCAGGTGTGGTTCGGCGAAATGATCACCGGTGCCTGGAAGGGCGAGACGCCGGAGGAAAAAGCCGCGCGCGAGAAGCGCATGGCGGCGCTGACTCCAAAGGCCGGGAAGGCGGCGAAGACGCCGAAACCAACCGCCGCGCCAGCCAGGTAGGATGGGCTACGGGAGAGCGCGACACGTGCCGACGACCGAGAGCATCGGGCGATCTCCCGTGTCGCGTGGTCGGAACGGCTTCTCCCTCGGAACCGCGCTGGCGCTGCTGGCGTTGGTGATCGCCGGCTGCGGCGGCGGATCGTCCGTTTCCGTCGGTGTGCCTGGCGGCAGCGACGGCCCGATCATCTCCGGGCAGGTGTCGATGCCGAACGGCGAGGTCGCTGCGGGACCCTCCGCGCTCGAACGGTTCGCGCAGACGGTCGTCGCGCGGGTCGAGGCGCTGGTCGCCGACAACGTGCGTCCGGTGGGTGCCGGCGTACCCGTGCGGCTCATCCGGATCGGCGACAGCAACATCGTCAACGGTCAGATCGTCGGCGGTGATGTCGTGTTCCGAGCCACCACCAATTCCGACGGCGTTTTTTCCGTGCGACTGCCGACGGGGACCGATCCCAACACCTGCCGCTTCGTGCTCGAAGTCGGCAGCAACCGGACGCTCACGCAGGCCTTCGTCGACGCCGAGCGGGTCGACATCGACTTCCAGAGCAACGCGACCGTGCAGTTGTTCCTCGACGCGATCAAGGCGCACCAAACCACGCTGTGCGCTCTGGATGCGAGCGAGATCCAGAGCGTCTGCGAGGCGGTGCGCGCATCCAACAATCAGGCCGTCGGCAACACGGTGGCGCAGATCAACGCGTCGGCCGTCGTCGCGGCGGCGGCCGATCCGAACGTCCAGAACGCCCTCGCGCTCGCCATCGGTGCACCGACCCCGGGTCCGTCTCCGACCGGCACGGCGACCGCCACCGGCACCCACGCCACGGCCACTGCCGCGCCGCCGACCAGCACGAACACGCCGCTGTCGACGCGCACGTTCACGTCGGTGCCGACCAACACGGTGGTGGCGCCGCCGCCGTCGTCGACTGCCACCAACACGATCCAACTGCCGACCGCAACCAGCACGGCCACCAGCACGGGTACCGGAACGGCGACCAGCACGGCCACCAGCACGGGGGTGCCGACCGGCACCGCCGCGGCGACCGTGACCGCGACCCACACGGCCGTTCCGACCAACACCGCCGTGCCCACCAACACGGCCGTCCCGACCGCGACGGCGACACTGGTGCCGACCAATACCGCCCAGCCCACGCCGACCGCGCCGCCGCCGCCGACCCCGACCGCGACGCTCCCGGCGCCGCAGGTCGACCTCGGCGACATCGGCGGGGCCGCCGGAACGACGGTGTCGATGCCGGTGAGCCTGACGACCAACGAGGCCGCGATCGCGGCGGTGTCGAACGACATCGAATACGATTCCACCCAGATCGACGTCGCGCTGGTGAACGAGAAACCGGATTGCACCGTCGATGCTCGCCTGGCGGGCGTCAAGCAGGTCTACGCCAGCGTGACGGCGCTCCAGGGGACGAACAAGCTGCTGCGCGTCGGCGTCATCGGCGCCACGAACAACACCGAGCTGACCAGCGGGCCGCTCTACTCGTGCCGCTTCGCGATCGCCATCGACGCCAGCGGCGCCGTGGCGCTGCTCAACCAAGCCGGCGCGGCCAGCCCGCAAGCCGCGCCGGTCGCGGTGGCGGGTGCCAACGGGCGCATCGATGTGACGGCGGCGCCTGCCACGCTCGCCCTCGGCAGCACGACCGCTGCGAGCGGCGGCACGGCGACGGTGAGCGCGTCGCTCAGCGCGCATGGCCAGGCCCTCGCGGCGGTGGCGACCGACATTCATTTTGCCACCGATCAGCTCGAGGTGTCCGAGAACGACGGACAGCCGGACTGCATGATCGATCCAGGGGCTGCGGCGCTCGGCAAGGAACTCGTCGCTACGCAGCTGCCGGACGGCGCCGGCAAGGCCATCTTGCGGGTCGGGGTGATCGGCCCCAACAACAACACGGCGCTCGCCGAGACGGAGGGCACGCCGCTCTTCCAGTGCCGTTTCGTCGTCGAGGCGACGAGCGGCACGATTGCCTTGGAACACTCGGCCAGCGGCGCCTCGCCGGCTGCGGAGCCGGTGAGCCTGGCCAGCCAGGCGGGCTCGATCACGGTGCAATGATGCTCGGCAAAACGCGAAACGAGGGACAGCTTATGAAACGCTTCCATATCCGCCGACCTCGGCTACGGCTCGGGAGCGGCCTGCTGATGCTCGGTGCGGTGGCGTTCGGTCTCGCGGCGCCGGCGGCGGCCACCTGCGTCGGCGACTGCAACGGCAACGGCATCGTCAGCATCGATGAGGCACAGGCGTGCGTGAACCTCGGCAACGGGTTGCCGGCGCCCGCCTGCGCGGCGGCAGACCAGAACAACGACGGTCAGGTCGAAGCGAACGAGGTCGATGCCTGCATCCAGTCGTTCCTCAACCCCGCCACCTGCGCCATGGTGTTCACCCCGGTGCCGACTCCGACCAATACGGCGCCGCCGCCACCGACGTCGACCAATACCCCACCGCCCCCAACCTCCACGGGAACCGTGACCAACACGCCGGATCAGACCGCAACCTTCACGGCAGCCCCCACCGCGACGACCACCCCGACCTCGGGCGTCGTCGTACACACCTGCACCCTCGCTGGGGCTGGCAAGAGCAAGATCGACCTCTACACCGAGGGGATTGGCGACCCGATCAGCTTCAACCTGTCCGGCAGCCTCAGTCTGGGCGCGGGCGGCTCGAGCACGAGCTGCGACATCGTCACGCTGAGTCCGGTGAACATCGTCGGCATCGGCTTCGTCTGCATCTCGGCAGGCGGCCCTTGCGCGCCAGGGACCAGATGGTGCGGTCCTGGGTCCGGTCCCGCACTCGGCATCGACTCGCAGTCGGACGGCAACACCGGCACCTGCACGAACAACACCGCTTGCCAGACGATCTGCAACGGCACCTGCGGCGGCGCCGCCAACGTTCAGACGGCGGGCTGCACGGGCTTCTGCTCTGGCACGAGCCCGGCCAACCAGGCCTGCACGAGCGACTCGCAGTGTCTGCCGTCGAACGGCGCTTGCAACGGTCCGGAGCCGGTTCCGACGGAGAACGCCAAGATCTGCCAGTGCTCTTGCATCAACACGGCCGCACACGGGGCGAGCGATGCCGGCGACTTCCAGTGCAACCTGGGGTCGAACATCGTTGTCGAGACGGCGGCGCCGTGCAACGGAACCGACATCCTGATCAACGTCGGCAACACCTGCATTCCGGTGTCGACTGAGGAGGCGAGCGGCCTGGTCACCAACAGCAACTTCAACGCGTGCGGGAACCCACCCTGCACGGTGCCGGTACCGGGTATTACGAACGACCAGACCGGCGTCCCGATCGCCTGCACGACGATGGACGCCAGCACGGTGACCGGCTTCGTCGGCGTCGGCGCGGTGAACTTTTTCGGCTCGACCCTGGGCGACCTGTCGGTCGGCCTCAAGTCGACCTGTCAGTAGAGTTCCGCTCCGCTGTGGACCGCCCCCGGGCCGTTGGCCCGGGGGCGGGTTGATTTGTGCGGCCCGCGGTGTCGCTACGCGTACGCGCGGCTCGCCAACGGGACAGGCGGGAGACTCGTGAGCCGAACGGGCCAGCGGCTACTGACACGTCGCCTTCAGGGCCACGGACATGTCACCCGCAAAGCGCCCGAACAGGCTCGCTGCGCCGACGCCGGCCCATCCGCTTGGGTTACCGGCGTCCAGCGCCGCGCACGACACCGGCGTCCCGGTCTGATCGTTGACCAATGGTGAAGTCGGCACCATGCAAGTCGTCGGGCAATCGCTGTTGCTCGTGCACGGAATAATCCCGTCACACCACCCAGCGACGCATTGCGAACAGGAGTTGAGGTTGGAGTGGACGATCGCGCCGGTCGCCTGCTCCGTTGAAAGCGGGATGCAGACATTGCCGGCACTGCGCACGATGTCCGCTCCATCACACGGGGCGGCCATCTCCAAGACGATCTTTAAGCCCAAGTTGCACTGGAGATCCCCCGGATCGCTCGGTGCCCCGGCGCTGCTCTCCGTGCACGAGCACTGACAGATGCCAAACGGAGGAGCCGGTGTCGGGCCGTTGCATATTCCGTTCGAAGGCAGGCAGGCCGCATCGCTGGTACAGGCCTGGTTGGCCGGAGAGGTTCCGGAGCAGTAGCCGGTACAGGCGGCCGCCGTCACGCTCGAGCCACCGCACGACGCCGTGCACAACGAGGCGCACTGCGTGTTGCTCGTGCAGGTGCCCACATAGCCGTCCGACTGCGTATCGAGGCCGAGCGCTGGACCGGTTCCGGCGCCGGAGCCGCAGTAGCGCCGGCCCACTGGGCACGAGCCACCTGACGACAGGCAGAGGAAGCCCATCCCGGCGAGGTTGACCGGATTCAGGCTCTGGACTTTGCAGGTGGCGAAGGGGCCCTCCGCGCCGATGCTGAGGGATCCGATGAGGCTGAAGACGATCGGCGAGAGCAACTCGCTGTAGAGTGTCATGCGGCTCGGAGAGCCGCTGGGAGGGTTGGAGCCGAGCAGCACGCAGGCGCTCTGCGCGGCGAGCGGCAGACAGGAGCCGTTCGGCGCGCCGTCATCGAACAGGTCGCAGTTCACATTCAGGTTGTCGGTCGCGTTGATCGCCAGACAGGCGCGGCACTCCGCCCGTGCATCGAGACAGGCGGCGAGCGCGCCCGCGGTCGAGCCCGAGCAGGCGCCCGGAAAGGTCGTGGCGATGACCACCGGAGGCGCGCAGTTCGCACTGGTATCGGAGCTCAGCTTGGTCACCGATCCGCCGATCTTTCCCTTCGGGTCGGCTTGGATGGAGTTGGGGTCGGGTGTGCCGGGGGCCGGGACGCCGATACAGGCTTCGAGCGCGCTGGCGTTGCTCGCGCCAATTTTCAGGGCCTTCTTCTTGCACGCGACGTACTGCTTCCGCTTCGCGGCGACCAACTTCTCGAGATCCTTGGTGACCGCCGACTGGCAGCGGCCCTCGGCCGCGGCCGTCGAGATGACGGTCGTCGGGTCGCTGGTGCCGTAGGTGTCACGAAAGAGATCGATCTCCGCGACTTGAGACGCCTGGTTGCCGATCGTCGCACCAGAGTAGCCGAAGCTCGGCAAGCTCGTGGTCAGGCAGGCATTCTTGGTCTCGTCCTGCGACGTTTTCGCGGTGGCCTTGGCGACCTTTTGCTTCGAGTCCGCCGTCAGACAGTTGGCCGTGGCCGTTCCCTTGGTGCCATTTTTCACGCAGGCCGCATTCTCCTTGCCCTGCGTGGCGGCCACCTTGGACGTGTCCTTGTTCAACGTGTTGATGCACTTCTGCTGATCGGTGGTCTGTACCTGTCCGAACGCAGACGCGCCGATCATCGTCGATAGCAGCGACGCCGCAACGGCCGAGGTAACCCTCCCCGTGATCCCCATCAAAGTCCCCTCTTCTGGCAGTCCTCGGGCTCCGGCTTTACATCTGGGCAGCCACCCCTACGCTCTCCCCCGGGACGCTCTCCAATCTACGTCCGGCAGTTGAGCGTAATCAAGGCGAACTGTCGGGCCGGGCGCGATCGATTGCGGTCATCGCGCCCACCCGATCGATGCGGACGACACGCCCCGCGCCTGGATCGACCGCGTAGAGCGTTGCGTCCGGGGCTACCGCGAGCCCGCTCGGCGTCCCCTGCAGCGCGCTGCCCTGACGCCGGTCGAATTCGGCGATGATCTCGACGGCGCCGGCCCCGGTCAGGCGCGCGATTCGGGTATCGGCGGCAAAAACGACGGTGCCATGCGCGTCGACCGCGATAGCCGCCGGCATGCCGATGTCGCCGTCGCTTCCCGCTCGCTTGCCGCCGGCGACCGTGGTGATACGGCCGCTCGTGTCGACCTTGCGAACCACCCGGTTGAGCTTGTCGGCGATGAACAGGGTGCCCTGCGGGTCGACGACGACGCTGGTGACCAGCCCGAGCAATGCGGCGGTCGCCGGCCCGCCGTCACCGCCGTAGCCGACGACACCGCTGCCGACGACGGTGGTGATTTGCCCAGAGCGATCGATGCGGCGGATGCGCAGGTTTTGCAGGTCCGAGGCGTAGAGGGCTCCCGAAGGGTCCAGAGCGAGGGAGTAGGGGCGGTTCAGCTGCGCGTTGGTTGCCGGTCCGCCGTCGCCGGCGAAGCCCGCCTCACCCGTGCCGGCCACGGTCGTGATCAGACCGCTGCGGTCGATGCGGCGGACGCGGTTGTTGTCGGAATCGGCCACGTAGAGATTGCCCGCAGGATCGAGCGCCAAACCGGCAGGCAGACGAAAACTCGCTTCGGCGGCCGGGCCGCCGTCGCCCTGGAAGTCGGATTGGCCGGTTCCGGCCAGCGGGCTGATCGCCCCGCTGTCGCGTGCCACGCGCACGATGCGGTTGTGCTGCTGATCGGAGACGATCAAGTCGCCGTCCTGCGCGACCACTATCGCGTTCGGCGCCTCGAGGTCCGGGAACTCGAGGATGCGACGCGTCTGCTGCGGGCCCGGATCGAACGATTGGGAGACGACCGGGACCAGACCGCGATTGAGCAGGACGGTGACCGTATTGGAGGTCATGTTGCTGACCGCGACGTCGGGTCTGCCGTCGCCGTCGAAGTCGCCGGTTGTCACTACGCGCGGCCTGATGCCCACCGGCACGTGCTGGGTGGGCTGGAAGGTCCCGTGGCCATCGGCGAGCGCGACCGACACGTCGTTGGCAGCGGTATCGGCGCTCACCAGGTCGAGCCAGCCGTCGCCGTTCAGGTCGACGGCGCGGATCGAGCGCACGCCGCCGCCGGTCGGCACCTGGTCCGTGCGCGGGAAGTCGCCGCGCCCGTCGCCGTAGAGGATGTACATGCTGCTGGAGGCGAGGTCGTTCCACACCATGTCGGCGTGCCCGTCGCGGTCAAGGTCTGGCGCGATGAGGGCGAACAGCCCGTGCCCCGCGTACGTGAACAGTTTGGGCCCGGAGAACGTGGCTCCATCCCCAGTGCCGAACAGCACCGCGACGGTGTTGGAGTCCCAGTTGGTGGCGGCGAGGTCGAGGTAGCCGTCCTCGTTGAAGTCGGCTGCCACGACGTTCGACGGCTTCTTGCCGGTGTCGTAGTTGTGTCGCGAGAACCCTCCGCGGCCGTCCCCGAGCAGGACCGAAACGAAGTGTGCCTCGTTGGCGACGGCGATGTCGGGAACGCCATCGGTGTTGAAGTCGGCGGTGACCGCGTGGAAGGGACGCTGGCCGCTGCTCACCAGCCGAGGGGGCCCAAAGCGACCGCCGCCCTGCCCGAGATGCACGGCCATGCCGGGGCCGTTGGTCGCGGCGGCGGCCAGGTCGATGATCCCGTCGCGGTTGAAGTCCGCCGCTACCAGTCCGCGCGGAAACGCACCGGTCGGGAATGCCGTCTGGGCCCCGAAAGTCCCGTCGCCGTTGCCGAGGAAGACGCCGATGGTCGAGTCGGTCGAATTCGTCACCGCCAGGTCGAGATGGCCGTCGCCGTTGAGGTCGGCAGCGAGGACCTCGAACGGCTGCCCACCGGAGGGCAGCGAGGACATCGACCAGGCCATCTCCGGGTTGGCAGGTGCGTCTGCGGATCCGGCTGCCGAGGTCGTCGCAGCAAGGCAGTACGCGGTCAGCACCGACGCTGCCAGACGCGCTGAAGCCGAGAACATCTGAGCGAGCGAAAAAAAAGGCCCCTGGGTCTCGAGAGACCCAGGGGCCATGTTGTTGCCAGTGTCCGCTGGTCAGCGGCTCATTGGCAGGTTGACTTGAGGCTGACGGAGAGGTCGCCCAGTGCCGATCCGAAGAAGTTCACGGCACCGACAACGACCTGCCCGCTTGTGGTGCTGGCGTCCACCGTTGCGCAAGAGAGCTGAGTGCCGGTCTGGTTGTTGGTGGCCGGCGGTACCGGCACCGTACCGACGCCGGCGTTGAAGTTAGCGTTGGTGACGTCGCCGGACGCCGCCTCGGTGGAGACCGGAATGCAGGTGTTGCCGACGGCGATCAGGGTGTCCGTGCCGTTGCAAGGCGCGGCCGTCTCGACCGTGATGTTCGAGCCCAGGCTGCACTGAACGTCGCCTGGGTCGCTCGGCCCGTGCGCGGCGGTGTTGGTGCAAGAGCACTGGCAGGTGCCGACCACCGGGGCCGGGACGGGGTCCGGACCATTGCACGCCTGGTTCGACGGCAGGCATGCCGCATCACTGGTGCACGCCTGGTTGGCCGGGTTCGAGCCCGAGCAGAAGCCGACGCAGCCAGCCGTGGCCACGTTCGTCGCGCCGCCGCACAGGGTGGTACACGTCGTTGCGCAATCCGTGTTGCTCGTGCAGGTGCCCGCCTCGCCGTCGGAGTGCGAGTCGATACCGAGTTGCGGACCGGAGCCGGCGCCGCCGGGGCCGCAGTACCGCTGACCAATCGGGCAGGGGCCGCCTGGGTTGATGCACACGAAGCCGATGCCGATGATGTTCACCGGGCTCAAGGATGCGACTTGGCAGGTGGCGTACTTGTCGAGACCGCCAAACTTCAGGCTGCCGATGAGGTTGAAGTTCAGGTTGCCGACCGACTCCGTGAAGAGGGTCATGTGGCTCGGTGAACCGGACGCCGGAACCGATGTGAGGAGGTTGCAGGTGTGGTCCGGAATGATGTCGGTGCAGGAACCGTTGGCAGTCCCGTCGTCGAACAGGTCGCAGTCGACGTTCATGCGGTCGATCGCGTTGAGCGCCAGACAAATGCGGCACTCGGCCTGCGTGTCCAGGCAGGCGGCGAGGGTCCCGGTGCTCGCGCCTGAGCAGTTACCCGGGAAGTCGGTGGCGATCACCACCGGCGCGATGCAGTCCTTGCCGATGTCAGCGTTCAGCTTGTTGACCGCCCCGGCAATCTTCCCCTTCGGGTCCTTTTGGATCGAGTTGGCATCGGGCGTGCCGGGTGCCGGAACGCCGACGCAGGCCTCGAGCCCACCGACGGTGTTTGCGCCCACCTTCAGCGCGTTCTTCTTGCACGCGACGTACTGCTTCCACTTCGTCGCGATGACCTTCTCGAGATCCTTGGTCACGGCCGACTGGCACTTGCCGTCGGCCTTCGCCGTCGAGATCACCGTGGTTGGATCGATGGTCCCGTACGTGTCGTGGAAGAGCGCGAGCTCCGCGGCCAGCGCCGCGGCGTTGCCGTTGCTCGCATTGCTGTAGCCGAACGGCGGCAGGTTGGTCGTGAGGCAAACGTTCTTCGTCTCGTCCGCCGAGGTCTTGCCCGTGGCCTTCGCCACCTTGCCCTTCGAGTCGGCGGTCAGGCAACCCGCTGTCGCGGTGCCCTTGGTGCCGGCCTTGACGCACCCCGAGTTCTCTTTGCCCTGCGTGGCGGCCACCTTGCAGGTATCCTTGTTCAACGTGTTGGTACACTTCTGCTGATCCTTGTTCTGCACCTGGCCGAACGCAGAACTGCCGACCATCACCGCCAACAGCGACGCGGCGACGACCGACGTAACCCTACACTGCGTGGTCATTCGAAGCCCCCCTTCATTAGTGGTGGCGTTAGCCACCGTGTGAATGTTTGGGCCGCCAGGACTGGCGGCCATGGTTGCTGACACACCCTCTACTCGGCTTCCGTACAACAGCCCGAAAGCTTACGTCAAGAACATTTTGGTGCGCCAAACCGGGATTTTGTGGCACAAATGCGAGTGGCCCCGCTACGCGCGTTTTCAGCACAGCGGGCTGCGACGCAAAACACGCGCGAGTCCGTGCGGACCGCTCGTATCACGAGAAAAAATGCGGTTGAGACGATGCCTTGCGCCCTTCCTGGGCAGCGGGGTAGACGGCCCGCCCTGGGGCTCCCCTGTGCGCATCCTCCACGTCACGCCGAGCTTCTATCCCGCCTGGGCATACGGCGGCATCCCGCGCTGCGCCTACGAGCTGTGCCGCTCGCTGGTCGGGCTGGGCGAGTCGGTGACGGTGTGGACCACCGACGCCTGCGATGCGACGCAGCGGCTGGGCGAGCCGGAGACGACGGTCGACGGCATCTTCGTCCGCCGCTTTCGCAACCTGCACAACGGCCTGGCCTATCACCGCCAGCTCTATCTGCCACTCGGCATCCTGAAGGCGCCGTGGCACGATCTGGCGGAGTTCGACGTCGTGCACATCCACTCGCACCGTCACCTCCTCGAGGCCCTGGTCGGTGCCGCCGCCGCGCAGCGCGGCATTCCGTACGTGTTCACCGGCAACGGCACGGTGCCGCCGATCGAGCGCTACGTGCTGGTCAAGCGAGTGCTCGACCTGCTCGGCGCCGACGCCATCCTCGAGCACGCCGCCGCCTGCGTCGCCGTCTCCGAGGCCGAGATCCCGCACTATCGCGCCGTCGGCGTGGCCGCGAGCCGGATTCGGGTCATTCC